>ERZ1049444.689-NODE-689-length-29748-cov-4.956791_pt1 | contig 29748 bp, 35 predicted proteins | sample MGYA00383101_ERZ1049444 | MGnify/ENA primary metagenome ERZ1049444 (study PRJEB29581, sample SAMEA5548371) | metagenome | biome: marine; feature: coastal; material: water | depth 50 m | study: Short-term variability in the microbial, nano- and picoplankton...
ATGAATGCAATTTTGTGAATTGATAACAAATTTATTTGCACCATTTTCATTTACAGCTGTTCTGGCTCAACTCTTCAAAAAAAGAATTCGACTCAATATGACAAAGGGTCAATTAATCAATTTGGTAAATCAGATTTTGATCGTATGGCTGATTATGAAATTAGAGAGAATATAGAAAGTTTAAAAATATTAATGTTGAAATTCTACAAAAAAAATCCTAATCAATTAAAAAAAAGCACTTCTGATAATGCTGAAAAAATGACCAATTGGGTATTTAATGGTGATCATAATTGGAAATTTAGAAAAATAAATAATGCTCAAGATATAGATGCATTAGATCAAGTTTTTGATGATGATTTTAAAGGCGATAGGGTTTTATCTTTAATAACTGGTCTATATACTATGCTTATAAAAGCTCATGGAAATAAAAAAGAATTTTATATTTTTGATTCATTAGACCCGCAAAAAATTTATAACGCCTCAAGGAATATTGAAATAATTGTTTGGAAATTAACATCGAAGAAAAATAAAGAAGGAAAACCTTACCTTCTATCTAATGAAATTAATTCTTCAGAAACCAATCTATCATTTGAAAGAGAATTTGGGAAAATGATAGGGCGTACAGATTATTTTGCATTTACCTTATCAGAAAAAACGGAAAGAGCTGTAACAAGAGCTATACAAAGTTTTACTACGGGAATATTTTTACCTTTTTAATTATAAAAGAATTCTTTCAATTCCACCTTTAGAAACTTTATCTACATATTCCTGTAACCATTTTTCTCCCAGATTATGTTTAGCAAGTTCAACTACAATATAATCTGCAGTTGTATTTGTATCGTCCCCATATCTTGCTAAACCTTGAAGGCATGAAGGGCATGATGTAAGAATTTTAACTGGTTGTTGAATATCTGTTGTTTTTGATAATGCTTGTAATCCTTTTTCAATTTCTTCTTGTTTTCTCATTTTAACTTGAGATGCAATATCTGGCCTAGCTACAGCAAATGTTCCAGATTCGCCACAACATCTATCATTAAGAGGGACAATTTGATCCATCAATGAATTTGTAACTTCTGTTGGTGAATATGTTTTCATGGGGCTATGACACGGATCATGATACATATACTGTTGACCACTAATTCCTTGCATCTTCACTCCTTTTTCCATCAAATATTCATGAATATCAAGCAAACGACAACCAGGGAAAATTTTTTCAAATTCATATTTTTGTAATTGATCCATACAAGTTCCACAAGAAACTATGACTGTCTTAATATCTAGATAATTAAGAGTATTTGCCACTCTATGGAATTGAACCCTATTATCTGATGTTATCTCTTGACCTTTATCATGATCACCAGAAGAGGTTTGAGGGTATCCACAACATAAATAACCTGGTGGTAAAACCGTAATTGCCCCAACCTTATATAGCATCGCTTGTGTTGCCAAGCCAACTTGTGAGAACAGTCTCTCGGAACCACACCCAGGAAAATAAAATACAGCTTCAGAATTTTCATCAATTTTATCAATATTTCTTATTACAGGTATTACTTTATCATCTTCAATTCCTAGTAACCCCCTAGATGTTTTAGTTGGCATTTCTTTAGGCATTGGTCTATTCATAAAATGAATAACTTGTGTTGAAATTGATGATTTACCGACTGTCGATTTTGGTGATTTTTTTGAAAAATTTACCAATCCAATTTTTTTAAATAAAGAATGTCCCCATCTCTGAAATTTATAACCTATATCAACCATAAACTTTCTCATAATTTTAATTGTAAGAGGATCTTTTAAATTCAAATAAGTCATAGCCATTAAGGTTCCAGGGTTAAAATGTTTTTTATCCTGCTCTCTTAAAAAATTTCTCATTGCTATAGAAACATCACCATAGTCAATATCTACGGGACAAGGTGAAAGACATTTATGACAAACAGTACAATGATCTGCTACATCATTAAACTCGTCAAAATGCTTAAATGAAATCCCCCTTCTTGTTTGTTCTTCATAAAGAAAAGCCTCTATTAATAATGAAGTTGCTAAAATTTTATTTCTAGGGCTGTAAAGCAAATTAGCTCTAGGGACATGGGTTGTACAAACTGGCTTACACTTCCCGCACCTTAAACAACCACTTATTGATTCTGCAATTTCACCAATTGCAGATTCCTCCATAATGATTGACTCTTGTTCAAGTAAGCCAAAACTTGGAGTATAAGCATTACTTAAACCTGAGCCGGGCATTAATTTACCCTTATTAAAATGCCCATTTGGATCAACTTTTGATTTATAACTTACAAATGTATTAATTGTAGAATCATCTATAAACTCCATTTTTGTAATGCCAATACCATGCTCACCAGAAATAACACCGTCTAAACTTTTAGCCAAATTCATTACGCGAACAACAGCTCTATGAGCATCTTTCATCATTTCATAATCATCTGAATTTACTGGTATATTGCTATGAACATTCCCATCGCCTGCATGCATATGTAAAGCAATAAAAACGCGAGACTTTAAAACTTCTTGATGAATTTCATTTATTCTTTTAAAAATTAATTCGAAATCGCGACCAGAAAAAATTTCATTTAAAGGTTCTTTTAGCTCTAATTTCCATGAAATTCTAATTTGATGAGATTGAATAGCCTCAAATAAACTTAAATTACTATCTTTTTCTTCTATAAAATTTTCAAGCTTATTAACTTCAACATTAAGATTTGAAAGAAAATAAATCCATTTATCTTTAACTGAATTCAGAAGCGATAAAGCTAGTGTTTTTTTATTTTTAAATAATTGATTATCAATCGTACTGTCTTCAGAATTTACTGAAGTAGTTTTTATATATTGATGGAGTTCATGAATAAGTTTTAATTTATTATTAATTGATAATTCAATATTAATTCTTTCAATACCATTTGAATAATCACCTAAATTATGAAGTGGAATAACAACATCTTCATTAATTTTAAATGCATTAGTATGTTTGGCAATTGCAGCAGTTCTTGCTCTATCAAGCCAAAATATTTTTCGTGCTGAGGGAGATACAGCAATAAAGCCTTCCCCATCTTTCATATTTGATATTTGAACTACTTGAGATGCAGCTTGACCAACAGCATCTTCACTATTACTAGCGATATCTGCAATCAAAACCATTTTAGGTTTCATAGTTTTCGTAGATTTCGTACTATAACCTACCGCTTTAATATATCTTTCATCTAAATGTTCTAGTCCAGCTAATAAAACACCATCTAAATTATCAATATAATCTTTAATTTCTATTATTGTTGGAACTGCTTCAGAAACTTTACCAAAAAATTCAAGACAAATAGTTCTTATATGTTGAGGCATTTTATGAAGAATAAAGGTTGCAGAAGTAATAAGCCCATCACATCCCTCTTTCTGAATACCTGGTAATCCACTTAAAAATTTATCTGTAACATCCTTACCTAATCCAATTTTTCTAAAATTTTTACCAGGGATCTCTAATATCTCTGGTTCGGCTTTAGAAATCTTTCTGTCACTCGAAAATCTACTAATTTTAAAACGTGCTTTATGAATATCATGAATCTTACCTAAATTATGATCTAATCTTTCAATTTCTACCCAATTACCATCTGGATCAACCATTCTCCATGAAGCCAAGTTGTCTATTGCTGTTCCCCATAACACAGCTTTCTTTCCACCAGCATTCATTGCAACATTACCCCCGATACAACAAGCATCGGCAGATGTTGGATCAGTTGCAAATTCCAATCCATTATTAGAAGCTAAATCCATTGCACTTTTTGTCACAACACCTGCTTCACAATGAATAGTAGGAACTTCTTTATCTACTCCAGGTAAATTTTTATATTCTATTTGGCTTATATAATCTAATTTTTCTGTATTAATAACTGCTGAAAAAGGTACTAATGGTATCGCTCCTCCTGTATACCCTGTCCCACCGCCTCTTGGAATAATTGTTAATTCTAAAGCTATACATTCTTTTACAATCCCAGCAATTTCTTCTTCTGTATCAGGATTTATTACCACGAAAGGATATTCAACTCTCCAGTCAGTCGCATCCGTAACATGAGATACTCTGGCTAAACCATCAAATTGAATATTATGTTTTTTTGTATGGCGCTTTAAACGCGATAATATTCGTTTTCTTAGCTTCTTAATTTTATTAAATTCAGATTCAAATATCTTAATTGCAGATAATGCAGCAGTTGTTAATTGAGCAACTTTCATATTACCGAAACTTCTATCTTCTATTGATTGAACTCGATGATGCATTGCTTGAATAAGCATCTTAAGTCTTTTAGGGTTTTCTAGCAGATCATCTTGTAAATATGGATTTCTATTTACAACCCAAAGATCACCTAAAACTTCAAATAACATTCTTGCTGAATGCCCTGTTTTTCTTTCTCCTCTCAATTCTTCCAGAATGAACCAGATATCATCGCCAAGAAAACGAAGCACAATCTCTTTATCTGAAAATGATGTGTAATTATAAGGAATTTCACGTAAACGAGATGAAAACTGTGATTCAGCCTTCATAAAATCAGGAAATATGGGTGCATTCATTAATTTTTCTGCGCTATTTCTATTAGGGTTATTGTACATTTTATGAGAAAATTTATCACAATTATTAAGAATATTTTTTATAGGTAAAGTATCATGCTTTGGATAAAAGCCTTTCATATTATTTTCATGGTTACTTGGTTTGCTGGCTTATTTTATTTGCCAAGACTATTTGTTTATCATGCAATGTCAGAAGATAAAATTAGCCATGAAAGATTTACTATTATGGAAAAAAAATTATTTTATGGGATAATGACACCAGGAGCTTTAATCACTTTAATTTTAGGTATTTGGTTATGGCTAGAATATGACTTTAATGGAACTTGGTTTCAATTAAAATTATTATGCGTTATTCTTCTCATCTTTTACCATATAGCCTGCCTTAAATATTTAATTGATTTTAAATTGAATAAAAATAAACATTCTCATATTTTTTATCGCTGGTTTAATGAGATTCCAGTAATTCTTCTCTTTGCAATAGTTATCTTAGCTGTGGTGAAACCTTTATGAGTAATATATTAATTTGTGGGTCAATGGCATATGATTCAATAATGGTTTTTGAGGATTATTTTAAAAATCACATTCTACCCGATCAAATTCATAAATTAAGTGTTGCATTTTATGTGCCTGAACTAAAAAGAAATTTTGGTGGAACAGCAGGTAATATTGCTTATAACCTATCATTACTTAATACCTCTCCTTTAATAATGGCAACTGTTGGAGAAGATTTTCAACCATATATTGAACGATTAAGTAAATATGAAATTAATCAAGATTATATAAAAAAGATTCCTGATACACTTACAGCACAAGCATATATAACAACAGATCTAGATGACAATCAAATAACGGCTTTTCATCCTGGGGCAATGATTCAATCCCATCAAAATAACATTACGTCAATTACGGAAAAAATTGATCTTGCAATTATTGCGCCAGATGGAAAAGATGGAATGATTCAACATGCTAATGAATGTGTAGAAAAAAATATTCCATTTTTATTTGATCCAGGACAAGGGTTACCAATGTTTAATAAAAGTGAATTAATGGTCTTTATAAAACAAGCTAGTTATATTGCTGTGAATGATTATGAATTACAACTTATTTTAGATAAAACTAATTTAACCCTTTCTAAATTAGCTACTTATGTTGATGCGTTAATGATAACAAAAGGCTCTCATGGATCTGTAATCTACTCTAAAGGTGAAGAAATTACTATTAATGCTATTCCAATTAAAGAACCAGTTGACCCCACAGGTTGTGGAGATGCATATAGGGCAGGTTTAATTTATGGAATTATAAGAAAATATGATTGGGCTAAAACTGGACAACTTGCATCTGTTATGGGATCAATAAAAATTAAATTTCAAGGAGCCCAAAATCATAAAGCTTCGATATCTGAAATTGAAAAATTATTTGGTAATACTTTATTATAAGTCCCTAGGGTCAGCATTAATTGATATAACTTTCTTTTCTTCAAAACTATAGGCACTCAGCTTTCTCCCCCATACACAACCAGAATCTAATGTAATACCATTTTCATAAGATTGTATTCCAATTGCAGACCAATGACCCGATACGATAAATTCATTTCTCTCTACAGCTGGAAAAAGATACCAGGGAATTAAATGAGCTGGCAACTTATTTAAAGTTTGTTTAAAAGAAAAATCGATAGAACTGTCTTTATTTAAAGTTCGCATTCTTGTTATTGCATTAATTGCAAATCTTAAACGATCTTCTTTATTGTAATTTTTATTCCATTTGTTTGGAAAATTACCATACATTTTTTTTAGAAAATTCTTAGGGTTTTTATTTAACTCTATCGTTATTTCATCTGATAATTTTTTTGTAAGTTCCGAAGACCAGGAAGGTGGAATGCCAGCATGTACCATTAAATATTCTTCATTACCATAAGCTAATGGTATTGATAATAACCAATCAATAAATTTTGATAAATTCTTATGTTGAAGGATAGGGTCAATTGTATCTTTAGTTGAAATTGATTTAATTTTCAAAGCAACTGCTAAAAAATGAAGGTCATGATTCCCTAATACAATTTTTATATTTTCTCGATGTTTATAACACCAATCAAGAACCTCTAATGAACTTTTTCCACGATTAACTAAATCGCCAACAAACCAAAGCTCGTCATTTCTTTTATTAAAATTTAAAGTATCTAATAAAGATTGGAGTGAAAAAAAACATCCCTGAAGGTCGCCAATAGCATAAATTGACATCTAGATTTTATAAATTACCTCCGGATGCATTTACCATAGCTACTACAGCTGCAATAATTTCTTCATCTGTAAGTTTTGCATTACCGCCTTTAGCTGGCATCATTCTAATTCCATTAATAGCATTTTTAACAAGTATTTCTTTTCCTTGAGCGATTCGTGGTGCCCATTGATCATTATCACCAATTTTTGGCGCATCCATTAAGCCACCAGCATGGCACATAGCACAATTAGCTTTTACAATTTTATCTCCAGATATAGAATTCTCAGATTCAGCTTGTAGTTCATCAGCGACCTCCACTTGAGCAACTGGCTTCATATCTTCTTGAGCAGTATTCTCAACAGCTTTATTTTCATTTGATTGGCTAAAATCATATTTAGTTGTAGCTACAACAATAATAATAATTGCAGCTAAACAGCTGCCAAAAACAACCGAAATTGTTTCTAAAATATCTTTTAATTTTCTTCTCTCGCCCATAAATTTTCCTTTTTAAAAAAATTAAACCAAAATCAATTTAAAATAATGATCAACTAAAAATGCTGTAAATATTAAACCAAGATACAGTATTGAATATCTAAAAATTTTCATGGACAGTTTATCAGAATAATTTCTATAGAGCATCACAACATAATAAAGAAATATAGCATTAAGTATAGTTGCAAAAAATAGATAAATTAAACCTGTCATACCTATACTAAATGGCATCATAGTAACAATCACTAAAATTATTGTATAAAGAACGATATGTAATAAAGTAAATTTTTCTCCATGAGTAACTGGTAGCATTGGCATACCAACTTTAGCGTATTCCACTCGACGATATAATGCTAAAGCCCAGAAATGAGGAGGGGTCCAACAAAAGATAATTAAAAATAAAATCCATGCTTCAGGAGCTAAATGATTATTTACCGCCGCCCAACCTAACACAGGTGGCATTGCACCAGACGCTCCACCTATAACTATATTCATAGGTGTAGCAGGTTTAAGGAAAATTGTATAAATTACAGCATAAGCAAAAAAGGTTAGTGCAGTCAGCCACATAGTTAAGAAATTTACAAAATACAAAAGAATAAATAACCCCAATCCTCCTAAAATAGAAGCAAAGAAAATAGTTTCATGTTGTGACACTTTCCCCATTGGAAGTGGCCTACCCCGAGTTCTTGCCATTCGAGCATCAATTTTTTCTTCAATTAAACAATTAAAAGCTGCTGCAGCGCCAGAAACGCAACCAATTCCAATAATTGCACTAATTAATATATTTAATGGCACCATACTAGGTGTAGATAAAAACATTCCGATAACAGCTGTAAAAACTATTAACGCATTTACTCTTGGTTTACAAAGAGTAAAAAATGCTCTTAAATTTTCAACAGAAAAATAATTCTTAATAGATATTGTTTTCATATTTTGGGGTAATGCTTGAATTAATAATAACGATTATTATAACTAATAATGCAGCTATTAAGTTATGAAGAGTAGCTAGAAATAATGGTAAATGCATTACTAAATTAGCAATACCTACTAAGATTTGAATAAATAAAACTAAAATAAGAACATTTCGATAAAATCTAGTAGGTTGATATTTATTTAACAAATAAGCCATATAAATAATATAAACAAATAAAATTATAGCGCCGACTCTATGTACCCATTGAATTGCTTGAAGAGCTTGAATAGACAAGCCCTCTCCTGATGCCGTCATACCAAGTTCGCGAAAAATAGTAAATCCATTCTTAAAATCCATATCTGGTAAATATGAACCATGACAAGTTGGAAAATCTGTACAAGCTAATGCAGCATAATTTGTACTTGTCCAACCACCAAGCATGATTTGAATAAATAACAATACCAAACTAAATCGAACTATAGGCTTAATTGATGGATCTATAATAATGCTATTACTAATTGAACCTATATGACGATGACTCATATAAGTTAATAATCCTAAAATAGTCATCCCTCCCATTAAATGTGCTGTAACTATAGCTGGCTTTAGCAACTCAGTAACAGTCCACATTCCTAAAATCGCTTGAAAAATAACTAATATCAGAATACCAAAAGGTATAACAAGTTTTACTTGAATTTCATCACGAAATTTATAACTTTGAATTGCAATTAATAAAACACTTAATCCAAGAACTCCAGCAAGATATCTATGGATCATTTCTATCCATGCTTTACCAACTTCGACTATACTTTCTGGATAAAAATTCTGAGCTTCTTTAATTGCTATTTCACTTTCAGGCACTGTCAAATTTCCAAAACAACCAGGCCAGTCAGGGCATCCAAGACCAGCATCAGTTAATCTCACATAGGCGCCAAACACTACAACACAAAAGGTTAAAAATGTAGAAAATAAAATTAAACGATTAAAAAAAATCAAAACTAATAAGCCCTAAAATATATAATTTAATTAATGTAGAATACCCATTATAAAATTTTTAACAATATTGACTTTAATAAAAATACTATTGTAATAATTATGAAAATTAAATTAACTTTATGAATAACAAAATTATTATATCTGCATTAATTATATTTTTGACCAGTCTATTTTTAATAAGTTTACAAAAAAAAACTGTAGATAATTTAAATATGACTACAATTAGTGGGGAAAAAATAACCTCAAAAGATCTTTTAGGTAAAGTAGTATTAATTAATTTTTGGGCGACTGACTGTACTAGTTGTATTGCTGAAATGCCAGATTTAATTAATACATTCAACAAATATAAAGATCAAAATTTTAAACTAATAGCAGTATCAATGTTTTATGACCCACCAAGTCGTGTTTTAAGTTTTTCTAAAAATAAAAAACTTCCATTTCCAGTAGTTCTAGACCTTGATAAAAAAATTGCATCTCAATTTAACGAAGTAAAACTTACACCAACTTCATTTCTTATTGATCATAAAGGAAAAATAGTTAATAAAATAATCGGTGAGATAAATTTTAATGAATTTCATAATTTACTAGAAAAAACATTAAAAAATTCTATTTAGAATTCTTGATAAGTTTTTCAAGGTCTTTAATAATACCTATTGGGTCAGAATCTTGAGAATATTGCATCATTAAGAAACCATATGGATCTATTAAAAAAATTGAATTTACTTCATCTGAAATGTAATCATCAAATTTTCTAACTAATGAATAATAATCTTTAAAACTATTATCAATAAACTTTTGACTAGGATACAAATCCTTAAATTCTTTAAGGTCATTAGGTTTATTAAAAATTACAAGCCTTTCAACTTTATTCCTATCTTCTCCTAATGCCAAACGAATTTGTCTTAGTTGATAAAGCCTTTCTTTACAAAAATTTCTACATATTTTCTTTTGAATAAAAACTAAAGTCCATTTTTTACTAATTAAAACCTCATCCATTGTTTTTATTTCTCTAGCTTTAATTTCACCAATATCAATAACTGGAGTAATTAATTCCCCATGCTGTGTTCCTGTAATATTTTTCTTATAATCAGAAAAAAAAACTAGATACCAAGATATAACTATTGGTAAAAAAAATAAAAGAGTAATACCAATTAATAATAACTTTCCTTTATTTTTTTGATTTAATAACATTTTTTCTTTTAATACCAAGTTTTATAAAAATAATAAATAAAGTTAATGCAAAAGCAAACCACTGAAATGCATAGCCATAATTTTTTTCAGAATCTGGAGCTGGAAGCTTAAAAGTATTATAGTTCTCTTTATCAAGCAAAGGATCCACATAAATCATGTAAGGTAATATATTAAATGACAAAAAATATTTAAGTTCATCAAAATCTAATCTTTGCATTCTAAAAACTGAAGAATTCATTGTCTCAATATTGTCTTGTCCTAAAGTTATTCCACTAGTAGGGAATTTAGCAATATGTCCTTTTATAATCTTCTCCCCTTCAATATTTGAAATATTTGGTATTAAATCACGATCAACTAAATTAGGTTGCCATCCACGATTAACCAAAACAATATGATTACTATCCTTAATTAAAAATGGAGTTAAAATATTAAAGCCAGCAACTTGATTAAAAATTTGATTATCAAGAATTATATTTTTTTTATTTAAAAATGAACCATTTGACTCAATACGTCTCCATAATAATGATTCCTTATCATTTATTGAGCTTGTTTTATTTAGATTTATTAAAGCCTCATCTTGGCGTAACGTATAATCTGAATTAATATTATTTTTTTGGTTTGCTCTTTCAAGCTGCCAGAAACCTAAACGAATAAAACATATAAATGCAACTATAAATGCAATAGTGGGAATTAATGTAAAATTAAATTCATATTTTTTATAAAACAATTTTTATCCTTTTTGGAGAAATAATGGATATTTCAGTAGCTTTTAAATTTTTAATTATTTTTATTCTCGCAATTATTCTTATCTCATTAACAAGAGGTTTACATTTTTTAATGAAAGATGATGATCAATCTACAAAAATGGCAAAATCTCTAACAATTAGAATTGTACTATCTGTATTACTATTCATTTTAATTTTTGTTGGATGGTCAATGGGATGGATTTCACCAAAACACATATAAAAAAAAGCTACATAAAGTAGCTTTTTTTATATTATATCCAATAAACGAATATAAATAATCCTAGCCAAACTACATCAACGAAATGCCAATACCATGCTACAGCTTCAAATGCAAAATGATCTTTTTTACTAAAATGTCCTTTTAATGATCTAAAGAAAATTACTGCAAGCATAACGGCACCCATAGTTACATGAAAACCATGAAACCCTGTTAACAAATAAAATGTTGATCCATAAATTCCACTATTTAATGTTAAATCTAATTCATGTATAGCGTGTGCATACTCACCTGCTTGAAAATAAACAAATATAAACCCTAAAGCCACAGTAGCAAATAGCCATGCACTTAAAGCAGTTCTTTTAGCTTTTTTTAATGCCCAATGAGCAATTGTAACTGTTACGCCACTAGTCAATAAAATAGCAGTATTAATTGCAGGCACACCAAATGCTGGAATTACATCTTTATATTGGGTGTATTTGGAAGGATCTGGCATAACAGACATTGGCCATGCAGCTTGAAATGATGACCATAAAAACTCGTGTGTGCCATTATGACCTCCCTGACCTTCACCACTTAACCATGGAAGTGAAAAAACTCGTGCATAATAAAGAGCGCCAAAAAAAGCAGCAAAAAACATTACTTCAGATAATATAAACCAACCCATTCCCATTCTAAAACTTACATCAACTTGTTTACTATATTTTCCTGCAATACTTTCTGAAATAACCTCAGAAAACCATCCAGCAAACATATAAACTAAAGCAGCTAAACCAATAATTAAGACATACTTACCAGAATCAAAGCTATTTAACATCATAGCCCCACCTAAAAAAGTAGTAAATAAAGAAAGGGTTCCTACAATTGGCCATTTACTACCATCAGGTATATAGTATATTTCTTGACTTGCCATAAAAACTTTCCTATTAAAAAATTAATTAATTTGCTGCTACTTTCTTCACTTTAAAAAAAGTATACGAAAGTGTCAACTCTACAACATCTTCAGGTAGCTCTTTATCTACCTCAAATCTAACCATCATTTCTTTAGTTTCACCTGATTTAAGAAGTTGATTTACGAAACAAAAACATTCAGCTTTCTTAAAATATAATGATGCAATTTGTGGTGAAACACTTGGGATTGCTTGTCCCACTATATCTTTATCATTTATATTCTTAACAGTATATATTGCCTCATAAAACTTGCCTGGTTGAACTCTCATTGTTCTTTGATTAGGTTTTAGAGTCCATGGTAAATCACCATTTATGTTCGCATCAAACTGAACCTTTACTAAACGATCTGAAACTATAACTTGTTTATTTACATCTTCAGTAACACGTATAGTTTTGCCATTTAATCCTGTAATTTTACAAAAAACATCATACAAAGGTACCATTGCATAACCAAAACCAAACATTAGTACCGTAAACAAAAATAAACTTATTGTTGTTTTTTTAATACTTTTTTTGTTAGCCATTTATAGTATGCATAAAAACAAATAATCCATAAAATAAACACGCAACCAAACCAAGAACCAGAGCTAATTGCTTATTTTTTTTTCTTAATTGTTCTTCTGTATTATCCTTTTTTTCAACCATTAATAAATTAATGTTCAAGCATTTGCTTAGTTAATTTTGGTGGCGTTTCAAAAGTATGAAATGGTGCAGGTGAAGGAACATGCCACTCAAGTCCTTTTGCACCTTCCCAAGAAACAGCTTTTGCTTTTTTACCACCCATAACGCACTTAATCACAATATAAATAAATAATAATTGAGATATACCATATGCAAAACCACCAACACTTGAAATCATATTAAAATCAGCAAATTGAATACTGTAATCAGGAATCCGTCTTGGCATACCTGCTAATCCAAGGAAATGCTGAGGGAAAAATAAAACATTTGATGAGATTAAAGATAGCCAAAAATGAATTTTACCTAAACGCTCATCATACATATTACCTGTCCATTTTGGCAACCAATAATATGCTGCTCCCATTAACGCAAAGATTGCGCCCGTTAATAATACATAATGAAAATGTGCTACAACGAAATAAGTATCATGATACTGAAAATCAACAGGTGTAATTCCAAGCATCAATCCTGAAAAACCTCCAATAGTAAATAAAATTACAAATGCAATCGCAAATAACATAGGAGTTTCAAATGTCATTGATCCTCTCCACATAGTCGCCATCCAGTTAAATACTTTCACTCCTGTTGGAACAGCTATCAACATAGTTGCATACATAAAAAATAATTCTCCCTTAATTGGAAGGCCAACAGTAAACATGTGATGTGCCCAAACAAAAAATGAAAGAATTGCAATTGATGCAGTTGCATAAACCATAGAAGCATAACCAAATAAAGGTTTTCTAGAGAATGTTGGGATAATCTGCGACACTATACCAAAAGCTGGAAGTGCTAAAATATAAACCTCAGGGTGACCAAAAAACCAAAAAATATGTTGGAATAACACAGGATCACCACCGCCTGCAGCATCAAAAAAACTAGTTCCAAAATATTTATCAGTTAATAGCATTGTTACAGCTCCAGCAAGAACTGGCATTGATGCAATTAGTAAAAATGATGTAATTATCCATGTCCATACAAATAATGGCATCTGCATTAATGTCATACCCGGAGCACGCATATTAAAAACTGTAGCAATAATATTTATTGCCCCCATTATTGATGAAATACCTAAAAAGTGAACTGCAAATATTAGATATGGAAATCCATTACCTAGTTGTAAAACTAGTGGTGGATACATAGTCCAACCACCTGCTGGCCCGCCCCCTTCCATAAATAAAGTACTTAATAAAAGAGCAAAGGCAAAAGGCAGAATCCAAAAGCTCATATTATTCATTCTTGGCAGTGCCATATCAGGCGCGCCAACCATTAATGGAATCATCCAATTTGCTAAACCTACTCCGGCCGGCATCACAGCACCAAATATCATAACCAAAGCATGAACAGTCACCATTGAGTTATAAAATTGCGGATCAACAAATTGTAGGCCAGGCTGAAATAATTCAGCACGAATAATCATAGCCATCGCACCACCAACAAAAAACATAATTAATGCAAAAATTAAATATAATGTACCAATATCTTTATGGTTAGTAGAGAAAAACCATCGCTTAAGACCTGTTGGTTTATGATCGTGATGATCGTCGTGTGCAAGTGTACTCATAAATCGCTTCCTAAATTAAAATATTTATTAATCAAATTAAATTATTATTTACTCAAGAACATTTGGTACTTTTCGTGCCTCAGCGACTTCCTTAGCTTGAACTATATCTCCAGTATTATTTCCCCAAGCATTTCTTTCATAAGTTGCTACTGCTGCAATATCAACATCAGACAATTGTTCTCCAAAAGCTGGCATTAAAACTTTTCCAAAAATAATTCGATGTAAATGTCCTAAACGTTGTTCTTTTTCAACTGCAACTGCACTACCAGCTAGCGCGGGAAAAGCACCCTTAAGCCCCTGGCCATTAGCCTGATGACAAACAAGACATTGAGCTTTATAAACTTTTTCACCTTTTGTCATTAACTCTTCCATTGTTAAAACTTTATCACTTGTATTTTTTGATTCAGCCTGAGCTAACATTTTTCCATCAACCCATGCAGTATAATCATCCATAGAAACTGCTTTAATAACAATTGGCATATATCCATGTCCTGCTCCACATATTTCTGCACATTTACCTCTATATGTTCCTGGTTTTTCTATAACCGCCCAATTATCATTAATAAAACCAGGGATAGCATCCCTTTTCCACCCAAGATCAGGAACCCAAAACGCATGAATTACATCTTGTGCTGTAGTTAGTATTCTTATTTTAGTATTAACTGGTAATACAATTGGTTCATCTACATCCATTAAATAATTTTCATATTCCATTGGGTCTAAACCAGAATCACGTTGACCAATTTCTCTACTTTTGTCATCTAAAGCACTATAAAGAGTTATACCCTCACCAACACCATCAAGATAGTCATATTTCCATTTCCACTGAGACCCAGTTGCTTTAATTGTAATAGCCGATTCAGATGTATCATCCATTTTAATTAAAAGTTTTGTTGCAGGGATTGCTAATGAAATAATTATAACCGTTGGTACAATTGTCCATATAATTTCAACGGTTGTGCTATGAGAAAATTTAGCAGCTTTAGCTCCCTTTGACTTTCTATGATGAAAAATTGACCAAAACATTACACCGAAAACTATAATACCGATGATAGTTACCACCCATAAAGTAATCTGGTGCATCTGATAAATTTCTTGACTTATTGGGGTTACGCCTTCGCGCATATTAAGAGCCCAATCAGATAATGCAGTTAGTGGCGTAAATAATAATAATAATAATAATTTTTGGAAATTAGATTTCAATTTTTAGAACCTTTCTTCTAATGGTTTCTTTTGCTTAAAATAATTTAAGGTGTTTTCAGATTTTATCTAATCTTGACAGAATCTTATCATAGTTTATTTAAAATTTTTTAAGTTTATTAAACAATTTTCTCCTATCAATTTCATTTATTCTCTCTCCAATTAAAAACTTTTTCCCTTTTTTTGAGATTGAAATTTCTGATGATGTTAAATTAGTTGCTGGTTTAAATCTAAATTTAGCCCACTGTCTAACAAAATCATATTTTTTAATTCTCTTCCTATTCACAAAAGATAACGTAATATTTAGTTGATCAATCTTTATCTCTTCATAATATGAACTTTTTAATGCTGTTATATATAATGCATAACCTAAAAAAATAACCTCAATCCCATAAAAAGGAATTGCTAAATATAAATTCACCATACTCAATATAATTGCAATAACTAATATAAACATTGCAAAAATTATATAAATTTTTTTAATCAACTTCCAAGGCATTGCTGGATTAGGACGAATAATAAAGCGATGCTCATTTGAATTTAAAATTGTATGTTCAATCATAAGTATTTAAGAGATAATAAAAAAGTTATAATTCAATATTTAAATTGGTGCCGAGAGCGAGAATCGAACTCGCACGCTATTACTAGCGCTGGATTTTGAATCCAGTGCGTCTACCAGTTCCGCCATCCCGGCAACATAGAACGGATATTATAACAACCAATAATATTAAATGAATATCGAAAATTATAATTACAAGCTACCAAAAAAATTAATAGCTCAATACCCTACAAAAAATCGTAGTGACAGCAGACTATTATGTGTAAGTCCTAACTCTGAAAATCTTAAAGATTTATATTTTAAAGATTTTATAAAATTAATACGTCCTAATGATTTAATTATTTTTAACAATACAAAAGTAATAAAAGCGCGTTTATTTGGGAAAAAAGAAACAGGTGGAAAAATTGAAATTTTAATTGAACAAGTTCTTGATAATCAAAAAGCATTAGCAATGATTAAATCTTCAAAAAAAATAAATTTGAATTTTAAAATCTTACTTTCAGAAAATTATGTTATAAAAATTCTTGAAAAAAAAGAAGATTTATTTTTAATACATCTAAATAAAGATTCATTTGATGAATTAATGGAAAAAAATGGACATATCCCCTTACCTCCTTATATAAATCGTCCAGATGAAATTAATGACAATAAAAGATACCAAACTGTATTCGCAAAACATAAAGGCGCAATTGCAGCGCCTACAGCAGGAATGCATTTTTCAAAATCTGACTTTAAATTATTTGATGAAAATAATATTAATTACGCCTTTTTAACACTGCATGTTGGTTCAGGAACATTCCAACCTGTTAAAGTTACAGATATAAATAAGCATATTATGCATAGTGAGAATTTTGAAATTACAAATGAAACAAAAATTAAAATTAAATTGACAAAAAAAAATGGTGGACGAATAATTGCCATAGGTACAACAGTTTTACGAGCATTAGAAAGTTCATTTGTTAAAAATGAAATTACAACTGGTTTCCAAAAAACAAACATTTTTATAAAACCAGGGTATAAATTTAAATTAGTTGATAGTTTATTTACTAATTTTCATCTACCTAAAAGTACATTACTTATGTTAGTGTCTGCTTTTGCAGGCCATGAATTTACAAAAAAAATGTATAGTCATGCAATAGAAAATAATTATCGTTTTTTTAGTTATGGCGATGCAATGTTTATTGAACAAAGATTTAAAAATAATGACTAATAAAAATATTATTAATAGGAATCAAAATGTTTAAAAATATACTTTTTTTACTTTGCTTAACAATTTTAAATATCACTAATATATCTGCTGAAATAAATAAAAATGCTGAATTTGTTTTCAAAATAAAACTTGCAAAAAAACCAACTACTAGACCACAAACAATTGCATATATTCCAGGAGAGAAAAAATATTATATAGCAGATGGTGGGTTAGCTGCTCGTGGTTCTGACTACGAGGCACCTATATCAAAATCTCTTATTCATACTTATAACGAAAAAGGTCAATATATAGAATCTACAAAACCTGGTTTTGATAACAGATCAATTTATTACAATGAAAATAATTTTAAACTTGAAACAATTACATACAATGTATCAACTGCTGCAGGCTTTGCTCCTATGACAGGCATATTCTCATTAAATTTAGATAAAAAAGGTTTATTGACTGGTAAATCTGAGGTGATTTCGCAACCTTCGGCTTCCTTCGGTAGCGCAGGAACAATGCCAACATATGATTCAAAAAATAATTTATATTATGCAAAACAAGAAAAATCTAATATTGTTTATATATTAGAAAGTAAATCAAAGAAAGTAAAAAAAGAAATTAAATTAGACTTTAAAACTCCAAAAGTAATGCACCATGATGTTGCAGATGGTTTTATCGCTTTTACAGGAAAGCCTGGTGAAGAATTAATTTTATTAGATGTCGATCATAAAAGATTTCTTGTTTACGATAAAAATGGAAAATATAAAGGAGCAAGCTTACTTCCTAAATCCTTAAAAATCAGATCACAAAATCATTTTAATGGATTAGGTTATACATTAAATGGCTACTACTTTCTTTATTTAGATTCTGAAGGTGAGCATGGAAGTTATCATGCTTATAAAGTGCTTAATTAAAAATCATTTTAAACATTTTTTTAATGATTCTAAATCGATCAACTCGGAATTTTCTGATTGTCTTTTTTTATATTCAACTTTTTTTGCTTCAATAGTTTTATCACTTATTGTTATGCGATGAGGAATCCCAAGTAACTCTGCTTCACTAAACATTACTCCTGGTCTAAGACCTCTATCATCTAAAAGAACATCAAAACCTAAATTCAACAATTCATGATAAATAGAATCTGTTGCTTTTTTAATTTCATCACTTTTATCATAGCCAATAGGTGTAAGAATTATTTCAAATGGAGCTATGGCATTTGGAAATATAATCCCTTTTTCATCATGACCCTGTTCAATTGCTGCAGCTACAATTCTAGACACACCAATGCCATAACATCCCATCAACAAAGGTTTAGACTTTCCTAATTCATCAATAAATTCTGCCTTCATAGCTTCAGAGTATTTTGTTCCTAATTGAAAAATATGGCCTACTTCAATACCTCGACATGTTTTTAATTTATCTCTATCAGGATGATTTTTAGCTACTTCACTATTAGCAGCAAAATCTGTCTCCTCACTATAAACAAGTTCGTCTTCTCCAGAATCTGCTAATACATGAAATTCATGAGAACCATCCCCTCCTATTGCTCCATTATCAGCTTGAACAGCTCTAAAATTTAATCCAATAGTTTCAAAAATATCACCATAAGTCTTATACATCTTTTCATAAGTTTTTTTTAAACAATCAGAATCACTATGAAACGAATAAGAATCTTTCATTAAAAATTCTCTTGCACGCATAACTCCAAATCTAGGTCTAATCTCATCTCTAAACTTAGTTTGTATTTGATAAAAATTAATAGGTAATTGTTTATAGCTATTAATTTCCTTTCTTACAATATCAGTAATTACTTCTTCATGTGTAGGGGCAAAACAAAAAAGACGTTCATGTCTATCTTTTATTTTAAGCATCTGAGGCCCAAAAACATCCCATCGATCAGTTTCTTCCCAAAGCTCTGAAGGCTGAACTGCAGGCATAAGTAATTCAATTGCGCCTGCTTCATTCATTTTCATTCTAATTATAGATTCAATTTTTTTTAATACTTTTAATCCCATCGGCATCCAGCTATATAACCCTGAGCCTAGACGTCGAATTAATCCAGCACGAATCATTAATTTATGACTAATTAATTCTGCTTCAGCTGGAGCTTCTTTAAGAGTTGAAACATAAAATTTAGATGCATGCATAATTATATTTTTATTATTTTATTGATTGTAATAATTCTTTGATATCTTGCCACAATTTTCTTTTTTTCTCTGGATTTTCAATCATTTCCTTTAATGAAATAGAAATAATATATGGAACAATTAGTTCTTTTTTATCTATTGGCTTATCTATACCTTGTTCAAGAAGTATTAAACTATCACTAGATATAATTTCTTTTTTAAGTTCGGATTGGTTTACTTTTTTTGGCTTATTCAATTGATTTGATTTATCAGATAATGTATCTAAATATGTACTAATTTTTTTAAATAAATTAAATTCACTTGTATCAGACAAATTAAAACCAGGTGCAATAAAAAGAACATTATGACTATTTAATTGAATTCTTTTTAAATAAAATACGTGTAAATTATCTGAAATAAAGCTTTCTTTAACTTCTTTTTTTTCTGAAAGAGTTAGCCAAACCGGGCTTAATCCTAACTCATCATAAATTAACGAATTGTTTACTAAATCTTCATTCATATAAATAAGCCCATTAAAATTGCGTCTTCTTTTCCTTCTTTATTTTTATAATAATTATTTCTCACCGCTATCTCATTAAATCCATTTTTTTCATACAATCGGATTGCAGCATTATTAGACTTTCTTACCTCAAGAAAAATATTAATAACATTTTTTTTTCTGCAATCAGTAAAAAGATTTTTAAGCATCAATTGTCCAAATCCTTTTTTCTGTAATTCTAATCTCACAGTAATATTTAACAACTGACACTCATCTTCAACAAATAAAGCAATGTAATAACCGATAATATCATTTTCATTCTTTAAAACCTTAAATAAATTATTCGCATTATGTGAGTCGATAAAATTTTTTTTAGTCCATGGTGCTAAATGGCTTTCATTCTCAATTTTAACAATCTCATCCAAATCTTCTTTTGTGAAAAAATGAATTTTATTATATTGATTCATCAAAAAAATTATTTCTGGCTCAATCTTTCTTTTGTGGTTTGAGCTACTTTATTTCTAATATAAATTGGATTGGCGTTTTTTAAATCAAATTCATTACCAAATTTATCCATGGAAAGCATTCCTATTGAAGCTGCTAATGAACATTTATCATCAAAATATTCTAGCTCAATATGACTATATTGTGATTTAAATTCTTCTTTGTAAGGATGAACTCCGGAACCAATAACTATTGCTTTATTTATTTCTGGTAGTTTTGGTAATTGAGATGGATTAAAAAGTCCTGGCTCTATTAATGAGGTAATGACTTTATTTTTATTTTGATATATTCCTAAATAAACTTGCCCCATTCTTGCATCAATACATGAAATAGAATTTTCATGCATTGACAAAAATGCTAAAGCTTCAAGAGTATTAATTCCAATAATTGGTAAATTGTTAGCATAGGCAATACCATAAGCAATACCACAAGCAATTCTAATACCAGTAAAAGAACCTGGCCCAGCACCAAAAGCAATAGCGTTTATGTCCTTTAATTCCAAACCATTTTCATTCAGTAATATTTTTATTTGTGGAAGAATGTCTTCAGAATAATTCTTGCCTGAAGGGAAATTTTTCTCAGCTATTAATTTTTCAATTATTAAAGCAATTGAAATAGTCTCAGTACAAGCATCTATAGATAAAATTTTCATTTTAATATTATAAATGTTTTAAGAATTCTATTACATCTTCTTGATTTCTTGTTCTTTTAAAACTAGGTAAACTCTGCCAAAATCTTTTTCCATAAGGCTTAGACACTATTCTTTGATCACAAATCATCAACACCCCTTTATCTAGCTCATCTCTTATTAATCTTCCTGCACCTTGTTTTAATGAAATAATTGCTTTTGGTAACTGAAATGTCATAAACGCATTAATTCCTTTAGCCGAAAGCATATTAATTTTTGATTCAAAAATTGGGTCTCCTGGAGATTGAAATGGAAGCTTATCGATAATTACTAGTGAAAGATTTTCTCCTCTAACATCAACCCCTTCCCAGAAACTTAAAGAACCAATTAAAACAGCATTACCATGATGTTTAAATTGTTCTAATAACTTTATTTTAGAACCAGCTCCTTGTATAAAAATTGGATAATTAACATTATTTTTTTCAAACTCATCTTCTAATAAACTTTTAATTTCATTCATTGATTTAATGCTAGTTGATAAAATAAAAGCTCTTCCCTTTGCCGCCAAAAGTAATGGGTAGATCTGACTTACTAAATGATTATTAAATAATCTATTAGAAGTTTCTGGCATTTCTTTTGGTACATATAAATATGCATTTTTAGAATAATTAAAAGGACTTTTAAGTAGTTTTGTCTTTGCATTCTCTAAACCCATTAATGATTGAAAATGTTCAAAACTTGAATTTACCGCTAAGGTAGCAGAAGTAAAAATCCAAGCAGCTTTATTATTTTCTTGAAATTTTCTAAAATTTTCTGCAACACTTATAGGTGTTATATTAAATTGAATAGATTTTAAAAATATATCTATCCAATAAACATAATCTTGGTTTGTATCTTTAATCCAGTTTTCTAATTTAATAATAATTTCTTCTATTCGTTCATTAATTTTTTTTAACTCTATATCTTGTTCACTATAAGCATTAAAAAATATACAAAGTTTATTAAGATTACTTAATAAGTCATTTATTATCTCTTTAAAAGAATCTAATTTCTCTATTTTCTCAATACCAATTCTTTGATTTCGTTTATCAAAGAATGTATTTAATGAAATAGTTAAATCTGTAATTGATTTCGATAATTCAATTAATTTTTTTTTGTCTTTAATATGTTTAGAGAAAATTTGATTAATATCTTGTACGAGATAAATAATATGATTGGTAGAAATATTTTCTCCCAAAAATATGGGCGCAATCTCTGAAATTTGATGGGCTTCATCAAAAATAACTGTATCAGCCTTTGGAAGAATTTCTGATAATTCAGCATCCTTTAAAACAAAATCAGCAAAAAAAAGATGATGATTAACAATTACAACTTCTGAAGCGATTGCTTTTTTTCTAGCCTTTATTACAAAACAACTTTTAAAAAATTCGCAGTCTTGTCCCAAACAATTTTCTTTTGTAGATGTTACAAAAGGCCATATTGTAGAAGTTTCAGGAATATTATTAAATTCAGATATTTCTCCAACATCACTATGATCTGAAATTTTTTTAATTTCATGTATAAATTTAGCATCTTCCCGATTAAGGAATTGGCCTTCTAGTAATGCATTTTCCATTCTTAACTGACATATATAATTTGATCTGCCTTTAAGAATATTAATATTAATAGGAATTTTAAGTGCATCACGAATTGTTGGAATATCTTTTAAAAAAAGTTGATCTTGTAGATTTTTAGTTGCAGTTGAAATAACAACCTTTCCTCCATTCATTAAGGCTGGTACTAAATATGAAAAAGTTTTACCTATACCAGTTCCAGCTTCCACGATTAATGAATCTTTTTCTTCTATTGTTTTATTAACAATCTTAGCCATATTAATTTGATCTTCTCTCTCATGAAAATTATCGATAATCTCACTAAGAGGGCCCGAGTTTTTAAAAAACTCTTCAATTATTAATTCTTTTTTCATTGATTTTAAAATTTAGTATCGCTATGACCCAAAGACATTGAAGGATTAATAACATCCCTAAGTCTTTGCTTCATTAGCTTTAAATCGATAAACTTACCTTCTTTTTTCCTTGAAAATATTAATGTATTAGAACATTTAATTTCAAATTTACCGTTGCTATCAGGAACTAAATTAACTGAACTTATGTCAGAACCAAAAGTGTTGATAAATTCTTGTGATAGCCATGTCGCTCTCATTAACCATCCACACTTCGTACAAAAATAAATATTTATAATGTGTTTTTTCATAATTTAATTATTTTCTCATACATTATGATGAAGATTTAATGTATATTTTGACTTATAAACTAAAAAATTTAATATGAAAGTTTAATATGCGTACAAAACTAGAAAAAATTTTACTAATACTTGGTGGGGCTATTGTTGGTATTTTCATCAGTATTAATTTACCAGTCTTTGCTGACAAAACAAAATCAACAAATCTACCAATAGATGAACTTAGAACATTTGCCGAAGTGTTCGGAAAAATAAAATCTGATTATGTTGAAACCATTGAAGATAAAAAATTAATTAAAGAAGCTTTAAATGGTATGTTATCAGGCTTGGACCCACATTCAAATTACTTAGATAAAGCTGACTTTAAAGATCTTCAACAAGGAACAACCGGAGAATTTGGAGGTCTTGGTATTGAAGTCGGTATGGAGGATGGTTTCGTTTTAGTTATTTCTCCAATTGAAGATACACCTGCTTACAAAGCAGGGTTGCAAAGTGGTGATTTAATTATGAAACTTGATTCAACAGGTGTTAAAGGCCTTACCCTGAATGAAGCTGTTAAATTAATGCGAGGTAAGCCTGGAACATCAATAATTTTACAAGTTTTTAGAAAAGGTCTTACTAGTCCATTTGATTTAAAAATAACCAGAGCTAAAATAAAAACTAAAAGTGTTAAAGCAAAACTTATTGAGCCAAATTATGCTTATATCAGACTTACCCAATTTCAAGAAAGAACTGGTGAAGATTTAGCTATTGCTCTAAAAAAATTAAGAAAAGAAAATAAATTTGCTTTCAATGGAATTATTCTTGATATGAGAAATAACCCTGGCGGGCTTCTTAATTCATCAGTAGCTGTTTCTGCTGCTTTTCTAAAAGAAGATGACTTAGTTGTTTATACAGAAGGTAGAGCGCCTGATTCAAAAATGAATTTAACCGCAGCCCCTCAAAATTTTGTTAGAAATAATCCAGAAAAAAATAATTTTCTCAAAGATTTACCTGTAGATATTAAAGATACTCCAATGGTTGTTCTTATTAATAATGGTTCTGCATCAGCTTCAGAGATTGTTGCTGGCGCATTACAAGACCATAAACGTGCATTAATTGTTGGTACTAGAAGTTTTGGTAAAGGTTCAGTTCAAAGCATACTTCCTATGATGAATGGTACTGCTATCAAACTTACAACTGCAAGATACTTCACTCCAAATGGAAGATCTATTCAAGCAAAAGGTATTGAACCAGATATAATTGTTGAAGATGGAAACGATTTAGAAGGTATCGCTGTTCGAGAAGTAGATTTAAATAATAGATTATCTAATCCTGAAGATCCTAAATCTAAAAAAGATACAACAAAATCTTCAGATGATTTAGAAAATGGTCCAGTAGAAATTGATGGCGCAGAAGCTTTAAGAAGTTTTAAGCCTATTAAATTCGGCGATAAAGATGATAAGCAATTTTTAGAAGCTTTAAATATTCTTAAAGGTATTGATCTTTATCAAAAAAACTAATCAATTTTAATAAAAATTATGCTTGATTTAATAATTAATGAAATCGATAAAGGTCTTAAGACATTAACTGTCAGCCCTGCCAACCCATCTTCCAAAAGATTACGTCCTGATATTAATTTTAAAAATTCATATACCTTAACCTCTAAAGAAAAAGAAAATCACAGTAAATTTATGCGTGTAAATCACTCTGGTGAGATATGTGCACAAGCTTTATATAGGGGGCAACTTTTTTTCAATAAAGATAATAAAATTAAAAAACAATTAGAAATAGCTGCAAATGAAGAACTTGACCATTTAGCATGGTGTCAATCAAGAATTGAAGAATTAAATGGCAAAACAAGCTGCCTTAATCCATTACTCTATATAGGCTCTTTTACTATCGGAAGTATTGCTAGCATTATTGATGAAAAATATAATTTAGGATTTTTATCAGAAACAGAAAAACAAGTATCGTCTCACCTAGAAAATCATTTAAGCAAAATTTCCTCAAAAGATAAAAAAACAATTGCAATTATTAAAAAAATGAAAAAAGATGAAGAAAAACATGGAGCATCAGCAAAAGCAATGGGAGCAAGAGAATTACCAATCTCTATTCAGAAAATAATGAAATTTACATCAAAATTAATGACGGCATCAACATTTAGAATATAAAAAATTCAATGGAAAGTTTTAAAAATATTTTAAAGCAATTACCAAATGTCGACCATATTAAAGAAATTAAATTACTCAATCAAAATGGTAATCAATCAGGAAAAATTTTAAATAAACCAGGATCTTCTGGCTCTATCAAATTATATAATCACTTATTTCTAATTTTTGGTGAGTTAAATACCGATGCAGCAATTGAAGGATTAAATTTATATTGCGAACATGTTGAAGATGCTAAAAATAATCCTGGAAAACACCCCAATATCGATCGTTTAATAGATATTATTAAGTCAAAAGAAACCCTGCAAATAAAAATTATTTAAAATTTTGTTTTAGAAAAATAGTAGCTAACTTTAAATCTAATTTGCTTGATTTTTGAATTAAACGCATCGCTTTTTCTTTTTCTTCTGGAACAATATAGCCATAATAATAAAGCAACCCAAGACTAAATAATGCTCTGGGATGATTATTTCCTGCAGCCTGTTTTAACCATGTATATGCTTCTGGTTTTTTAATGCCTTTATCATTCACATATAATAACCACAATAAATACTGGGTAGGAACATCACCATCATTACCTATTTTTCTTAACTTATTTAATTCCTTTTTATCAACTACTGCTAAAGATGAATAAGCTTGTAAAAAAGCTTGAGTGGCTAAATTCATTAGCCTTAATTCATTGATTATGGGGTTTTTATCATTAGAAATTTTTCTTAGATAATGGGTAGCTTTTTTATGATCTTGCAAAGCGGCTTTTAATAACCAATCTGAAGTATAGTTAGCATTATTAGACATCTCTTTAAGAGCTAAATCAAATTGTGAATTAGGATGTCCTTCTTTTGCTTTATCTAGCAGATTTGCTGTAAAAGCTAAACTCGATATCAAGCATAAAATAAGTAAAATTAATTTCAAATAGAAGTTCATTTATTAGATATTTATTGATATTAATGGTACATTTAACAACATATATTAAGCGAAAAAAGCGAATTTATGAGATTTTTAAATCAAACACTTATTTTCTTTACTTTTATGTGTATTTCTTTGTTTGCAAATGCAGATGCAAATCCAGATGTATGGCCATATATTAAAGAAAGGATGTTTAAAAATAAAACAATAGAAGAAGTTAATTTTCTCAAAATTGATGGTCCAGCTCGTGCATCAAGTGGCGCTCAAGTCCCTATTAATATAAAACTAACTAAATCTGATATTAATATAGAAAAAATATCGCTTATTATTGATTCTAATCCTGTTCAACTTGGGGCAACTTATTACTTAACAAAAAATACTCAAAATTTAGATCTTTCAACTCGTATAAGAATGGAAACAGACTCGTTTGTAAGGGTAGTTGGAGAAGACAGCGAAGGGAAATTATATATGAGTAAAATAGCTATAAGAGCCTCTGGTGGCTGTAGTGGCTACATGAATTCTGCAGATCCCGAACATACTACAGACTTGGGAAAAATTTTAATTAAATCTAAAGCAAAATATATAACAACTCGTATTAAACATCCTAATTTTACAGGTTTACAAAGAGATTCATTTACTGGTTGGTATGTACCAGAATGGATTGTGAATAAAGTAAAATATGATTTTAATGGTGAATCTATTTTAGTTGTTGTAGGTGGAATTAGTATAAGTCAGGACCCTTATCTAAAATTTAACTTTGCTCCTGAGAAAAAAGGGACAATGACTATATCAGCAACTGATACAAAAGGCGTAACTTTCCTTAAAACTAAAATAATTGAAATATAAACTATCTAGATAGTTTAATCTTTGATCGAATCTCACTATAAATATTTATAATTATTGGAATAATTGCAATTAAATTAAAAATTCCAAATATAATTAATATATTTATAAGGTAAGTATTAAAATTAGTAATAAGTGTATTTAATTCAATCAACTTTAATTGATTGGGATTTAAATTCTCATTTTTTATATTAATCAATCTATCAATATCACATTTTTGATTTGATTCAATACAAAAATTCATTTGTCTTTCATATTCTTCTATAAAAATTTGATGAGAAAAATACTCATTTACGACTAAAAATAAAGATAAAAAAAATCCAATGATTGCAAATAACCAAAAAAATTGTTTACTAAATTTTGTTATCATAATTTAGATTATTTTAATTTTCTGGGCTTTTTACTAAACGAAGATAGGGTTTTAAAGTTTTATATCCCTCTGGATATTTTTGAGTAGCTTCTTCATCACTAACTGTAGGTGGAATTACTACATCATCCCCAGATTTCCAATTGACTGGTGTTGCAACCTGATGTTTTGCATTCATTTGAAGAGCATCTAATAATCTAAAGATTTCATCAAAATTTCTTCCCGCACTCATTGGATAAATTAACATTGCTTTTACTAATTTATCAGGCCCAATAATAAAAACGGACCGAATAGTTGCATTATCTTGGGCTGTTCGCTCACCAGGAGTGGCATTTGGATGAATCATATCGTATAACTTAGAAACAACTAAATTTTCATCTCCAATAAGAGGAAAATTCATTTCATAGCCTTGTGTCTCTGCAATATCTCCAACCCATTTTTGATGATCTTCAACAGAGTCTGTACTAAGACCAATAACTTTTGTATTTTTTTTATCGAATTCTGGTTTTAATTTTGCTACATAGCCTAACTCAGTTGTACATACTGGAGTAAAATCTTTAGGGTGTGAAAAAAGAATAGCCCAGCTATTGCCAATCCAATTATGAAAATCAATTTCGCCTTCAGTAGTATTAATATTAAAATTTGGTGCTTCATCACCAATTCGAATAGCCATATCTTTTCCTTTTAATTTTATTGTTAATAAAGCATAACATGTGGAATATAATTTTATCTAGCCATAAAAAATTACATTAAAATAAATTTTAAACCAGCAACAATTAATACAACACCTAAAGCTTTTTTTACATTATTTTCATCTAATATCTTAATTCCTAACTGAGTGCCAATTAAAACACCAAATAACACAGAAAATCCATACAAAAATATAGTATTAGGAATTAAGTTTATAGATGCTACGTTGCCTAAAAGACCTGAAATAGAATTAAAAAGAATAAAAGCCGCAGCTGTTCCTGAAGCGCCTTTTATTGTAGTCCAGCCAAGAATCAATATTAATGGAGATAAAAAAATTCCGCCTCCTGTTCCAGTTAATCCTGAAAGAAGACCAATAATTAATCCAGCTAAAATACCAATAAATGGATTAACTGGTTTATTATTTTTAATCTTAAAATACTTAGAAAAATTAAATAAAAACTGAAGTCCTGCAAATAATAAAATAATCCCAACTAAAGGCTTATACACTTCGGGTGATAGTTGGATATAGCCTCCTAAAAATGCAGTTGGTACAGATCCTAAAACTACAGGTAAAAAAACTTTTAAACTAAATAATTTATTTTTAATAAAACGAAAGCTACTTATTGATGAAACTATAATATTTAAAACTAACCCGATTGGTTTAATTGATAATATAGGGGTACCCATTAAAGACATGATCGCTATATATGCTGATGCGCCACCATGACCAACAGAAGAATATAAAATAGCGCCAAAAAAAATAAATAAAGCTGTAAGATAATCAGCTAATAAGAATTCCATTAAGTTATTACAAGAAGTACGAGGAGATTCATTTTCTTAACTTACTTTGGTGTAGCTAAAACCGTATAAGTTGCGCAACCACCTGTAATTTGATAATTATATGCGCCTCGATTCAAGTCAATTAGGCCAAGATCATCAGCTATCATATCAGTATCAGTTGTAGTTACTGGACATGGATAATAATGATCCCAATCTCTATAAAACTCAGTCTGAGCTAACTTAATAGATTGTAAATTATTTATGGCTTGCTTTTCTTTTGCTTGAGTTTTATACCCTTGATACCATGGAACTCCTACTGCTCCTATGATACCAATTATGGCGATTACAACTAATACCTCAATAAGAGTAAAGCCTAATTTATTATTAAAATTTTTATTCAATTTGATTCTCTCTGAAAATACTTAAATAAATTAAATATTATTCAACAACACTTGCTGTTAATTCAAAACCTTCGCAACTAATAGTACCACTCTTCCAATCATCCGCTGCCGTTGCATCACAACTGGAA
>ERZ1049444.690-NODE-690-length-29744-cov-7.143050_pt1 | contig 29744 bp, 22 predicted proteins | sample MGYA00383101_ERZ1049444 | MGnify/ENA primary metagenome ERZ1049444 (study PRJEB29581, sample SAMEA5548371) | metagenome | biome: marine; feature: coastal; material: water | depth 50 m | study: Short-term variability in the microbial, nano- and picoplankton...
CGACAAAGGCTTTTCCAATATCCCTTGCAAGAATGAAATTAAGTTGACCATCAATAACTTTTTTGTCCTGTCGCATCAGGTCTAGCAAACCATCAGCCTCTGGCAAATCGCCAGAAATGTCACACAGGTCGGTTTTCATTCCCATATTCGCCAAATGCGCCCGCACCCGGCTTGGGGCTTCTTGCGCACAAAGTCCCAAACGCGAGGACAGCTCAAATGCCAAAGCGCATCCAATGGCCACGCCTTCACCGTGCAGTAAACGGCTTGAATAGCCTGTGGCCGCCTCAAGTGCATGGCAAAACGTATGCCCCAGATTCAGAAGCGCCCGATCACCCTGTTCGGTTTCATCGCGCACAACAATATCCGCTTTCATTTCACAAGCGGTTTTGATCGCCTTTATCCGGGCCTTTTGATCGCCCGAGGCCATCTTGGGCCCGTTGTCTTCCAGCCATTCAAAAAACGCTGCCTTGCCAAGCAAACCATATTTAACCACTTCACCGTATCCAGCCAGAAAATCGCGCGGCGCAAGGCTGTCTAGCACAGAAATATCGGCCAAAACCAAGCTAGGTTGATGAAACGCACCCACAAGGTTTTTGCCATGCGGGGTATTAATTCCGGTTTTGCCCCCGACCGAGCTGTCGACCTGTGCCAGCAAAGAGGTGGGCATTTGTACAAAACGTACACCGCGTCTTAATATTGCAGCGGCAAATCCGACCAGATCGCCGATGACGCCACCGCCCAAAGCAATCACAAGATCACGACGTTCGACCTTTTGGTCCAGAAGCCACTCAACGGTTTGGCTCAAATGCCCCCATGATTTTGTCGTCTCACCCGATGGAAGAACAAAAGAACTTGTGTGAATACCTTTTGCAGTCAATGCGGCCTCAAGCGGCTTAAGGTGCTGTTTTGCAACATTTTCATCTGTAACAATTACAACTTTTGGGCGCTGGAGAAATGGCAATATGTAATCGCCGCTTTGCTCGATAAGCCGCTCGGCGATAATGATATCATAGGCGCGATCGCCCAAGCCGACATGCACGTTTTCAATCATCTTGCCTCTCCAGAATATCCGGGCGGTCTAATAGGGTTGATATCACCTTATCGGCCATATCATCTACACTGATCTGAGCTCCGGATTCGATCGACAAATCAGCCAGAGCATAGATTGGTTTTCGTTCTGAATACAATTTAGACAAGGCTTGAAACGGGTTTTCCGTTTGTAAAAGCGGCCGGCTTGGATTGTTTTTCACCCGCGCCCAGAGCACATCTACATCTGCGTTAAGCCAAACAGATGCGCCTTTTTCATGAATTAATTGGCGATTTTTATCTGCCAAAAATGCACCGCCACCGGTGGAGAGAATACATTTTTCACCTTTAAGCAGGCGCTTGATAATCTGGCTTTCCTTTTCTCTGAAAAAAGCCTCTCCGTCACGCTCAAAAATTTCCGCGATGGTCATATTGGCTGCACGTTCAATTTCACTATCGGAATCGATAAAAGGCGCATGCAGACGTGCGGCAATGGCTTTACCGACCGCTGTTTTGCCCGCCCCCATCATTCCGACCAGCGCAATTGTTTTATTTAGAACCAATGTCATTCGCTTCTTATTGGCAATCTATCGCTAAATTGCAATTGATCTTATTGAATGACGTGATCTTAGGCAAAAGGCCATATATAAAGCGAGAAGATAAGTGCCAAACACAAAGGGTGATCGATGGGACGTTTGCTAAAATGGATTTCTATTTTCTTCTTTATTTGTTGTGTTGCACTTGTGGTATATGCCTATATCGGGCCCTATTTCGGGGTATCTTTTGATCCGGTGCGCACTTTAACGCAGGAGCCAGTGATTCTGAATGAAAGCTAGGTTTTTTGCCATTGCTTTGTTGCTACCCGGTTTTTTGACGGCCGAAACCCCGCTTTCAGCAATAGACTGGCTGGATGAGCAACGCCTTGGACCTGCTACCGAGCCCAGCCAAAAACAAACCAAACCTGTCGAACCGCCGGTTTCCCTCTCGGGAAACAGGCCGGATATAGAAGTAAGCACCTTAAGTGAGATTCAAAGTGATTCTGTGGGGCTTTTACCGCCCTCGGTGACCGGCTTTCCACTCACCATGTGGCATAACAGCAGCAGCATAGATCTGGTCACTTTGTTAAACTCCGTGCCGGTAAGCCATAATCCGGCCATTCAAAGCCTTACCCTGCGTGTGCTTTTAGCCGAGGGCGATGCGCCAAGCGACAGCGAGGGAAAATTTGCTTTTTTTGCCGCTCGGCTGAAAAAACTGATCGACTATGGCGCAATAGACCCGGCTCTTGCCCTTGTAGAGCGCGCCGCACCCCTGCCCGCGCCTTTGGTTCCTTTGCTGTTCGATCTCAGCTTGCTGAGTGACACTTTACAGCCCGCTTGTGATCAGGTTTTGCAATTGGGGCCATCTTATCCTCATGACGATGCGCGGATTTATTGTCTTGCCCGGCGCGGGGATTGGCTGACTGCAACATTGATGCTTGAGGCAACCTCGGCTTTGGGAACGATATCGGCACGCAAAACTGCTTTGATACACCTTTTTCTGGAAAACCAAGCTTATGACACCTTGGCGCTCCAGTTGCCGCCATCTACTGCCCCAACGCCGTTAGAGTTTCGGCTTTATGAAGCAATTGGCGAACCTTTGGCCGCCACATCCTTGCCCCGCGCCTTTGCCGTCAGCGATCTATCTGGCGAGCATGGCTGGAAAGCGCAATTGCAGGCTGCAGAGCGGCTAATTGAATTCGGCGCCCTGGGAGATAATCGCTTTTTGGGGATTTATACAGATAATGAACCCGCTGCCTCAGGTGGTATTTGGGATCGTATTTCAGCAGTACAAAAGCTTGATAAGGCCTTACTGGATGAAAATAAACCCGCAATCGGTTTGCACCTTATCAAGGCATGGAACCTTTTGGGCGCAACACCGCTTGCACCGCCCATTTCGCGGATTTTTTCAGCGCGCCTTTTATCTGCAGACCTGAACGAGGATGCAGCGCAGTTGGCCGGAAAAATTGCTCTTTTGTCTCCAAGCTATGAAACCGCCGCCGCCATGATTTCACCAAAGTTTGATCAGGACGCATTTTTGGTTTCGATCGCCAAAGGCGACTTTTCTGACTATAGCCCGAAAAGTGAATTTGAAAAAACCATACAAGATGCCTTTGATGATCCCCGTGTTCCTTATTCGGTCAATCAATTGATGGGCCAAGGCAAACTGGGCGAGGTAATCTTGAACGCTATGATCCAGTTCGAAAAAGGCGCAGAAGGCGATCTTCAAGATCTTCTAGAAGCTTTGTCCACTTTACGGCTTATCGGGTTAGAAGATACAGCACGGCGCGCAACACTTGCGCTTGTGCTGTTGGCAAATTGATGACTAAAGACCTGCAACGCATTTCTGATTTTTTGGATGCCAAGTCGGCCGAAGCAGGTGCTGCAAAAAATACCATCAGCGCCTATGCGCGTGATCTTAGGGAATTTTGCGACTGGGCTGCGAAAAATAATCATACTCTTTTGCAACTCAAGCAGGCCCAGATCGAGTCCTATCTGACACTGCTACACCAAACAGGTCTTGCCAGCGCAACCCGCGCCCGCCGCCTGTCTGCGGTGAAACAGTTTTACCGCTTTGCCGTTGAGGAAAGCTGGCGGGATGATAACCCGACATTGCAAATCTCGGGCCCGGGCCGCAGTAAACATCTTCCAAAGACACTCAGCATGGGTGAGGTTGATCTGCTTTTAAACGCGGCTGAAAATGCTGGAAAAACAAATGAAGCGCGGTCCCGCGACAACTGTTTAATGCAGCTTCTTTACGCCACCGGCATGCGCGTAAGCGAGTTGATGGCGCTGCCTATAGCCAGCGCCCGCGGTGACCCTTCGATGCTTTTAATCCGCGGAAAGGGCGAAAAAGAACGCCTTGTTCCACTGTCGCCACCGGCGAAAAAGGCTTTGGCTGCATGGTTGATGCTGCGCGATCAGTCCGATGCGCTGGTTAAAAAAGAAGGGCAAACCGTTTCGAAATTCTTATTCCCATCACGGGGCAAATTGGGGCATTTCACCCGCCATTGGTTTTACCTCAGGATCAAAGCATGGGCCGTTTTAGCCAATATTGATCCTAACAAAGTCACGCCGCATACCATCCGTCATGCTTTTGCCACGCATCTGTTGTCAAACGGGGCGGATTTGCGCGTCATACAAACCTTGCTTGGTCATAGTGATATATCGACAACAGAAATATACACCCATGTTCTTGAAACCCGTCTGCATGATCTGGTGCTCAACAATCACCCCATGGCCCGTTCGCGGCGCAGCTCAGCCGGTAAAACCTCTTCTGAGGGCCAGTAACCGTCAACCAAACTTTTATCATAGCCCTGATTTAAGCCGGCGTTCCGCATGGCTTGAGATGCAGCAAAATGATCATAGTCAAGATAGTGGAAACGCACTGCTTTGCTTTCAAGAACCGCAAACCGGGTGCGCGGATCACCGCGGTTTTCCGGCATCGCGATGGTACCGGCATTGATCCATGTCACAGGGCCAATTTGACGGGTGAACGCAAACCCACAATGCCCCGCAATCACCAGATCAATCTGGCCCAAATATTCTTGCAGCAATTTGATTTCAAACTCAAATTCAGATTGGGGTGAATTTGGCCATAAAAAGCGTGCAATATCGCTGACCCCGCCGTGTATAACCGCCGCTCGCAACCCTTGATGCGTAAAGACGGCAATATCGGGTAAAGTTTTCATCCACTGCCGCAAATCGGTGCGCAGCAGCGAGGTCGTAAAGCTGTACCACCCCACAGACAGTAGATTACATAGGCTGCCCTCTTCGAAGCCACAGCCGCAATCTTGCGCATCAATGGCCAGCTGTTTTTCACAATTACCGGCCACCATAGCGGCGCCAGATTTGCGGATTAAATCGATGGTTTCGTTCGGATGCGCACAATAAGCCACCGCATCGCCGGTCATAATGCGATGATCATCCGCAATTTATTTTCAGTTGCCCAATTGATCATGGCCTTTGTGGCATGGGCATTGGAATAGCTGCCGCCAAATAGCAACACTGGCTGGTTCCGCACGCCCAAATCGATATATTCCATCTGATGATCCCTTGATCCGCCGGCGTGAAAACCCCATAACAGTCAAAATGCTAATACCGAACCGAGGAAAATGGAACCGACATCGTTGATGAATGACACAGCTTTTTGGATCACAGTGATTGCGATCCTTGGCCTTTTGATACTTTCAGCCTTTTTCTCTGGGAGCGAAACGGCGCTCACGGCGGCATCCAGAGCCAAGCTGCGATCTTTGGCGGACAAAGGCTCGCGCGGTGCCAAGCGTGCGTTGAATATCACCGAAGATAACGAACGCCTGATCGGATCAGTGCTTCTTGGTAATAATCTGGTGAATATTTTAGCCACCTCATTGGCAACGGCGCTTTTTACACGGATGTTCGGCGAGTCCGGTGTTGCGCTTGCAACTTTGGTGATGACATTGCTTATTTTGATTTTTGCAGAAGTTTTGCCAAAATCCTATGCCATCACCAATGCCGAAACGGCGGCAGCGCGGGCCAGTCGGCCTATTCAATGGATCACCGCAATTTTTGCGCCGATTGTAGCGGCTGTGCGGTTTCTGGTGCGGGGGTTTCTAAGGGTATTTGGCGTTAAAATGGATGCAAATCAGCAAATTCATGCGGTGCGCGATGAAATTGCCGGCGCCCTTAAATTGGGCCATTCCGAAGGCGTGGTCGAAAAAGAGGACCGCGACCGCATTTTAGGCGCGCTGGATCTGTCTGATCGCACTGTTGAAGAAATCATGCTGCACCGGTCCAGTATTGAAATGATTGACGCTGATCAAACGCCAATGGCCATACTCAACCAATGTTTGGAAAGCAGCCATACACGGCTACCGGTTTATAAAAACGAACCCGAGAACATTATAGGCGTCATCCATGCCAAAGATTTGGCCCGCACAATGTATCGCATCGTGAGCGAAACCAACCAGCCGCTGCAAGCGCTCGAAGGTTTTGATATTCGCGAAGTGGCGATGGAGCCGTATTTTGTTCCTGATACCACTGCACTTGATGATCAAATGCGGCAGTTTTTGCATCGCCATACGCATTTTGCATTGGTGGTTGATGAATATGGAAGCCTAGAGGGTTTGATTACCCTTGAAGATATTCTGGAAGAAATTGTCGGTGAAATTACCGATGAATTTGATAAAAGCGAAGAAGACCCGATCGCAAAATCGGAAGATGGTCATTTTCTGGTCGAAGGGACAATGACAATTCGGGACTTCAATCGCGCCACCGAATGGAGCCTGCCCGACGAAGAAGCCAATACCATCGCCGGTTTGGTGATGCATGAAGCCCAGATGATCCCCAGCGTCGGTCAGGTGTTTAGCTTTCACGGGTTTCGCTTTGAGGTCACAGGCCGCGAAGCCAACCGGATTACAGAATTGAAAATCCGCCCTATTTGAGCCGTTGGTCTGAGTTGAAATATTTGAGCTATTTGTAACATTTTCTGAAGCCACATTGGAGGTCGTTTTTGAGTACTTTATCAACGGCTTCTCTTTTTTGCCAAAATCAGCAAGGCTCGGCAGATGGCACGAATCAATCTAGAACAGCTTAAAACGTTTTTAACCGTGGTGCGCATGGGCAGTATTCGCAAAGCTGCCGTTGGCTTAAACCTTACCCAACCTGCGGTAACAACAAGGATTAAATCCCTTGAAGAAAGCCTGTCAGTCAAGCTGTTTGAGCGCAGTTCTGGCGGTTTAAAACTTACCAAACGGGGGGAAATGCTTATCCGGTATGCTGAGCAATACGAGCATTTATCGGAACTTGTGGATGAAAATATAATTGCAGCAGACGGCATTAAAGACCATTTGCGTCTAGGGGTTTCTGAAACCATCGCTGAATGTTGGCTGCCCCAATTCGTATCGGCTTTGCATCGGCACTTTCCGAATTTGGAAATCGAAATAAATGTTGATATCTCAATTAACTTAAGAGCCGCTCTGCTTGACCGTGAAGTGGATCTGGCCATTTTGCTTGGCCCCATCTCAGAGTACTCGGTTGATAACTTGGAACTGCCTGACTTTAATTTGGCATGGTATGCAGCAATAGAAACAGAAACTGGGGGGCCTGATGATGCCGATCTTATTTCCCAAAGACCGGTGATAACCTATGCGCGAAATACTCGCCCCTATCGAGAAATAAAAACGTCATTGTTTGAAAATTACGGACCAAATTTTCGACTTTTTCCATCGTCATCCCTATCTGCTTGTTTCCGCCTTGTTGAGGCTGGTTTGGGCGTTGCAGCCCTGCCAGAATCGCTTGGTCAGAAGTTTGTGCGAGAGGAAAAACTTCGTCAGTTTGATCCAGGCTGGACACCAAGTCCGCTTAAGTTTTCGGCTTCGTATCTTGGAGACCCAAAAAGCTATGTACTTGAAACAGCAGCAAAACTTGCGCTTAAAACGGCACAAGCTGAGTCTGGAATATAAATATATTTTATACATTTTGACAATTTATTTTAATTTGATTTTATGCATTTCTTCTTTCACTGTTAGGCCAAATGAAAAAGGTCTGACGGATTGTCCAATACATATAGCACCCTTAAAAACCTAGATTTACAATCTGTTCGTAGCGCCATTCGGTCCGCAGAATATACTGCGCATACTGCCGGTCTTGGGTTCGGTTATTTGCAGGCAAATTTGGTGATTTTGCCAGAAGAATATGCGCTTGATTTCATGCGCTTTTGTCAACGAAACCCCAAGCCTTGCCCATTGGTTGGCGTGTCGGATACCGGCAACGCATTGCTTCACACTTTAGGCCAGGATATTGATATCCGCACAGATGTACCGGCCTATAATATTTACAAAAATGGCAAGCTGATTGGCTCTGTGACCGATATCAAAGACCATTGGCGCAATGATTTGGTTGTCTTTGCCTTGGGATGTTCCTTTACATTCGAGCGCGCGCTGAAGGCCGCAGGCATCGACCTTTGGCATATTACAAACAATACAACCGTACCGATGTTTCGAAGCACTATTCAATCTGTCGCCGCTGGCAGCTTTCAAGGGCCCATCGTCGTCAGTATGCGCATGATCGCGGAAGACCGACTAAAAGACGTTCAGGAAATTTCATATCGCTATCCGTTGGCCCATGGTGCTCCGATTTACTGGGGCGATCCGAAGGCAATCGGAATTGAAGATATTTCTCGTCCGGATTGGGGTGATCCCGCCCCAATGGAAACGGGAAAAATACCTGTGTTCTGGGCTTGCGGCGTGACACCGCAAGCCGCAGTTGAACAGGCCAATCTGCCCTTCTGCATTACTCACAAGCCAGGGCACATGCTCATCACTGAAATTCCGGAAGATGCAGAGGTTCCGGTTTTTACGAAATCAACCTAACAGGAGAGAACAAATGAAATTGACCTTAAAACTTGTAACAGCTGCAGTAACGGCGGCCTGCTTGGCACAAACCGCTAGCGCAGACACGGTATCACTGCGGGCCGTTGGAACCTGGGGAAGCTTAACCAACTATCAAAAGCATGAAGGTCCCTTTTTTAACGAGCTTTTGGAAAAAGCCTCAGGCGGCAGTATTATCGGCGACATCAAACCGCAGACTGAGTTGGGGTTAAAAGGTTTTGAAATTATGCGTCTTGTCAAGAACGGCGTTTTTGACTTTGCATTTGGCTTGCCCGGTTATGTAGCTGCGGAAAACGCAATATTCGAAGGGGGTGACTTGTCGTCCCTTACCCAAGATATTGACACCCAAAGACAAGTATCTGACGCCTATTTCCCAACATTAGAAAAGGCTTTTGAAGAAATTTATGGAGCCAAGCTTTTGATGCTATATCCTTTCCCAAGTCAAACCCTTTGGTGCAATGGAGAAGTCTCGGGGCTTGCTGATCTAAGCGGAAAGAAAATTCGCGTCTATTCCACAACTTTGGGTGATTTTGTCGAAGGCGTTGGCGGCACATCTGTGACTGTACCATTTGCAGAAGTAATCCCCGCTTTGGAAAAAGGTGTGGTTGATTGCGGCATTACCGGAACAATGTCGGCCTATAAGGCAAATTGGCATCAAGTCGCCACCCATGCCTATACACTCCGTGTGGGTTGGGGATTGGCTTTTGGTGCGATGAACATGAAAAGCTGGAACAAGCTGAATGCGGATCAACAAGCCTTGTTGACCTCTGAAATCGCGGATTTGAATGACCGGATGTGGGCAGAAACGGCAACCGAAGATGAAATCGCCATTTCATGCATTACCGGCGGCAAATGTGATATTGGCGAGCCGGGCGCAATGACTTTGGTTGAACCGTCTCAAGCAGACCTTAATCGCCGTGATGAGGTGGCCACAGATGTTATCTTGGCACGTTGGGCTGAAAGATGCGGCGCAGAGTGCGCGGACAACTGGAATGCCACAGTCGGCGAAATTCTTGGCCTGACAGCTCAGATCAAGTAACCTAGACCAAGACCATCCGGCCGTTGCATAGCGCAATGGCCGGACATCACAAAGGCCCGCTCTTATGATTGAAAAAACATTAAACCAGTCGCGTAGGCTCAGCCTATGGCTTGTTTGGATCGGCGGATTATTGATTATCTGCTCTGCTTTTCTGGTAACCGTCGAAGTGTTCTTGCGTAAATTTTTCAATATTAGCATCGGCGGCGCCGATGAGCTTTCCGGCTATGCCTTCGGTGTTGCCACCAGTTTGGGCCTGGCCTATGCACTGCATGAACGCGCTCATATTAGGGTTGATGCACTCTATCTTGTGCTGCCCAAATCTCTTCAAATCCTTACAAATATTTTTGGCATAACCTTATTGATCGGGTTTGCAGGCATCATCAGCTGGATGGCTTGGGGGCTGGTGAATGACACTCTTGAATTCGGCTCACGATCCATCACCCCGATGCGTACCCCGTTGGCCATTCCGCAATTGCCTTGGCTATTTGGGTGGCTGTTTTTTGTCTTAACCGGCGCTGTCATCTTGATCACAGCACTTGTCCGCCTGCTATCAGGGGACCTTCAAGGGTTTGACCGATTGGTTGGCATCAAGTCAATCGAAGACCAAATAGAAGACGAAAGCACGCTCTAATGCTGACCAAAACCCTTGCAATACTGATCGGGCTGATTGCACTTGCAGTGCCTATTGCCGCCACCTTGGGTTGGCTTGGTCTCAGTCTTCAATATCTTGAAAGCCCGATGCCATTGCATCGCGCGTTGGGCGATATTGTTTGGCAAACTGGCACTGATTTTTTACTGGTTGCCATCCCAATGTTTGTTCTCTTAGGTGAAATATTACTGCGAGCAGGCATCACAGAACGTATGTATGATGGCATCGTCAAATGGCTCGGATGGCTTCCGGGCGGCTTGATGCATTCGAATATTGGATCATCTGCACTGTTTGCCGCCACCTCAGGATCTTCTGTCGCCACAGCTGCCACCATTGGAACCGTTGCCATCCCTCAGATCAAAAAGCGGGGATATAATGAGCCATTGTTCTTAGGTACAATCGCTGCTGGTGGCACATTAGGCATTTTAATCCCCCCCTCAATTAACCTTATTCTATACGGATTGCTCACCGAAACGTCTGTCCCCGAGTTATACCTTGCTGGATTTTTACCCGGCTTTTTATTAGCAGCACTCTTTATGGGCACCGTAATTGTTCTTTGCTTGCTCAATCCCAAATGGGGCGGCCAAAAACTCAACGCCACATGGCGCGAACGGTTTGTGGCTTTGCCCTCTTTAATTCCCCCGTTGGGCATTTTTATCGTCGTGGTCGGTTCAATTTACGCAGGCCTTGCCACCCCGACAGAGGCTGCCTCGCTCGGGGTCGTGGCGGCCATGGCTTTGGCAGCCGCCAATGGCACACTGACCCTATCGATGATGCGGGCAGCTATAGAAGGAACAATGCGCACCACCTCAATGATCATGCTGATCATCGTAGCGGCAGTATTTTTAAATTTTGTTCTTTCGGTAATCGGCTTAACTCAAGCCCTAGCAGATTTTGTCACTGGCTTGGGCTGGGCTCCAATGCAAACTATGATCATGATTATCGTGGTTCTGGTTTTAATTGGCTGCTTTATGGAAACCCTATCAATGCTTTTAACCACAGCGCCGTTGATTACCCCCATTGTTGTGGCCCTAGGCTTTGATCCGGTTTGGTTTGGTATATTGCTGATGGTGCTTTTGGAAACCGCGCTGATTACCCCGCCCATCGGGATCAACCTATACGTCGTGCAGGGCATACGCGGCCGTGGAGAAATGCTGGATGTAATGAAGGGCGCTGCGCCTTTTGTTTTAACCATGTTTGCGATGATCGTTCTTTTGTTGATTTTCCCCGACATCGCCCTGTGGATGCCATCACTGTTCTATTGACAGCACCCCATAGACATTTAACAAATTTGCAAAGGTAAAGATCTTTGCGATCAAAGGAGACCTGACTGATGTGGCAATTCTGGGTAGACCGTGGCGGTACCTTCACCGATATTGTAGCCCGCGCGCCCGAGGGCACACTGCACTCGCACAAGCTTTTATCGGAAAATCCCGAGCAGTATAAAGATGCCGCAGTTCAAGGCATCAGAGAGCTTTTAAAGCTGGCCCCCGGCGATCCGATCCCAAAGCATATGATTTCGGCGGTTAAAATGGGCACCACCGTGGCCACCAATGCGTTGCTTGAGCGCAAGGGAGAGCGTACGCTCTTACTGATCACGCAGGGGTTTGGGGATTTGTTGCGCATTGGCTATCAAAACCGTCCAAAGCTTTTTGATCTAAATATTGTCCTGCCTGAGCAGCTATATGAACAAACTGTCGAAGTTAACGAAAGAGTAGCGCAGGATGGTGAAGTCCTCAGCCCGCTAGATGAGGACGCCGTGCGAAAAAGCCTATACGATGCCTATGCCAGTGGTTTGCGATCCGTCGCCGTGGCGTTGATGCATAGTTACAGATTTCACGAACATGAGCTAAAAATTGGGAAAATCGCACGCCAAGAAGGCTTTACTCAGATCTCCCTCAGCCACCAGACCAGCCCGTTGATAAAGCTTGTCGGGCGTGGGGACACCACAGTTGTTGACGCCTATTTATCCCCAATCCTGCGCCGCTATGTTCAGCAGGTTAGCGATGCGCTGGGCGACGGGCTTAAGTCCGGCGGCGCCTTGATGTTCATGCAGTCCAATGGCGGTTTGACCGATGCGGGCCTGTTTCAAGGCAAAGACGCCATCCTATCCGGCCCTGCGGGCGGCGTTGTGGGCATGGTCAAAAGTGCGCAGGCCGCTGGCTTTGACAAGCTTATCGGGTTTGATATGGGCGGCACATCCACAGATGTATGCCATTTTGCCGGAGACTATGAGCGGTCCTTTGAAACCGAAGTGGCCGGGGTGCGGATGCGGGCCCCGATGATGAGCATTCACACCGTGGCCGCGGGTGGCGGTTCTATTTTAAGCTTTGCAAATGGCCGCATGCAGGTTGGCCCGCACAGCGCCGGGGCAAACCCCGGCCCTGCCTGTTACCGCCGCGGCGGCCCGCTGACAGTGACGGATTGCAATGTAATTTTGGGAAAATTGCAGCCGGATCAATTTCCCCATGTTTTTGGCCCGAATGCTGATCAACCACTTGACCCAAAAATCGTTCGCGATCTGTTTGAGCAGTTATCAAAGCAAATCGCCGCAGAAACCGGTCAGGCGCAAAAATCGGCCGAAGACCTGGCCGAAGGCTTTTTGCGCATCGCGGTCGAAAACATGGCCAATGCGATTAAGAAAATATCCGTTCAGCGCGGCTATGATGTCACGCAATATACGTTGAACTGTTTTGGCGGCGCAGGCGGGCAGCATGCCTGCCAAGTGGCTGATGTGCTGGGCATGAAAAGCATCTTTATTCATCCCTATGCCGGGGTGCTGTCAGCCTTTGGAATGGGTCTGGCCGATATAAGATCGATGCGCGAGCATCAATTTGCAGAAGATATTTCTCAAACTAGCCAAGCTGAAGAGATTTTCACCGAGCTCGAGGCCACTACCCGGCAAGAAGTGCTTGATCAGGGCATTATGCCCGATCAAATCACACTGTCGCGCATTGCCCATATTCGCACCGCAGGTTCACAGCAAACCTTAGAGGTGGCGTTCGGCTCTGAGTCAAAGATGCGGTCCGATTTTGACGCAGCTCATCTCAAACGGTTTGGCTTTGTCCCTAAATATAAACAGCTTATCATTGACCTCTTAAGTTCCGAAGCAATCGGGGCCACAGGAGAGGCTGCCTCAGCATCGGTGGAAAGCAGTCCCAAAGTCGCCGCTGACAAAGCCACGGAGCTCTATGAAAATGGCGCGCGCCGCTCTGTCGCGCTGATCGATCGCGGCAGTTTGAAAAAGGGGCAAAAGTTAAATGGGCCGGCGGTTATCTTTGAAGACACCGGCACCAATGTGATTGATCGGGGCTGGCAGGCAGAGACTGTCGATGGTGGAAATTTGCTGCTTAGGCGGATCGAGCCGCTAAAGCGGGCCGAGGCCATTGGCACCTCGGTCGATCCTGTCATGCTTGAGGTGTTCAACAATCTTTTCATGTCGATTGCCGAGCAAATGGGGGCCACATTGGCCAACACGGCGTATTCGGTAAACATCAAAGAGCGGCTCGACTTTTCCTGCGCAATTTTTGGCCCCGAGGGGGATCTGGTGGCCAATGCGCCGCATGTACCTGTGCATCTTGGATCGATGAGTGAAAGCGTGCGGCGTATTTTGCAGCAAAATGAGGGGAAAATCCGCCCGGGGGATGTGTTCATGATGAACAATCCGTTCAATGGCGGCACCCATTTGCCGGATGTCACAGTCATCACCCCGGTTTTTGATGAGCGTGAAACCGATATTATTTTTCTGGTCGCCTCGCGCGGGCATCACGCCGATATTGGCGGCAAAACCCCCGGCTCAGCCCCGCCCGACAGCCGGCATATTGAAGAAGAAGGCGTGATGATTGATAACTTTTTAATGGTCAGTCGAGGCGTATTTCAAGAAATGGAAACCCGTGCTCTGCTGGGGTCAGGGCGGTATCCTTGTCGCAATATAGATCAAAATATGGCCGATCTGGGCGCGCAAATCGCCGCCAATGCCACCGGCGCAGAGGCGCTGCGCAAAACCGTGGGTCATTTCGGGCTGGATGTGGTGCATGCCTATATGGGCCATGTACAGGACAATGCCGAAGAAAGCGTGCGCCGGGTGCTTGATGTGCTTAAAGATTGCTCATTTCGCTATCCTTTGGACAGCGGCGCCGAGATTGCCGTTAAAATCGAAGTGAATAAATCTGCGCGCAAAGCCGTGATTGATTTCACCGGCACATCGCCGCAAGACCGGCAGAATTACAATGCGCCACGCTCGATTTGCCGCGCCGTGGTTTTATATGTCTTTCGCACCCTTGTTGGCGCCGATATACCGATGAACGAAGGCTGCCTGAAGCCGCTTGATATTCGCATCCCAGACGGCTCGATGATCAACCCCCGCCATCCCGCAGCGGTTATATCCGGCAACACTGAAGTGAGCCAGGCCATCGCGGATACGCTTTACGGCGCATTAGGTGTCATTGCCGGATCACAGGGCACAATGAATAACTTTGTCTATGGCAATGCGCACTATCAAAACTATGAAACCATTGGCGGCGGCACCGGCGCCGGACCGGATTTTTGCGGCGCCAGCGCGGTGCACAGCCATATGACAAACACCCGAATGACAGATCCCGAGGTTCTGGAAAGCCGCTTTCCGGTGCGGGTTAATGAATTTTGCATCCGCCGCGGATCGGGCGGCCAAGGGGCATATAAGGGCGGTGATGGCATCACCCGCAAGCTTGCCTTCTTAGAGCCGATGACGGTGACTGTTTTATCGTCGCACCGAATAACCGAGCCCGCCGGATCCATGGGCGGCGGGGCTGGAAAACGCGGTGAAAATATGATCGCGCGGCAAGATGGATCGAAAGAAGAGCTGAAAGGAAATGATGCGGCACAGATGCGCAAGGGCGATGTGTTTATCATGCACACGCCGGGCGGTGGTGGATATTTCAAAATACCATAATGCGTCCTGCAGCGTTGACATTTCTTTGAGTATTTTTAGCAAAAGAAAAGCCTGAGCCTAGATTAAATGTAAACCAAGCCGAATTTACGCCATGGCCGGCGCCAAAATGCCGGCTTTGAGGGGATTTGGCGTTCAGCCAGCGCCCCAAATGATCTTTTCCGACAAGCGATGTCGGTCTGCGGCTTGCGATGAGCGCACGCCTCACGGAAATTGGGGATCAAAAAAGGAGAGGCTGTGATGAAAACCACCACCCAAGTTGCGGTTATTGGCGGCGGCGTTGTCGGCTGCAGTGTTCTGTATCATCTGACCAAACTGGGATGGTCCGATGTGATGCTGATCGAGCGTTCGGATTTAACCTCGGGGTCAACATGGCATGCGGCGGGCGGGTTTCATACGCTAAACGGCGATACCAATATGGCCGCTCTTCAGGGCTATACCATCAAGCTGTACAAAGAACTGGAAGCCATCACCGGCATGTCCTGCGGGTTGCACCATGTGGGCGGCATTACACTTGCTGACAACCAAGACCGGTTCGATATGCTTTTGGCCGAGCGGGCAAAACATCGCTATATGGGGTTGGAGACCGAAATTGTTGGGCCCGAGCAAATTCGCGACATTGCCCCCATCACCAATACCGACGGCATTATAGGGGCCCTTTATGATCCGCTTGACGGCCATCTTGACCCGTCGGGAACCACCCATGCCTATGCCAAAGCGGCCCGTATGGGCGGCGCAGATATCATCACCCACACCAAAGTGACAGCCACGACGCAGCGCCCGGACGGCAGTTGGGATATCATCACCGATAAGGGTAGCATTCATGCAGAGCATGTGGTCAATGCGGCCGGGCTTTGGGCGCGCGAAGTGGGCGCTATGGCCGGATTATATTTTCCGCTGCACCCGATGGAGCATCAGTATATTGTCACTGATGATGTGCCGCAGATTTATGAGCGCGATCAAGAACACCCGCATGTCATGGACCCTTCGGGCGAAAGCTATTTGCGCCAGGAAGGGCGCGGTTTGTGCATCGGGTTTTATGAGCAAGCCTGCAAACCCTGGGCGGTTGAGGGAACGCCTTGGAATTTTGGCCATGAGCTTTTACCGGATGATTTTGATAAAATTAATGACAGTATCGAATTTGCCTATCGCCGCTTTCCTGTCTTGCAAAATGCAGGGGTAAAATCGGTCATTCATGGACCCTTTACCTTTGCGCCAGATGGCAACCCCCTGGTTGGGCCGGTGCCCGGGGTGCGCAATTACTGGGCGGCCTGCGGAGTGATGGCGGGCTTTAGTCAGGGCGGCGGCGTAGGGCTAATGTTGGCCCAATGGATGATCGAAGGAGAGCCTGAACGCAATACTATGGCCATGGATGTGGCCCGTTATGGCGATTGGATCAGCCCCGGCTATACGCTTCCTAAAGTCGTTGAAAATTACCAAAAACGGTTTTCTGTGAGCTATCCCAACGAAGAACTGCCTGCAGCGCGGCCGCTGCGCACCACTTCAATGTATGATATTTTTGATGGTATGGGCGCTGTATGGGGCGCGCAATACGGGCTTGAGGTTGTAAATTATTTCGCTAAAGAGGATGAGCCGCGCTTTGAAACACCTTCTTTTCGCCGCTCAAACGCCTTTGAAGCCACCCGGCGCGAAGTTCGGGCCGTGCGTGATAATGTCGGTATTAATGAAACCCATAATTTCGGCAAATATAGTGTCACCGGAGACGGGGCGCGATGCTGGCTTGATCGTATTATGGCCGGCCGAATTCCTAAACCGGGAAGAATGAGCCTAACCCCGATGCTATCACCCAAGGGGCGGCTAATTGGTGACTTTACTGTATCCTGCCTGTCGGAGACCGAATTTCAATTGACTGCAAGTTATGGCAGTCAAAACTATCATATGCGTTGGTTTATCAATAATTTACATGGAGATGTTGAGGTTAAGAATATCTCGGACGAACGTACGGGATTTCAAATAGCAGGCCCTAAGGCGCAGGCGCTTTTACAGGCGGCGGCAAGCGCGGATATATCGGATATCGGGTTTATGGATGTCCGTGAAATTGTTATTGGGATGATCCCTTGCTTGGTGCAGCGTGTCAGCTATACCGGTGATCTTGGTTATGAAATTTACTGTCAGGCCTGTGAACAGCGGCAGCTTTGGCATAGCCTGTGGACCAAGGGGCAGGTCTTTGGGCTTAAACCCTTCGGCATGCGGGCCATGATGAGCCTTAGGCTGGATCGGTTCTTTGGGTCGTGGTTATCCGAATATTCCCCAGACTACAGCGCAGCGGAAACCGGCCTTGATCGCTTTATATCATGGTCCAAGCCCGTTGATTTCATTGGAAAAGAGGCCGCACTTGCCGAGAAGCAAAAAGGCGCCTCACGAAAACTTGTAGCCTTTGAGGTGATGGCCAATGACGCAGATGTTGTTGCCTATGAACCGGTTTGGATGGATGGGTCTGTGGTTGGGTTTTGCACATCGGGCGGCTATTCGCATTATGCGGAAAAATCAATTGCGCTGGCGCTTATTCCGGCAGATAGGGTTAAACCCGGACTGACCGCCGAGATTGAAATTTTAGGCCAGATGTGCACCGCGCGAATGCTGGATAGGCCTTTGCTGCCGGCATGAGGTGACTAAATATGGCCTGTTGTCAGGACTTGCGGTGTCATCAGCTTAGGTTTTAAAAAAATGTTTGGCCAAATAGGGCGATGGCTGTATCTTGGGCTATGGTTGAAATTGGCATTTTAATTTTGGCGGCGGGAAAATCATCCCGGATGCGCGGCGAAGACAAGCTCACTCAAAAAATTGATGGGGTGGAACAAATCAAGCGCATTGCATCTTCAGCATGTGCGAGCTGCTCGTCTGTCGTGGTTACATTGCCGGATGCAGCCCATCCACGGGCAAGCTATCTGCTGGATCTTGATCTCACAATTGTATCGGTTCCCGAGGCGCATTTGGGTATGGGAAGATCAATTGCAGCAGGGATATCGATGCTTGCATCAAAAAATCTGGATGGCGCGATGATTGTGCCCGCGGATATGCCTGAGATAACACAAAATGATCTGGACGCTGTGACAAATGCCTTTTTCGCATCATCGCACTCGATTGTTCAGGCCAGCACGGCACAGGGGCAAGCCGGGCATCCGGTTATATTTCCCAAATCCGTTTTTCATGATCTTGAAACCCTGTCAGGCGATCGCGGGGCGCAAGCGGTCATTCAGGCTCACAGCCATTTGCACCGACTTGTCGAGTTGCCACATCTGAATGCATCCACAGATCTGGATACGCCGGAAGACTGGCAAGAATGGCGGTCAAAACCCAAGTGAGGTTTTTGGGCTGATAAGCATATACCACCATTTTTGAATTTCTAAATAAGGACCGCGCCTGTTTTATCTGCGCAGCACTTAATTTGACCCATAAATTCCCAGTGAGCGGTTGGCACGAGAAAATCTGTGTTTTGCGCGGGTGCCGGTCATAACCGGGCGACTTATGACGACTGGCTTAGGTTCATTTATCGCCAACAGCGCTTTTTGCGCAGCCGTTAAAATAGTAGTATGGGCATCAGAGGGCCTAAAACTTGATGATGTCCAAATACCATTTGCTTGAATAATTTCATGCTCTTCGAACAGAACCGCAAATATCGAGCCTTGGCTCGTATGATAGCGCATGCCAGCCCGGTCTTGAATGAGATCTTCGGCGCGAACCAGATATTCGCAAAAAGAGGTTGTGGCGGGCTTATCCAGCACCAGCAAAAGTTGCTCGGCGGGCATATATATATCCTCTGTCGGAAGGTCGCAGCCCAAAGCACCTTTCCGAATTAGCACCGTTTTAAAACCTGTGTTCGCTGGACGATCAGGGCATCGCAGCAAACCGGCCAAAGGTTGATATCCGTGGTCGCGGGTCAAAATGGGGGTTTCGACAGACAATTCAGAAACTGGAACCAACCCGTGTTTTGTAGCGATCATGCTCTCGCCAGAGAACCCGCAGTGATACGCTTGCGAAAGCAAGCCCTCTTCTGCAGAAAACTGCGTGTTTGAATTTAAACCAACGGGAACGGCCGTCGAACTAACCCGGTCCCATGATGTATTTCGTTCAAAATGTTGTTCCGACATAAATTTTAGTCCCGTCAAAATCCACAAATCGCGCATTGGCACTTTTTAACAAAAACCAATTACCAATCTCGAAACGTCCAACCTGATTCAAAAATATTTGGTTGGAATTTAACTAAAGCTTTTAATAAAAGCGCCCACCCCCATGAACACGCCGTCAATTTAATCCTTATGTATATAGTTTAGGAATTATTTGTCAAAAGTTGGGCAACAAAAAGATCAAACAATATTTCACAGTCATATCTTTTTTTATTTACAGCGCTTTAAGAGATATTTACCCCTAAACCCCTTAAAGTTGAAAACTATATTTTCATCAAAAAGTGAATTACACCTGCTCCTAAAGCAAATCCAAAAAGCTCACCAGAACATAATTGTCTCTAAGGTGGCGACAGATCGCCCTTACCGCTGCCGCATATCCGAATCACCTACACCTTTTGTAGCGTCAAAAGCTGATGCCATCGTGCAACCTTTATTCAATAAGGCAGGGATACAAGCAGTTGTGGCGCTCAACATTTTGTAAATAGCGAAATAGACCGTCAAATCAGGTCATGACCAACCACCTCTTGCAGGTTTTAAGTGTCCAAGGCTTGCTTGATTGAAAATCTGCTGAAAGCACGATAGGAACAGGCCAAAGCGACCTTGATGCAGGCATAACAACTTCATGCGTACAAAAATGTTCACGCCCAAAGACATTGCCAATATGCGCTGGTTCTGGAGCGATTATCTAAAGCAGAAAACCGGCTGGCTGTTTTTGATCTTTTTGATGATTGTTCTGCAAGGGTTCGTTCTTCAACAATTTCTGGCCATTACAGAAACTGGCCTAAGGGTAATCTTTACCCAAGGCGACCTGCGCGATCTGCTTGAGGTTTGCGCATTAATCTTTGGTATCTTTGCTGTGCGGGCGGCCACATCTTATTTCATACCCAGCCTATCAGCCCGGCTTGCAGGCGAAGCCATTTTTCAAATGCGATCAGATTTAATTACCCGTGTGCTTTATTTCGACCAGAAGTTTTTTGACGGCACACATTCCACAGATCTTATTCTGCGCTTGGTCAATCAGGTTCAAGATCTTGGGCTTTTTGTGGGACAGGCCACGGTGAATGCCCTGCGCGATTTTGTGATTATTGTGATTGTATCGGGCTATTTGATTTACAAATCGCCCTTGCTTTTCTGCTCGGCCTTGGTGGCATTGCCGGTTATTTTCTTGATGATGCATTTCGTTTCTGCGCGCATCAAGGTTATCCGCCGTAATTTCGAATCTGTGCTTGGCCGCTATATGAGCAATATCGATGAAATGGCTGGCGGCATGCGGACCATTAAAATGGCGCGTCAGGAAAAGCCAGAGATTAACCGTATGGTGGACGCCTCATCGGGGATAAAATCACTATTTGTTAAATTGCAGCAAAGCGAAGCTCTGATGCTGCCATCCATCGATCTGTCTTCGGCGGTTGTTTATATGCTTGTGGTGGGCGGCGGCGGCTATATGGCGCTGTCGGACCAGTTTGATATTGATGGCGCGTCGATTATTTCCTTTCTCTTGGGGCTGGTTATAATTTTTGATCCGGCGCGGCTATTGGCACAATTTTTTGCCAAACTGCAAGCCAGCCTGATCCTGCTTGACAGTATACGCAGCTTAATGCTGACCGAACGCGAAGTCAGTGACCGCGACGATGCCAAAGTCTTTGACGCCAAAGATATCGAGATTGAAATCGCCGGCGGGCACTTTGGCTATACCGCTACTGACGCGCTCTTCAATGATTTAAATCTAACCTTCAAAGCGGGGCAAAAAACCGCCATTGTTGGCGCCACAGGATCAGGTAAAACAACGGTTCTAAGCCTTGTCACACGGCTTTATGAACTTTCGTCCGGCAAAGTCCTGTTCAATGGTGACGACATCAAAGACTTCACTCTTCGCTCTGTTCGCGACAAGTTTTCCGTCGTTGCACAGGATGTGGTTATTTTTGACAAAAGCATCAAAGATAACATTCGCTATGCCGATCCTGACGCCAGCGATGAGGCGGTTCTAAAAGCCGCGCAACTAGCGCGCATTGATGATTTGATGCTATCGCGCGGGGATGCTTCTGTGGGGCCAAAGGGCAATTTGCTGTCTGGCGGTCAAAAACAACGCATTGCCATCGCCAGAGCGTTTCTAAAACCAGCCCCCGTTTTATTGCTGGATGAGGCCACCTCGGCGCTGGATGCCATCACCGAAGAAAGCGTTAATTTGGCGTTTCAAGAATTACAGCACGGTAAAACCACAATTGTGGTGGCTCATAAACTGTCCGGCATTCAAGACGCGGATCATATTTATGTGCTCGACAGCGGACGGGTTATCGAAGCGGGAACGCATGCGCATTTGATTTCCGAAAATGGGCTTTACGCCAGCATGTGCATGGCCCAGAGCAAACCCAAAGAAAGCCCGCAGTCCAGTTGATTTTTGTGCGGACCTGCTAACCGTTAAATTTGCGCAGCGCCAAAACCGCATTGAGCCCACCGAAGGCAAAAGCATTGCTTAGGGTCGCCTTGACCTTCATTTCGCGGGCTTGATTGGGCACCACATCCAGCGCACATTCCGGATCAGGTTCTTCATAGCCAATGGTGGGGGCTATCACCCCATCCCGCACCGCCATAATGCAGGCCAGCAATTCAACCGCGCCCGTGCCGCCAATAAGATGGCCATGCATGGATTTGGTCGAACTGATCATCAACTGGTCTGCATGGCGCCCGAACACACCTGCAACAGCAGCGCATTCGGTTTTATCATTGGCCGCAGTGCCGGTGCCATGGGCGTTGATATAGGTCACATCCTCGGGCGCAAGCCGGGCATCGGTCAAGGCCCCTGCTATTGCCCGTCCGGCCCCCTGCTTTGACGGCATCACGATATCCGAGGCATCGGACGACATCGCGAACCCGGCGACTTCGGCCTGTATATCGGCGCCGCGGGCTTTGGCATGCTCTAGCTCTTCAAACACAAAGACTGCTGCGCCCTCGCCCTGCACCATTCCGTTCCGATTGGCTGAAAACGGCCGGCAGGCATCATGGCTCATTACCCGAAGCCCTTCCCAGGCTTTGACGCCTCCAAAGCACAGCATGGATTCTGAGCCCCCTGTGAGCATGGCCGGCGCCATGCCCGAGCGCACCATTTGAAACGCCTGTGCCATCGCATGGTTCGAGCTTGCGCAGGCTGTGGACACGGTGAAACTGGGGCCTTTTAAGTTGTATTCGATCGAAATATGACTGACCGCCGCATTGTTCATCAATTTGGGGACAACAAAGGGATGCACTCGGTTTTTACCCTCTTCATAGACCGCGCGGTAATTGTCATCCCATGTGCTGACACCGCCGCCTGCGGTGCCCAGGATGACGCCGGATTTTGCGGCGAGCTCGCCAGCAAAGCTTAGACCCGCCTGCCCCAAAGCTTCTTTGGTGGCCAGCAATGCAAACTGGGTAAAGCGGTCATAAAGCGTCATTTGCTGGCGGTTAAAGGCCTGCTCTGCTTGAAAGTCACGCACCTGACCACCGATTTTAATCGCCAACCGGTCCACATCGCGAACCTCAAGAGGACCGATACCGCAGCGTCCTTCGCGCATTGCCTCTTCGGTCTGCGCCACGCTCTGGCCAAGGGCATTGATGGTGCCGGCCCCGGTGATCACAACCCGTTTCACGATTGCGCAGCCACCAATACGTTGATGCCTTTGATGATGCTGTCAACGCTTGAGATATCAAAATCACTTGCGCTGGGATTATTGGCATTAAAGGGCACCTGAATATCAAAGGCTTCCTCAATGGCGAAAATACTTTCAACCACCCCTAAACTGTCTATTCCCAAGCTTTGCAGGGTGCTGTCCAACGTTATATCCGAAGGCTCGAGAACCGCTTGCTCGGCTATAATTTCAATCACTTTGTCTTGAACGCTCATTGCACTTCATCCCTTATCGACTTGCAAGGCTTAATTTAGTTTTTTCCCGTTGGCTTTAACACAGCTTTTTGCAGCTTTTTAACTTCTTGAAATAATTTCGGCAGGCGGCGAAGAGCTTTGTAGGTTTCTATATGCTGATCCATCTTGATGGCCGGATATCCAAGCATAACACGGCCTGCCGGCACATTGGACAGTACTTTTGTCGCACCGCCCGTAATCACATGATCCCCCACAAACACATTATCGCTAATCCCTGTTTGTCCGCCCAAAACAACATTGTTGCCAATGCGCGCTGATCCGGCAATACCAACCTGTGCACAAATCAGGCAATCATTGCCGATCTGCACGTTATGCCCGATCTGGGATAGGTTATCGCATTTGACCCCATTGCCAATCACCGTATCGCGCACCGTGCCGCTGTCGACGCAGCTATTGGCGCCCAGTTCGACATCATCGCCGATCGTCACGCTGCCCAAGGAATGAATACGAGACCAGCTTTGCGCATTCAGATCGCCGCGCTCTTCGCCCAAGCTTTCGCGCACCTGCTCAACCGCAGATACCTCTGGGGTGACGAAAGAAAACCCATCTCCGCCCACCACCACACCGGGCTGGGCAACAAACCGGTCCCCGATGGTGACCCGGGCTCCGATTTTAACCGCTTCGCGCAATCTGGCATCCCTGCCCAATTGAGCGCTGTTTCCGATATAGCATTGCGCACCGATTTGGGCATTATCCCCGATAACAGCCTCTTTTGCGATATAGCAGAACGGTCCAATTGACACCTCTTTGCCCAAAGTGGCGCTGCTTTCAATCACTGCTGTGGGATGTACGCCACTTGGTGCGGATTGCCCCGGATCCATCATGGCCGACAGCCCCGACAGCGCAAAGCGCGCCCGCGGCGCAACGATTGCGGCACGAAGCCCCATTGCCTGCCAATCAGCGCCGGGCCAAAGCATGGCCACCTGCGCTTTGCCTTCGGATAAATCAGCAGCATATTTAGCGTCCAGTGCCAACGCTATATCTGTGGATGTAGCCTGTGATGGTTCGGCAACGCCAGAGACAACAATATCGCCATCGCCGAAAACTTCGGCGTCAAGTGCTTTGGCAATCTGCTTAACCTGATAGTCCATGACCATTCCCATGTTGGGCAATGGATTACCCTTGATTTGAAGTTATGACCACCCCTGCTTTTTGCAAAGCGGCAAATATTTGGGCATCGCGGCCATATATATCACGGCGAAAACCAATTCGTCCGTCGGGGCCCGTTACCGCAGTGCGATAAATAATATGGACCGGAACCGGTTGCCGCAAAAATATTATATTTTCTTCACCCAGATCCAAGGCGGTCTGGAACGTCTTTTTCGGTGTACTCGTCTGTTTTGCCAAAAGCGCATAGGCAAAATCAAAAGGTTGGTGCAAGCGGATACAGCCGTGGGAAAAGGCTCTTTCATCTCTTGAAAAAAGCGATTTTTGCGGCGTGTCATGCAAATAGATATTATGCGGGTTGGGAAACATAAATTTGACCAACCCAAGAGCATTGCGCTGTGATGGTTTTTGTTTCAAATCATAGGGGAAATTTTCTTCGGTATAGTCATTAAAATTGATATTAAAACGATCCACACTTTCGCCTTCCGGGTTGATTAAGGTCAACTCGCTCAGCGCAAAGGGATCTAATTGAAGTTCTGGTAAATATTCCCCGACAGTGATCGAACGCGGCACATTCCACGTCGGGTTGACCACCATATGTTCCATCCGGTCCGAAAATTCAGGACTTCGGCGTTTTTCATCATTGGCCCCGATCACCGAACGGGTTTCAAAAACCACAACATCATCATCAAGAATTTTAGCTGAAAAATCCGTAAGGTTCACTTGGACTTGCCGTGCGCTTTTTGGCAGATCGAGCCAGTTTTCACCATTAACCCATCGCTCGCGCTCCATCGCCACGCTGATGGCTTTGAGCCGGTCTTTAACCGGCACATTCAATTCACCCAGAGTTAGTGGACCAGCCACACCATCGGGGGACAACCCGTGATCTTTTTGAAAGCTCTGCACCGCACTGCGCAAAATTTTCCCATATCGATCAGAGAGGGTGTTTCTTAAATATCCCTGTTCTATCAGTCGGTTACGCAAAGCTACAACTGGTTGACTACGTTCGCCAGGTCGCAACTTTTCTTCCACAAGCTTCGGCCCCCACCCTCCTTCCTTAAGGATGGTTAGAAAATCCTGACGCGCGGCAAGAAGGTTGCGATAATTGTCTGTTTGTGGCGGCAAAAGCGTAAAAAACTGATTGGCATCCATGGATGCAAGAGGATTAAGATAGTCACCATCCTTCAGGTACTTTACCTTGCGAAAAATATTCTCATCCACTTTACCGGGAACAACCAATCCGGTGTGAACATCTGCTGCATAGCGCAGAAAAGATAGCGTCATCTGGCCCTCTAGAACGCCCAAATCTTGTTGGGATTTCGCGCTGCGAGCAAGCGCCAGCAGCCGGTTAAGGCCGTATTTAAAGCTCGGAAGCCCGTGGGTGTCTGCATTTTCAAGCGCCCGTATCAGCGCGCTGCGCCGCGCCTTTTCGGGGGCATCCATACCGGCCCAAATAGGTGCAAAACCTCGGTCTTGATAAAACGCAAGTGCCGACCCACGGTTTTCAAGCGTTTTGGCGAGAGCAAGGTTGAAAGCCAAATTTTCTGCCGCCAGCATCGATGAAAACAGCGTTGAAAACATGAAAAATGCGCCGCTTATAAACATCAAAAGGCGCGCCGTAATGCAAGCCGATCTGCGCATCTTATAATGTATCATATCTTAACGCCCTAAAAAACAATTCAATCGTCTTTAATATATGCTAGAGACTTACTGATTTGTCCAATCACATTCAAGATACCAAACCGCTTTTTGCGCTTTTGTACCAATGGACTCTATTCCAAGGCCACAGATCAAAAAGCAGAAATCTGCGCAATTCAGAGTGCAAAGCGGTTGGCGTATATTTTTGACTTGGTTGAGCGATGTTTTTATGCCATAAGCTTGCTTATCTGGGGAGATACAACCGATCTGCACCTATGCCAATGGGCGCGGAAAAGAAAAGACGGCACGTGATGGTCGAGACAGCAAACAACACGATAACCCGGCGAGGGTTGCTCGGAGCATTCGCTGCGACCGCGCTTGTCGCAGCGCCTGTGTATTCCAGAGCCGCCGGCTATATCAAAGGCGCTGGCGATTGTCGCTTTATCAACATGTACTCGCGACGCAGCGGTGAAGACTGCAAAACAGTTTACTGGATTGACGGTGAATATTTCAAAGATGCCATCGATGAGATCAGCCTGATCATGCGGGACTGGCGGCGCAATGAAACCAAAGACATCGATTTTCGCACCATTGATATTATGGCCGCCACACACCGCCTTTTAGACACCAACGAACCGTTTCAACTGCTTTCGGGATATCGCAGCGCCAAAACCAATGCGATGCTGCGGCGCCAGTCGCGGTCTGTGGCAAAGAAATCACTGCATATCACCGGCCAAGCGGCTGATTTGCGGCTGTCATCGCGTTCGGTACGTCAGTTAGCGCGTGCCGCACGCTCGTGCCACGCCGGCGGCGTGGGCAGCTATTCACGCTCGCGCTTTGTGCATATGGATTGCGGACCAGTTCGCACTTGGGGCCGATAAGCGCTGCATCAGGCTGCTTATTTTTAGATTTTTCAGGCTAATTTAGAACATTAGATAGCATACTGCCTTACGCCAAAGCTTAAGCAGCGATCCGGCAGTGCGGCACCATATGATCGACGAATACCTCACGCAATGTGCTTTGCACCACCAAATCTATTTGCCCAAAGCTATCAATCACTGGCTCCAAGCCTGCGGCATCTGTCGATTTGAGATCATTTACCAACCAAGAAACATCATTCAGACTTGAAAATTTATCCACCGCCAGCGCCGCCGCGCAGAGCAAGGTGCGCGCATCGCGGCTTTCAATTTCTTCGGCCAAAGACAGGCCCAGATCAATGCGATCATCCATAAAACAGGCAAAAACCGCATCTGATTTACGCTTATCGCCATTGGTCTGCCCCTGCGGGACCGGATCGTATTCAAGCGCCAAGAGCGTCAGGTCACAGCCCTTTTTCGTACCGCCCGTTTTCAGCAGCGCCTCACCGTATTGCTGCAAAATCCGGGGATCGTTGGGCACCATGTCAAAGGCTTTTTTGCCATGTTCAACGGCCAGCTTGAGCTTTCCGGTTCCGCTGTAAACCGCAGACAGCAATCGATGACATTCGAAATCATTTGCATCTATCTTGACCGCCGTATCCAGAAGCCTGCTAAACTCCGGCAACAGTTCTTCAAAAGAGCGTTGAATAAAGCCCCGCGCCATGCCCTGACCAAGGGTGCAGGCCTTCCAGGCGTAGGCCTGCGCATTGTTTGGGTCTGCCTCAATGGCCGCATCAAACATCTCCAGAGCCAGTTTATTTGATGCACTTTCGAATTGATGGTGCATTTCCTTGCCCTTGAGCAAAAACTCATAAGAGCTCATGTTTTCAGTTGGCTTACGTTTGGCCCGCTGCAGGCTCACCAATTCGATTTCACCAAGAATTGCTTGCGTCACGCTGCGCACGATTTCATCCTGCACTTCAAATATATCGTCAATGCTGCGGTCGAACCGTTTGCTCCACAATATTTCATTCGCATCGGTTTCAATCAGCGATACGGTCACCCGCACCTTATTACCGGACGAGCGAACAGATCCCTGAATGACATAGTTCACCTTAAACTGCGTGATAAAATCATCCATATGATCATCGCTGTCGGCAAAGTTGACACTGGACTGCCGCGATACGATCGATAATTGCCGCACCATGGATAATTCGGTCAGAATATCTTCATAAATTCCGTCGATCAAAAATGAACTGTCCTCGTTTGCATTCATATTTTTAAACGGCAAAACTGATAGGGTCGGCTTAATATCGCGTTTTACATCCTCTTTTTCGTCTACGTCTTCCATGGCGTCATCTACCGTGGCCGTCTGATCGGTTGAAATCGTAAAAACTTCAAATTCACTGGATATATTTTTTAGCTTTTTGGTGCCGGCCGCGCGTGAAATAGCTTCAATCCGCGATGCGACTTGTTCATTTATCAGGCGCGATACCAAAATTTGCCCCGGGGAACATTGGGCCTCAAGGCGTGCGGCGATGTTTACACCATTGCCATAAATATTTTCTTTTTCTACGATCACATCGTCACAATGAATACCCACACGCCAAATCAGCTTCGTGTCATTCTCGGCGCCTTCTTCGTTTGCGGCAATCGACTTGTTGCGCTCGGATATGGCCTCTTGAAAGTTTATGGCACAGTTTACCGACTCCACCGGACTTGCAAATTCGGCCAGTACAGAATCGCCAGCCGTGTGAAAAATGCGCCCACCATGTTTGGCAATAAAGGCATCAATAATCTCACGGCAAGCGTTTAAGCTTTCCAAAGTGCCCTCTTCGTTTTCCAGCATGTGCTTGCTGAAACTTACGCAATCTGAAGCTAATATGGTTGCAAATTTCCGATTAACCGCGCGCACATTCGATCTCCATTGATTTAATATCCTGTAGCGAAATGCTACTTTAATACCACAACAGTAAAATATCCCATTCTAAGACATCTGCAAAGCAAATCGCGCGAGGCCACCCCTTTGCTCTTGACCAATACTTTATGGGTATAAAAACAGACGAAAGCGCGGACTGTTCAGTTAAATCGGGCCGTTTAGAGCGGCTCGATATCCCCTGCGGCGCGCTCGTTATGGAAATCTTGCTCAAACTCGGCAAACTTCTGCGCCGCGATGGCATCGCGCATTGATTGCATAAGCTCTTGAAAATAATACAGATTATGCCAGGTTAGCAACATGCCAGAGATCATTTCCTGAGCCCGGAACACATGATGTAAATAGGCCCGGGAATATCCCGTACAGGCCGGACAGCTGCAATTTTCGTCAAGCGGCCTTGGATCATTTTGGTGGCGGGCGTTTTTAATATTAATCACACCGCGTCGGGTAAACACCTGACCTGTGCGCCCCGAGCGAGATGGCAAAACGCAATCCATCATGTCAATGCCGCGCTTGACCGCCCCGACGATATCATCGGGCTTGCCAACCCCCATCAAATATCGCGGTTTATCAACGGGCAGCATATCGGGCGCATATTCAAGCACATTAAACATCATCTCTTGGCCTTCGCCCACCGCAAGGCCGCCCACAGCATAGCCGTCAAATTCAATGGCTTTTAAAGCCTCGGCGCTTTCTGCGCGTTGGTCTTGGTAAACGCTGCCCTGTTGAATGCCAAACAGCGCATGGCCCGGGCGGTCACCAAAGGCATCACGCGATCGCTGCGCCCACCGCATGGACAATTGCATGCTGTGCAATGACGTGTCGGGGTCAGCAGGAAATGGAGTGCACTCATCAAAGGCCATCACAATATCGCTGCCCAGCAGGCGTTGAATTTCCATAGACCGCTCAGGCGACAAAACATGCTGTGAGCCATCAATATGGGATTTAAAGGTCACGCCACTTTCGGTCATTTTACGAAGCCCTGAAAGCGACATAACCTGAAATCCACCACTATCGGTGAGAATCGGGCGATTCCAATTCATAAATTTGTGCAAGCCGCCCAAAGCGTCAACGCGCTCTGCCCCCGGGCGCA
>ERZ1049444.692-NODE-692-length-29721-cov-37.510585_pt1 | contig 29721 bp, 23 predicted proteins | sample MGYA00383101_ERZ1049444 | MGnify/ENA primary metagenome ERZ1049444 (study PRJEB29581, sample SAMEA5548371) | metagenome | biome: marine; feature: coastal; material: water | depth 50 m | study: Short-term variability in the microbial, nano- and picoplankton...
GAGATCAGCGTCGCCTTCGGTTGTTCGCTGTGGACACCGACATACAGGCCTTTTTCCGTGTAAAATAACTTTGCTTCGGTCCTGTATTCTGTTGGGACTAAGGTATCTGGTTCTATTACGACAAAATCATCCATGTACGGTAAAGTCGCCCAGACATCTTCGTCAAGTCGTCCGTCTATCTTGATGCCTATTTCTGAGTGCTGCTTTTTGATCAGCGTTGTTGTGACGTCATCGGCAATTTTTGTCACGCTTTGCGTATTTAGCTTCGATTGGGCATGAGCAGTTGGGTTATATATGCAGGTGAACAGTAGCGTAATGAAGCCAATAAAAATTCGATACGAGAGGTTCGAGGCGCAGGGGCGCTTGTTAAAAGAGCAGCAATACAACAAGATCTCAAAATTCCATTTTGTAATAATTGGTGAGGAGGCGACTTGTGGCGGGTAAACCACGAGCATAATATAGGCCCGACGCGGGATTTGGCTTCCTAATAGCACCAGTTGTTAAGGAACAGTGAAAACCGCGGGAAATGCTACAGGAATTTTGGAAAATAGGCTATTGAAACTCAGGAATTTTATCTCTGATTGGGTCCAGCTTGCTGGTGTGAGAATTGTAAATGCCGCTGCAAAATCAGGCGGTTACCATGTGAATCGAGGCATCCCCTATGGTTCGGAACCTCGAAATCAGCTTGATCACTACGTCCTGCATACAGGTCATGCTGAAGACAAGTTGAAACGTCCGTTGGTTCTTTTTATTTATGGTGGTAATTGGCAAAGTGGCCATCGAGGAGACTATCGTTTCGTCGCAGACACCCTATGCTCGCTTGGATACGACGTAGTGGTGCCGGATTACCGGCTTTACCCAAATGTCAGATTCTCGGATATTCTATCGGATGTTCGTATGGCCACAACCTGGGTGATGAACAGCGAGGAAATCGATTCTCGCCGCCCGATATACGTTATGGGGCACTCTGCTGGGGCTCAACTAGGATCTCTGTTGTGTCTCAACCCTGCATTGTTGTCTCATTTGCCCGGCGCTGAAAAACGTATAGCTGCTTTTATTGGCTTATCGGGTCCTTATGATTTTTATCCTTATACGGAGGAAAGTCACTGGGATCTATTCGCGCCGCAGCATGAGTATCCTCTCTCGCAGGCAGTCAACTTCGTTCGTCCCGATGCGCCGCCTCTGTATTTACTCCATGGAAAAGAAGATAACCGGGTGCGAAGAGGACACTCGAAAAGTCTGATGGAAAAGCAACTGGCTGTGGGCGGACAAGCGAGCCGTGAAGTCTATGAAGGCATTGGACACGTTGATATGGTAGTGTCATTTTCAGTATTTCATCGGCGAAAGAGTCAGGCCGTCAAAGATATTAAATCATTTATTGATCGTACGACGATCAATCGCACCGAGAACTCATTAAATAGCTAAGAGGGAAAGACCATGACGATAAGCGCATCTTCAACTGAAGAACTTTTGGTGGAACAAAAAGGAAACATTGTTGTAATCACGCTCAACCGCCCAGACAGACTCAACGCGATCAGTCGCGTAATGCTGAATGAGCTATCCATGAAGATGACTGAGGCAAACAAGGATCCTGATGTGAGATGCATTGTGTTGACAGGCTCTGGCAAGGGGTTTTGCGCGGGACTCGACCTTATTGACGTTGGCCAAGGTGGCATCGGCAGTGGTGATTCCAAGGGCAGCAATCGTCCTCGTCAGCTTTTTGATTTGCGAGATGCGCCGATTAATGTGATGTGGAACATCGATACACCCATCGTTTGTGCACTCAATGGCGCAGCAGCTGGTTATGGTATGGACATCGCATTACTTTGCGATATCAGGGTTTCGGGACAATCTGGCAAAATGGCCGCTGTCACTGCCAAGCGCAATGTTGTGCCCGAAAGCGGCGGCACTTGGTTGTTACCCCGGTTGATAGGCTGGGCAAAGGCATCGGAGCTTTACTACCGCGGCCGCGTTGTCGGATCTGAAGAGTGTCTCGATATTGGTTTGGTCAACACTGTTGTGCCGGATGCTGATGTGATGACAACAGCGATGACATGGGCTCAGGAAATCGCTGATAATGCGCCGCTTGCCGTACAAACAACCAAACGCATGATGCGGATGGGGCTAGAACAATCATATGACACGTCAGTTGATCAGCTGATGATGCACCTGGGTGGTATGTTCCAGAGCGAAGATTTCAAGGAAGGGGTGCAGGCTTTCCTCGAACGCAGAAAGCCGGAATTCACCGGGCGATAATCTCGCTTTAAAGCTCAATTGCACGAGGGCTTTGCTCTCGTGCTGTTTTTTTTGACCTTAAGCTGAAAGAAAAGTCCTGATTTCCTCTTCTCGATCCATGGCGTCACGGTAGCCGGCTTCCATCAGTTCTTTACAAAACTCAGCTTCAAACAGCAGATAGCTTGCCATGCTGGCGCCACCGCCAGTGCTGGTTGCCCCTATCGTTTTGAAAAATGTTCGCATCGATAAGGGTAGCGTGGAGATGTGTTTTGCTGCGATCTCATCGAATTTAATCGAAGGTGTAATGGTGAGCACATCAATCGGCCGTATGTTGGCAGCCGTCAGCTGATCGCTGCTGAGATATCTGCTGATAAAATTGAATTTCTCCAGCATTTCAATATCTTCATCCATCGCATCGATGAATGAGCTGTTGAGCAAATGGCCGGCAATCTGCGCAAATGTTGGCGTGTGTATAATAGGCTTCTGCGATTCTTCCTGTTCTTTTTCGTGATAACTGACCCCGACGACAAACAGTTTTTCTGCGCCCAGATGTAGCGCGGCGCTGAGTGGTGCTCTTTGACGAATCGCACCATCACCGAAATATTCGTGATCAATTTTTACCGGCGGAAAGATCGTTGGCAGCGCTGACGAGGCCATAAGGTGGTCATGAGTCAAGCGAGTGCCAACACCAAGACGTTGATTTCGACGCCAGCCTTTAATATTCGGGCTGCCTTGAAAAAAACTGATGTTGTGACCAGAATTATAAGCTAATGCTGTAATGCACAGCGCGCGCAATCGGCCGTTGTTAATATGTTCATCAAGTTTATCAAAATTAATTTCGGTGCTTAGAAGCTTCCTTAGAGGTTCATTGTCAAGCAAAGCGGACGCTGCGCCGGAGGCGATGCCGTCATGGAAGAATGAAAAAAATAATCTGAGGGTCGATTTTAACAACTGGGTATACCCGACCTTGTGGATCTGGTCGGATTGAAGGTTTTGCCAAAGCGTTTCAAGACGTTTAACAGCATGACCATAGTGATCACTTTCACAGGCAAGCATGGAGGCATTGAGCGCACCTGCGCTAGTGCCACAAATGATATCAAAGGGATTCATTCCACCATCGGGTTGAATGTGCGCGATAGCCTTAAGCGTACCGACTTGGTAAGAGCCCCTTGCCCCTCCGCCGGAGAGGACTAACGCAGTCCTTTTTTGCCGTTGTTGCATATGATTCCGTTATAGGTACCCGAGGTTATATAATCAGTTTCGGTCAGGCGGACTCAGCTTCATTTAAAAAATTCAGCGCCAGCCCATATTGTAGTGAAAAGAGAGAGCAATGTCAGACTTCCAGAATCGCCAGCCAGGGCTATTGTCACACAAAGGACGACAAGATTAATGCGTTACTCCAGAACTCGTTTCATGCAAGCAGTGGATTTGTTGGGTGAAGTGCTTGCGGCTTCGGAACCGGCCGAACGTTCCGTCGAGAAATTTTTTCGGCGCAACAAACAAATGGGCTCAAAGGACAGACGCAGTACCTCAGACATTGTTTACCTGTGCGTTCGTCGTAAACTTGAATTAGAGACGCTGGTAAAATTGAGCGGCGTTTCAGCGCCTTCAAACATTGAAGCCATCGTTAGCATTGGATTGCTGCGATACTTTGATTGGCTTCCAGCGTATTTCAAAGATACTAACGCTGCTCCTTACATCGCATCGCTGAGTCTGTATCTAAGTCAATTGAATGATGATGTGCTTGGACTCGCCGAAAAGTTGAATCTGCCGAATTGGTTATTCCAAGCAATGAGATCCCAGTTTGATGAGCAAGGTTTGATCGATCTAGGTTTGGCCTTGCTGCAACCCGCGGAAGTTGATATTCGCGCAAATACCCTGGTGAACGATCAGGCGCAATTATTGAGTGCCCTCAAGAAGCAGGGGGTTGAAATTGAAGCAGCACGATTTGCCGAGACTGGATTGCGGGTTGCGAAAAGGGGTCCGTTACAAAACTCAAGATCCTTTAGGCAGGGTGGATTCGAATTTCAGGACGAGGGCAGTCAGCTGGTGAGTTGGCTAGCACATCCTGAGCCGGGTCAATTGGTCGTAGATTATTGTGCGGGTGCCGGGGGTAAAACATTGCATCTAGCAGAGTTGATGCGAAACAAGGGCAGGTTGATTGCAGCGGATGTTCAAGCCAATCGTTTGGCAAGGCTCACGCCAAGATTGACACGTGCGAAAATTAATATTGTCGAGACTCAGGTGATTGATGAAAAAGCTGGCGCTGCATCATTCGATCCGAACTTGATAGGCAAAGTCGATTGTGTGTTGATTGACGCGCCTTGCTCTGGGGTGGGTACACTTAGGCGAAATGTTGGGCTCAAATGGACTAGTCAAAACCTTGAGGCGCTCACTGCGCTGCAATCAAACATCCTTGAGAGTGCTGCTCAGCTTGTTAGACCTGGAGGGGTCCTAGTCTATGCTACCTGCTCATTTCTTCATGATGAGAATCAGTGTGTAGTTGATTTGTTTCTAAGTAAGAACAAGCACTTCATGCGGTCGCAAAATTGGATAAGCTCCTCAGATTCAGGACTTGCGAGGATCAGGGGAGTCGATGCCGTGTTAGCGAAGCAAATTCAGTCTCGCGGCGAGCTGGTGCTCAGGCCCGACCTTCACGGTACAGATGGTTTCTATGCGCAAAGATTAGAGAGAATATGAGCAGCGTTTTTATCTTGCTTTTTGTAGATTTTCTCTCGCGATGAGTCGAGTCCAATTTTCCATCGAAAATGCCTGAGAAAATATCGAAGCCAGTACCCCATCATTCAACAGAGACTTTACTTCTTCCGCGGACAAGTCGGTGAGCTTCTCTGGGTCAATTGAAACATAGTTAGCAATCACGGTCGGCTCACTTCCATCGTCTGTGTTCTGCGTCGCTGTCTGGGGAGTTAGTAATCCAAGTTCCTTAATTCGCCGACAAAGGTTCTGGGTTTTTGTCGCCTCAAGCGCGAACTGCTGGCAAAAATCAATCATGTCCTGAGTTTCCTTTGTAACTGATTGACCGTCAAAAAACGGAAAGTCGGCATGTTCGGTTACCCCGTCCGCTCCGGTATCGATTACGACGGCTGCCTGATTATTCTCCCCCGTCGCAAGTGCGTATGGATATCGTCTAATATAGGAGGGCACGTAACTATGCGGATCCCATTGTCCATCTTCTGAGACGAACAGGTTTCGGTCTTCCTTTAAGCCGACAATGGCAAGCGCAGCAGGATTGTCAAGATTACTGAAAACAATTGGGTAGTGTTTCTGAACGCTAGAAAACTCTGCTGCGACGATGGGTATTGCTTTAACGGTTTTAACAAACTCGAATGGATTGGGTCGTTTCTGCAGACCTAGCTTACCGTGTTCTTCAAGATTGAGCAGGACAGGGCGCTTGTAGAGAAACATGTTGCCATCGATTGTAGCACTGTTAGTGGTATTGCCCGTATTTGCAGAAGTAGTGTCTGTCATTTTAATTGCCCAAGCCTAAAACGACCATTATAACTTGTGAACCACGGACAGAACAGCGGCCCCAGCGCTTTATCAATGAGCTAGTTAGTTCGTGTCAATTGATGCAAGATAGAAAGTGTCCGGAGTTGATTGAGCTGAACTGTTAAAAGCATGGCAGAGCAAAATAATTATAGAGTCGTCTTTGCAGGAGACTTAACTGGCGAATATGATCTCAATACGACTAAACGGCGTTTCAGCAAGGTCTTTCGCCTTGACGAGGTAAAGGTTCACCGGTTGTTTTCCGGTCTGGAATATTCTCTAAAAACCGAACTAACAGAAACGCGGGCAATGGAATTTGCGATCAAGCTAGTTGAGATCGGTTGCGAATGCTGGATAGACCTGATGCCTAACCCAGATGATATCTCCCAGCAACCCGGGTTCATTGAAAGAAGAAAGGGGCAACGTAGATTTCAATTTCGCCGCGGCCCAAGGGCTGGCGCAGTGATTCCGGATCGTCGAATGCTTCGTAGCCGCCGCAAAATAGACATCTTCCTTTTTGATAAACATGGAGATTTCCCCGGTAATACAATCACGGGCAAGGATTAAGGAGTGATTCTAGTTTTGCTTGATTTTTCCGGCGTGATCAAATGTCGGTGAAAGATAAGACCAGACCGGCGAGAAAAAGACGCCGTAGATAAATAGTACAACTGAAACCAGCATCGCCGGTATAAGAGCCTCCAGAGTACCGAATATCTCTATGATATTTCCCAGCACAATAGCACCAATAGGTGCACTGCCAATCAGCCCCAGACTGTAGACCGATAAAATCCGCGCCCTGAATTCGGGCTCCGCCGATTCTTGGACAATTGTTCGTGACAGCGTCGTCGTAAGGCCCATATTCAGCCCCCAGGCAAACATGGCCGCAATTAGTAGCCACCAATCGGGTCTTATTACGAGCAAAGAGAGAATGATTACTCGGCTTAGTTGCATCATGAGAAACCATCTACCCGGTCTTTCGATGGGCATGATCTTAAACATAAATAGATTCGTCAACGTAGCGCCGAAATAAAAGATAATCATAATCGTCGCGAGCTGCAGTGCATTGCCGTCGTAAGTTCGTTTGACCACAAATGGGACCACGGTCATAAAGGCACCCGCATTAAAGATACTCGAAATGAAGTTAATGACGAGCAGATGAAAGACCTTTTTGTTGTTGTATGTTGCCTTAAACCCGTTTAACAACCTCATCCATGACGTCTCTCCGATGGGTTGAGGTGTTGGCGTTGTTTTATCTAGTCTGCTGGTTGTTATCGCTGCTAATAAAATTGCAGCGGCTTGGACGATCAATACCGTGGATAAACCGACCTTGTCCATTTGCCCTGCGAAAGCGAGTGATAAAATCTGAACCAGAAACATAACGGCAGTTGAGGCCGTAACGGCTCTTTGTACCTGGCTGCCAGCCACGTGATTAAGTATTGCTTGTTGTGCGGGGCTCGAGAACGATGTCGTTGTACTGATTGCCAAACCAAACAGCAAAATCGACCAGATATTAAGCAGGTCGAAATAGACACAAGTCGCTAGGACTAATGGAAACAGCCAGGTAACGGAGTACACGTTTAGTAGAATTGATCGGGGGTCCTTATTGTCGGCACTTGCACCGCCCCATAACATCAAAAACAAGCCCGGGACGCCCATAGCTGCCTGAATCAGACCTACCTCATCACCAGGAAGCAGCAACACACCGACCAGCAACCAACTGATAATCAGCTGCTGCATCGAAAATCCGGCGTTAAAAAATGTTGTCGAGCCCATATAGGCTATAAACTTCGGATTTTGCCAGAGTGAGTTTTCTTCATTGACTGCTTCAGTCATGAGATGATCCGTAGCGCGTTGGGGTATCTTTAGCTGCGCGTGGTAAATCGAGCTAGAAGACTATTTGAGGATAGCAGGACTTTAACTCTGCCGACACTACCTAATAAAGCGGCTATCGAATAAAGCGAGGGTGTGGCCCCAAAATGAACTTACTTAACCAAAGGAAATGTAATGAACTTACAATCGATGGCAGAAGGCGCCGCCAAGCTCCTTAAGGAGCGAAAAGAAACGATCTCAGTAGCAGAATCCTCGGCAGGAGGAATAATCAGTGCTGGATTGTTATCTGTGCCAGGGGCATCAGCCTACTATGCTGGTGGCACTGTAATTTACACAAAAGCGTCCCGAAAAATTTTCCTCGAGTTACCGATGGATGAATTAAAAGGACTAAAACCATTGACCGGAGAGATGGCATTAGTCTTTGCGCGGTCAATTCAACGGACAATGGGTTCAACCTGGGGAATTGCCGAGTTAGGTGTCGCTGGACCGGGAGGAACGCCCTATAGCGACGAAGTGGGTATTAGCGTGATCGCCTTAGCAGGTCCTGATGAGGTCAGTGAAACAGTCATTACTGGCCACGATGACAGGGAAAAAAACATGTTTGAGTTCTCTTCTCGGGCATTTCAGTTGATTGAGCGTGCGCTTGCTTGATCTCGTTTGCTCATAACCTATGGATGGATACGGGTGAGTATTGTGCGTCTCTAATTTTTTTCACGTCCGCGACGCCTACAGCACCGTATAAAGAGTGTGGGTAAGCGCGTCAAGAGTAGACAAAAAGAGCACATTTTATTTGCCTACGGCGAAGCGACTTTCCAGGCAATGAGGATTAAATATGAGTCCAATTATTATTGGCATCGTCTTGGTTTTAGTCTACGCACCACTATTGTGGGTGCGCTTCACTCTGTGGCGATATCGGCACGAGCTGGAAGGGATTCCAGGTACAGGTGGCGAGCTCGCTCGACACTTGGTAAAAAAATTCTCATTAGACGGCGTGATTATCGAAGAAGGTCAGAGTGGCCAAGATCATTATAGTCCGATTGATAAAACTGTTCGCCTCGGGCCAGAGAATTTCAATGGTAAGTCTTTGACCGCGGTAGCAATCGCTACGCACGAAGTTGGTCATGCAATTCAATTCCACAGGAATGAACCTACCTGTCAGCTGTATAACAAATACTATCCTGTTGCCCACCGCATACAACGACTAGGTATAGCGATGGTTTCCCTGCCTGTTTTTGGATTGTTATTGTCAGCGCCTCGAATCAGCGTTTTGGCGATGTTACTTGTCGTTGGCGTCATGGTTGTCTCTGCGCTGATTCACCTAATTGTGCTGCCGCAAGAATGGGATGCGAGTTTCAATAAGGCGATGCCGATTCTTGAAGAGGGTGAATACGTGGATAAAGAGCACTTGCCAGCTGTCAGAGCTATCTTACGCGCTGCAGCGTTAACTTACTTCGCAGCAGCGCTTGCGGATGTCCTGCGTTGCTGGCGCTGGGGTGGATTACTGCGGGGTTTGCGCTTTTAGCGTCATGGGCGCGAACTGAACCTTTTTCGAATAAAAAGAGGGGCTTTCGCCCCTGAAGGTGGCCGGCTCATTCGACTAGTTAGTTGGATTCGATTAGTTCAGCCTATCGACTTGCCAAGTAGGCATCTAGGTCGAATGAAAACTGCATTACGACCCTTCGATCAAAGAAGTGGTTTTCCGGTGTTTCCTCTTGGCTTAGGGGCTTTGATTCACCAAAAGCCTTTGTCACAATTTGATTTTTTTTGACACCGCGGGAAGTTAAATAGGCGTGGACATTGGAAACCCGGTTTTCTGATAAGGTCTGGTTGTAAAGATGATCCCCTCGACGATCAGCAAATCCGGATAGGCTTACCGTCGTATCGAGATTTCTGGAGAGTATTCTCGCGATTTCATTGAGCTGCGCCTGATAGTGTTGCTCAATGTCACTCGAGGCCGTTTTAAATTGAATCGGTAGTTGCCGGCTGTTCCAACTGGCAGTTTGAATCTCGATCATTCGCTTGAGTTCATCGTCGAGATTTGCAATTTCTGAGTGCATTTCTTGCTCATTCGATTTGTTTTTGTGCGCTAACGAGATCATTTCGGATTCTAGTTCACGGTTGATTCTGTGGTAACCAACAAGCTTTCCTAGTACCGCGCCTCCGACCATGGCGCCAACACCGGCCCCTATTGGTCCTCCAACCACTGCGCCGACGACTAATCCGACAGCTGCTCCCCGGGTCTCTTCTGTTTCAGTTTTTTTTGACGCTGCGACGGCAGATGTAGTGACGACTGCAGTTAAGAGTGACAAACTCACTATTCCAACAGCAAATGGGATTTTCATTTCGTATGACTCCTGTTTGTTTGTATTCCACATCATTGATGCTTGATGTGTATTAAACTAGGCGAATCGGGCGCTTTGAGGTGGCAATTCTGAAAATGTACCGACGAATTGTGGCGGGAATATGGCAGGGCGCGGAATAACCGCCAATGAGGGGTAGATAAATCTATGAGTTATCGAGTCGCCATTGTAGAAGATGACGAGATGTTGAGGGAAAATTACTCCGATCTGTTCAGTAAACAGGGTTATCAGGTCAGTAGTTTCAAGGACCGACCTGGCGCACAGCAGGTTTTTAGCTCGCAACTACCGGATCTGGTCATTGTCGATATAGGCCTGGGCGATGAGGTGGATGGCGGTTACAGCCTCTGTCAGTGGTTGCGACAAAAATCGCGGACTTTACCCATCATCTTTCTAAGCGCTAGGGATAGCGATCTCGATATCGTCAGCGGGTTGAGGATGGGCGCCGATGATTATGTGACCAAAGACATGAGTCTGCCGCATCTAGTTGCCCGTGTTTCCGCACTGTTCCGACGGGTTGAGGTTATGGCTGAGCCGGACGCAAGCCAAAAGAAAGCCATTGAGCTCGGCAAACTCAGGGTTGATGAGTTACGCTTCAGTTGTCACTGGGATGGTCAGATTGTAGAACTGACGCTAACAGAATTTTGGATGGTATATGCTCTGACTAAACATGCTGGGCATGTAAAAAATCGGCAACAACTTATGGATGAAAGTCACATCGTGGTTGATGACGCGACGATTACCTCGCATATAAAACGCATTCGAAAGAAGTTTCAAAAGCTAGATAGTAGTTTCGACTGCATCGATACGGTTTACGGTATGGGATACCGGTGGAGCGATTGATGACTCTGCACTCCGCGGCAACCCTCAGCGGTGTGGCTTGTCAGCGAGGGCGCTGTTGATGCGTGCGTTGCGGCGTTTGTTTCGCTGGGGGATAAACCCTGGCATCAGATTGCAACTACTGCTTCCTTTTGCGCTATTGATGACCTTGCCGTTTTTTGCTGACTTCTGGCTCAACAACTGGTCTTTTATGATGTTGGAAGGCCAGCGACATGAGGTTGTTTCCGACGCTAAATACATGGCGCGCTCTCTGGAAGCCTCTGAATCACTGATAAAAAAAATAGCCCTGCGTAGTGTTGAACAGGACAAGCCGGATCTATTGGCGGATCTGGTTGATGATCGCCGAGCGCTAGACGGTCGTGATGACGATTGGTTCGGCGTGCAAGGACAGTCTCTCGGGGTTGACGATCTGGTCGAGATCAACCGCACCTACAGACAGGATTCATTTTCCGCTGAATACAAACTTGGAACCTCCGACAACTTCTTGTATTTGTTTGTTAAAGTATTGGATGACGTAGTCATCTATCGCGAGATAAATAATCCTAGTGTGCATAGAAATGACAACCTTCAGATTGCGGTTGTTAATCCTGACGGTGAGTATCGTAGATACACCGTTGCAGCGTTCCAACCAACTTCGACTAACGCACACCAGGTTTCAAGTAGCGGGCGTTCCCTGCGACAGGAGGAATTGATTGAGGCCGTCTGGCTAGGAACAGAAAGTGGTTACAATCTAGAACTCAAGATTCCACTTTCACTGGTTGGCGAGAAATTTAGTTTCGTTCTGGCAGATGTCGATGACCAAAAGGATAGAGATATTCACTATCGAATGGGCAGCTCTTCAGTTGACTCAGCAGCGCAGCTGGTCAACCTAATACGCCCATCGCTTGGGGCTCAAAAAATGTTGGCGTCATTGGAAAACGCTAGCATCAGTTTGTTTGATGCAAAAAAAAGAATCGTTTCACTTTCCCCTAACAGTCCCGAGAATATACAGGGTGAAAGTGATCATGAATATCCGATCTCTTGGGAGTCGGGTTTGCTTTCCTTCATTTCCTCGGACATTCAATCTGAGCAGGATGCCAATGTTCGAGGAAGTGCGGGAGAAGCGTTCGCCGCGCCAACGACAATGTTAGTTGAAGCAGCACTTCGCGGTGAGTCTGGTTCCAAAGTGACCAAGCGAGGGTACGCATTCATTGCAGCCGAACCCGTTCTCTTTAATGGTGAGGTTGTTGGCGCTGTTGTCGTGCAGAAATCGGAGCGAGCCCTATTACGCTACATTGAACGTGTCAGACATGAAATGTTTGTTCAGTTTGTTTTGTTGTTGGTGCTTGGGTTTATCTTCTGGCGAGTGATGATCTGGTTGCAAACCTCCCGGCTAAAAACGCTTAAGAATCAGCTGGAACAGGCTATCGATACTCGGGGAAGAGTAAATGATAAGTTACCTTCATTTGATATGCCGGATGAACTTGGTGATCTTGCCCGTAGTTTTGCAACGATGGTAGAAAAGCTGCACCAGTACAATCAATACCTTGAGAGTATGGCCAGTCGATTGGCCCATGAACTAAGGACACCCGTTTCAATCGTTAGGTCATCGCTGGATAACATTACGACGGATCAGCTTGATGATGAAAATGCAGTGTATGTAAAGCGAGCGCACGATGGCCTTGAGAGGCTGAGTCTGATACTCAATAATATGAGTGAGGCGACCCGCCTTGAGCATAGTCTAGATAAGGATGACATTGAGTCATTTGATCTAATAGAACTCGTTCGCGGTTGCGTTGAGGGTTATTCCCTAGCCTTTCCTGCAGCACGGTTTGATCTAAGCATTGAAGAAAGCGCAGTCCCGGTTACAGGCATACCGGATCTGATTGCGCAGTTATTTGATAAGCTGATTAGCAACGCTGTGGAATTTTCCCTGCCTGATGCAGCGATTAAAGTTCGATTGACTATCGAAGATGAAGTCGCGGTATTACGTGTGATGAATCAAGGCCCCGGCTTGCCTGAAAACATGCGTGAAAACCTTTTTGATTCTATGGTTTCAGTGCGGCGGAGGTACGATGGTAGCAGTAGTCATTTAGGCCTTGGTTTGTACATTGCCAAAGTGATTACTGAGTTTCACGGAGGTGAAATTAAACTGTCTAACAGAGAGGACTCACACGGTGTGGTGGCAACCGTGCGAATTCCCCTGATGAGACTTTCAAGCAAACTGCGGCTCTAGTATTGATTGAGCCTTCAGGAAGTTTTTTTGTAAGGCGGTCGCATCGCAGCTGCAAGCTTTGATACCGTTTTTGATTGCGTATAGACAGCTTTTGCGTGGCTAAAGTTCTTAAACCCGTCATGGCCGTGGTACGAACCCATACCGCTAGGTCCAACACCACCGAAAGGCAGATCCTCTTGGGCGATATGCATTATAACGTCGTTGACGGTTACACCGCCGGATGTTGTATGGGTTAACACCTTGTTTTCCTCGTTACTGTCTTGGCCAAAATAATACAATCCAAGTGGGCGAGGGTGGGCGTTGATGTAGTCTAGTGTCTCGTCCAGATGTTTGTATCGCTTGACCGGTAAAACTGGTCCAAAGATTTCGTTCTTCATAACCTCCATTTCATCTGAAGGGTCAATTATCAGGGTCGGTGGAATCTTGTTGTGTTGTTGCTGATCAAAGTTTTCGTCGGCGGGATTAAGTTCAATCACCTCAGCGCCCCGAGCCTTCGCATCTTCTATGTAGCTGGTGACACGATCATAATGTCTCTCGTTAACCATCGATGTGTAGTCGGGATTGTCTTTTAAATCTGGATACATTTTAGCGACAGATTTTTTCGCAGCTTCGATGAAATTGTCTGTCGAATCTTCGTGTATAAAAAGATAATCCGGTGCAAGACAGATCTGTCCTGCGTTCATTGTCTTACCGGTCATCACGTTACTTGCAGTGAGCTCGACGTCTGCTGATTTGCCTACAACTACGGGTGACTTACCACCCAGTTCGAGTGTCACAGGCACGAGATTTTCTGATGCTGCGCGCATCACGTGTTTGGCTATAGATGTTGCTCCGGTAAAAAGCAGGTGGTCAAAAGGCAGTGAGCTGAATGCCTCGCCAACCGCTGGTCCACCCGGAATCACGGCAACTTCGTCGATATCATAGGCGGCATGTAATAACTCCAGCATCAGTTCTGAAGTTGCGGGGGTAAATTCTGAGGGTTTGATCATCGTTCGATTGCCTGCGGCAAATACACCTGCAAGTGGCGCAAAGGTCAATTGAACAGGAAAATTCCAGGGACTGATGCAACCGACGACACCAAGGGGTTGATACTGCACTCGGGCACGAGCGCCAAATATACCAAGTGGGAACATCGTCTTGCGCCGTTCAGGTTTCATCCAACCTCGTAAGTGTTTTTTTGCATCTTTGAGTGGTCCGATCGAAGCGTCGATATCGGTCAGTTTCGACTGTTCTAGCGAACGGTGACCAAAGTCTGCTGCTATTGCTTCGCAGAGTTTTGGACCGTTGTTGGCGAGAATATCAATTGCCCGATCTATTCGGTCGATTCTGGTTGCCGCGCTGACTTCACCTTCTTTAATATAGGCTTTTTTTTGGTTGCTAAGGATTTCTTCCATTTCTGCTTTGCTTCGTTCTATCACGCGAGTCACCTAGTTTATTTATTACTGTCATATTATCAGAGTGGAATTCAGAAGCAATTTAGCAAACTTGGGTGGGAACTTGGGCTATTGCAGATCCGTTCTGTGTCAATATGATAATGTCGATGCGCAATAACCTCTATTTATTGGGCATTGCAGTTAATAGCTGGTTTCATTTTTAGTGAAAAGCCGCCTGATTGGGAAATGACAAAGCGAGAGTCTGTCAAATTGTCTGGATAATCGTCGATTTTTCGATATCAAATGGGCTAATCTGCTCCCTCCTAACAAATGTCTTAAAGACAGTGCTATTTAGAGATCGGAAAAAACATGAGTCGCAAAGGGATTGTCTGCTCCGAGGCAGACATTTTAGCGCTGGTATCTGCACCAGCTTCAATTGAGATAGATACCAGTGTTGGTGATAAGGGTATCGACAATTACCACATCGATGTCGAATTAAGTGCTGCATTTGTATTTAACGGCAAAGAGGTTGTTGAGAGTGTCGCCAAGCAGGTTGTCGCTGGCTCGAAAGTGGGAAGGTCTGAGTTGATTGATGATCTTCGTTCAAAATACCGAGATCTGATTAAGGCGACCCTGCACAGAGCAAAAACAGATTTGAGTGCACCTTTGATCAATATATTGCATTTTGCGGTGATCAAGTTTGTGCTTCAGGAAACCCGTGCACAGATGGATAAGATATCTGAGCAGATGGAAGAGACACTTTTCCAACAGAAATATGCTGGCTCAAGAAGTCTCATGGCGACTCAGCAGCGTTTCACTTCATTCAGGCAGAATCGGAATAGTTTCACTTATAAAATCAATCGGACTATTTTCAAACAATTGCAGCGAGAAGAAACTACCGAGTTAAGGCAGCTCAGAGAACAGTTTCTAGGTAATTCTATCCCGGAACTTCTCAACATCATGTTTAATCCAATGTTGAGTGCCAGCAATCCGCTAGAAGATAGCCTTCTACACGAAAACTATGCGCTCTGGAATCGAGCCGAGTTTCCGATGGCGATCGAGAAATTGGAAGCTCATCTAGGCAAGCTCTTTCCCTCGTTGCAATTGTTGCCACTCAAATCCAATGTCGGCAGGGGCTCGGCGCAAAGCGAGATATACGATGAGCTAGGCGGTCTGTTTGCTGCTCAGAATCTTCTTGGACCCTCGAAGGATCAAAAGGTTTTGGTATCGGAATCATTCTGTTGGTTGGATCAACCCGGTAATGTACGTTTTGTCTTCGACCCAAGCATCCATAGCCGTTCTCTTGCTGCAATAAAAGAGCGGAAGGGAATAAAAGCACAGTGGGCATTTAAGTCGGATGTGAAAAAGCTGGGGCGTGTTGCGCTCGATGCGCGAAAAATATTTGCAAATGAGTCTCAGTATAAAGAAATGATAGCGGGATATTTACTGAGGGAAACATGGACTTCGATGGACGCTGAGTTCATCGACTTGCGTCACGCGTGTGCCTATGCCGCGGGTAACGACACGAAAAAAGTTGCGGCAAAAATCGATACATCGCGCGAGGGTGCTGCGACTCTGTTAAAGAAGCTAGACGAATTAGGTCGTCAGGTAAATCAGAAATACAAAGAAGAAACTGAAGAGTATTTCCTGAAAATCTTAACGGACATTAGCCGTTTCAGGTTACACATAAAGTACTATCGTTTTGCGCATCGTATCTTTAACCGGATGAATATCATTCAGGACCCAGAAAAACTCCAGCTGGCTAAATCTGGTGGTAACCTCTATCAACTGGTGAGTGTTGAAGAGGCTAGGCTTAATGAGCCTGAGGCATCACAGATAATCCATCATACAATTATTAAGGCAGATGTCCGCGGTTCAACCACTGTCACGCGAGAATTGATTAACAAAGGGCTAAACCCAGCAAGCTATTTCAGTCTGCGTTTTTTCGATCCCATCAATCAGTTGTTGGCAAGGTATGGCGCGGCCAAGATTTTTATTGAGGGTGATGCTGTTATCCTCAGCATCTACGAATACAATGATGCGCCAGATCAATGGTATTCAGTGTCGCGTGCCTGTGGTATCGCAAAAGAAATTCTCGAAATTGTTAGCTCCAAAAACACACACTCAAAACAGACCGGCCTACCAGCCTTGGAAATTGGTATCGGCATTTGTTATTCCGGTGATCGGCCATCGTTTCTATTTGATGACGAACGCGCCATTATGATCTCTCCCGCAATCGGTATCGCCGATCGTATGTCCTCCTGCTCCTGGCATCTGCGAGACGCCCTCAACGATTCAGCATTTAATGTGGAAGTATTATTGGTAGATGAGACCCTGGATGAGCAAAGCCTAGATTTGGTTGGGTCGCCTAATCTGATTCAGCCTGGCGAAAAAGGTCGAAAACACGTTAATTATAATGTGAATGGTGTACTACTCGATTCGACGGCATTTCGAAAACTCATGTCTGAGATTTCACTTAAGAAAGTAAGAGTTAAGGTGGCAGAAAGATCCGAGGTGATGTTTGTTGGCCGGTTTCCGGACACCCTAGGAAAAGGAAGAGATCTGGTGATTCGAGAAGGCCAAGTGCGCAGGTGGAATCAGGGCCGCGTCACCGAGATCGAACCCATTGATGATGATCCGGTAGAATGTTTTTATGAAATTTTGCCCAACTCAAAGTTGGCAAGTCGGGTTCTAGAGGCATCTCGTCAGCGGGGTGGCGATAAGACCTGAATAATTCCGTGCGTTTGATGACATTAATAGTGTCATTGATAGTGTCATCCAGTCTGAAGCTCAATGTTTTCGAGTAAACAGATAAACCTAGCTACATGTTGAAATCTTGTTAAAAGCTGCACAGCGCAGTGGGTTGAACCCTTTAACGAGTAGTCGCTATTCCCGGTATTCCTGACGGGAATTTGAATTTCCCGGTTTCGTGATAAACTCCCGCCCCAGTTTTATTGGAGTGGAGGTATACGTGAGCAAAAATTTATATCAAAAAGTTTGGGACGATCATGTCGTAAGACAATTGGATAGCGGTCAGGACCAGATTTTTATTGCCCTGCATCTTATTCACGAAGTCACGAGTCCGCAGGCTTTTGGCATGTTGAAAGACAAGGGATTAAGCGTACGTTATCCGAAGCGAACCTTTGCTACCGTTGATCATATTATTCCTACTGAAGATCAGAGCCGCCCACTCGCCGATGATATGGCGGAAAAAATGCTCCAGGTGTTGAGCGATGCAACAAGTGAACACGGTATCGAATTCTTTGCTCCTCAGACCGGTACTCAGGGTATTGTCCACGTCGTGGGTCCTGAGCAGGGATTAACACAACCCGGTATGACCATTTGTTGTGGAGACAGTCATACGTCAACCCACGGTGCGTTCGGTTGTATCGCATTGGGGATAGGTACAAGTCAGGTTCGGGACGTGTTGGCCAGCCAGACCTTGGCAATGGACAAACTCAAAGTCAGGCGCATCCGGGTTGAAGGGCAACTCTCTCCCGGCGTTACGGCAAAAGATGTGACGCTGCACATTATAAGAACCCTCGGTGTGAATGGTGGCGTTGGCTATGCCTACGAATATGCCGGTGCTGTTATCGAAGCCATGACGATGGAAGAACGGATGACGGTTTGTAACATGAGTATTGAAGGTGGTGCACGGTGTGGCTATATCAACCCGGACCAGACCACATTTGACTTTCTTCGTGGCAAAGAGAGAGTTCCTGTCGGTGCTGATTTCGATGCGAGTGTTGAGAGATGGAAAACTTATGCAAGCGATGAAGATGCGATTTTTGATGACGATGTGTTGATAAATGCAGAGGATATTTCCCCCACTGTCACTTGGGGGTTTACACCGGGGCAGGCTATTGGGATTGATGAGAATACGCCCGACCCCACAAAACTTGATGGCCTTGATCAGACCCTTGTCACTGATGCGCTAGAGTACATGCAGCTTGCTGCAGATACACCCATCAAAGGAACGCATATTGATGTTGCCTTCATAGGAAGTTGTACAAATGGTCGTCTAAGTGATTTTCAAGCCGTCGCAAAATATTTGGATGGTAAGCAGGTTGCCAATAATGTGAAAGCAATCGCAGTGCCGGGTTCTGAACAAGTTGATAAGGCGGCTAGGGCGCTCGGCTTACATGAAAAATTCGAAGCGGCTGGGTTCGAGTGGCGGCTGCCAGGTTGTTCAATGTGTTTGGCGATGAATCCGGACAAGTTGGTTGGTGATGAGGTTTGCGCCTCGAGCTCCAATAGGAACTTTGTGGGTCGACAGGGTTCCCCAACAGGGCGCACAATTTTGATGAGCCCAATAATGGTTGCCGCTGCTGCAATCGAAGGCAAGGTTGCTGATGCCCGTGAGGTCTTTTCAATCGACTAGCAGGTACCAGCGGTATGTTATCGGTTTTTTTGACCTGACATATGACGCTTAGGATTAAACGACACGAACACGAAGGAGAAATTTTGATGGAAAAATTGAATGGAAGAGCTGTTTACGTGCCGGGTAACGATATAGATACCGACAGAATCATCCCTGCGCGTTTTTTGAAGTGCGTGACTTTTGATGAATTGGGCCCTTCTTTGTTTTATGACGAAAGATTTGCTGATGATGGTTCATCGAAAAATCACCCATTGGACAACGCAAAACATAGTGGTGCTGAGGTTCTAATATCTGACGATAATTTTGGTTGTGGTTCCAGTCGTGAACACGCGCCGCAGGCGATTCAGAAGTTTGGCTTGAAGGCTGTAATAGCAGGATCTTTTGCGGAAATATTTCATGGCAATTGTACAACGTTAGGAATACCTTGCCTTATGATGGATAAAGCAGATCGAGAGAAGTTAGCTTCCTCGATTCAAATGGATCCGGAAGCGGAAGTGGTAATTGATATCCAGAACCTAAAAATTATCTGCGCAAACAATATTTATTCGATCAAGATGAAAGAAAGTGCACGGGAAGCATTGCTGACCTCGACTAACGACCCGCTGGATTCTTTATTGGTGGCGGGTAGCGAGATTGACAAAGTTGCGTCCAGACTAGGGTATGCTCGATAAAAGAGGGCTCGTCTCGCTTTATGGCGAACCAATGAACGGATCTATTCGACAGGGTAAATCAAGTGCGAAAAAAAATCGAAATATATGACACGACCCTCCGAGATGGTAACCAAGGAGAAGGTATTAATCTCAGCCTTGGCGATAAACTCGATATTGCGACCGCGCTTGATGCGATGGGCGTTGATTTTATTGAGGGTGGGTGGCCAGGCTCTAATCCAAAAGATGATGAATTTTTCGTTCGTGCTAAGAAACTTGATCTGAAAACTTCACTTATCGTTGCTTTCGGTTCAACCCACCGATCAGATGTCGAACCTGCTGATGATTTTTTCCTTCAAAAGCTGATAGCAGCGGAAGCGGATGCGACGTGTATTTTTGGTAAGAGCTGGGATTTGCACGTAGAGCAAGCGTTAAGAGTAAGCGCGGACAGAAACATTGAAATGATTAGCGGGTCTATTGCGCATTTGCTCGAAGTGACGGGGAAGCCGGTGCTCTATGATGCAGAGCATTTCTTCGATGGGTTTAAAAGTGACCCCGGTTACGCCCTAGCAACCATCAGGGCGGCGGCAGACGCAGGGGCGCACCGCGTGATTTTGTGCGACACCAACGGTGGGGTTATGCCTCATGAACTTTCCCTCGCGATTCGCGAGGTGCGTAAAGAAGCACCGGGTATTAAACTGGGTATTCATGTCCACAACGATGGTGGCCTGGGCGTCGCAAATACACTCCGTGCGATTGAGGAGGGCGCTATCCAGGTTCATGGAACGATCAATGGCATTGGTGAACGTTGTGGCAATGTTGATCTGACCTCCATATTAGGCAACCTCGAATTAAAAATGGGCTACCAGTGTGTGCCTGAAGGTAATCTTAAGGGGCTTACTACCCTCTCAAAGGTCGTATGGGAATATCTCGGGATAGAAGGGCCGTCGGGCCAGCCATTTGTAGGGCCTAGCGCTTTTGCCCACAAAGGAGGAATTCATGTCAGTGCTGTGCAGCGAAATCCGGAAACTTACGAACACATTGAACCCGAGTTGGTGGGTAACTCGCGAAAAATCCTGATTTCAGAATTGGCAGGAGGGTCAAATCTAAAGGCGAAACTTGCTAACCGCTACCCAGAGCTGGAAGACAACCGCATAGTGAAATCGATTCTCGATGAAATTCAGGATCGTGAACATGCGGGTTATTCTTTTGAAAATGCAGATGGCAGCTTCGATTTGGTGGTCCGAAGGCATGTTGGAAAGTACAAAACGCAATTTGAACCTCTGTACTATCGAATTTATAGTCCAAGCAATGAGGATCATTCGGAATCTGACGGTCTAATCGAAGCGTCTGTCAAGGTCAGGGTTGGAACGGTAGATGATGCCAATTCTGATAATCTTCGGTTATGTGCCGCAGAGGGGAATGGGCCCGTTGATGCATTAAACAGAGCGCTACGCAAGGCGTTGCTTGACGAGTTCCCTGTGCTTGAAGATCTGCATTTGACTGATTTTACTGTCAGGGTGGTCAACAGTACCGAAGAGACAGCTGCAAAAGTGCGCGTCTACCTTGAACACAGGTTTCAAGGGGAGATGTTTGGTACCGTCGGCGTCAATGTCGATATCATTAAGGCGAGTTGGAATGCGCTGGTAGAGGCATACCACTATGCGCTTATGCAGCATGTTGAGTTCAAGCGTGAGCTAGAGGAAGCGCATTCTGAGGAAGAACGAAAAAAACAGGGTTAGTCTCGTTCTAAGTCGAAAGCGAATTTGTTTGTCTCGCAAGTTCAAGACATCGCATGACCGTTAACTCACGTTGCCTTGCACTTGAGTTTGCAGATACAGTCGACGAATTCGATGTTGACCACTGCTCTATTCACTACACTGTTGAACCTAAAAAATATCGATTTGATATTTATTTTCGAGGTTACCCCTTTTAATCGCTATTTTTTGTAGATGAATTAATTGCATTATAGGGTCGTGATAGGTAATCATTTTGTTGACTAAAAAGCAGATAATCTAAAAGACAATTCAATCTAGAGGGGAAACACCATGAAAGTAGACAGCCATTTAACCGGTGACTGGCAAAAAATACCTGACCACATCAAGCAATTGGAAAGTGATGGGTACGATAGTGCCGGTACAGCTGAGATGAATCACGACCCTTTCTTTCCTTTACTTTTGGCTGCCGAGCACAGTCAAAATATTCGTGTTCATACCGGCATCGCGGTTGCCTTTGCCAGAAGCCCGATGGTGCTAGCTAATCTGGGTCATGATTTAAACGCTTATTCGAAGGGTCGGTTTACGATGGGGCTGGGCTCTCAGATTAGGCCACATATCACCAAGAGGTTTTCGATGCCCTGGGGCGCACCTGCCAAACAGATGCGCGAACTTGTGACAGCGATGCGAGCAATCTGGGCCAATTGGTATGAAGGTGAGCCACTCAGGTTCGAGGGTGAATATTATACTCACAGTCTGATGACACCTGCCTTTACGCCTGAAAATACAGAATACGGTGCGCCCAGAGTCACCCTGGCGGCTGTTGGCCCCCTGATGACCAGAATAGCGGGAGAGGTCGCTGATGGCGTAATTATTCATCCCTTTAGTAATGAAAAATACATTCGTGAGGTGACATTGCCTGCGGTTGAAGAAGGACTGAAACGCTCCGGACGTTCTCGGGAGAATTTTGAAATTATTTACAGTCCTTTTATTATCTCTGGTAAAGATGAAAAAACCTTCGAAGCGCAAAAACTTGCTACGAAGAACCGAATCGCTTTCTACGGTTCAACACCTGCTTATAAGAACGTTCTTGGTGTGCATGGCTGGGGCGATATGCAGATAGAGCTCAACAAGATGTCCAAGCAGGGATTGTGGAAAGAAATGGGCGAGATGATTACCGATGAGATGCTGAATACTTTTGGCGTTATGGGTGAGCCCGATACCATCACAGGTGAAATCAAGAAGCGATACGGTGATTTTGCAGACCGAACCAGCGGTGGCTTTACTTTTGTAGACGATGACACCCGTAGAGAGATGATTCAGTCTCTTCGATCTTAACATGCTAGAGCTTGAGTAAATGACCACACTGCCCATCTCCGTCAGCTGGCAGGCTGATACTGTAAGAATACTTGACCAGCGTTTGTTGCCCGGGCGCGAGGAGTACCTCGATTGTCGAGATATCGAGCAGGTATTTACGGCAATTAAAACATTAAGTGTTCGTGGTGCCCCGGCTATTGGTATTGCGGCGGCTTACGGTCTCGTGGTGGGTTTGGGCGCTGCCGCGAAGGTGAGTTCTTCCGAGCACCTAATGAAAGCGCTGAACGAAAGGCGTGACTATCTGGCCAGTGCAAGACCAACTGCCGTGAATCTTGTCTGGGCGCTCGATCGGATGATGTCTGTTGCAAACAGCTTCGAGGACATAGGTGCAGAAAAACTGATTCAGTGCCTGATTCAAGAGGCTGAGACTATTCACACAGAGGACAAGGCATCCTGCCGTGCGATTGGTGAAGCGGGTTATGAGGTGGTAAAGAGACACCCGAGATTGTTAACGCATTGTAACGCCGGTTCTTTGGCCGTATCCGAACTGGGTACAGCGCTCGCGCCGATGTATGTTGCGCATCAGCGTGGTATCGAACTCCATGTGTTTGTCGATGAAACTCGCCCTCTGCTGCAGGGGGCCAGGCTGACGGCTTTCGAACTGGGCAGGGCAGGCATCAATCGTACCCTGATTACAGACAATATGGCGGCCCACGTCATGTCCGAGGGCAAAGTGGACGCTGTAATCGTTGGCGCCGACAGGGTCGTCGCAAATGGCGATGCAGCGAATAAAATCGGCACCATGAATCTGGCAATTTTGTGCCAGCATTTCAATTTGCCATTCTATATTGCGTGTCCTTGGTCAACAGTGGATCTGTCAACTCAGAAAGGCGATGAAATCCTGATTGAGGAACGCGGCAGTGAGGAGATTACCCAGATAGACGGGCATGAAACAGCAGAGCAAAACACGCCGGTGTATAACCCTGCGTTTGATGTGACACCGCACGCACTCATCACAGGCTATATTACTGATCGAGGGCTGTTAACGGCTAAAGATCTGTTAGACCACTAGATTGGATAGCATTGGGTCCTCGAGGATGAAATGAGACATCTTGATGGCATTTAATGGAAGTAAAGTGGAAATGGCTGTAATGGCTTGTTCCACAGAGGTTTAACAAAGAGAATAGGCTTACATTCTTTAAGGATTGTTCGATGTCTGAAAGTAAACCGATAATAATAGCACTCGTGATCGCAGGATTAGGCATTGTAGGTTACCTTGCATACACATTCATGCAGGATGACCCAAAATCAACCGTCGTATCAACCCCTATAGAGATTCCAGTCTCCGAACCTGTGGAAACGCCGCCGCCGATCCCTGAACCTGAGGTGGAAGTCGTAGAAGAAGTTGAGATGACTGAGCCAGCGCCTGAGGTAGTCGAAAAACCTGCTTTTATCCTACCAAGACTTGATGACAGCGATGGTTTGATCCGAGATGGGGTAGTGACGCTAACCCGACATGAAGGAATCAACTATTGGGTCAGGCCGAGTGAGCTGGTCAGAAAATTTGTCGTGCTAGTCGACAATGCTGCAAATGGTGGTATCGCAAGAGAGGCCGCATCAATGCTAGGGCCAGATCAACCTTTTGTCGCAAAACAGCTGTCCGAGAAAGTCTCTCTAATGGATGATGTTTCCTATGCTCGTTACAATCAGGTCACGGATGTTTTTGTCTCGCTCGACTCCAGAAGAGCCGCTGAGTTTTATGAGTTACTAGAACCCCTCTTTCAAGAAGCATACGATGAATTGGGCTACCCAGATAAAAAGTTCAACACAGCGCTTTTCGCCGCGATCGGGAGGTTACTTGAAACACCGGTCATCGAAGGTCCTGTTCGACTGGTTCGTCCCGTGGTCATGTACGAGTATGAGGACCCGCGACTTGAGTCTCTCGCCGGCGCTCAAAAGCAAATGCTAAGAATGGGGCCGAGAAACACTAAATTAATTCAGGCGAAATTGAGTGAGCTGGCGATCGAACTTCGCTCTATACTCGCAAATTAAAGCTCTTTCGGCGTGGGTTTCGACTATTTCGTTGGTTAACGCTCTGACAGTGCCGCTGCTTGAGCACGTTTAAGCGGCTTAAGCAGGTAGTCCATCACGGTTTTCTGGCCGGTGAGAATGTCTACCGTCGCGATCATCCCGGGAATGATCGGCAACGGATTGTTGTCCGGGCCAAGATGATTTTTGTCAGTTCTTACATGAATCTGAAAGAAATGCTCGCCACGCTCGTCGGTGATGGTGTCTGCACTGATCAACTCCAACACTGAATCCAGACCACCATAAATGGCAAAATCATAGGCGGTGAGTTTTACCGTGGCTCTTTGACCCGGATGAATAAAGGCAATATCGGAAGGTCTGATCATCGCTTCTATCAATAGCGTGTCGTTGGCGGGCACAATCTCTAGCAGGTCCATGCCGGGTTGAATGACCGCCCCGACTGTATTGACCAACACCTGTTTAACGGTACCATCTACCGGCGATTTTACATCGGTGCGATTTACACGGTCTTTAAGCGTAACGTTCGAAAATTCGAGTCTTGAAAGCTGGGTTTTGGTCTCGCTAAGCTCTGTTTGGGCATCAAGCTTAAATTGTTGCTGACGCTCATAAACTTTTTCTTTTGCTTCCGCGATTACCGCCTGCGCCTTTGGGATTGAAAGTTGAATAATCTCCAGTTGCCCGACAGATTCATTAACGGCCACTTGAATTCTCAATAATTCTACCTGAGACACCGCGCCGGTTTTTACCAGCGGTTCCGTCAAAGAGAGTTCTTTTCTTGATAGTTCGGCATTTCTCGCGAGTTTTTGCTCCTCTGCATTTAACTCAGCAAGGGTTTGCTGATGTTGAGACAGCTGCTGATTCAGAATATCGATCGCAGACAGTTGTTCGCGTTGCCGAGCGATGAACAAATTCTGTTCGTTAATGTAGTGATCAAGCCCATCAGCCGAAACATTTGCTGGCGTGCGAAAAGGTAAGTCGTTAGCTTCGGCTTTCAGGCGAGCTATCCTTGCTTCCAGCGCCAGTGAATTGAGCAGGCCTTCGTTAAATGAAGATGCGAATCGGGTGTCGTCCAAAAGTAGTAAGGTCGCCCCTTTCTTGACTAATTGTCCCTCTACAACAAGTACTTCGTTGAGGATGCCGCCTTCGAGATTTTGAATGACTTGCAATTGGCTTGAAGGAATAACCCGACCCTCGGCACGCGCGACTTCGTCCAGCGTTGCAAAATTGGCCCAGATAATCGCTGAAATAAAAAAGATTGCGGTTAACCACAGCACCGCGTGCGCTGCCACGGGCAATGATTCAACTTCAGCGGCATAAGTTTCAGGCATAAAATCAATGTCTGCTTTGTTTACCATGGTTTTTTGTCCGTAGGCGCCGGGAGGATCGATTCTGAAATCATGAGTTGTTATGTCCTGCCAGCATCTTGATGATTTTTTCTTTTGGCCCATCAGCCACAACCTGACCTTCGTTTACGACGATCAAGCGATCTATCAAATCAAGCATTGTCGACTTGTGCGTGATTAAGATTATCGTTTTTTGTTCTATATAAGGTTGCAGAGACGCTATGAACAGTTTCTCGGTGGCGTTATCCATACCGCTGGTTGGTTCATCAAGAATAAGTAGGTTACCTTGGTTTAACAGCGCTCTTGCGATAGCCACTCCTTGTCTTTGGCCACCGGACAAGCGCGTACCTCGCTCACCGACATTCAGGTCATAACCCTCTGGGTGACGGTCAATGAATTCTCCAATGCCGGCAATGTTTGCGGCTGCCAGTATCGCCGTATCGTCTGATAGCGGTGCGCTCATGGCGATGTTTTCCCTCACACTTCCTTCAAACAGCATGACATCTTGTGGTACGTAACTGATTGTTTGGCGAAGGTCTGTTGGGTCTAATTGGTTAATGTCTGTGCCCGATACCAGTATGCTGCCTTCATCTGGCTGATAAAAATGCATCATCAATTTTTGAATCGTGGTTTTACCTGAGCCCATCTTGCCTATGATACCGATTCGCTCGTTTGGTTTTATGCTGAAACTGACATTTGAAATAGCCGGGTTCTGCTGACTTGGGTAACTAAAACTGACATTTCTGAACTCAATCGCGCCATCAAGGTCTGGTCTGTGCAGAAATTTGTGTCCATCCGGACGTTCCACAGGTAGAGACATAACATGATTTATCGCCTTGTATGCGGCGACGGATTGATAGTAACGGTTGAAGATCCCGGCAACTTGGGCCATAGGAGAGAGGCATCTTCCGGTAAGAATTGTGCAAGCAATGAGGCCACCAACTGAAAGGTTTCCATCGATAATGGCGTACACACCTGCTGCGACGATTCCTACGTTCGCGAGTTGTTGTACGACTTGGGTGAAATTCACAGTCACCAGAGCGAGGAGTCGAGACTTAATTGACAGCCGTGCGAGTCGGGCGTTGAATCCTTCCCATTTGCGTTGCATTACACCTTCTGCTCTTGCGCCCTTGATCGCATCAAGTCCCGTGAGCGATTCGATTAACATTGCGTGTTTTTTTGCAGATTCGGCAAACGTTGCGGTAATCACTTCTTCCAATGATCGCTGAACAAAAAAGCTGAAAATAATGATCAACGGTATTGCCGTAAGGGGAACCAGTGCGATATTGCCACCGATGCCATAGATAAGTAGTACAAACAACAGAACAAACGGCAGGTCGATCAGGGTAACGAGAGTGGTAGAGGTGAAAAATTCTCTGAAGCCGTCGAATTCTTGCAAGTTGTTTGCAAATGACCCAACTCTCGTCGGCCGCTCGGACATCTTGATATCCATTACTCTGGAAAAGGTTTTAGACGAGAGAATGATATCTGCTCGTTTTCCAGCGACATCAATGAAATAACCCCGTAAGGATTTCATCAACAGATCAAAGGCAATGACGATGACAACACCAGAGGCGAGCACCCATAATGTCTCGGTGGCATAGTTCGGTACGACGCGATCATATACGTTCATGATGAACAGTGGTGAAACCAGTGCAAACAGGTTGATGAGTAGTGACGCGACAAGGACCTCTGCATAAATTCCCCGGGACCGTCTGATGGTTGACCAAAACCAGTGCTTTGAGAGAGGCGTATTCTCTGACTCATCTAGGGCAGATAAGTCAGGTTTGAGATACAGACATGATCCCGAGTAAAGATCGGCAAGTTTCTCCATGCTGATGGCTTGGGCTGTTTGGTCATTGATATCCTCGGGAAACAATATCGTCGCCTGATTTTCCTGAGGTGTTAAAGCCGTCAAGATGCAAGCCTTTCCCTCGGAAAGTAGTAATACAACGGGTAGCACAAGCTCCGAGATTTCTCGTAGTTCTTTTGTAACATGAAGAGAGGTGAATCCGGCTTTTTCTGCTGCCCTGACAAATAGGGATGGCGTTAGCTTACCGTTTTCCAGCGGCAAACCTGCAATCAGGCTTTGCGCTGTAAACGGTCTGTGTTGCAGTCTCGTGATGGCAACCAGGGCGTCGAGCAACGGGTCCTGCGCTGTTTTGTTTGTACCAGTGCTAGTTGGATTGCTCGTCATAGTATCGGGTTTAAGGTCGTGAAAGTGAGCAGTATAGCATTGACTCTTATGTGCCTCGAATCGTTGATTTCAGTGGCTGTCTGGCATTCACGTCGCTGAATCATCTCAGCCAAGGGGTTTGCTTTATGTTATGTTTGATGAGATTTTGGCAGTGGAGATCAGGAGTGGTTTATTTGAAGAATCTGACCTCTTCGGCAATGATAGCGATATGTTTTTTTGGGTGGTGGGCGCCTGCACATGGCGCTGAATTGGAAGAGGCTCAACTTGCTGCGAGTGAGGGGCGTTATAGTGATGTTGTTAATTTGCTTACGGGCGTTTTGGAGCAAAGGGGTCTGGATGAGGCCAGTCGAGTGGTCGCTCATTCGAATCGAGGTATTGCCTATAGTCTGTTAAATGCTTATGCCCTCGCGCGCAAAGATCTAAACGCAGCATTGAAGCTAAACCCGGACCATGCCTTGACGATGAATCATCTTGGATTGCTCGCAGAACAGGTGGAGAAGGACTACGGTGTAGCGGCCGATTATTACGAGCGGGCGTCGGCGCTGGGGTTTTCCGCCAGTCGGGTCAATCTTGCAAAGCTTTTCATGAGTGGTAAGGGTGTTCCGCAGACTGACGAAAAAGCATTCGAGCTGTTACAGCAGGCTGCACTGGAAGAATATGCAATGGCTTATACGCCGCTGGGGGAAATGATGGCTGAGGGCAAAGGCACTAAAAGAAATTCCCGGGCTGCTGTTGCGATGTTTCAAAAATCTGCCTCCGCTGGTATCGCTGACGGTCAGTATGCGCTGGCTGATGCCTATGAGCGAGGCATCGGTGTTGGAGGCAGCAATGCAAAAGCGGCGGAATACTATTTGAAGGCGGCAGTTCAGGGTCATGGAAGAGCGCAGAACTCACTTGGATATCTGTATCGGCGTGGAAGCGGTGTACCTCAGAATTTTCTGGAAGCCGCTAAATGGTATCGACTGGCCGCCGATCAGGGGGTGCCCTCTGCAATGAATCGCTTGGCATGGTTGCTAGCTGGTTGTCCTGAGCCTGAAATTTGTAATGGTGAACTCGCAGTGGAACTCGTGCAGCAGGCTTTTGAACAAAAAGATTTCAATGAAGCAGACCGTGCTAGTTATGAAGATTCGCTTGCGGCGGGGTATGCTCGTTCAGGTCAGTTCGATATGGCGATTGAAACGATGACCCGGACGCTATCAAATCTAAGACCTGGCGACAGGCAATATGCCGGTTTTGCGAGACGCCTAGCGCTTTACCAAACCGGTATTCCTAAACAACTGTAGGTCGTCCGAGCTAGATAATGCTAAACAGTTTTCTTGAGCATCTGCGGGCACACCGCATACCCGTCTCCTTGCGTGAGCATCTTGATCTACAGCATCTGTTTCTGAATCGACTTATCTCTGTTGACGTCAATGAGTTCTATTACCTAAGTCGCCTTTGCCTCATTAAGGACGAGAAGTATTTCGATCGATTCGACAAGGCTTTTGCGGCCTTTTTTGATTCTCTGGCGCAGGAATCCTTTGTCTTGGATGTTGCGACAGACCTTCCGTGGTTTAAGCAACAACTCACGAATGTGATTGGTTTAACTGCTGCGGCTGAAGTTGAGCGAGAGGTACAAGACTATAAAGAACAGGTGACAAGACAGAAGATTGGGGGGCTCTCAAACTCGTCGGATGCAAGCAGCCTCGATGAATCGGCGAGACCAGGGGAAGGCA
>ERZ1049444.695-NODE-695-length-29595-cov-7.381381_pt1 | contig 29595 bp, 26 predicted proteins | sample MGYA00383101_ERZ1049444 | MGnify/ENA primary metagenome ERZ1049444 (study PRJEB29581, sample SAMEA5548371) | metagenome | biome: marine; feature: coastal; material: water | depth 50 m | study: Short-term variability in the microbial, nano- and picoplankton...
CCACGTTGAAGAACGTGCGATATAGGGCGCTCTTTCTATAAGCGCAAGTGCAAATCGCCCTATTCTGATTCGGTGGAATAAATCATCCGTTCATTGCACGGCGCCACGCGCAAAATATTCGTGGTGCCAGGAATATTGAACGGCACACCGGCTGTTACAACCACCTGATCATTTTCTTCGGCAAACCCTTGTGACAACGCAGCCCGCACGGCGCTGACCACCGCTTCCTTGAAGCGCTCTTTGGGGCCTGAGCGTACACAATTGGTACCCCAGCTTAGCGCCAAACGCCGCGACGTTCCGATTTCTGACGTCATCGCAATAATGGGCACACGCGGACGCTCGCGCGCGGTTAACAGCGCGGTTGTGCCCGATTGCGTATAGCAGCATATCGCCTTCACATCCGTGGTTTCGGCAATTTCCCGCGCCGCGGCGACAATCGCATCTGCCACAGTATGGCGTTTGGCTTTGCGCGAGGATTCCAAAATTTCAGTATAAGTTGGATCGCTTTCCACCTCGACCGCGACATTGTTCATTGTGGTCACGGCCTCGATCGGATAGCCACCGGCCGCCGATTCTGCCGAAAGCATAATCGCATCCGAGCCTTCGTAAATCGCCGTGGCCACATCAGACACCTCGGCCCGCGTGGGCATTGGGCTCTCAATCATCGATTCCAGCATTTGCGTGGCCACAATCACCGGTTTCGCCGCTGCGCGACATTTGCGCACCAAACGCTTCTGGATCGGCGGCACATTCTGCACCGGCAATTCCACTCCAAGATCTCCGCGCGCCACCATTATGCCATCAGAAACTTTCAAAATCGCGTCAAATTGCTCAACCGCCGAAGGTTTTTCAATTTTTGACAACAAGGCCGCGCGACCCCGCACCAATTCACGCGCCTCGGTTAAATCTTCCGGGCGCTGCACAAAAGACAAGGCCAACCAATCCACGCCCAAATCGCAGACGAAATCTAAATCGGCGCGATCTTTTTCTGACAAAGCTGCCAAAGGCAAAACCACATCCGGCACATTCACGCCCTTGCGGTTTGAAATCGTCCCACCGTTCAACACCAGACAATCGGCAAAATCGGCGCCGCATTCTTCGACTTTCAATTTGATTTTTCCATCATTCACCAGCAGATGAGCCCCCGGCTTCAGCGCCGAAAAAATCTCTTCATGGGGCAGTTGTACGCGGTTTTTATCTCCCGCCGCCGGATCAAGATCCACCCGGAACCGATCTCCTTCGACCAAATCTTCAGCGCCTGAGGCAAATTCTCCGACCCGCAATTTTGGGCCTTGTAAATCGGCCAAAATGGCGATCGGGCTTGAAAGATCATCTTCAACCTTGCGGATGATTTTATGACGCTCGGCGATCTCGGCATGCGTGCCATGGCTCATATTCAACCGAAAGACATCTGCTCCTGCTTCATGTAAAGCGCGGATCATGTCATAACTTTGCGAGGCAGGCCCCAGCGTGGCTACAATTTTTACATTGCGCAGGCGTCTCATGATGTATTCCCTTCAATCCCTTTGGCGTCTCTTATAACGTTGCGAGCCGCCAAGCCGCCAGCAAGAAATTAAGATCAGAGATCCAGTTTGAGGCAAGCTGTTAGCGTTAACATTTCTGCTGCGCTTATGGCGAATAATTTCAACAATCACAACCGTTATCCTTGCTGCAACCTGCGGCCAACGCCGCATTCAAAAGGCGGATCGCTTTAAAGCGCTTGCGAGCCAAGCGGGAACTAAGTTAGGAGATTGGCAACGAAATAACAGAAATCGCGCGTATTTATGCCGCGTCTTTCGCAAAGGAAATGACCATGGATGATCAAACGCAGCTTGAATTAGACGCCGCCGCCTTTCGGGCCCTGCGCGCACATTTGATGGAAAAGCGCCCAGATGTTCAAAATATTGACCTGATGAACTTGGCAGGGTTTTGCAGAAACTGCCTGTCGCGTTGGTATCAAGAGGCTGCCCAAGACCGGGGAATCGAGATGTCAAAAGACCAAGCGCGTGAAGCGTTTTACGGCATGCCGATGGAGGTTTGGAAAGCCCAGCATCAAACCGAGGCCAGCGCTGAAAAACAAGAGGCCTTCACGCAAGCTTTTGTAGAAAACGTCAAAGTCCCCGATTAATCAGGCCTGTCACACACGCCAAACCTTACCCAATCAAGGCTTGGCTTTGATAACTTGCAGCAAAGGCAGCACGGCCGACATATCTGGCCCATGGCTTTGCCCCGTTAAGGCCAAACGCAGCGGCATAAACAAGCCTTTGCCCTTGCGCCCTGTCGCTGCCTTTACTTCTGCCGTCCAAGCAGACCATGAATGCGCGTCATATGGGCCATCGGGCAAAAGAGCCATCGCTTGCGCCACGAACGCTTGATCCTCGGGATGAATCACCGGCGTTGCGCCGTTTGAAAACAGCTCCCACCAGCCGGGCAGATCATGCAAGGTAGTGATATTATCGCGCGTCACCCGCCAGAATTGCGCGGCCAGTTCAGCGGGAACACCCAAGCTTTCGATCTGGTCAGCCACTTCTTGCAGCGGCAGCGTTTGCAGATAACGTGCCGTCAACGGACGCAAATCCTGCACGTCCAATTTTGTCGGCGCAGACCCAAACTGCGCCAGTTCAAACCCTGCAGCCACGGCAGCCAAATCCGTTTGCAGCTCGACCGGTTGGCTGGATCCCAGCCGCGCCATCAAACTGATCAAAGCGGCAGGGACGATGCCATCGGAACGCAAATCGCGCAACGCCAAAGTTCCAAGCCGTTTTGATAAGGCTTCGCCAAGCGGGCCTGTCAGCAACGAGTGATGGCCAAATTTGGGAATATCCCCACCAAGGGCCTGCATCATCTGAATTTGCGTGGCCGTATTGGTCACATGGTCAGATCCGCGCACCACATTGGTGATCTTCATTTCGATATCATCTACAACTGAGGCCAAGGTATAAAGATATTGACCATCGCCGCGGATCAAAACCGGATCAGACACGCTGGCCGCGTCGATTGAAATATCCCCCAAAATTGCATCGGTCCATTCAATCCGCTGATGCTCTAGCTTAAAGCGCCAATGCCCCTGCCCCCGTTCTGCGCGCAGCGCCGCTTTTTCAGCCGCGCTTAATCCAAGCGCCGCGCGATCATAGACTGGCGGCTTGCCCATATTCAGCTGTTTCTTACGCTTCAAATCCAGCTCAACCGGGGTTTCAAAACATTCATAAAGGCGCCCGCTATCTTTGAGGCGCTGCGCCGCTGCATCATAGGCGGCCAAACGCTCGGATTGGCGTTCGATACGATCCCATTGCAAGCCCAACCACGTTAGATCTTCTTTGATCGCCTCAACAAAGCTTTCCTTTGAGCGTTCGGGATCTGTATCGTCAATGCGTAAAATAAAATGCCCGTCATCTTTGCGCGCAATCAGGTAATTCATCAAAGCAGCGCGCATATTGCCAACGTGCAAATATCCGGTCGGGGAAGGGGCAAAGCGTGTGATGGTCATTTTGATCTCCTGTTGAGGGTCGTTTTTCATAGCGCCAAGGATTTGTCCAGCAAAGGCGCATTTTTTATAGAAGGGCGAAAAAACCATTGCACCCTGAAGAGAAATCCGAATTAGTCGGAACAAAGATAAAGGGAAATGGCAATGGGGCTTCCGATTGTGGTAATCGGCGCGGGCATTTGCGGCGTGTCCAGCGCGCTTTGGTTGCAACGCAGCGGCCATAGGGTGATTTTAATTGATAAAACAGCGCCCGGAATGGGGGCTTCATTTGGCAATGCTGGGTTGCTGGCGCAATGGGCGGTAACGCCCGTCACCACGCCGGATCTTTGGCAGGCGCTGCCGAAATACGCGCTTAATCCGGCCAGCCCTTTATTCATCAAATGGCAATATCTACCCAAATTGGCGCCTTGGCTTTGGAAATTCCTGCAACAGGCCAATGACAGCAGCGCCAAAGCTGCCAGCGCGGCTTTGGGCCCGCTTTTATTGGATGCTGTCGACCAACATAAGGCGCTGTCGCAAGGCAGCTCGGCCGAAAGCTGGATCGCTGACAGCCAATTCTGCTACGCGTATCGCGATCACAAAGCCTTTCAAAAGGATCGCTACGCGTGGGATTTGAAACAAGCGGCCGGTCTGGTGCCCAACGTTCTGAGCGGCCCCGATGTGCAAGATGCCGAACCGGCTTTGGGCCCCGCCATTCAATGTTTGGCGATCTTGAAAGGCCAGGGGCATATTCTCAACCCTTTGGGATATGTCACGGCTTTGGCCAAAGCCTTTGAAGCGCAAGGGGGCGTGTTTCGCCAAACAAGCGTCACCGGTTTTGAAAAACAAAACGGGCGCATACGATCCGTTTTAACCGAAGGCGGCCCGATTGACTGTGACAAAGCCGTGATCACTGCCGGCATTTGGTCAAAAGAGTTGATGGGAAAATTAGGGCTGCATATCCCCTTGGAAACCGAGCGCGGATATCACGTGATGTTTAAAAACCCATCACAGATGCCGCGCAATCCGATGATGATGACAACTGGAAAATTTGCAGTGACCCCAATGCAAGACGGGTTGCGCTGCGCCGGTACAGTCGAGTTTGGCGGGATTAAACTGGGGCCCAGCAAAGCGCCAATTCAATTGCTGCGCCGCCGCATGGCCGAGGCTTTTCCACAGATGACCTATGACAGCAGCGAAGAGTGGATGGGCTTTCGCCCGTCAACCCCAGACAGCCTGCCGCTGATCGGAGAGCTGGCCAGCAGCGGGATTTACACCGCCTTTGGCCACCAACATGTTGGGTTAACCGCAGGGCCTAAAACCGGGCGCTTGATCGCAGATTTGATCACGGGGCGTTTGCCAAATATTGATATGCGCCCCTATGATCCGGCGCGCTATGCGGCGATTGCGGCACGCTGAGCCGGCCAGGCGCGCGCGTCAGCAATGCTACTCGTATACGCGTTGATCTTCGATCACCAAACCATCGCGCGGTAAGCTGCCGGGGGCCACAAGCTCAACGTTGCCCGTCAGCTTAAGATGACTTTTCACCAATCCATCAAAATCAGAGGCCGCGGATAGGGTGGTTTCCAGCTGCACGATCATTTCATCCTTAGCACCGTTTCGCCGGGCAATGATGCGCGCGCGATCCAAAGCATCATGCGAGGCCACCAATGCCGCCACTTGTTCGGGGCGCACGAACATGCCCTTAATTTTGGTGGTTTGATCGGCGCGGCCCATCCAACCCTTTATCCGCAGATTGCTGCGCCCGCAGGGTGATTTGCCGGGTAATACGGCGCTAAGATCACCCGTTGCAAAACGAATAAGGGGATAATCAGGGTTCAGCACCGTCACCACAACTTCTCCCACTTCGCCATCCGCAACTGGAGTGCCAGTACCGGGCGTCACGATTTCCACCAGCACGCCTTCATCAACAATCATACCCTCTTGGGCGGATGATTCATACGCGATATTGCCAAGATCCGCCGTTGCATAACATTGCAAACAGGCGATGCCGCGATCAGTATATTCCTGGCGCAGCGCGGGAAATAACGCCCCGCCACCCACAACCGCTTTGCGGATTGATAAGCTTTCCCCCATCTCATCGGCTTTATCCAAAATAATCTTCAAATAATCCGGAGTGCCCGCATAGGCGGTTGTGCCAATATCAACCGCAGCGCGCACCTGCAGATCGGTTTGTCCGATGCCCGCCGGTAAAACCGCAGCCCCGACCGCCCGCGCGCCATTTTCAAAAATCATTCCGGCAGGGGTTAAATGATAGCCAAAACAGTTCTGAACGATATCCCCCCGCCCAATGCCAGCCGCATGCAAAAACCGGCCCATGCGCCACCAATCATGCCCGGTGCCGCCAGGTTCATAAAGGGGGCCCGGAGATTGGAATATGTGACTGAATTCATAGAGGGGTTTTTGGACAAATCCGCCTAAAATATTTCCCGGCTTTTGCGCTGTGCTTAATTCTGATTTTCGCAAAACTGGCAGAGTTGCCAATGCCTGTACATCTGTAATCTCACTGGCCGTCACGCGCTCGAACCGATCCACGTAGCCCGGCAATTGCTTTGCATGGGCAATTTGTGCGGGCAAAGCCTCTGCAATATAGGCGGCACGCTGCTCTGATGTTTGGGTTTCAAGGCCGTCGAAATACCGCATCTTTACACTCCAGATCCTGGCCTGCACTTTTCGGAAGGCCCAATCATGATAAATTTTACCAAACCGCACATTTTCTGGCGGCCCTACAGTTACCCCTTAAAATTAGGGTTAGTTTAGCCAGCGCTTGCGTCGCCGATAGCTGCGCACATTGCGGAAAGATTTGCGGCCCTCATCCGACATGCCCAGATAAAATTCTTTCACATCAGGGTTTTCGCGCAATTCCGCAGCCGGTCCATCCATGACCACACGGCCAGATTCTAAAATATACCCATAATGCGCATAGCGCAGCGCGACATTGGTATTCTGCTCAGCCAGAAGGAAGGTCACCCCTTCCTTTTCATTTAAATTGCGCACAATTTGAAAAATCTCTTCCACCAATTGCGGCGCCAACCCCATAGACGGCTCATCGAGCAACACGGTTTCAGGTTGCGACATCAAAGCACGACCAATTGCACACATTTGTTGTTCGCCGCCCGACGTGTAGCCAGCTTGGGATTTGCGGCGCTCTTTCAAACGGGGGAAATACGTATAGACCATATCCAAATCGGCTTGGATATCGGCTTTGCTGTCGCTGCGCGTATAAGCGCCGGTCAACAGATTTTCTTCGACAGTCAAATGCTCAAAACAATGCCGCCCTTCCATCACTTGAATCACGCCACGCTTCACCATGTCAGCCGGATCTGCGCCGTGAATTTCCGCCCCTCGGTAACTTATAAAGCCTTTCGTTACCTCGCCGCGTTCGGAATGCAGCAGGTTTGAAACAGCTTTCAACGTAGTGGTTTTTCCAGCTCCGTTTCCTCCCAGCAAGGCCACGATTCCGCCTTTGGGCACGGCCAACGAAACGCCACGCAAAACGAGGATCACATGATTATAAATCACTTCGATATTGTTCACATCCAACAAAATTGAAGAGTTATTTTCCTTCGATGTCATATTCATTATCCTCGAAAAAACAAGCGGCCACGCCTAGGCGCAGCCGCTCGGACTATTTAGTTACATCTCATTGCAATGTTGTTTTCTTTAGCAAATGCCTCTGAGTCTTCCTTGATCAGCGGTGCAATCACGCCCATATCAGGCTCGATAAAATCGGTGATCAAACTCCAAGTCCCTTCCTTAGCATTCCATTGCTGAACAGCACCCAAACCTGAGCCACCGTGATCTTCACAAGACACGCTAAATGAGGGAGCAAAACCTGATAAGCCATTTGCAGCCATCAACTCGTCGGTAATTTCCAGCGCCTCCATGCCTTTGATCATGTCGGCTTGAGAAATATCTGCAACGCCAGTGACTTCCTGCGCTTTAGCGATCGCCATATGCGTTAAAAATGCCATGTATAAGGCGCGGTTATAAAGCACTGAGCCGACCTGATCTCCGGCACCTGCCGTCAAATTCTTATTCCACACATGGGCTTTCAGCTCATCATAAATACCATAATCGGTTCCCGGCGCGTTCAACGCCAGAGCCTTATAGCCATCAGCACGCATTCCGGCCGGCACCACGTCATTTTCAGAACCTGACCACCATACGCCGATGAAGTTTTCCATAGGAAAGCGGATATTGGCCGCTTCGTTGATCGCTACTGAGTTCATTACTCCCCAGCCCCACATCAACACATAATCAGGCTTTTCACGACGAATTTGTAGCCATTGCGATTTTTGCTCTTGGCCGGGATGGTCAACTGGAATCGCGTTGAAATCGAACCCATGCTTTTCAGAGAGTATCTCAAGCACCCGGATCGGCTCTTTTCCATAAGCAGAGTTATGATAAACCAGCGTTACCTTTTTGCCAGACATATCACCACCGTTCAGATCGAGCAGGTGGTTCACCGCCACAGAAGCCCCTGTCCAGTAATTCGCAGGATAGTTGAACACATTAGAGAACACACGCCCATTGGCGGCAGATGTCCGCCCATAACCCAATGTATGAATGGCAATTCCATCGGCAGTCGCTTTCGGAATCAACTGATAAGTCACGCCCGTACTCATGGGTTGGTACACCAAAGAGCCTTCGGCTTTGGTTGATTCATAACATTCAACACTTTTTTCCGTGTTATATCCCGTTTCGCATTCTAGGACACGCACGGGAATACCACCGATACCGCCATCACGCTCATTCACCATGGTGAAATAATCATTGACCCCGTCCACCAAAGGAATGCCACTTGGTGCATAGGCCCCTGTTCTATATGCGAACCACGGAACTACTAGTTCCGCCATCGCTGGCGCGGCGAACATAATCGCAGTCACCGTCGCTGTTAATGTCTTCTTAAACATCGGTATTTTCCTCCCAGTTCAATCCGATTTATGTAGTACCGCCCCTCAAAGCGTAAGGGCCGGGTCTTAGTAAGGAAAAGGCCAAGCACGAAGCTTCTCTTTCCCCAATCTCCACAGTTGCGCCAATCCGTGAGGTTCCAGAATTAAAAAGCCCACAATCAACCCCCCAACAATCATAAACTCAAGATGCGCAGCAACATCGGTCTGCCATCCCCAAGAACCTACAAGAACATTCTTCAGCAGAACCGGCAGCAAAACGAGAAATGCAGCGCCTGCAAAACTGCCAAAAATCGATCCCAGACCTCCAATAATAATCATGAATAAGACTAAGAATGATTTTGTGATGCCAAATACTTCTCCCACTTCAACGGCGCCAAGATAAACAACAAAATAAAGAGCCCCTGAAATTCCTACAAAAAAGGAGCTGGCCGCAAAAGCAGTTAGCTTTGCGCGCAATGGATTAACCCCAATAATTTCCGCAGCGATATCCATATCACGAATCGCCATCCAAGACCGGCCTAGCGCACCACGCGTCATATTACGGGCAATGATAGCGCTCACCGCCACAAATATCAGACAGACCAAATAGGCCACCCAAGCATCCGTGTTGGCTCCGGTGATCGGAACTCCAAATAAAAGCCGTTCCGGTGCGTTAATTTGGCCTGACGCCGAATAATTGTAAAACCACGGAATCCTGTTGAAGACCCAAACCAAAAAGAATTGCGCCGCGAGCGTTGCTACCGCAAGATAGAAGCCTTTAATACGGAGACTGGGCAATCCGAATAACACCCCGACCATCGCTGTAACTCCCCCAGCCAGAATAATATGGATAATTATATTTACATCGGGAAAAGACGTCATAAGCTTGTAAACAGCATAGGCGCCCACCGCCATGAAACCGCCAGTACCCAACGACACCTGCCCACAATAGCCCACCAGAATATTTAGCCCAATCGCAGCGATAGAATAAATGAGAAAGGGCAGAAAAATCGCATTAGCCCAATAGTCATTCACAAGGAAAGGAATGACACCAAAAGCGACAACCAGTACTACATAGTAGCGATATCGATCGAACTTGATAGGGAAGGTGTGATTATCTTCCTTGTAGGATTTTTTGAAATCACCGGCTTCGCGATACAGCATAATTTAAACCCTTTCGATAATTTTTTCGCCAAATAGGCCTTGTGGCCTAAAGACGAGAAACAGCAGGGCCAAAACATAGGCAAACCAGTTTTCGGTTGCGCCCCCGATCAACGGGCCGACTAGAAACTCAAACATTTTCTCTCCCACGCCAATGATCAAACCGCCCACGATCGCTCCTGGGATTGACGTAAACCCACCCAACATCAGAACAGGCAACGCTTTTAGCGCGATCAGCGATAATGAAAATTGCACGCCCGATTTGGTTCCCCAGACAATCCCAGCTACCAATGCCACAAAGCCGGCAAGCGTCCACACCATAATCCAAATGAAATTCAGCGAAACCCCGACAGAGAGAGCGGCCTGATGATCATCGGCCACTGCACGCATCGCCCGCCCTTGCTTGGTATATTGCGAAAAGCCGATCAGAGCCAAAACCAAGATAAAGGCAATCACCGTTGCATAGATATCTAGATTATCGATGAAAAACCCATAATCAAAAATATTATACGTGGTCTCATCAATCCAAAGATTTATGCCTTGAGGAATGCCAACATCCAATGTTTTGATGTCTCCTCCCCACATTAAATCGCCCATGCCCTCCATGAAATAGGCCAGGCCGATGGTCGCCATGAACAGAATGATCCCCTCTTGGTTCACCAAATGTTTGAAAATCACCTTTTGCACCAAAACGGCAAGCAACAGCATTATCAGCATGGTTAGGATTAAACCAAACAAAGTGTTAACGTGCCATCCAAAATGATGGATTTTGGTGCCGAGAATTGCGTTGATCAAATGTGCAAAAGGCACCCTACCTTCCATAATGCCCACCAAGGTCATCGCAGCGAACAAGGCCATGACACCTTGCGCATAGTTAAAAATACCCGAAGCTTTATAAATCAACACGAAGCCCAAGGCGACCAAAGCATATAGCACGCCCGCCATCAGGCCGTTCAAAAACACTTCCATTCCAAAAATCACCTGTTCTGGCATCAGATTGTCCTTTCAGACAGTGCAAAGTTACACATCGGTTTCATGGCATCCAATCGCGCGCAGATCTCAATCATGGCTCACCCCCAAATACGCATCAATCACCGCCTGATTATTACGCACCTCATCAGGCGTGCCATCGCCGATTTTCCGGCCATAATCCATAACAACAACACGATCTGATAAATCCATCACAACCCCCATATCATGCTCGATTAATGCGATCGTGGTACCAAATTCATCATTCACATCCAGAATAAAGCGCGACATGTCTTCTTTTTCTTCTACATTCATGCCAGCCATCGGCTCATCCAACAAAAGCAGCTTTGGCTCAGAGGCCAGCGCGCGGGCCAGCTCTACGCGCTTTTTCAAACCATAAGGCAAACGCGCCACAGGGGTTTTGCGGATCGATTGAATTTCCAAGAAATCAATTACCTTTTCACATATCTCTCGATTTTCCAGCTCTTCGCGCTCGGCAGCACCCCACCAGAGCGCTTGTTGAAACACGCCCGATTTCATCTGCGTCAACCGGCCCGTCATCACATTGTCCAGCACCGTCATCCCTTCGAACAGCGCAATGTTTTGAAATGTGCGCGCGATGCCCTGCCGGGCCACTTCATAAGGTTTCACCGCAGGCCGTTTTTTCCCATGAAACCAAACTTCACCGTCTTGTGGATGGTAAAATCCAGAAATCACGTTGAGCATTGATGATTTACCGGCGCCGTTGGGCCCGATAATGGCGCGGATCTCGCCTTCAAGAATATCAAATGAAATATCTTTGATCGCCACCACGCCTCCGAAGCGCAGGGTGATATTTTTCATTTCCATCATGACACCGCCGATTTTACGCCCATCAGCCGTGGTTTGCGTTACCTGACTATCCAACACCTCTGCCCGCCCTATTCTGCCGCGATGCGGCCCGAGACCGCTACGGTTTTGACATCTCGAATTTCCAGAGTAGCCGAAATTTTACCTTTTCGCCCATCTTCATAGGTGACCTCTGTTTCGGTAAACACATCCTGAGCGCCGTTATAAAGCGCCTCAACCAGATCCGAGAATTTTTCTGAAATCACCTTGCGGCGCACTTTGCGCGTGCGGGTCATTTCCCCATCATCCGCATCCAGCTCTTTATGAAGCACCAAAAACCGATGTACTTGGCAGCCCGACAACATCGCATCCTGCGCAACTTTAACATTCACCTCTTCGATATGGCCCTCGATGACGCGCAGCACCTCTGGGTGGCCCGCCAATTCCTGATAGCTTGAATAGGCAATATTATTGCGCTCGGCCCAATTTCCAACAGCGGCCAGATCGATGTTCACGAAGGCCATGCACCGATCTCGCCCCGCACCAAACACCACGCATTCCAAAATATTTGGGTAAAATTTCAGTTTATTTTCCACATATTTCGGCGCAAACATTGATCCATCAGTCATTTTAGCAACGTCTTTTGCGCGATCAATAATTCTAAGATGACCATTGTCAGGATCAAAGAAGCCCGCATCCCCCGTCGCCACCCAACCTTCGGGATCTTTCGTTTCGGCCGTACTTTCAGGGCTTTTATAATATTCGACAAAGGCCCCGGGCGATCGATAGAACACCTCTCCACTCTCCGCGATTTTCACTTCAACATCCGGCGCGGGCACCCCAACCGTATCCGAATAAACTTGCCCATCAGGTTGGACAGTTACAAAAACCGACGCTTCCGTTTGCCCATAAAGCTGCTTCAGATTGATCCCCATAGAGCGGAAGAAATCAAATATTTCAGGCCCGATAGCCTCGCCTGCGGTATATCCAACGCGCACCCGGCTAAGCCCAAGCGCGTTTTTAAGTGGGCTGTAAATGACCGCATCACCAATCAGATAGGTCAAGCGATCCAAAGCCGAAACCGCGTTGCCATCCAGAATATCCTGACCCACCCTGCTGGCATGCGCCATGAAATATCGGTACAGGCCTTGCTTGATGCGGCTTGCATCCTGCATCCGCAACACCACCGACGTGAGCATGCTTTCAAAAACCCGCGGCGGCGCAAAATAATAGCTAGGTCCGATTTCACGCAAATCAGACAAAACCGTTTCCTGGCTTTCAGGGCAATTTATGCTCAAGGCCGCATAATAAGATTGCCCAACCGAGAAAATAAAATCACCCACCCAAGCGATTGGTAGATAAGACAGCAAGCTATCGGTTTCCTTCAGCCCATCAAATTCGCAGGCATTCTTTGCCGAAATGATGATATTTCGATTATTTAACACAACCCCTTTGGGCTTACCCGTCGTGCCTGATGTATAAAGCATCACGCATGTTGTCTCAAAGGTTTGTGCCTCAACACGGGAATCAAGTTCTTTTTGCAAACTGTCTGCCGCAACCAGACCGCTTTGCTGCAGCGCCCTTAAATCATGCAATCTGCTGTGATCATATTTGCGCATGCCCCGCGGATCGAGATAAATGAGATGTTCAAAATCTTTCAAATCATCTTGAATCTCAAGAACTTTATCAACCTGCTCTTGATCACCTGCAATCACAAACCGAGCGCCACAATGTTCTAAAACATATGACATTTCTTCGGCCACAGCGTCTTGATAGAGCGGCACGGGCACAGCGCCCGCCATTTGAACGGCCACAAGTGATCCGTAAATATAGGGGCGATTGCGCCCGATCACCGCAACATAATCGCCCTCTTTGACGCCAAGCTCAATCAACCCCAATGCCATATTCGTGATCTCGCGCTCGGCCTGCGCCCATGTCCACGTTTGCCAAATACCCAATTCCTTCTCCCGCAAGGCAGGGCGATCAGGAAACCGGCTGGCATTTCTGCGCAGCAAATGCGGCAAAGAGCGCAGATCATCAAGCGCCTGTGACGTCTGTGTCAAAATGTTTATCCTCCCTTGCGAACAGGGCTGCGGCTTTTGCCATCTCTTCTGTTCAAACATAGATTTGCGCGACAATCGTTTCTTGATAATTTCTGAAATCTTACAAATTGTTTCAATCAGTAGTTTTTTTTGAGCAGCCCCTTGTTTTTTCGCATGTTTCACGTTTCCCTTTGGCGTAACCGAAGGACATCGCCATGGAGCAGCGCTTTACCGATCCCAATGCCATGACGCAGGCGGGGCTAAATTTGATTCAACAAGCGCTGTCGATCTATAACAAAGATCTTGAGCTTGCTTTGTGCAATCAACGCCACGGGGAAATGTTTAACCTTCCTAAATCCCTAACAACACCGGGCGCTAAATTTGAAGACACGATCCGCTATTTGGTTGAAAGCGGGGAATATGGTGATGTTGAAAATGCGGAAGCCTTTATTCAGGAAAAAGTTGATATCGCAAAGGCCTTCGAGCCGCATTACGTAGAACGTATCCGCGCCAATGGGCAAGTGATCAGCATCGAAGGCGCCCCTTTGCCGCAAGGCGGTTGGGTCACCGTCTACACCGACATAACCCAAACAAAAAAACAAGAAAACTTATTGCGCCTGCGCTCTGAAGAGCTTTCAGACCAGCTTTTATCCTATTCAGAAGAACTGGCCGCGAAAAATCGGCAATTAGAGTCCAGTATCGCAGCGCTCGAGGAAGCCAAGCGCGAACTTACAGAAATCGAATCGCGCACCCGCCTGACAAGCGAAATGATTCCGGCCCATGTGGCGCATGTGGATCGCCAGGGGCGCTATCGGTATTCCAATCGGCGTCTATCTATGGTGTTGCCGGACAGACCGAATGACATTATTGGCCGGCCTATTTCCGAGGTGCTCGGCGCGCCCACCTATAACCAAATTTCGCCAAAATTACGCGAAGCGTTTTTGGGGACTCCAAGCGTGCTGGAATTCACCGATGATCTCAGCGCCAGGCGCATTCGCGTGGCCTTCACGCCTGATGTAAAAGAAACGGGCATCGAAGGCGCTTATATCCTGTCGATGGATATCACCGAGGAAACGCAAGCACGCAACGCCTTGCAACAGGTCGCCAAACGCGAACTTGCCGCTCAGCTGACCAGCGGTTTGGCGCATGATTTTGCAAATCTCCTTACCATTATTTTGGGCGCACAAAGTCGGCTCACCGGCCGCGTGCATGATGCAGAATCACTGGCCTTGATCGAGGCCACCAAAACTGCGGCAACCCGCGGCGGAAGCCTGCTGAACACGATTGGCGATATGACAGGAACCCGCAATTTAAACCCGACACCAACGCATATTGAGGCGCTTCTTGAAAAACTGCTTCCATTGGCTGAGGCTGCGCTGCCCAAAAGCATCATTTTGAAAATCCACAACACAGTGCCGGATGAAGCGTATTTTCTTGATTCTGGGATGCTTCAGGATGCGCTGCTCAATCTAATTCTAAATGCCAAAGACGCTTGTGGCGCGGGAGGGCGGATCAAGCTTTCAATCCGCCCTGTGGCGGATATCTGGCTCGATTTTATCGTCACGGATTCAGGATCTGGATTTAGCGCAAAAGCCTTAAAGCACGCCTTAGACCCGTTTTACACGACCAAAGGCCTTGATGGGAACGGGCTTGGTCTGACCATGGTTTATGATGCCGCCAAGCTCGCCGGGGGTGATTTGCGGCTTAGCAATAGCTTTTCTGGTGCCCGTGCACAATTGCGCTTACCGCTGCGAAAAGTGCCCGCAATGCCGCATAAAGCGATGGTCTTGATTGTTGAAGATGATCCCAGTTTGCGAAAAGATATGCGCGTCATGCTGACGGATCTTGGGCATTTGGTAATTGAAGCCAGCTCGGTCAGCGAAGCCTTAGACCTGTGCCAAAACCTGCCCGATATTGCGCTGATTTTATGCGATTTAAACCTTGAGGGCGATGAAAACGGCACCGCGCTTGCCAAAGCGCGCCCGCACCCATCGGCCGAATTGATTTTTATGACATCGCTGCCGATTGCAGATCCATTGCATCAAGATGCTTTGACTTTAGCGCCCGTTTTGTCCAAACCGTTTTCACAACGCACCCTTGAAACGATTTTATCCGGCGGGCCCTCTTTATGACTCTTCCTTTGGTGTCTATTCTCGATGATGAACCTGAAATCAGAGCCATGTTGGTCAAAGCCTTAGAGGATGCCGGGTTTCGCACCATTAGTTTTTCGCGCGCCACCGAATTTGAAGCCGCGCTGAAAACGGCCACACCCGATGTCTGTTTGGTAGATCTCAGCCTGCCTGACCGCGACGGGTTAACGCTGGTGCATCGCTTGGCGCTTGAAAAAGGGGCGGTGGTGATCATTATTTCGGGGCGCGCGCAGGTTCAAGATCGGGTTACAGGTTTAGAGTTGGGCGCGGATGATTACATCATCAAGCCGTTCGATCCGGCCGAAGTGGTGGCGCGCATTCGCGCCCGCCTGCGCCAAGATCGCACCGGCGCGCATACAGGTACCAGCGCCTATTTTTCAACTTGGGTGGCGCATTTCGATCGCTATAGTCTGGAAGATGAAAATGGGCTTGAAACCCCCTTTTCACACGCTGAATCCGAAGTGTTACGAATGTTTTTACAAAGCCCCAAGCGCTTGATAAGCCGCGCCCAAATGCAGGAAACGCTGGGCGGCGGGGCCAGTGAAAGCTTCGATCGGGCGATGGATGTTCGGATCTCGCGATTGCGCACAAAATTGCGTGAAGACCCAAAAAACCCGCAGCTGATCAAAACCATTTACGGGGCCGGATATATTTTTTTAAGCGATGTCAAATGGGTGACGCAGAGCCCCAAGCCCGCTTAACGCAAAATCGGCGGCTTGGCGGGGTCGCGGCCCGGCGCTGATGGGTTTTGCGCCACCGCTGGCTCTGGCTGCGGTAAATCAAACCTAAGCCCATGCGCCGATAAGGTTTTATACACTTTATCCTCTGAGGTGAAAAACCCCACATCGATGCTGCCCGCCTCGATACCAGAAAAGGTCAGCGCCTCTTGCGCCGCCGTTGTCAGCGCTGGCTCGGCCCCGGCAACCGCGTCAATAAACGCCAAAAGATGGCCCCTTTGATCCCCCGCATAGGTCACAGAGGTCAGCCAAACCTCTTTCACCAGACCCGCCGCAGACACCAATTTGCTATCCAAACTTTCCAAGACCGCTTGCGGAATATCGGATGGCGTATAAAACGCCATAGGCTGCAGCGAGACTTCCTCGGCTGTTTGCGCCAATGTTTGCGACAACCAGCCAATCGCCTCGGGCGGCAAAAGCATTTGCGAGGGGGCCACGTCTAAATTCACCCCAAGGCCAAGCTTTTGGTCCACCAGCATCGCGATAACCGCGCGCCCGGAAAGCGCCACATAGGGCGAAATTTGGCCGGTAAATTCTGACAGCCGGTCTTCACGGTCAAAAACCAAAACATAAGAATGCTCTTGCAGATCGAAAATCTCTGGCTCTACCTCTTCTCCAACCGGCGGCTGCGTCAGCAGCAAAAACAATTCGGCATCCGCCAGCCGCTCATAAAAGCCCAATCGCGCCGCATCTTGGTCAGATGCAGATTGCATCTTGGCATGCGCCCGATCAAGCGGCGTTTCAACGCTCATCGCATCAGCTCCTTCACGCGCCGCTGCAACTCGGGCAGCAGATCGGCTTCAAACCACAGGTTTTTCTTGAGCCACGCATTATTGCGCCAGGACGGGTGCGGCAAGGGTAAAATTGCCGGTAGGTCGCGGCGCCACTGCGCCATCACCTGCCCCAAACTGGCCTTGGTGTTCAAATGCCATTTCTGCGCATAGCCCCCCACCAGAAGCTGCAGTTTGAGGTTTGGATAACGGGCAAGCATTTGCGCGCGCCACGTGGCCGCGCAGATTTTGGGCGGTGGCAAATCGGCGCCTTGCGCGGAATAGCCCGGAAAGCAAAACGCCATTGGTAAAATCGCAATACGCTCTGGATCATAAAATTGGTCGGGCGCAAGCCCCATCCACGCCCGCAATCGATCACCCGAGGGATCGCTAAACGGAACGCCCGAGCGATGCACCCGCGCGCCCGGCGCCTGCCCTGCGATTAAAATTTTCGCGCGCGGATTGCCCTGAAAAACCGGCCTTGGCTGATGCGCATTTTGCGTTGCGGCGAATTGATCTGCGCAAAGCCTGCACTCAAGCAGCGCCTCAATTTTGAAATCTTCCGTGTGTTTAGCCATGCTGTGTTGTAATTTGCAGCGCCGCGAAACGCCAGTTTGAAAAAGGCGTTAGGCGAGCTTGCAACCGGCGGGCTGGTGGGCGGCAGCAGCAGCGGGCAAGCGCTGGGCGGGATGAAGGTAAATATTTACAATCAAGCCTCGCATACAGAGGTAGAATCGCGCCCCAGCGCCGATGGCCAAGGCTTGGAGATCACCATTTTGGATGTGGTAAAGGGCGGAATAATGGCGGGGCAATTGGATCGCTCGATGCGTCAGCATTTCGGGGCCAGTCCAAAACCGCAGGGCGGTTAAACCGGCTGCCCCCCAATTTTATACAAATAGGCTTGCGCATCATTATTGTAATAAGGCGTATTATAGTCTTTGCGCCGGATCTGCCCCCCTGGCATTTGCAGCTGCATCCATTCAAGCACTTGCACATGCGTATCCGTGCCGCGTTTGATCAGATTAAATTGAATATAGATATGGATATCGCTGGAATGGCCCGTGCCCAGAAACATGCGTCCCCACTCTTTCACGCCTTCGGAAATATTTTCATCGCATTTCACGCGGGTTTCGGATTCTTCGACAATCGTCGCGCCAAGCTTAGCGCAATGAACAGCAAAGGTTTCGGATAGCGATTTTCGGCTTTTGTTTTTAAAAATAGCCTCGGGCCAACCGGACGGCGTAATGACCAAAGGTTCGATCACCTCTTTTTCCTCGCAACCCATTAATGCGCAAAGCGCCAAGATGAAAATATACCGCATAAACCAACACTCGTTAAAAACGCATCGGTTAAAGCAAAGAATAATGGCCGTTTTAGGGCAGGGCAAACCGGCGCTTTGATATTAGCGCGCCTGAACACAGCGCACTGGGCCGTGAGTTTGCGCATTGCTGATTGGCAGAACCGCGCTAACTCGCCCCAAACATCAAAGCGAGAACCACAGTAACTCAGCCACATTTGGAATAGCCGCAACTGGCGCAGGTCATGCAGCCTTCCACCATGCGCAAATCATATTGCCCACAGCTGGAACAGGCTTTGCCCTTGCCCGAGGCCCCTGCCGGCATCACGGCCTGCGGATCTTGCTTGAGCCCCAGCCCTTCGCCTTCCAAAAATCCGATCGCCACCATATGGGTTTCCAAAACGCCGCCAATCGCCGCCAGAATCGAGGGGATATATTTGCCCTTGATCCAGGCGCCGCCGCGCGGATCAAACACGGCCTTCAGCTCTTCCACCACGAAAGACACATCGCCCCCGCGCCGGAACACGGCGGAAATCATCCGCGTCAGCGCCACCGTCCATGCAAAATGCTCCATGTTTTTCGAATTGATGAACACTTCAAACGGGCGCCGGTGACCATTCACCACCACATCATTCACCGTAAGATAAATCGCATGCTCGCTATCGGGCCATTTCAGCTTATAGGTCTGCCCTTCTAAGGCCTGCGGGCGGTCCAGCGGCTCGGACATATAGATCACCTCGGCGCCCTGATCGGTTTCGGGCGTGGTCTCGCTGCTTTCAGACACGCTTAGCACCGAGCCGGTCACCGCGTTGGGTCGATAGGTCGTGCAGCCTTTACAGCCGCTTTCATAGGCGGCGCTATAGACTTCTTTGAACGCCTCAAAGCTGATATCTTCGGGGCAATTGATGGTTTTCGAGATTGAGCTATCCACCCATTTTTGCGCCGCCGCCTGCATTTTTACGTGATCTTTTGGGGCAAGGGTTTGCGCGTTGACAAAATAATCGGGCAGATCGGCATCACCGAATTTATCGCGCCACATTTGAACGGCGTAATCCACAACTTCTTCTTCGCTGCGCGATCCGTCTTTTTGCAGCACTTTGCGCGTATAGGCATAGGCGAAAACCGGCTCAATCCCCGAACTGACATTGCCGGCATAAAGGCTAATAGTGCCGGTTGGGGCGATGGATGTGAGCAAAGCGTTTCTAATGCCATGCGTTGCAATTTCGGCGCGCACATCCTCATCCATTCCCTGCATCGCGCCCGAGGCCAGATAAGGATCTGCCTCAAAGAGCGGAAACGCGCCCTTTTCCTTGGCCAATTGCACCGAGGCCAGATAGGCGGCGCGCGCGATCGCGTGCAACCAATCTTCGGTTTGCCGCGCCGCTGCCTCGGAGCCATAGCGCAAGCCAAGCATCAATAACGCATCGGCCAAGCCGGTCACCCCAAGCCCGATCCGGCGCTTATTGCGCGCCTCAAGCGCCTGCGCCTCAAGCGGAAAATTTGAGGCATCCACCACATTATCCATCATCCGCACGGCGGTTGCCACCAGATCCTGAAGCGCCGCCACGCTTAATTGCGCGCCGCGTTCAAAGGGCGCCTCTACCAGGCGCGCCAGATTGATCGAGCCCAGCAAACAGGCCCCATAGGGTGGCAAAGGTTGTTCCCCGCAGGGGTTTGTGGCTGCGATGGTTTCGCAATAGCTCAAATTATTGGCCTGATTGATCCGATCTATGAAAATCACTCCTGGCTCGGCAAACTCGTAGGTCGATTGCATAATTTGATCCCAGAGCTTGCGCGCCGAAAGCGTTTTGTAAATTCGCCCCTCAAACACCAGATCCCAGTCATCATCCGCCTTCACCGCCGCCATAAACGGATCCGTCACCAGCACCGAAACATTGAACATGCGCAACCGCGCCGGATCCGATTTCGCAGCAATAAAATCTTCAATATCGGGGTGATCACAGCGCAATGTGGCCATCATCGCGCCACGGCGCGATCCCGCGCTCATAATGGTGCGGCACATACTGTCCCAGACATCCATGAACGAGAGCGGCCCCGATGCATCTGCAGCCACGCCCTTGACCAAAGCGCCTTTGGGGCGGATCGTGCTAAAATCATACCCGATCCCTCCGCCCTGCTGCATGGTCAGCGCGGCTTCCTTGAGCATATCAAAAATACCACCCATATCATCGGGCACCGTGCCCATCACAAAGCAATTGAACAGCGTGACTTTGCGCTGCGTCCCGGCGCCAGCGGCAATCCGCCCGGCGGGCAAAAATTTAAAATCTTCCAAAGCAGCGTAGAATTTTTCCTCCCAAATACCGGGCTCCGCCTCAACGCGGGCCAGATCCTTGGCAACGCGCCGCCAGCTTTCTTCGACGCAAGCATCGATCGGTTCATCATCCGCCGTTTTCAAGCGATATTTCATATCCCAAATCTGTTCGGCAATCGGCGCAGAAAATCGGCTCATATCAGATCCTTTGGCTTATGTGCAGCCGCGCCTTCCAAAAGGGCAACGCGGCGGATGACTATCATTCACGGGGCCTCTAGCCTAAAGCGGCATCTGCGTCAGGTCAACTTGCCAAATCATCTGAAAAAGTTAACTTACGGTTCAGGTATTTTTGGGAAATGAAATGGCAGGTTTAATCCATCTTGTAAAATTGAGCGTTGGCAGCGAAGGCGTTGAGGATCTGCGCGCCTGGCAGGCCACGAAGCGCGCGCAAGCTGAAGATGGAGCGCCCCGCCATGTCACGCGGATGTGGCCCAAACGCGAGGCGGATTTGCTCAAAGGGGGCTCGATCTACTGGGTCATCAAAGGGCAGCTGCAATGTCGTCAAAAAATTTTACGCCTGGATGAAATATATCGCGAAGACGGCATCAGGCGCTGTGCCATCGTGCTTGACCCCGAGATTATCCGCACCCATTTGGCGCAAAAGCGCCCCTTCCAAGGATGGCGCTATTTAAAACCCGAGCAGGCGCCAGCCGATTTGCCTGGCAACCGTCAAGACGAAGAGGATTTGCCCGTCGAATTGGCGGGGGCTTTGGCCGATATCGGAGTGTTTTAAAGCTGCAAGCGGGCTTTCAATGCCTCTAACACCTCAGCCCTCTGCGGGTTCAATAGCTCGCCGCGGGCGCGAAACAGCGTGGCCTGCGATTTCAGCACCAACCCGTCTTGCAGAATGCGCAAGTGATTAGCCCGCAGCGTTTCCCCACTCGAGGTTATATCGGCGATGGCCTCAGCCGTTTGATGCTTTATCGTGCCTTCCGTGGCGCCTTGACTGTCCACCAAACGATAATCAGCCACGCCAGCACCGCGTAGAAATTCCCGCACCAAACGATGATATTTTGTGGCGATCCGCAGCCGAAATCCGTGGGTTTGGCGAAAGGCCGCGGCCGCGCCATCAAGATCATCTACCGTTTCCACATCCACCCAGCAATCCGGTACAGCGATGATCAGATCCGCATGCCCGAAGCCCAATTCAACCAGCGGTTCGACCCGCTGCTCCCAATTGACCAGCTTTTCGCGGATAAGATCGGTGCCGGTTACACCCAAATGGATGCGCCCAGCTTGCAACTCGCGTGGTATTTCGCCTGCGGATAACAAAACCAATTCCAACCCGTCGATACCGTGCACTTCGGCGGCATATTCGCGTTCGGACCCGCTGCGCGAGAGCATAATGCCATGTGCCCCGAACCAGGCAAAGGTTTTCTCCATCAGCCGCCCCTTGGAGGGGACTCCCAATCGCAAACTCATGCTGCACCTCGCAAGGCAACCACCAAATCTGGGCGAATGACCCCGCCAACGGCTGGCATTGTAACGCCCTTGCCAAGTTGCTTGGTTAAAGCATCATATCGCCCGCCACTGGCGATAGCGGAAAGACCATTTTGTCCATTTTGAGCATAAAACCCAAAGACAAACCCGTCATAATATTCCATGGAGCTTCGCCCATAGCTGGTCTCAAACGCCAATGACGATACATCCACACCCTTTGCATCAAGCGCGTTCAAGCGCCGTGAAAACCCTTCAACCGCGGTTGAAATCGCCGGCATATCAACCACCAGATCGCGCAACTGCGCCAGCGCATAGGGACAGCTTTCTTTGATTTTTAACAAAGCTTCCAGTAAATCCACTTCAGTTTCAGACAAAGCCGGGGTCTCAGCCTCGTGGCGCAATGCCTGTATTCTATGTTCAATTTCCCCTTTGCCGCGCAAGCCAATTTGGGGGCCGCATTGCGCAAATGGATCCGAAGTGAACAGCTTTTGTTTTTGCGCTTTGCGGTCAGCAGATGCCGAGGCAAAACGTTTCAAAAGCGCCCGAAACCGTTGCGGACGCCATAAATGGCGCATCAAGGCGGCTTTGCGCGCGGCTGTTGTATTCAACCCCCGCACAGCCGCGCTGAGCAGGTTGATATCGCCCGTGGCAATCCGAAGCGGCAAATCAGACAGCGCTTTTGCAATCGCCAAAAACACTTCGGCATCAGCGACCGCAGGATCCCCCTGTTCGAACAGCTCATAACCCACCTGAATATATTCATTCGGCCGCAAGGCATCGCTTTCCTGCATCCGAAACACTTTACCAGAATAGGTGTAACGCGCCGGCATCAAAGCATTCGCCATATGTTGCTGCACCACTGGCACGGTGAAATCAGGCCGCAACACCATATCGCCGCGCAAGGGATCAGGCGTCACATAAGCGCGGCTTCGAATATCTTCTCCATATAGATCCAGAAGTATTTCCGCCGGTTGCAGCACCTGCACTTGCGCATCTTGTGCCCCCAGCGCCTGAAAATACTGGTGTAGCCTTTGCGCTTCTTGCAAACTGTCTTGCGCGCTCTGCATTACCCTTGCCCAGCTAGAATTTCGCGGATCTTCGCCAGCATATCGCCGCGCGCAACCTCATATTGACTGGGGCGGTCTTTCCATTCATCCAACGTGGCATTTTTGGCAATCTGCGCCCCCAGCACCAAATCTTTAACCTGTACAACGCCGCGCTCCCGCTCATCCTGACCTTCAATAATCGCAATCGGTGCGTCGCGTTGATCGGCATATTTCAACTGATTGCCAAAGTTTTTGGGGTTGCCCAAATAAACTTCGGCGCGCAAGCCCGCACCGCGCAATTCTGCTGCCAAAGCCTGATAGGCAGACATCTTGTCCCGATCCATCACCGTCACCACGATCGGCCCCCGCCCAGCGCTGGAAAGCCGCCCTTTTGCGCGCAGCGCGGCGAGCAAACGATCCACCCCGATCGATACGCCCGTGGCCGGCACCGATTGGCCGGTGAAGCGTTTGACCAAATCGTCATAACGCCCGCCGCCAGACACGGATCCAAATTGCCGCTTACGGCCCTTTTCATCCAGTATTTCAAAGGTCAGTTCAGCTTCAAAAACCGGGCCGGTATAATAGCCCAAGCCACGCACCACCGAAGGATCAATTTCGATTTGCTCGGGTCCATAACCAGAGGCTGTAAACAGATCTGCCATTGTTTCCAGTTCAGCAATCCCCTCTAACCCAATCGCTGACGCGCCGATTGCCTCGTGCAAATTGCGCAAAGTTGCCCCCCCATCTGCGCCTTTTGACGTTAAAAAGGCCACCACTGGAGCCGCTTGATCAGCGCTTAATCCTACCCCGTCAATATAGGCTCCTGACGCGTCTAACCGGCCCTTTCCAAGCAGCTCTTGCACACCTGCAGCACCGATCTTGTCAAATTTATCGATTGTGCGCAGAACGGCATCCCGATCCTCACCTTCGATCAACCCTGCCGTTTCTAGAACCCCATTTAAAATCTTGCGATTATTCACCCGCACGAGGTAATCCCCACGCGGAATGCCAACGGTTTCCAGCGTATCTGCCAACAGGCTGCAAATTTCGGCATCCGCCGCCACGTTTGCTGAGCCCACTGTATCAGCGTCGCATTGGTAAAATTGCCGAAACCGCCCGGGGCCTGGCTTTTCATTGCGCCAAACCGGGCCCATCGCATAGCGCCGAAACGGGCTTGGCAACTCATTGCGAAACTGGGCGTAATAGCGTGCCAAGGGCGCCGTCAGATCATACCGAAGGGCCAGCCAATCCCCTTCTTCTTCCTGCCAGGCAAAAACTCCCGCATTCGGGCGCTCCACATCTGGCAGAAATTTGCCCAAAGCCTCGACCGTTTCCACCGCGCTGGTTTCCAGCACTTCAAACCCGTAGCGGTGATAAACCTCTGCAATTTGACCCAGCATTGCATCGCGTTGCGCCACCTCGGCGCCCGCATAATCTCGAAACCCTTTTGGGGTTTGCGCCTTGGGGCGCGGAGTTTTCTTCACTTTGGCCATACCGTCCATCCTGATCTGGGCGTTTGATGCGCGGTGTAGCCCAGCCTCTAAGAATGAGCAAGCCAAAGGCCGCGCTTTGCCTACCCTTGAACTGCCCGTTGGCTCTTCTAGTTCATAGCTATGAAATCGATACTTTTAATTGGAAATAGCGGCGGTATAGGCCATGCGCTGCAAGGCGCGCTAGAAGCGCGCGGAGCCAAGGTTACGGGCCTGTCACGGCGAGATACCGGCTTAGATCTGAGCGATGAGGGAAGCATAGAGGGGCAGTTATCCGCCCTGAGCGGGCCCTTTGACGCAATTCTCGTGGCCAGTGGTGCTTTGGAAATAAACGGCGCGCGCCCCGAAAAAGCCTTATCTCAGCTGACTCAATCGGCGCTTGTCGAACAGTTTATAGTGAACGCCGCTGGCCCTGCATTGATTTTGAAACACGCACCGCGCCTGTTGCCAAAAGACTGCCCAAGCCAGTTTGCGGCATTATCCGCAAGGGTTGGATCGATCGGGGATAATAAAATCGGCGGATGGTATTCCTATCGCGCGGCAAAAGCCGCATTAAACCAAATCATCCATACCGGCGCCATCGAGTTGGCCCGAACGCATAAACAGGCAGTTTGTGTCGCCCTGCATCCAGGCACGGTGCAAACGCCCTTCACCGCCAAATATCTGGGCCGGCACCCTTCGGTTCCTGCAGCCCAAGCCGCTCTTAACCTCTTATCCGTACTTGAGGGTCTTGGCCCCGATAAGACAGGCCAGTTTTTTGACTGGGCAGGAAAACCAGTGCCATGGTGAAAAAGCTCGTTGTTATTCTGGGCGATCAGCTTTCGCATAATCTTGCGGCCCTAAAGCAAGCGGATAAAGCCAACGATTTAATCGTGATGGCCGAAGTCAGTGATGAAACCGGTTACGTGCCGCATCATCCTAAAAAGATTGTGCTGATCTTGGCCGCAATGCGCAAATTTGCGACGCAACTCAGGCAAGAGGGTTGGCACGTTGCGTATACGCAACTGGAGGATGCCCAAAATAGCGGCAGCCTGAGCGGCGAGGTTTTGCGCCAAGCCGCTTTGGCTGGCACGGATCAAGTGGTTGTGACCGAACCCGCTGAATGGCGGGTTATCCAAGCCTTTGAGGCGCTGCCCTTGCATGTGACCCTGCTGCAGGATGATCGCTTTATCGCCAGCCATGCTGAGTTTGATCGCTGGGCAGAAGGGCGCAAAGCCCTGCGGATGGAATATTTCTACCGCGATATGCGCCGCAAAACCGGTTTTTTAATGGAAGAAGGGCTGCCAGCGGGCGGCAAATGGAATTTCGACCATGACAACCGCAAAGCAGCGCCGAAAGACATCACCTATGCCGGGCCCAAAAAATTCGAACCCGATGCGCTTACGCAGCAGGTAATCGATCTGGTAGACCGGCGCTTTTCAGACCATTTTGGAACCACCGAGGGGTTTTGGTTTGCCACAGATCGCAGCCAGGCCTTGCAAGCATTGGATCGCTTTATTCACGATGCTTTGGTAAGTTTTGGCGATTATCAGGACGCGATGCTGAACGACAATAAATTCTTATATCACGCGTTTTTATCGCCTTATTTGAATATTGGATTGCTGAGCCCGATAGAGGTGTGCCAGGCGGCTGAAGCCGCCTGGCAGGCGGGTTTGGCGCCGTTAAACGCCGTTGAAGGGTTCATTCGCCAGATCATAGGGTGGCGCGAATATATGCGCGGGATCTATTTTCATGAAGGGCCAGATTATACGGCGCGCAATGCCTTGAACCATTCTCACCCATTGCCCAAGTTTTACTGGGACGGCGCAACAAAAATGAATTGCCTTTCAAAAGCAGTTGCTCAAACTCAGAGCGAAGGCTACGCGCATCATATTCAACGCCTGATGGTGACCGGCAATTTTGCGCTTTTGGCTGGCATTGATCCGCACGCGGTCCATGAATGGTATCTTGCGGTTTATGTAGATGCGTTTGAATGGGTCGAGGCGCCCAATACGATCGGAATGAGCCAGTTTGCAGATGCCGGCATTATCGCTTCAAAACCTTATGTCAGCTCGGGCGCCTATATCAATCGCATGTCAGATTATTGCAAAACATGCGCGTATAAGGTTGCGCAAAAAACTGGCGAATCCGCCTGCCCGTTTAACCTGTTATATTGGGATTTTCTTCTGCGGAACGAGGAAAAGTTTGCCAAGAACCCTCGGATGGCACAAATGTACCGCACATGGGCACGCATGGATGAGACGCGAAAAGAAACCGTGCTCAGCGATGCCGCAGGCTTTTTAACGCGCCTGCGCAAAGGGGACCATGTTTAACGCAAATATGGTGTAGCAGATCCGAGCCTGCGCCACCCTTTCGAAACGATGGGTGCGCGCTGCCTGCTTGATGATGAAGCACGCCGCAATCTTATGGGGAAGGTTTAGTTTTCTTCCTCGACAACGCCGTCTTTATCCGTGGCAACCAAGGCGCCATTTTTCCATTCGCCCGTTTGCTCTTGGCCCGTTGCAAAGGTGATCGTGCCTTCCCCTTGCCGCTTGCCCTTTACAAAAGTGCCTTCATAGACATCCCCATTGGCATAGGTTGCCACACCGTTTCCGGTGATCTCGCCATTTTGCCAATCGCCTTCATAAGTAAACCCATCGGCAAGCGTTATTTTGCCTTTGCCGTTGCGCTTCCCGTCAACATAATCGCCCTCATACACCATACCATCGGCAAATGTGGCCTTGCCGGACCCGTGCCGCATACCCTCTTGCCACATGCCATCATAGGTATAGCCATCTGTATAGGTCATCACCCCCATGCCATGATTTTTTGCGTTCTGGAACCCGCCTTTATACGTGATGCCATTGGCGTAGGTGGCCAGCCCCTCGCCCTCAATCACGCCTTGACTCCATTCGCCCTGATAGCTTGAGCCATCCGGGTAGTCGATTTTACCAAGACCGTTTGCCAAGCCTGCTTCAAACGCACCGGCATAGACCGATCCGTCGGGATAAATCACTTTGCCATCGCCTTTGATTTGGCCATCTTCCCAATTGCCATTATATTCATAGCCATCGGTGCCGATAAATTGCCCCAGCCCTTGGCGCTGGTCGGCTTCAAAATTGCCATCATAGATATCGCCATTGGCATAAGTTACCCGGCCCGGGCCCTGACGGCGCCCAGCCACCAGCATACCTTCATAAATATCGCCATTTGGCTGAATAAGTTTGCCAAGGCCTGTTATTTCGCCATCTTTCCAAATGCCATCAAAAATCAACCCTTCTGACATTTCCAACACGCCGCGCCCCTCGCGCGCCCCGCGCACGATCGCGCCTTTGTAAATGGCGCCATCGGGATACGCGATTTCCGCGGTACCTTCCTTTACACCATCTACCCAATCCCCTTCATAACGATACCCATCCGGGTTCGTCATCACACCGCGACCATGATGCATGGCGTTTCGAAAGGCACCTTCATAAATTGATCCATTGGCATAGGTTGCGATGCCGGATCCGGTTATTTTACCGTCAGCCCAACTGCCAGAATAGGTACCGCCATCGGCAAAGGTGATCTTACCTTGGCCCTCGGGCTTACCTTTGGCAAAGCTGCCTTCATAGACCGACCCATTTGGAAAATTTGCCACGCCTTCGCCCAATATTTCACCATTTGTCCAAGTGCCGGTATATTCATAGCCATTGGGCAGGCGATAGGTTCCGGTGCCATGCTGCAAGCCATTCTTAAAAGTTCCCTCATAGACGCCGCCATCATCATATTGTTTGGTCACCACGCTGGCGTTCTGCGCCACAACAGGGCTTAACAACGCCAATTGCGCGCCAAACAGTGAAACCAATAGGAACTGATATTTCATAACGAGTACTGCCTTTTATCCCTTGTGGACATGTGGAACCTAAAGGACCAACAAAGATCTGACAAATAAAATTTGCATTTAATAATGCGGAGGTGGCGCATCCGCGATCACTTCCGCGCCTTGCGCCTCACGCTCTGCTTCGCGCGCCGCGAGCATTTCAACCATACGAGCCAAGCGCGCCAAATCTTTTTGATGCTGCGCCACCATATCCGACAGATCCTCATTGGCCTTGCTGATATGGGCCAGATGCACTTCTAACCCTTCCAAACGGGCCGCGAATGCGGCAGCTTCCTGTTCCATCATATTCCTTTTTTCGCATCATCCATTTTTATATTTTAGCCGCGCGGCACCGCTAACAAAAGGCCCTTCGGCACGCGGGCGAAGTATTTTCGCAGCTTACAAGCATCATGGCGTGAGTAAAAACGCAAACAGCTCTTGTAATCTATTCCATGTTGCCTGATCGCAAGCGGCCAGCAAATACCCGTCTTTATGGGCAGCAGAATATTCCCGACCATCAAGCATTTTCACATAACCACCGGCTTTCTGGCATATCAAAACCCCTGCGGCATGATCCCAAGGTTTCACGATTCCGGCCAGGCAAAAATCGAAACTCCCTTGCGCCAGAAGACGGTATTCATGGCAGGAACAGCGCAAATTTGACATATTCCCAAAATGCGGCAAGCAAGCAGCAAGCCGTGCCTGTTTCGGGGCAGGCACTTGATAGAGATGGATGAAACCATTTAGCTGGTTCAGCGCGCCCCCGACTGAGGTTTTGAGCGATTTTTTGGCGCCGCAAGAGGCCACAAACCCCGCGCCTTCCACGCCCTGCTCAGCGATCATGTAATCATCTTGCAACGGATCATAGAGCAGGCCGAAGATAGGCTGCCCAAACCGCGTTGCGGCAACTATTACGCCAAAGGTCGCCAATCCGTTGACATAATTCCACGTGCCATCAATGGGGTCTATAATAAAGCATAAAGGGGCAGCTTCAATATCATCCAAAAGCCTGGGGCTGCGCGCAACGGCCTCTTCTCCGATGATAAGTGCATCAGGGAACAAAGCTGACAAAGCCTCTGTGATCAAAGCTTCAGAGGCCAAATCAGCCGTTGT
>ERZ1049444.704-NODE-704-length-29224-cov-7.280469_pt1 | contig 29224 bp, 24 predicted proteins | sample MGYA00383101_ERZ1049444 | MGnify/ENA primary metagenome ERZ1049444 (study PRJEB29581, sample SAMEA5548371) | metagenome | biome: marine; feature: coastal; material: water | depth 50 m | study: Short-term variability in the microbial, nano- and picoplankton...
ATGATAGGTATTGCCCAGCAAAACGTCGGCGCCCGTGGCCGCAACACTTTCCGGCAGCATCGCTTTCACCGTTGCGGCAGTGCCGACGGGCATAAAAGCCGGTGTTCGGATATCGCCGCGCGGGGTCGATATAAGACCGCTGCGCGCTTTGCCGTCGGTTGCGTTGAGGGAAAAGGAAAATCTGTTGCTCATAGCGACAGCTATTGCCGTATCACAGCGCAAAAGCCAAGCCCAATAGCGACCGAAATCAATGCCGCGCAAAGGGCGTTTTTCGCACCTGCGCGATACTGCCGCAAAACTGACGCAATACCGACAGGGAAAATCAGCATATTTTGAGCAAAAATCAAAGGTTACAGCGCCGCCAATTTTAACGGGAAACAGGATAATTCCCCATTATTTCAGATATCAAATAGATAATTCAAATGTAGCGTTGGCATATACCGGTTACGAAAAAACCCGCCCTGAGAGGGGCGGGTTTATCAAAATCACACGCGGGTGCGTTTCAGCTGTGGGTTACGCCTCTTCTTCGAGCGCCTCAACAGCTTTTTGCAAGTCGTCCTTGCTCACTTCTTTTTCTTCAACCTGTGCCAGCTCAAACATGTAGTCGACAACTTTGTCTTCGAAAATTGGCGCTCTGAGCTGTTGCTGCATTTGCTGATTGTTTTGAACAAATTCAAAGAATTCACGCTCTTGACCAGGATACTGACGCGCCTGCGCCATTACAGCTTGGTTAATTTCAGCTTCGCTGACTTCAACCTTGGCCTGTTGGCCCAATTCCGCCAGCAAAAGCCCAAGACGTACGCGGCGCATCGCCAAAGATGTATGCTCTTCTGTGGTCTCGATCTCAGGATGATCATGGCCTTCGACATTCGGGTTGTCTTCATGCCACAACTGATGCGCAATCTGGCTGGCTTCGGCGTCGACCAATGATGGTGGAAGCTCAAAGCTCACAAGCGTGTCCAACTGGTCCAGCAAGCCGCGTTTCATCACAGCCCGCGCCGCGCCGGCATATTCGTTTTCAAGCCGTTCACTGATTTGCGCTTTGAGACCTTTAAGGTCTTCCGCGCCAAATTTTGTTGCCAGTTCATCGTTGAGTTCTGCAGGAGCTGGTTCTTTTACAGCCTTGATTGTGCAATCAAAAACAGCATCTTTGCCAGCCAAATTTTCGGCGCCGTAATCAGCAGGAAAGGCCACTTCGACAGCTTTGTCTTCACCAGCTTTGGTCCCGATCAGCTGATCTTCAAAACCTGGGATAAAGCTGTTTGATCCCAGCACCAGAGGATAGTCCTCGGCAGATCCGCCTTCAAAGGCTTCGCCGTCCACTTTGCCCAGAAAATCAAACACAACCTGATCGCCCGACTTGGCTTTCGAGCCTTTGCGGCGGTCTTTGAAGTTTGGTGAGGTCTCGGCCAGTTTTTCCAGCGCCTCATCCACGGCAGAGTCATCCGCCTTGGCGACGAGTTTTTCCAAATTGATAGATTTCAGATCGACCTCAGGAATTGTGGGCAGCGCTTCATATGTCAGATCGACATGCACATCATCGCCCTCTTTCCAATCCTCATTGGTCATCTTGACATCCGGCTGCAACGCCGGCCGCTCCCCACTGTCTTCAAAGTGCTGGCTCATTGCACCGTCAATGCTTTCTTGCATTGCTTCACCGAGAAGCCGTTGTCCAAATTGCTTTTTGAGCAGGCTCATAGGAACTTTGCCTTTGCGAAACCCTTTCATTTCGACTTCGGGCTGTGCTTCCACCAGCTTTTCGTTCACTTTCGCGTCAAGCTCACTGGCGCTTACGATGATAGAGTAGCCACGCTTTAAGCCTTCATTCAAGGTTTCGTTGACCTGCATATCTAGTGCGTCCTTCTTTTACCTTTTGGTGCGGGTGGAGGGACTTGAACCCCCACGCCTTGCGGCGCCAGAACCTAAATCTGGTGCGTCTACCAATTCCGCCACACCCGCTAAAACATTATCAAGCCACAATGCCGCCGCCCGATCTTCCGACGCTCTCTAGCAAATGATTCTGACAGATGCGAGAGTAAAAATGCAGCTAATGCGAAGATAAATGAGGTTTGAAATCCACAAACAACCGCCTAAACAAAAATTCACAACGCAGAAATGCGCAAACTTCCTAACAAATGCCAGTGTACTCATCGCTTAAGGTATTTATTTTTTGCCTATATTTTGGGCATTATGCCTAGTTTTAATTCAAAAAGGGATTTGAGACATGATAAATTACGTGCGATCATGCGAGCACATTGTGACATGTTATCCGCTGTGTTGATTGCAAAAAGTAATTATAAACCGGAGGTCCCAATGAAAAAAATCGAGGCTATAATTAAACCCTTTAAACTTGATGAAGTGAAGGAAGCCCTGCAGGAAATTGGTGTTCAGGGTCTTAGCGTCATTGAAGTGAAAGGGTTTGGTCGGCAAAAGGGCCATACGGAACTGTACCGCGGCGCGGAATATGTAGTGGATTTTCTGCCTAAAGTAAAAATCGAGGTGGTGCTTGATGATGATCAGGTAGATGACGCAATCAAAGCCATAGTAGATTCTGCGAAAACCGACAAAATTGGCGACGGGAAAATTTTCGTTAGCTCTGTCGAACAAGCCTTACGCATTAGAACCGGTGAAACCGGTTCCGACGCCCTTTAAAACAAACTCATGACAAAGGAATAAGTGAGATGAGTACAAAAGCAGTTCTCAAGACTATTGCAGATGAAGATATCGAATATGTAGACATTCGCTTTACCGACCCACGCGGAAAGCTGCAGCATGTTACTGTAATGGCAGATCAAGTTGATGCAGACTTTATTGACGAAGGCTTTATGTTTGATGGTTCATCAATCGCTGGCTGGAAGTCAATTGAGGCTTCGGATATGAAGCTGATGATCGATACCGAAAGCGCGTATGTTGATCCCTTTTACGCAGAAAAAACTTTGTGTGTACATTGTTCGGTGGTAGAGCCAGATACAGGCGAAGCATATGAACGTGACCCACGCGGAACAGCGCAAAAAGCAGAAGCTTACCTGAAGTCATCTGGCATTGGAGATACAGCTTTTTTTGGCCCTGAAGCCGAGTTTTTCTTATTTGATGATGTTCGCTTTTCGAACTCAATCAACAAAGTTTCCTACGAAGTTGATGCGCTTGATGCATCTTGGAATACTGATACTGAATATGAAATGGGTAATACCGGCCATAGACCGGGCGTAAAGGGTGGCTATTTCCCGGTTAACCCCACTGATGACGGGCAAGACATCCGTTCAGAAATGCTCTCCACAATGAAGCGTTTGGGTATGAAAGTTGACAAGCATCACCATGAAGTGGCCTCTTGCCAACATGAGTTGGGCCTTATTTTCGGTAGCTTGACCAAACAAGCTGATGAGCTTCAAAAATATAAGTATGTGATTCATAACGTTGCGCAGGCTTATGGAAAATCAGCAACCTTCATGCCTAAGCCTATCGCCGGTGATAACGGCACCGGCATGCATTGTAATATGTCAATCTGGAAAGATGGAAAACCACTTTTTGCGGGTGATCAATATGCAGACCTTAGCAACGAAGCGCTTTGGTTCATTGGCGGCATTCTAAAGCACGCAAAATCATTGAATGCATTCACCAACCCAGCTACCAATAGCTACAAACGCCTTATCCCAGGGTTCGAAGCCCCAGTTTTGCGCGCCTATTCCGCACGCAACAGATCGGGGTGCGTGCGTATTCCATGGACAGAATCGCCTAAAGCAAAACGGGTTGAGGCGCGTTTCCCAGATCCTGCAGCAAACCCCTATCTTTGCTTTGCTGCCTTGTTGATGGCCGGTCTTGACGGCATCAAAAACAAGATTGATCCGGGCGAAGCTATGGATAAAAACCTTTATGATTTACCAGCGGAACAATTGGCAGATATTCCAACAGTTTGCGGATCATTGCGTGAAGCCGTCGAAGAATTGCAAGCCAATCACGACTTCTTGCTGGCTGGCGATGTTTTCACAAAAGATCAAATTGATGGATACATCGAATTGAAGATGGAAGAAATTGAAACCTATGAACATACCCCGCACCCTGTGGAATTCGGGATGTACTATAGCTGCTAGTTCCTAATACTTTTCAGAAAAAAGGCGCCCTTTTCGGGGCGCCTTTTGCTTTCAGCTATTGCAATTATAACGAACATAATCCCAATCCAATTAATCTTATTATAGCTTTAAAACATGGGTATGTATTGCAAAAATAACGGATTGTGACTGCGGAAGTCTAAAAAGAACTTGCCTCTCCGAGCGTAAAAAACGCCGTTCAGAGATTTTCAACTGTGGTCTTCGATTTGCTGTTTTCCTTGGTTGGAATAAATCTGGTGCGTCATAGTAAAGCTCATTAAACCGCCACAACGGCTTTTGCGGCTTAATCCCGTCAAAAAGACGCTGGACGCGCCTTCCTACATCTTTGTTATAGGTTTGAATTGGCCCGTGAATGATCGATAAAGGACGTAAAAATTGTTCTTCTAGGCTCCAACTGGATGGAAAACATAAAATCGCGCCTGTCAAAATATGCTCGTCTTTATGTTTTTGCAAAATGCAAAAGTCACATTGCACCAAATGGCCGAGCGTTAATAACGGCTCAGAGCAGTTCAAAGAAACCTCGCGACCATCCGGGCACTCTACAATATCTTTGGTAATCTTAAATCCATTCAAAAATGGGAGAAAATTCAGAACAGCATCTAACAACTCTTGCGCTACTTCAAATGCCATTGAATCAAGCCGCGTGACGTCTTTTTTATGATCTTTAATCAATCTTTCACGCTCTGCCATTTGTAAAGCATAGGCGCTGTCTATGATGATCAGATTCTTAGGATCAAGCGGCGCGACGGCTGGCAATGGCCTTTTGGGGTTCAAAGCATATGGCAAACTGTCTTGTAAAATTTCTGTCATGGTCAAAGAATTCAACTAAAGCGACCCCAAAGCAAGTCGTAAACGGACGAGACGGCAGTGTTTTCTTGTTTAACGTATGACAAAGCAAAGCCGGAGTAGCAAAATGAACAGCCACTATAGTGACAGGCGAAAGATTGACCCGACAAAAGGCAGTATTTTAGGGGATAGTACCCCAAATGACATGAATCGAGTTGAAATTGGTCCCACCCAACTTGCTTTTCGAGAATGGGAAAACGCCGGCTTGACCCTTCCAAATTTGCACAAGATGCGCCAATACCGCTGGGAGCGATTAACGCAGCATATTGTTGATCGGGATTTTGGTGGGCTTTTGATGTTTGATCCGCTCAATATTCGTTACGCAACTGACAGCACTAATATGCAGCTTTGGAATACACATAATCCTTTTCGGGCCGTGCTGCTGTGTGCTGATGGGTATATGGTTATCTGGGATTACAAAAATTCCCCATTTTTGTCAGAGTTTAATCCGCTGGTGAAAGAACAACGCTCGGGCGCCGACTTATTTTACTTTGATCGCGGCGACAAAGTAGATATCGCAGCAGATGTTTTCTCAAACGAAGTTCGTGAACTTATTGAAAGTCACGGAAATAATAATAAGCGCCTCGCCGTCGATAAAATTATGCTGCATGGGTTGCGGGCTTTAGAATCTCAAGGCTTTGAAATCATGGAAGGCGAAGAAGTCACGGAAAAGTCTCGCTCTATCAAAGGTGTTGACGAAATACTGGCGATGCGATGCGCTTCTGTGGCCTGCGAAAATGCGGTTCAGATTATGGAACAAGCAGCTCGCTGCGGCGTCCCAAACGGCAATATGAGTGAAGATGACATCTGGGCAGTCCTGCATGCCGAAAACATTAAGCGCGGTGGTGAATGGATTGAAACCCGTCTTTTGGCTTCGGGGCCGCGTACGAACCCCTGGTTTCAAGAATGCGGACCTCGGATTGTACAAAATAATGAAATAGTTGCATTTGATACGGACTTAATAGGGTCCTATGGGATCTGTGTCGATATCAGCCGAACATGGTGGATTGGCGACAAACCACCTCGACCTGATATGATCTATGCGATGCAGCACGCACATGAACATATTATGCAAAACATGGAAATGCTGCGGCCAGGCGTTCACATGCGCGAGCTTACAATGAATACTCATGTATTGGACGACAATTTTCAAAAAGGTAAATATGGCTGCTTAATGCATGGTGTTGGCCTGTGTGATGAATGGCCATTAATTCCCTATCCGGACAAGTTTGTTGAGGGCGCATATGATTATTATCTTGAAGAAGGAATGGTTCTATGTGTCGAGGCTTTGGTCAGTCCTGAGGGCGGTGATTTTTCAATCAAGCTAGAGGATCAAGTTTTAATTACAGCTGATGGATTTGAAAATCTTTCTGAATACCCATTTGATGCCAGCCTCATGGGGCTAAGTTAATTCTACGACTGACCCTCATTAGGTAAGAGTTTCAATTTGGTCAGAGTTTTGCACCGTTTTGGGCGGCCGAAAGCTTGTAGCCAAATGTGGTCAGTGGTATGACCACCCTAATTCCTCACAATACTCACACAGGCAAAAAACACGATGATTCCAAGATATTCTCGCCCCGATATGGTTCAAATTTGGTCACCCGAAACAAAGTTCCGCATCTGGTACGAAATCGAAGCGCATGCCTGTGACGCAATGGCAGACATGGGAACAATTCCGAAAGAAAATGCTGAAGCAGTTTGGAAGGCAAATGAGGTTGAGTTTGATGTTGCTCGGATTGATGAAATCGAAGCCGTTACAAAGCATGATGTCATCGCATTCCTGACGCATTTGGCAGAACACATAGGGTCAGAAGAAGCGCGTTTTGTGCATCAGGGCATGACCAGTTCAGATGTCTTGGACACTTGCTTTAACGTGCAGCTTGTTCGCGCCGCTGACATATTGATCGCAGATGTCGATGCTCTTTTGATTGCGCTTAAAAGGCGCGCATTTGAGCATAAAGATACTGTTCGCATCGGACGCAGCCACGGCATCCACGCCGAGCCAACTACACTAGGGCTCACCTTTGCGCGTTTCTATGCTGAAATGGACCGCAATAGGCAGCGATTGATGGCTGCACGCAGCGAAATCGCCACCGGTGCAATTTCTGGTGCTGTTGGCACATTTGCAAACATTGATCCCAGAGTTGAGGAACATGTATGTGCGCAATTGGGCCTCACGCCAGAGCCTATTAGCACGCAAGTCATTCCTCGTGATCGCCACGCAGCTTTCTTTTCTGCTTTGGGAGTGGCTGCCAGCAGCCTTGAAAATATCGCAACTGAAATTCGCCATATGCAACGCACAGAAGTTCTTGAAGCAGAAGAGTTCTTTTCAAAAGGCCAAAAGGGTAGCTCGGCTATGCCCCACAAGCGAAATCCTGTTTTGACTGAAAATTTGACAGGTTTGGCCAGATTGGTGCGTATGGCTGTTGTTCCGGCCCTTGAAAATGTTGCGCTTTGGCATGAACGTGATATTTCGCACAGCTCGGTTGAACGCAATATTGGCCCCGATGCAACAATTACACTGGATTTTGCTCTTGCGCGAATGACTCAGGTTATCGAAAAACTTGTGGTCTATCCGGAAAATATGTTGAAAAATCTACATAAATTTAAAGGGTTGGTGATGAGTCAGCGGGTCTTATTGGCGCTAACTCAGTCCGGTTTAAGCCGCGAAGACTCTTACCGCCTTGTTCAGCGCAATGCCATGAAGGTTTGGGAACAGGATAAGGATTTCAAAACTGAACTATTGGGCGACGCGGATGTAACTGCAGTCTTAAGCGCTGAGGAAATCGAAGAAAAATTTGATCTTGGATATCATACAAAACATGTAGACACTATTTTTTCGCGTGTTTTTGGCTGAACTCATAAGACGATAGAAACGCATAACCCAAAGGTCGTTTTTTCCTTACCTTTTCGACTGTGCTTTTTTTCATGACAGGAAATAGCGCCCGTCGAAGGTATAGTGTCTTAATAATATGAAAAATATATACGGAAAGCTTTAGAATTCTTTCATCCTTGCGTGTTTTCTATGACCACAAAGAACTCACAAGGGGACACCATGCCAGAAGAGCGGCGCGAACAAGATACCCAAAACCTGTCACCAGTGGATCCGGCTTTTCCACAAGTCACGGAAATCAACCATCGGCAAAAGGCAGCTATTATTGTGAGCTTATTGCTACAAAATGGTGCCGATATGCCGTTGTCGCGATTGCCGAGCAACTTACAGACCGATTTAACGCACCACATGGCGCAACTTCGGCTGGTGGATCAAAAAACACTAAAAATTGTTGTTGATGAGTTCACTCGTGAACTTGATGCTATTGGGCTAAGCGCCAGCGGCGGGCTTGAAAACACTTTAACCCTGTTAGAGGGGAAAATATCTCCGTCAACGATTCACCAGCTCCGTAAAGATGCTGGTGTGCAACTTTTTGTGAATCCATGGGCCCGAATAAAAGCTCTTAAAACATCAGAGCTTTTACCCTTTGTTCAAAAAGAGTCTGTGGAAGTATCAGCGGTACTAATATCAAAACTTGATGTACCAAAAGCAGCCGAGATTTTAGCACAGTTACCCGGCGAACAGGCCCGCAGCATAAGCTATGCCATATCAATGACCGATAATGTAACACCTGATAGCATTGAGCGCATTGGTCAAAGCCTGATTGCCCAGTTGGATAACAGGCCGGCGCGCGTATTTCAAAAATCTCCTGCCGAGAGAATTGGCATGATTTTAACTGTAACATCACAAACAATAAGGGATGATGTTTTATCCGGGCTTGGCAAAACAAATCCCTCATTTGCAGACATGGTTCGAAAATCTGTTTTTACATTTAATGATATCTCCGACCGATTATTGGCAAAAGACATCCCCCAAATTATCAAAAGTATTGAACACGAGGATGTCGTCAAAGGGCTTGTATATGCAAACACCCAAGGTTCATCTGATACTGTCGATTTTATTATTTCCAGCTTGCCAAAAAGATTAGGCGAAACCCTTCTAGAAGATATCAATAATCTTACCTCAATTGTCCCTAAAGATGGCGAAGAGGCGATAAATAAGCTAATTAGCTCCTTGCAAAAGATGCTTTCGAACGGCGAAATCAATTTACGGTAAAGTTACTTTTGAACAGAACAAATAATGGATTGCCAAAAAGAATTTCACCAAAGGCTATTGGGCATTCAGCGCAGCTTAGCAGCCGCGATAACTTTGCCCTGCCCGACCAACTGAACAATAACGGCAATATTTTGATCTGGCTTAGATAAAATGGATTTTCGCCAAGCGTTTTGACCATTCCATTGACCGAGCTTTTCAATTTTGGTCACAATATTTGAATAATTTATGACGCGGCCTGAATTTTCGCCTCTTTCAATTGCAACCTTTGCTTCTGGAATGAAATATATGGCAAGGACATCTGCCTTAAAAGCCCTAGCTGGCTTTGCTTCACTAAGGTTAATTTGAACCTGATTACCAGCAGAACTAAGCGCGATCTGAATTTGGTTTTTTATTTGAAGGGACTTAGAAATTTCTCTCCTAAGTTTATTTGGCTCTGATCCGGCGACCGCTGTTTGCCCATTAATCATGAATTGCGGAGTGTAAACGGCCGTTTGCGACGCCAAACGGGCGTATGTCTTTTGTCTTTTAGAAAAAATTGGGTGCGCAAAACTATCTTTCCAGCCGATATAATCCCAATAATCGACATGAAAAGCCAATGCTAACACATTATTTTTTTTAGATAATTCTCTATGAAATGCATCTGCAGGGGGGCAAGACGAACATCCTTGTGAAGTAAAAAGTTCGACCACGACATGCGCTTGTTGACCTGCAAAGGAATGAGACCCCCAAAAAAGGAAAATCAATACAACAGGAATTTTTCGAATTGAAGACAATAAACATACTCCACAACATGCCCTATTAATTAGGAATTAAGCTATTGTGGCGCCGATAACCAATCAAGGATTTGCCACTTAGATCACAAAATCGTGTGGCCTATTCTAAACCACGGCATAGACGATGGTTTAAGGCACTTGATCATTCCGCCGGTTGCGTCACAAGCGAGCCAGCGAACCCCTTACTTTAAATGGCGAAGTGACGTCCATTATGCTGAAATGTCGGATCGATACAGCCATAGAAATTGAATATGTCGAATACGGCGGGGTGATAAATTCTCCTTGAGGGTAGTTCGAATTGAAACAAGACGGTATTTAGTTTCGGGTTAGTGCAGTCTTCAGATTTGGTAAAAACCGGTTTTCATAATCGCTGCCGATCAGCGGGCCCGCAAAACGAAACACAACTTTTCCAGTGCGATCTATGATGAAAGTCTCGGGCGGGGCGGTCACACCCCAATCGATTGCTGTTCGTCCTTTTGGATCAAAAGCTATTGAAATAAAGGGGTTTTCCGAAGAACGTATATACGCAGCGGCATCGTCAGGGTCATCTTTTAGATTGACCCCAATAATGGGCAAACCAGATCCAGCCAGTTCCATAAGTTTGGGGTGCTCTGCACGGCATGGCGGGCACCAACTGGCCCAAAAGTTAACCAAGGTCACTTCACCTGACCGCAAATCTTCTGGCACCACTTCAGGGTATCCAGCCAATGGAACTTGCGATATTCTGGGCGCTGCTGAGCCAATTAATGTCGAGCGCAACTCGTCTGAGCCCGACCCTTTCATGCCCCATAAAAACAACAATGCAAGAACGGCAAAAATAAGCAGTGGCGCAATGGCCATTGGCGAAACTTTAGCCATCCTCAGATGTCTCTTGGGCGGCCAAAGCCGCTTTGGCCACGGCGCTTCGGCGCAAAACATAGATAACCAGTGCACTTAGAATAAGCGCCGTGGCCCCGTAGGCACTTAAAACCGAAAGCGCATACTTTCCCAATTCAGGCATCATTGTGTGTGTCCTCGAAGCGATAGTGCCCGTGCACGCCGCAATTGAATTTCCGACCGTGTTCCAAGTAAAACAAGAGCAAAGAACAGCAAGACAAAACCAGCTATGGAAAATAATAAGGGTTGGTAGAACACATCGGCAACGTTTTCTTCCTTATCCAGAGAAAGCGATGCACCCTGATGCAATCCCTGGCTCCAAAAGTTAACTGCATAACGGCTTAAAACAGCAAAAACAGACCCAACAATACATAAGATTGAGGTTAAATCCGCAGCCGTATCAGGATTTCCTATGCCCGCCCAAAGCGCCAAATAACCCAAATAGAATAAAAAGAGGATCAAAAATGAGGTCAAACGAGGGTCCCATACCCACCAAGTCCCCCACATGGGTTGACCCCAAATAGCGCCAGTAATCAGCGCAATAAGGGTCATGGCAATACCAACCGGCGCGGCGGCCTTGGCAGCCAATGCGCTTACATGGTGTCGACGAATAAGCCAAATAAGCGAGGCAACCAACATCATGAACCACGCATTAATAGCCATCAATGCAGAGGGCACATGAAGATAGATTATTTTAACCGTTGATCCCATGCGGTAGTCGTCCGGTGTAAAAAAGAACCCCCAGACCAAACCGATAACAAGACACGAAACCCCGATCCCCCAGGCCCAAGGCATAACCTTGCTAGAAAGTCTAAGAAATTTAACCGGGTTTGCATATTCCCAAAGTGACATCATTTATTCCAAACTCTCATTCATCTTGTCAAATCGAGCCCTATCTGAGGTTGATACGCAACACTGCTGAAGAAGCAAAGGGCAAAACCGCCACTGTGCCAAAACTGATCCCGGCCAATAGTAAAAGCGGCGTTTGAACCCCAGCACCCTCAATCCCTCGCCGCGCAACCTCAGAGCCAAAAATCATTGTTGGTATGTAAAGCGGCAGCACCAAAACCGAAAGCAGTAGACCGCCGCGCTTTAGCCCCAAGGTGAGCGCTGCACCAAAGGTTCCGATTAAACTTAGTGCTGGGCTGCCCAGTAAAAGTGAAATGGCAAGCCACACATAGCCGTTGCTTGGAAGCCCAAGCAGAACGGCAACTAAAGGCGCTACCACGACAAGAGGCAGGCCTGTGGTGATCCAATGAGCAAGCGCTTTTGTCATGATAACCGCTTCCAATGGCAAAGGTGATGTTACCAAAAGATCTAAAGTCCCATCTTCGTGGTCGAGAGCAAAAATACGGTCCAGCGATAAAAGGCACGCGAGAAGCGCACCGAGCCACAGCACTCCAGAGGCAATTTTAGACAGAATGTCCATTTCTGGCCCAACACCCAAGGGCACAAGCACAATAACAATCAGAAAAAAGGCTAATGCCAACCCAAAGCCGCCCCCCGCGCGGATCGCCAACTTCAAATCACGAACCAAAAGGGCGCTCATAAGAAAGCCTTTTCGCTGGCTGCCAAATCCGATTTTGTGGTTGCAAATTTTCCAAGATCAATTGTTGTCTCTTGCCCGTTTAAGTCCAGCTTAGCATGTGTGGCGATAATTGCGGCCCCGCCTGCCGCAAGGTGGCCACTTACAACACGGCTCAAACGGTTTACCGAAACAAGGTCAAGCGATACAGTTGGCTCATCAAGCAACCAAATGCTCCGCCCGCTCATAAGCAACCGCGCCAGACCGAGCCGCCGCTTTTGCCCCGCTGAGAGCGCGCCAGCCAATTCATCGCGAAGATCACCAAGTTCAAATGTCTCTAAGGCAGCATCCAGATTTGATCTGCCAAAAACCGCACCCCAGAATTGCAGATTCTCGACCACACTCAAAGCCTGTTTGATACCATCTAGATGGGCTGAATAAACCACCGCGTTTTGCGGAACATCAATTTGCCCTGAATTGGCCTGTTGTAAACCAGCAAGCGTTCGCAGCAGACTGGTCTTGCCAATTCCGTTTTTACCGCTAAGTAGGATTGCCTGACCAGCTTGCACATCAAACGCCACGCCCTCAAGCAGGACACGGCCTCCGCGACTTACGGATAAATCACTTACTGACAGCAGCATACAACAGGCTTAGCTCATTCTAAGAAAATAAAAAAGGTGCTTTTGTCTATAGCTCAATCAACGGGTAAAAGCGCTGCGGCAATTCGCCGGCCTTCAGACAAAAGAACATTGTAAGTGCGACAAGCAGACGGGCTGTTCATCACCTCAACCCCGATACCGGCTGCTTCAAGCTTTTGGGTTAAAGACTTTGGAAGCTGTGAAATTTCTGTTCCAGTGCCAATAAATACAACATCAATATCTCCGCTCAAGGCCACAAGCAAAGGGACATCGGAAAATCCGCGCCATTCTGTTACCCCGGCAAGAGATAAAAGCACCCCACTTTGCCAAACCTGGCCGCCGATGCGGAAAAAACCCGGGCCGTATCCATCAACTGGTAAGGCATTGCCAAAGTTAACTTCTTTTAGCTGCATCCTTTTTCCCCACTCCAAGAAAACTCTCAACACGCGTTACAAAAAAGTATGACTTAATACAATATATCCGCATATTTGTATCCAATGCTTAAAGGATGCTTACGCTGCATACAAACAACCTATTGCGGAACTTGGGTCCCGGCTTCAGCATTTGGTTTTGACCAATCGCGCTTAACCCCCAACCGCAAGAGCGTAGATGAAGCCACAAACACCGAACTATAAGTACCAACAATAACCCCCCAAATCATCGCAAAAACAAATCCTCGGATAACGTCTCCACCCAGGATAAACAGCGCAATTAGTGCCAAAAGCGTGGTAACCGACGTCATCACGGTTCGGCTAAGAGTTTCATTAATCGAAAGATTGAGTACTTCCTGCAAAGGTTTTTTCTTATATTTGCGAAGGTTTTCCCGAACTCTATCAAACACCACCACCGTGTCGTTCAACGAATACCCGACAATTGTTAGCAAGGCTGCAATAATGGCAAGATCAAACTTTATTTGCACGATGGAAAACACACCGATGGTCAACAGCACATCATGAATAAGCGCTGCAACAGCACCGACGGCAAATTGCCATTCAAAACGTAGCCAAATATAAACCAATACGGCAGCAATGGCCAAAAACACTGCGATAACAGCCTTTTGAATAAGTTCGCCTGAGACTTTCGGGCCAACGCTTTCGACGGACACAAACACGATATCCGGTGCAACACCTTGCAACACGGACAAAGCCGCATTGGTGGTTTTGGCCGAAACCGCTTCTTGACCCTCTTGGGCTTGAATACGGATCATTGCAACTTTTTGGTCCTCATCAAAGCTAGGATCAAAAACTTCGGAAATCGTCACATCCCCTAATTGCAGACCACTTAGCGCTTGACGATAGGCAGCCACATCAATGCTTTGCGCGCTTTCTGTTCGGATCGTCGTTCCACCGCGAAAATCTATGCCAAAGTTCAAACCCTGCATCAGAAACGAAACCAACGAACCAACCAGCAAAAGTGCTGAAATACCCAGCCAGACCTTTGATTGGCTAAAGAAATCCCAATTCGTATCCTTGGGTACTAATCTCAGGCGCATCTCTACACCTCCAAAGTTTTAGGGCGGCGGCGTTCAAACCACATCACCACGAGCAATCGTGTTACAAATATTGCCGTGAATACCGAGGTTAAAATCCCAAGTCCCAGTGTAATCGAAAACCCTCGCACCGGTCCCGAACCCATGGCGAATAGAATGACCGCAGTAATAAAGGTTGTAATATTGGCATCTAGTATTGCGCTCAGTGCTTTTTGATACCCCAATTCAATTGCTCTTGAAGGGCCCTTGGCTGTCTTTAATTCTTCGCGAATACGCTCAAAAATCAACACATTGGCATCCACTGCCATCCCAATAGTCAGAACAATTCCCGCAATTCCAGGCAATGTCAGTGTCGCACCAATCGAGCTAAGCAAGCCAAATATCAGTCCAATGTTTACGATCAATGCAATATTGGCAAAAATACCAAACAAACCATAGCTAAGCGCCATAAAGACAAGCACACCAACAAAGGCGACAATACAGGCCATTTTGCCGGCTTGAATACTGTCTGCTCCAAGCTCTGGTCCAATCGTTCTTTCTTCAAGAAAATCAAGCCCCGCAGGCAAAGCCCCTGCACGAAGCAAAATAGCCAGATTTGAGCTTTCTTCCACAGAAAAACTACCGGTTATAATGCCTGACCCGCCGGGAATATGACTTTGAATCACCGGCGCGCTAATCACTTCGCCGTCAAGCACAATGGCAAAAGGTTCGCCAATGTTTTCAGCCGTATAGTCGCCAAAGCGTCGCGCGCCTGAGGGGTTAAAGCGAAAGTTTACCGCCGGACGCCCGTTTTGATCAAAGCTGGGCTGGGCATCAACTAAATCTTCACCGGTCACCACTGGAGCTGCATCCAGAATGTAAAACCGTCCTGGTTCATCCAAAGACGGCAGCAATTCATTGCCAAATCCAGGGTCAGTATCGGCATCACTGGCAGGGCCAATCACCGGTTGGAATGTCAACTGGGCGGTTGTTCCGATCAGTTCTTTCAACTCAGCGGCTGACCCGATGCCGGGAACCTGTATCAATATTCGCAAACTGCCCTGACGCTGAATAGTTGGCTCACGGGTTCCAACTTCATCAATTCTTCTGCGAATGATTTCAAGAGCTTGCTTAACAGTTCGATCATTCGTGGCCGCCCGCTCTGCTTCTGATAATGTTAAAACCAGAACGTCATCTTCGCCGTAAATATCCAGATCGCGGGCTCCGGCGCCGGTTAATGTAGACACCGGCTGGCTTAATCCTTGAGCTAGCGCGATGGCTTGAGCCATGGCCTCGGGTTTCGATATACGCACCATCAATTGATCTTTGGGACCGTTTTGCAATCGGATGGTGCCGATGGTGGCGCGTTCGGGGCGCAGGGTGTCGCGCAGGGTGGGCCAGAGGGCCTTCATCCGCGCCGTGTAAACATCTTCGACCTCAACCTCGGCCAGCAAATGCGCACCGCCGCGCAAATCCAGACCCAAATTGACCAGTCCAGAGGGCAAAAACGACGGCCAGCTTAGCGCGCCCTTAATCTCTAATCCACTGGTTTCAAATGCTTTTTGCGCATCATTATAGCCCTCGACACGGCTGTAAAACCCGTTCGGCAACGCCAAAAGCAAACCAAGGGCGCATAACGACCAGATTACGATCCGTTTCCATAGACCGATTTGCAGCATATCCCGCCCCCTTATTACTCGCTCTGCCGGTTTACGCTTTGTTGGCGGGTTCGGTTTTGCTCAGCACCTGGGCGATGGTTGATTGCACCACGCGCACCTTAACGCCTTCTGAAAGTTCAACTTCTAACTCGTTGTCTTCTTTCACTTTTACAACCTTGCCGATCAGCCCGCCTTGGGTGACAACCTGATCGCCACGACGCAGGGCGGTGACCATTGCCTGATGCTGTTTGACCTTTTTTTGTTGCGGCCGGATCAGTAAAAAATACATGATCGCAAAGATTAAAATAAGCGGGATAAATTGGCCAAAAGCGTCCATTGTCTGTCCTGTCTGTAAAACTTCACATTTTGCGCGAACCTATGCGCAGCGGCGGCTGTTTGCAAGGGGCGAAACGGCGCAAAATGGGGCATCTGTTTTGCGTCGGTATCGCGGCAGTATCGCGGTGGTGCCAATTTTGCGAAAGCGGAGCCGCATTTGGCTTGTAAAAACGGTTTTAACCAACGGTCCGCTCAACGCTTGTCTGATCCAAAAGACAGGTATCAATCCCCCTACCCATAGGCTTCGAAGTGGTGCATAAGGGCGCCAGTAAAAAGACTCGGCAATTAATAGGAGATTTTCAAATGCATGACATCCGGGCCATTCGCGATAATCCGACCGCTTTTGACGCCGCTTTGGCGCGGCGCGGGGTATCGGCTGTGTCCGCGTCCCTTTTGGAAATCGACAGCCGCCGCCGCGCAGCGATACTGGCCGCCGAAACCGCGCAGGCCGAGCAAAACAAAGCCAGCAAATCCGTCGGCGCCGCCAAAGCCAGCGGTGATGAAGCCGAATTTGAACGGCTGCGGGCCTTGGTGGCGGCGAAAAAGGCCGAAGTGGCCGAAATGAACGCCAAAGCCAAAGAAATCGATGGCGAGCTGGAAGCGCAGCTTATGGGCATTGAAAATCTGGCGCTTGATGATGTGCCCAAAGGCGAAGATGAGGCGGGTAATGTCGAACTGCGCCGCTGGGGCACCCCGCGGCAGATCAATAGCGCGCGTGAGCATTTCGAGCTGCCCGGCGTGGCTGCTGGGATGGATTTTGAAACTGCGGCCAAACTGTCTGGATCACGCTTTGTGCTTTTGCGCGGCGCTGTGGCGCGGCTGCATCGGGCGCTGGCGCAATTCATGCTGGATGTGCATGTGGAAGAGCACGCGCTGAGCGAGGTAAACACCCCGGTACTGGTGCGCGATGCGGCCATGGTGGGCACAGGGCAACTGCCAAAATTTGCCGAAGACAGCTATCAAACCACCAATGGCTGGTGGCTGATCCCGACATCCGAGGTCACGCTGACCAACACTGTGGCCGGCGAGACGGTTGACGCGGCCGCACTGCCGATGCGGATGACCGCGCATACGCTATGCTTTCGATCCGAGGCCGGATCAGCGGGTAAAGACACCTCGGGCATGCTTCGCCAGCATCAGTTTGAAAAGGTTGAAATGGTCACCATCTGCACGCCCGATAGCGCGCTAGAGGAACATGAGCGCATGACCAAATGTGCCGAGGCTATATTGGAAAAGCTGGACCTGCCCTATCGGGTGATGGTGCTGTGCACCGGTGATATGGGCTTTGGTGCGCGCAAAACCCATGATCTTGAGGTTTGGCTGCCGGGGCAGAACACCTATCGCGAAATAAGCTCGGTCTCGGTCTGCGGTGATTTTCAGGCCCGCCGGATGAATGCCCGCTATAAGCCCGAAGGCGGCGGCAAGCCTGATTTTGTGCACACGCTGAACGGATCGGGCGTGGCCGTAGGGCGCTGTTTGATCGCGGTTTTGGAAAACGGCCAGCAGGATGACGGATCGGTTGAACTGCCAGCTGCGCTGCACCCCTATCTGGGCGGCAAAACCAAATTGGCCGCAGACGGCCAGCTGGTCTAAAGCCCCCGCGCCGCTGCGTTAAAGATGTTTCTTTAGCCGCGACGGGGTGGATTTTTTACGGTTCTTATAGGGGTTTTTATCCGCTTGTGACCGCATATGCAGGCGGATCGGCGTGCCCGGCATATCAAAATCAAGCCGCAAAGCATTGACCAGATAGCGCGAATAGCTTTCGGGCAGTTTATCAGGATGCGAGCACATCACCACAAAGCCCGGGGGCCGGGTTTTTGTTTGGGTCATATAGCGCAGCTTGATCCGCCGCCCGCCCGGTGCGGGTGGAGGATGGGCTTCGACCATGCCTGCAAGCCAGCGGTTCAGCTGCGCGGTGGTGACGCGCCTGTTCCAGACCTCATGCGCGCGCATCACAGCTTCGTGCAGCCGGTCAAGCCCACGGCCGGTTTTGGCCGATACAGTTATCAGCGGTGCGCCGCGCAATTGCGGCAATAGCCGCTCAAAGGCTTCTTTGAGATGCGCAAGCTTTTGCTGCTTTTCATCTTCGACATCCCATTTATTGACCGCAACAACCACAGCGCGGCCTTCGCGCTCGGCCAGATCGGCGATGCGCAGGTCTTGTTGCTCAAACGGAATAGCCGCATCCAGCAGAACCACCACCACTTCGGCAAATTTTACCGCCCGCAGCCCGTCGCTGACCGACAGCTTTTCAACTTTATCCTGAACCTTTGCCTTTTTGCGCATCCCGGCAGTGTCAAACACCCGCATCGGCGTGCCCTGCCAGTCGATCTGCAGCGATATGGCATCGCGGGTGATGCCCGCCTCTGGGCCCGTTAGAAGCCGATCCTCGCCAAGGATTTTATTGATTAGAGTTGATTTACCGGCATTGGGCCGCCCGACCACTGCCACCTGCAGCGGCTTTTGCTTGGTGGGCAAGCGGTAGCTATCCGTGGCGTCTTCATCCACATCCACATCGGTTTCAGCGGCCTCTTCTTTCGCGCGTTCTTCAAACCCGTCGGCCAAAGGCATCAACATAGACAGCAAATCTGCCATCCCCTCGCCATGCTCGGCGGACAAGCGCAAAGGCTCGCCCAGCCCCAGTGACCAAGCTTCGATCACACCGGCATCCGCGGCCGAGCCTTCGCCTTTATTCGCCGCCAAAATCACATGTGCGGCCCGTTTGCGTAGAATTTCAGCAAAAATTTCGTCGGTGGGGGTTACCCCGGCGCGGGCATCAATCATAAACAGACAGATGTCGGCCATATCAACCGCCCGTTCAGTCAACCGCCGCATCCGGCCCTGCAGGCTTTCATCTGTGGCCTCTTCCAGACCGGCCGTATCAATCACCGTAAAGCGCAGATCCCCAAGCCGCGCCGCGCCTTCGCGCAAATCGCGGGTCACACCCGGTTGGTCATCCACCAGGGCAAGACGTTTTCCAACCAACCTGTTGAACAGGGTTGATTTGCCGACATTGGGCCGGCCAACAATGGCCAAAGAAAAGCTCATCTAGGCGCTCCGCTCATTAAAGAATTGCCGCATACACCAGTTTTAATCTAGCGGAAAGCGTGTAATTTGCCGTTTTTGGAGACAACATAAAGAACACCATCGGCGACAATTGGGCTGGTGGTGGCGCCACCGGGGATTTTCACCGTTTCAAGTTCCTCACCAGAGACAGGATCAAACTGGCGCAAAAGCCCATCGCCCGAAGCAACAATCAGCCGGCCACCGGCCAAAATCGGTCCATGATGGGCGATCACCTCAGTGCTGCGATAGGACAGAGAAGTTTTATCTGTGGGTAAATCAACCGCCCAAATGGTGTTTCCGTTGCGCGCATCAACCCGAACCAGTTGTCCGATATCATTGATCAAAAACACGGATCCGCCAGCCACCCAAAGCGGGGTCAGCGCGCCGTGCGGCGCTGTCCAAAGACGTGCCCCGCTGTCAAGGTTCATAGCCACCAAACGCCCTGATGCGTTGGCCGCATAGACCCTTTTTCGGGAAATAACAGGGCTTGCGCCGATGCCGCCGATGGTCGCAATGGCTTGGCCGCTGCGCGCGCCGGCCAAAGTGGCCGTCCACAGCACCAAGCCGCCTTTGCGAAAGGCCGCTTGTACATCCCCCGAGCCATAGCCAAAGAGCACCAGCTTGTCAGAAACTGCCGGCCCGGTGGACCCGCGGCGCATGTTTAGATCACTAAGGCCGTCGATTTGCCAACGGACCCGCCCGTTATCAGCCTCGACCGCCCAACTGGTTGCGCCGCCGCTGACCACGTAAACCAGCCCATCGGAATAAGCCGGCCGGCCCGCGGCCAAAGCCATCAGCAATTGGCTCCATATCTTTTTGCCGGTTTTGGGATCGACAGCGACCATTTCACCATAGCCGGTGGTGACATAAATTCTGCCGCCCCCCGAGGCAAGACCGCCGCCATCAGCTTCCCCCGACTGTTCACCCGCAGGGGTTAAATCCAGCGACCAAAGCCGCGCACCGGCTGCAGAGGTTGCAACCAGAACAGAACGGCTATCGAGGGTCACGATCATCCCATCAACCACAATAGGATCTGCAGATATGCGCGCACGCTGGCGGTCGCCCTGTCCAATTGGCGCAGACCAGCTTTTCGAAATCGACGCAGCAAGTGCGGGATGCGTGGTTCTGGTTTTAGGGGTTCCATGACCCTGTGGCCAACTGCGGTTATTTTTCTGCGCCGGAGCATCAAAAGCTTTGGCTTGATTTTCCTGAGTGGCCTCAAGCGTTGCGCCGCCATCGGTTAAAATGGCCGTCACAGGCTCACGTTTACCAGACAAAGCGATATCGGGGTCTGTACAGCCTGTGGCCACAAACGTCATCAATAAGAAGGCGGGTAGTAAAACGCGTGTCACCTTCAATGCTCCCCTTTTAATACGGCCTTAAAATAATCAATTACTGTTGGTCATATCCTGTCCCAAAGCAATCAGCAATTGGCGCGTACGCTGTTGCAGGTTCTGGGTTAAATCTGCGTCTTCCAAAAGTGCCTTAAGTCGGCCAATCGCCGCGTCCTGTTCGCCAGCCTGCAACTCGAGCAAAGCCAATTGTTCTTCGGCCAGAACACGGAGGGGTTTGCCGGGCTCAGCAAGTATTTGAAAACCTTCTCTGCGCTGCGCTGCATCAAGCGCCCCATCGGCATGTAAAAGCTGTTTAAAATGCGCCAAATCACGATAATCTTGTTTGATATCTTGATTGTTCACAATGGGCTGCAAAAGCGGCAGCACATCTGCGCCTTTTCCCTCTTGAACCAATATGCCCGCCTGTAAAATAGCCACAATTGCGGCCGCTTCGCCAGAGCCGGCTTGAATTTGCCCAAGTGCAGCGGCGCGCGCGTCCACATCTTCATTATCAAGCGCGGCCAAAAGCGCATCGCCCAAAGCCCGGGCGGCGGCCTGCTCGGCCGCGCGGCTATACTCACGGTAGGCAGCGCCGCCAACAATCAGTAAAACAGCAAGAACTGCGATCCAGCCATACCGGCGCATCAGCCCGAACAAACGGTCCCGCCGGACCTCTTCTGTTACCTCTTCGATAAAGCTGTCTGTTTCACTCACGGTCTTGCCTCATTGGTTTGTTTGAAAATCTCTTACCTTGTCTAACAACAACTGCCAAGTCAGAAACGAAACCGCGGCGAGATAAAGGGATACCTCACCTTGCAACGGGCATTAGAAAGGTTTAATCTAATGACCTGGTTTAAACGTATACAAAACAAGTCTATATCAAAAATGAACTGGCTGAAAAAATCAGCATAACCCATCGAGTGCGGAAAAATAACGAATGCGAATAATATCTTTCTTGACGGCGATTTTGGTCACCGCGTTTCTCTATCTTCTGGTATTTGAAAGAGACGCGCTCAGTGCTGTATCCCGAGGGGCGCCGCTGAGCACCTTGCTCAGCGCTGTAATGGGCAATGATCCGGCCCCTGTAAACGAACAAGAGCCCGCCGAGCCAAGCCAAGAGAGTGCCCAACAAGACAGCCCTGCCACCGAAGATGACCCAATCGGTGAGGTCTTGATAAAAGTTGTTGCAGTAAAGTCAAAATCACAAGAAATCGACAGCGCCGTTATTCTACGTGGTCAAACCGAGGCAGCGCGGCAAGTCCAAGTGCGCGCTGAAACCTCTGGTCAAGTCATTTCCGAACCGTTGCGTAAGGGCAGTATGATCAACCCGAACCAGGTATTATGTCAGCTGGATCCGGGAACGCGCTCAACAAGTCTGGCCGATACTGTGGCGCGTCTGGCCGAAGCCAAAGCCCGCGTGCCGGAAACCCAAGCCCGCCTTGAAGAAGCGCAATCGCGGCTTGAAGAGGCGCAGTTTAACCTAAATGCGGCTGAAAAACTGGCCGAGGGCGGTTATGCCACCGAAACTCGGGTCACATCCGCACAGGCGGCTACCCGCTCGGCAGAAGCAAGTGTTGCCACGGCCAAAGCCGGTTTTGAAACCACCCGCTCGCGCATCCAATCGGCCGAAGCCGCTGTTGCATCGGCAGAAAAAGAAATTGAACGCCTCACGCTGAAGGCCCCGTTTAAAGGTATATTGGAAACCGACACTGCGGAAATTGGCAGCCTGCTTCAACCCGGATCTCTGTGTGCAACAATTATCCAAATCGACCCCATCAAGGTTGTGGGGTTTGTTCCAGAAAACGAAGTCCAACGGGTCCAGCTTGGGGCACGAGCTGCCACGCAGTTGGTGTCAGGTCAGGCAGTGTTTGGCAATGTCACCTTTATTTCGCGCGCTGCTGATCCGTTAACCCGTACGTTTCGTGTGGAAATCGACGTTGCAAACCCGGAGCGCAGCATTCGCGATGGACAAACCGCCGAAATCCTCATTGCTTCCGAGGGCAAAAAGGCGCATCTATTGCCGCAATCTGCTTTAACACTGAACGATGAAGGCAACTTGGGCCTTAGATTGGTAGGGGCCGGTGATATAGCAACATTCCAGGAAGTTGACTTATTGCGGGATACCATAGAGGGTGTCTGGCTTGCAGGATTGCCTGATGAGGTTGCCGTAATTGTGGTGGGTCAGGAATATGTCAATGATGGTGTTAAGGTTGCGCCGACATACCGGGAGATGACGCAATGACTGGTTTGGTAGATTGGGCCGCCGAACGCGCCCGTATGATTATTGCCCTGATCATTGCAGCCCTGACTGCGGGTGTTTTTGCCTACACCGGCCTGCCCAAAGAGGGCGAGCCGGACATCCAAGTGCCTGTTCTCTTTATTTCCGTTCCGTTTCCGGGAATTTCTGCAGCTGACAGCGAAACACTCTTGGTCAAGCCAATGGAAACCGAGTTGGCAGATCTGGCCGGGCTAAAGAAAATCTCCGCCTCGGCCGCAGAAAATTATGCAGGTGTGGCCCTTGAGTTCGAATTTGGCTGGGACAAAGCCAAAACACTGGCGGATGTACGCGACGCGATGAATTCTGTTGAGGCAAAATTTCCCGAAGGCGCTGATAAATATTCCATCAATGAAATAAATTTTTCCGAATTTCCGATCATCATCGTTAATCTGACCGGCAATGTGCCGGAGCGCACCATGACGCGTGTGGCCGAGGACCTGCAAGAAAAGATCGAAAGTATTGATGCGGTGCTGGAAGCTGCAATTTCAGGCAATCGTCAGGAAATGGTCGAGGTTTCGATCGATCCGCTGCGCCTTGAATCCTATAATGTCACCGCGAATGAATTGATCAGTGTTGTACGCAACAACAACCAGTTAATTGCTGCAGGCGAAGTGGACTCTGCCCAAGGAACATTTGCTGTCAAAATCCCTTCAAGCTTTGACGAGCCGCGCGATATCTATTCGTTGCCAGTGAAAACCAACGGGGACCGGGTGGTCACCTTGGGCGATTTGGCCACCATTAAACTGACCTTTGAAGACCGCGCCGGCACTGCACGCTTTAACGGAGAAACAACAGTTGCTTTGCAAGTGGTTAAACGCAAAGGCTTTAACCTGATTAAAACCGCCAAGCTAATTGACGAGTTGGTGCAAGCCGAAAAAGCCGCATGGCCGCAAGATTTGCGGGCGGCGATAAATGTTGGCACTTCAAACGATCAATCCCGGGTGGTTGACAGCATGGTCAGCCAGCTCGAAGGCTCGGTTCTGACAGCGATTGCCCTTGTGATGATGGTTGTTCTTTCTTCGCTTGGCACCCGTGCGGCATTGCTGGTTGGGTTTGCGATACCCACTTCATTCCTTTTGAGCTTTGTGTTGATGGGCGTCATGGGCATTACCATTTCGAACATCGTGATGTTCGGGCTTATTCTCGCAGTGGGAATGTTGGTGGATGGCGCTATCGTCGTTGTTGAATATGCCGATAAAAGGATTGGCGAAGGCGTTGGTCCGATGAAAGCCTATGTAGAGGCCGCAAAACGCATGTTCTGGCCGGTTGTCAGCTCAACTGCAACTACATTATGCGCCTTTTTGCCGATGCTGTTCTGGCCCGGTGTTGCGGGCCAGTTTATGGGGATGCTTCCGGTTACATTGATTTTCGTTCTTTCTGCGTCGTTGATTGTGGCGTTGGTATTCCTGCCAATTATCGGCGGTGTTTCCGGCCGGCTCAGCCGCATTTTTGAAAACGGATCGGAGTTTTTGCGCTCTTCTCTGCCATGGGCGGTGCGTGCCGCCCTAGTTCCGGTGGTCTTTTATGCTGTTTTCCTAAGTGCCATGCAGGTTGTAAACCCAGCCTATCTTTTGGGACTGGATCGTGACGCCATGGGCGTTATGGCGATTTTACCTGGGGCGGCCATGTTTATATTATCCGCCTTTGCTGGCTCAACAGTTCTTGGCTCGGTAAAAATCGAGCGGGCGGCCAAACGTGTGCAAGTGGGGTATCGTAGAACCGCATTTGGATATTTCATCAAACTGGTGGCGGGCAATCCGATAATGCCACTGGTGACCATCGCTGCTGTGGCTTTATTCGCTGTCTCAGTTTTCACATATTACGGCGCCAATAACAAAGGCGTTGAGTTTTTTGTTGAATCCGAGCCTGAGCAGGCCATTGTGTATGTCAAAGCCCGCGGTAACCTTTCGCTCGGTGAAAAAGATGATCTTTTGCGTCAAGCTGAGGAAATCGTCATTGACCATCCCGGCATTGCCAGCGTGTTTGCTTTTGCAGGCTCTGGCGGATTGAACCAAAACACAGCGGGCGCCTCGACACCAAAAGATACCATCGGCCAGATACAGCTTGAAACCATCCCGTGGGAAGATCGCCGCGGGCGCCCGGAACTTGATGGCAATCTGGTGGTTGATGAGCTGACCACGCAGCTTAAGCAAATTCCCGGCATCCAAATTGAAGTTCTCGCCCTTGGCCGTGGCCCTGCCAGTAGCAAGCCAGTGCATTTAAGACTTACAGGTGATAATTGGGATGATCTTCTGGCCAGTACGGAAAAGATGCGCGCAGTCTTTGACGAAACCCAGGGGCTTAACCTAATCGAAGATTCGCTGCCCCTGCCGGGAATTGACTGGCAGATTGATGTGGATGTTGAAAAAGCCGGTCGCTATGGCGCGGATGTCGCCACAGTGGGCGGCATGGTGCAATTGGTCACCCGCGGCCTTTTATTGGATACGATGCGTGTGGACAGCAGCGATGAAGAGGTGGAAATCAGAGTGCGGCTGCCGCGCGAAGACAGATTTCTAAGCACGCTTGATACCTTAAAAGTACGCACCCAAGACGGGCTTGTTCCCCTATCCAATTTCATCACCCGAAAACCGGTTAAAAAGCTGGCCGAGATCAACCGGATTGACCAAAAACGCTATTTTGATGTCAAAGCTGCGGTGTTGCCCGATCTTAAGCGGACTGTGACGGACGAAAATGGTGAAAGCCGTGAAGTGATGATCAACGCAAATGAGCGGATTGCCTATTTAACCGAATATCTCGAGGCCAATCCGCTGCCTGCCGGTATTTCTTGGGAATGGACGGGCGATCAACAAGACCAAGCTGAAAGTCAGGCTTTCCTGTCTAGTGCCTTTAGCGCGGCTCTAGCGTTGATGTTCATTATTTTGCTAGCCCAGTTTAACAGCTTTTATAATGCAACAATTGTTCTTTTGGCCGTAGTCCTTTCGACCGTAGGAGTATTGATTGGAATGCTGGTGATGGACCAAGCCTTTTCCACCATTATGACCGGAACGGGGATTGTCGCGCTGGCAGGAATTGTGGTGAACAATAATATTGTTTTGATCGACACCTATCAAGACCTGTCAAAATATATGCCGCGGGTGGAAGCGATTATCCGAACCGCTGAGCAGCGCATTCGGCCGGTGCTTTTGACCACAATCACCACTATGGCCGGCCTTGCCCCAATGATGTTTGGTCTCAGCCTGGATTTCATCGGTGGTGGATATTCAGTTGATAGCCCAACAGCGCTTTGGTGGAAACAGCTGGCAACAGCAGTTGTCTTTGGCCTGGGCATCGCAACGGTGCTAACATTGGTCTTTACACCGGCGCTGCTGTCTTCCCGTGTCTGGGTCATTACCTATGCCAAATGGCTTGCCAATGCACTTCGGGTGCTGGGGGCCAGCCGGCAGGCAAACATTGCACAGGATTGGGCCTTGCGGCGCAAAGCAAAGCGTATAAAACAGCCCGAAATCATCTGGTCCGATTGGCTTGAAACTGATGGCAAAGACGCCCCGTTAGGCGGTAGTGCAACGCCGCTACGAGCCGCTGAATAGGTCTAAATCATGCAGCAGTTTCTTTTTCCGACTGCTGCAAAGTCCACAGATCATGATAGCGTCCTTTGCGGGCCAGAAGAGTTTCGTGATCCCCGCGCTCGACCACCTGTCCTTCTTCCAGCACCACAATGCTGTCCGCCTTAGCAACGGTTGATAAGCGGTGGGCAATCATCAGCACTGTGCGCCCGCGCCCTGCCCGATCAAGCGCGTCTTGAATTTCATGTTCGGTTTCGCTGTCCAAAGCACTGGTTGCCTCATCGAGCAATAAAATCGGTGGGTTTTTCAGTAAAGTCCGCGCAATCCCTACCCGCTGTTTTTCACCGCCCGATAATTTAAGCCCTCTTTCACCCACCAATGTGTCATATCCTTGAGGCAAAGACTGAATAAAGTCATGGATTTGGGCATCTTTTGCTGCCTGTTCAATTTGCGCGTGGCTGGCGCCTTCACGCCCATAGGCAATATTGTAAAGAATGGTATCATTAAACAGCACCGTATCTTGCGGCACCACGCCGATGGCCTGATGAAGGCTGAGTTGGGTGACATCACGTACATCTTGTCCATCAATGCACAGCGCGCCAGCATTCACATCATAAAACCGAAACAGCAGCCGGCCAATGGTCGATTTTCCAGAACCCGAGGGCCCGACAATGGCAATGGTCTGTCCCGCCGGCACATCAATGCTGACATCCTGCAAAATTTGCCGGTCAGCTTCATAGCCGAATTGAATTTTATTGAACGTCAAATGCCCGCCATTGACTTTTAAAACAGCCGCATCCGGTTTATCCGTAACTTCGGTTGGATACTTTAGAAGATCAAACATTTCAGACATATCTACAAGTGCTTGCCGAATTTCGCGATAAACAAATCCCAAAAAATTAAGGGGCATTGTGATTTGGATCATATAAGCAGTTACAACAACAAAATCCCCAACGCTGAGTGTGCCATTTTGCACACCCATAGCTGCCATAACCATCATTGTGGTCAAACCCAGCGTGATCAAAACCACTTGGCCAAAGTTTAGCGCAGCCAACGAATAGCTGGTTTTTAATGCTGCGTCAGCATAACCGGCCATCGCGCGGTCATAACGTTGAGCTTCACGTTCTTCCGCGTTAAAATATTTAACGGTTTCAAAGTTGAGCAAGCTATCAATGGCCTTCTGATTTGCTTCTGTATCCTGCTCATTCATCCGCCGGCGTAATTTGACCCGCCATTCAGACACCGTGAATGTAAACCACACATAAAGCCCTATCGTGATCAGAACGACCAGAACGTACTTGAAATCAAGTCGGTAAAACAAAACGCTGGAAATCATCACCAATTGTAAAATCAAAGGTACGATAGAAAAGAGCAAAAATCGCAATAAAAAGTCCACGCCTTTGACGCCGCGCTCAACTATTCTACTCAGGCCTCCGGTTTTTCGCGTAATATGGTAGCGCATAGACAGGCTATGGATATGGCGAAACGTTTCCAGCGCCAATAGACGCAATGCTCTTTGGCCGACAGGGGCAAAAACAGCGTCGCGCAATTCCTGAAAACCACTTTCCGTAATGCGGGCTATTCCATAGGCAAGTGTGATCCCAATTGCCCCCAGAATAAAGTTAGAGGCCTGACCACTTAAACTATCGACAGCAGCGCCTTGTAACAGTGGCAAAACGGTTGCCACCACTTTGGCAAGTCCAAGCAGAACAAAGGCAAAAACAACACGTGCTTTAATCACTTTTTGACCGTCTGGCCAAAGATATGGCGTTACATTCTTTATAATTTTCCAAGCCGAGCGTTGCTCTTCTTTTGCGGAAATCTCTTTGTGATTTGCAGCTTCGGTCATAACCGTGGCCCTAACAACAAAATTAACGAAACAACATCAACATCAGATGAGCCTAACGTCGCTTACATACTGGATGCATCTAACCTCGGACTTAATCGGGCAACTGAAAAACCTGACCGGGATAAATAAGATCAGGATTGCCGATTTTATCACGGTTGGCCTCAAAAACCTGAACATATAATATGCCCCGGCCATAGCGGCTGCGTGCAATAGCCCAAAGGGTATAGCCAGGTTGCACTGTGATGACATTGACACGTGCCGGTTCGGCCGAGGCGGCGACCTGCTCGATCAGACGTTCACGGTTTTCCCGCTGAAAAGGTGTTTCCAACCGAGAGACCACTTTTCCGCCGGTATCCAATTGATCAATGCGCAGTGTATAGACCCCTGGATCCACATCGGTCAGATCAGTTTTCCATTGACCTGCGCTGTCCAGCACCGTTGATGAAATGGGCGCATTATCCAGATATACCAGAACTTGCGCCGCCGGCGTGCCGCGACCTGACAAGGCCACCTCGCCCTTTTCATCATAGCTGATGGCATCCAACGCTACATCTGAGGAAGATTGGTCCTCACTGCTTTGCACCACCCTAACACCGTCTTGATCAGCGATCATAACGGTTGGGGTTTGATCGGTTTGCGCCTCTGGCGTGGCATCGACACCATCGGCCGCGTCTTTGCTTGCTGCATCTGTGTCCGCCGTTTGGGTGGGTTCTGCGCTGTCAGTGGCTGCTGGTTCAGCTTTATCCGTATTTGCATCGGCAGAAACGCTAGTATCGCTATCGGCGGGTTGCTCTGCATCTACGGTGCTGGCCGCTGTTGATATTTGTTCGGCTGTTTCG
>ERZ1049444.707-NODE-707-length-29095-cov-5.804993_pt1 | contig 29095 bp, 27 predicted proteins | sample MGYA00383101_ERZ1049444 | MGnify/ENA primary metagenome ERZ1049444 (study PRJEB29581, sample SAMEA5548371) | metagenome | biome: marine; feature: coastal; material: water | depth 50 m | study: Short-term variability in the microbial, nano- and picoplankton...
ACATTTTTTGAACCAATAGACGGCTTAGATTGCTTTGAGCCAGAACCTTTACGGCTTTTTAATGACAAGCTCTTCTTTATATCTTTTTCAGCCATTTTTTTCCTTTTTATTAATCTTTGTTAAACCAAGGTTCTCGTGCATCCATAATTAATTTACCAGCATCTTCTTGACTTAATTCTATCATTTCCAACAGTTCATCGACAGATAAATCAGCCAAATCTTCTCTATTATTGACATCATTAGAATTCAATTTCTTTATATTATCTTTTGAGAGGATTTTAAAATTAGATAGTGAGTTTTCTTGTTCAAGCTTTTCTTTTTTTGCCTCTATTTTTTCAGTTGCTCTTTTTCTAAGTTCATTTACTAAATCTTCATCGAAGTCTTCTATTGAATTGAATTCATCTATTGAGCAATATGCGACTTCATCTATTGATGAAAATCCTTCTCTTGCAAGAACATCTGCAACATCTTCATCTACATTAAGCTCATCCATAAATATTGCGCTCAAATTCTGATTCTCTTCTAAAATCTTATTATCAGAATCATCTTTAGACATTACATTTAAGTCCCACCCTGTTAACTCACTCGCCAATCTTACATTTTGACCACCACGACCAATAGCTTGAGATAATTGTTCCTCGGCTACAGCAATATCCATTGATTTTTTCTCTTCATCTACGACGATAGATAAAACTTCGGCTGGTGACATTGCATTGATAACAAATTTAGCTGGGTCTTCATCCCACATTATTATATCTATTCTTTCACCGCTTAATTCATTAGAAACAGACTGTACACGAGAACCTCTCATTCCAACACATGCTCCTATAGCATCAAGTTTTGGGTCATTAGATTTAACTGATATTTTAGCTCTTAATCCTGGATCTCTAGCTGCACCCAAAATTTCTATTAGTCCTTGTCCGCATTCTGGAACTTCAAGTTTAAACAATTCAACAAGAAATTCAGGAGCCTTCCTAGTGATATATAGCTGAGGACCACGAAGTTCAGACTGAACGTCGCGCAAGTATCCTCTCAACCTATCACCCGGTCTAATTGCTTCTCGTGGTATAAGAGCATCTTTCATTATCATTGCTTCTTCGATAGAATTTTGCTTATCCGGCATACCAAGATCCATATATACATTTCCTTTTTCAACTCTTTTTACTATACCGAATATCAACTGTCCTATTTTAGACTCATACATTTCAACAACTCTGTTTCTCTCAGCTTCCCTGACTTTCTGGACAATGACATTCTTTGCTGCCATAGCAACAATTCTTCCAAATTCTATTGAGTCAATTTCTTCTTCATAACAGTCGCCTATGTTTAGCTCTTCATTTTTTATTTTAGCTTCTTCGATTAAGATCTGCTGATCACCCATCTCTTCCTCAATCTCTTCCACAACCTGCCATTTTCTATATGTTGTATATTCTCCGCTCTCTAAATCAATACTTACTCTAGCATCTATATCAAATTCACATTTTCTATCGAGTCTATATTTCTTTTTAACTGAACTTGCTAGTGCATGTTCTATTGCATCAATAATAACTTCTTTACTAACATTTTTTTCATTAGATACCGTTTCAATAACCATTAATATTTCTTTATTCATAATCTCTAACCTTAAATTTCTTGTATGTTTGCTTTTTTAATGTTCTTGAAATCGATCGTAATTTCAGAATCATCTAACTCGAGTTTTATATTGCCTTCATCTATTTCCCTTATCTTACCAATAAAATTTTTTTGATTACTAATTGCGGACTTTAATTTTATTTTAACTATAAAACCTTTGTATAATATAAAGTCATTAACGCTAAATAATTGTCTATTAATTCCAGGTGAAGATACCTCTATATCATAATCATCGAAATAACCATTAATTTTTATTAGATCATCAGCCAACCTCGAAGTGAATGAACAGTCATCTATACTAATACCTCGAGCAGCATCAATGATAACTTTGATGCTAGGGCTTGATGAACTATTGGATATATTAATATTCACAATCCTCATACCTTTGGTACAAATAACCTCTTCCAAGGCTTTAAATAATTTTTCCTCAATCTCATTCATTTTCAAACAGCCAATAAAATAGCCCCTAAAGGGGCTTTCACGATATTGTATAACAATTTATTTGCTTTAAATAGACAATTATTAGTATTTTTTGATTTTAATGAGTTAAATTTTAGAGGGTTTATGGTAGTGGGGGCAGGATTCGAACCTACGACCTTTGGGTTATGAGCCCAACGAGCTACCAGACTGCTCCACCCCACACTGTATAAGGATTCTATAGTCTATAAAAATAATTTTCAAGTATTAAAAAAATTGCTTATTGAGTACTGGCTAAGCTGTCCTAAAACATCTGGCAATAATCCTAAAAGGATAAGACCTAATACATATATACCAGTTATATATAATTTAGATGTACTTGCTAATACATTCTTTGCTTCATCAAAATAAATAACTTTAATTACTCTCAAATAATAGTAAGAGCCAACAACTGTCATTAGTACAGCAAATATACCAAGCGGAATATTATTTGTCTCAACAAGGGACTGAATGATAAAAAGTTTTGCATGGAATCCTATAAATGGAGGTATTCCAATATAAGATAATAATATAAACATTAATAGAAAAGCAGTGAATGGGCTAGTTGAATTTAAACCACTTAAATCGCTAATATTTTCAATGGGTTTATTTCTACATATTAGTTGAGATAATAATCCAAACGCAGCTATTGTGGTTACTACATATGTTAAAGTGTAAAACATAGCTGCTTTATATCCTATGATTGACCCAACCGACAAACCTAGGAGTATAAATCCAATATTAGCAATTGTAGAGTATGCTAGCATACGTTTAATATTAGTTTGGGATATAGCAACGATATTTCCAATTAGAATAGATAATATAGAAAGTATAATTACCATATCAGCCCAAAATAAAAATAATCCGGAAAAGACATTTGTTAATAATTTAATCAATATGACAAATACAGCAATTTTAGGAATTGTACTAAGTAATAATGTAGTAGTAATTATAGACCCATGATAAACATCTGGGATCCACATATGAAATGGAGCTGCACCAAACTTAAAAGAAAGACTAATTAATATAAATATTAAAGCGAATAATAATCCTATTACCTGAACATTGTCTATGTCATTTGTAATATTAAAAGACGCAATATGTGTGAATATTTCATTAAAGTTTAAACTTCCAGTCAAACCATATATTAAAGAAATTCCAAATAATAAAAATCCAGAAGAGATTGCTCCTAAAATATAATACTTAACAGCGGCTTCTGATGAAAATAATGAATTCTTATTAAAAGCAATTACAGAATAAAGAGACAATGATAATAGCTCAATACCGAGATACAGTAATAACATATTTTGAGATGATATCATTATCATCATTCCTAGCAATCCAAACAAAGTGATCAAAAAATACTCAGTTCGAAAGATATTAAAATATTTTAAGAAAACTGAAGTATAGTAAAAAATCATAGCCAAACTAAGTAATATAAATATTTTAAATATATTTGAAAATATACTTGTATCATATAGCTCAGAATTATTATCGGTAAGGTAACTAATATGTGAATAAATATAGTACGCACAGAAAATTAGGGATAACTGTATAAGATAATAGGAAATATATTTTAATTTATTAGGAAGAAATAAATCTAATACTATAATAAAACATAATGCTGATGTTATTATGATTTCAGGAAAGATATATAAATAATTTATCATATTTAGTATTTATTAGTTATTATTTTAATCATATTCATAGATGACTCTTCACTTATATTAAGAAGGAGATCAGGCTTAATCCCAATCAATATTACTAAAATAGCCAGTATTAGTAATGGCCAAAATTCATCAAAGCGTAATATTTTCATAGAAGCTACATTATCATTATTAACTTCTCCAAATAAAACTCTTTTTCCAAGCCATAAAGAATATGACGCTGCTAGCACCAATGTTGTAGATGCTAAAACAGCATACATTATATTATTTTTTATTGCCGCAATTAGGACCATAAATTCACCAACAAAACCAGATGTTCCAGGTAATCCAGAGTTAGCTAACAAAAAAAACATCATCAATGCAGAAAATACTGGCATTACTTGACCAATTCCTGACTGATCATCTATCATTCTAGATTTTGTGCGTGAGTATATAATTCCAATACAAATAAAGAGTCCAGCGGAGATTAGACCATGAGATAACATCTGCATGATAGCTCCTTGCAATCCAATATGGGAAATATTTTGTATATCTTGCGCCTGCCCTATAGTGTTAAATACAAGGAATATACCGAGTGTAACGAACCCCATATGAGCAATAGATGAATAAGCAATCAACTTTTTCATATCCTGTTGAGCGATTGCCACAAAGCTAATATAAATTATTGCTACTAGAGATAATGGGATTAAGAAATTATTTAAATAAAATCCTGCATCTGGTGTGATTGGTAATAAAAATCTAATCATTCCATAACCTCCGACTTTAAGCAAGACTGCAGCTAATATCACTGAACCTGATGAAGGTGCCTCAACATGGGCATCTGGCAACCATGTATGAACAGGCCACATAGGGACTTTTATGCCAAAAGCGATTAGAAATGCCAGGAAAATAAGTATCTGAGTATCAAGACTTAAAACTAAATTATAGTAATCTAGAATATAGAAGCTATTGGCTTTAAATGATAAGTACAAGAGCGCTACTAACATTAAGACTGAACCCAGGAGCGTATAGATGAAAAATTTTATCGTAGCATAAACTCTATTCGGTCCTCCCCAGATACCAATAATAAGAAATAATGGAATAAGCATTGCTTCAAAGAATATATAAAAAAGTATACTATCAAAAGCACAAAAAACTCCTAGAAGAAGACCCTCGAGAATAAGGAATAATGCGATATATTTATTATTTTGTTGTCTAGATTCTGAAAAATTAAACAATATTATAAGAGATGTAACAGTAGTTGTTAATAGTATAAATAATAAAGAAAAACCATCCACAGCAAGATGATAATTAATATCCAAATTATAGATCCATATATGCTTTTCATTAAATTGTAATAAGTATTGAGAAGTATCAAAATTGATTAATAGAACTATTGAAATAAAAAGAGTTACTGTAGATATAGTAAACCCTGAAATCTTTATGAGTTGATCATTTTTCTGATCGATAAATAATAAAAGTACACCACCTATTAATGGGGTCCATATTAGTAAGCTTAGTAATGGAATGTCTAAATAAAGCATATTAGAGATTATAAAATATTATTAAAAAAAGTAGTAAACCGATAATCATTGTAAAGGCATAGTGGTATAGATATCCGGTCTGTATAACTCTAACCTTAAGTGAAATGAAAGCAACCAGTTTTGCAGTACCATTTACAAAAAAATTATCAATGATGTTAATATCGGACTTCATCCATACCATATTTGCAAGTCTCTTAAAGTATGAAGGTATGACTATATTAGATAGATTAGTAAAACCATATTCATTTAGAAGAATATTATGCAGTGAAGGATATTTTTTAGAAATCTTCTTAGGAAAATCATCATTTTTATAATATAAAAAATAAGAAGTTATAATGCCTAAAACAAGCACTATAAAACTTAAGCTAGTAAATGAGTGGAGGAGAAAAGAGACGGAGTCTTTGATATATAATATATAGAATTGTTGAGTCCTAATATTATCAGTAATAGATTCTTGAAAAAAATTATTGAAAAGTACTGAATCGAATAAAGCCCATCCTATAAAAGCACTTGGTATTGCGAGTACTATAAGCGGAATAATTAAAGCATCATTATGCTCTAAATCTAATCTCTTTTTAACTTTTAACTGATTGTTTCCCAAAAAAACTTTAATGAATATTTTACATGTATATAGAGTTGTAATGAATATTCCTAGAATAAGTGAATAATAAGCTAAAGAATTATTATGTTTAAATATATCTATAATTAAATCTTTAGAGAAAAACCCTGACATTGATGGAAAGCCCATTAAAGATATGCCAGCAATAAAAAATGTTACAAATGTTATTGGCATAACTTTTCTTAATCCACCCATCTTAGTAATGTTCTGTTCATGATGACATTTTAAAATTATCGAACCTGCACATAAGAATAATAAAGCTTTAAAAAATGCATGAGTTAAAAGATGGTATATCGCAAACGAATAATAAGATGCGCCTAATGCAGCAGTCATATATCCTAATTGAGAAATTGTAGAGTAAGCTATTATTCTTTTTATATCATTCTGAACTAGAGCAACCATTCCCATAAACAAGGCTGTAGAAACACCTATTGCTAATATTAGACTTAGTACATAACCAGATAAATCATAAAGAGGAGATAGTCTCGCAACCATAAAAATACCTGCTGTCACCATTGTAGCTGCATGAATTAAAGCGGATATTGGTGTTGGACCTTCCATCGAGTCTGGCAACCAAAAATGAAGTGGTATCTGAGCAGATTTAGCAGCAGCCCCCATGAAAAGTAATAGTGCTGTAAATGGCAATAGATCTATCTTGAATCCAAGTAAATTTATTGTACTATCGACTAGAAGTGGTAATTTATTAAAAAACTCAGTGTAATTAAGACTATTTGTAGTAACAAAGACTAGAATCACACCTAGTAACAAACCAATATCACCAACTCTATTAACAACAAATGCTTTTAGATTAGCATTCACTGCACTAGCCTTATTATACCAAAATCCAATTAATAAGTATGATGACAAGCCTACCAATTCCCATCCTATAAATAATTGTAAAAAATTATTGGAAAATATTATAAACAACATAGAGAATGTAAAAAAATTGGTGTAAATGAAGAATCTCCTGAAACTACTGTCTCCCTCCATATATGCTATTGAATACATATGCACAAAGAATGAAATAAAAGTCACGATAAAGGACATTATAATGGTCAGACTGTCTATTAGTAAACCTATCTCAAAAGAATACCCATTAGTTGCATACCATGTATAAAGCAAGTAACTTTCACTGACTTTGGGTTCAGATAGATACGTTATAAAGAGCCATAATGATAATAACATTGATATCCCAATAGCCAAATTTGCTATAATACTACTAAGAATATTAGTGCTTTTATTTTTTAATAAAAGAGTTATGGCTCCAACAAGAGGAGAAAATATAATTATAATTGATTGCCAGTACACTATCCTTTTAACCTCGCAATATCTTCAACATTGATACCTTGTTTATTTCTATATAAAACGACAATTATAGCAAGACCAATTGCTGATTCAGCAGCAACAACGGTGAGAATAAAAAATACAAATATTTGGCCAGTCAGATCATTAAGATAATTTCCAAATATTATAAAATTAAAATTAATAGATAGAAACATAAGCTCTAATGACATAAGCATGATAATAATATTCTTTCTATTTAGAAATATACCCGCAAGCGAGATGCTAAATAAAATAGAGCTAAGAATTAAGTAATGGGACATTGGGATCATTTTATTCTGTCCTCATCCCTTATAATTAAGAGCCTATCTTTCTTAGACACATTAACTTGATCACTTGGGTTCTGATATTTGTTAGTTGCACTTTTCTTAAGAGTTAATGTTATTGCTGATATTATTCCAAGTAACAAAATAATTGCTGCTATCTCAAATGCTAAAATATATTCAGTATAAAGCAGATAACCAAGATTCTTCGTGTTATCCGTTCCTATAAGGTCTATAGACGTAATGATATTATCGTCCGAGTTCTCAAATTGATTATAAAAGAAGTAAGAAAGTAGTCCTGCTATAGTTGCAAAAACAAAGATACCTATCGGCAAATATTTCACAAAACCTTCTTGGACCTGAGATATATTTATATCCAACATCATAACTACAAAAAGAAACAAGACCATTACGGCTCCGACATACACGAGTATTAGTATTATAGATAGAAATTCTGCATTTAATAATAACCATAATATAGCTGAAGAAAAAAATGAAAAAACTAAGCTGATGGCAGATTTAACAGGATTATTTAAAGTTACCACGGCTATAGAGCTGCTCAATAGCAACAAAGAAAATATATAAAATATTATTATTTCTACATTCATACTATTACATTAATTTATGTTATTTCTATCTTTGATTTCTTCTTTTTCATAGACATCACCAATTTCAAGCAGCTTATCTTTGGAAATAACTCTTTCATCTCTCGACTCAAAATGAAATTCAAATATTTTAGTCTCAACAATGGCATCAACCGGGCAAGCTTCTTCGCAAAAACCACAGTAAACACATTTAAATAAATCAATATCATACTTTGTTGTTCTTCGTGTTCCATCTTTTCTCATCTCAGTATCAATTGTTATAGCTAATGCTGGGCAAACTGCCTCGCATAATTTACAACCAATACATCTTTCTTCACCATTAGGATATTTTCTCAATGCATGCAATCCCCTAAAACGTGGCGATTGTGGTGTTTTTTCTTCTGGATATTGGACTGTTATTGATTTAGTAAATAATTTTTTTCCTGTAATAGATAGACCTTTCAAAATTTCTAATAAAAATAAGCTTCTTAATAATTTAATAATAATATTCATCATATAATAAACCATGGTTCAATTTTGTAATATATCATAATGCCTTCTAAGAAAATCCATATAATAGTTATAGGAAGAAAAATCTTCCAACCCAGTCTCATGATTTGATCATATCTATATCTAGGTAATGTTGCTCTTAGCCATAAGAAAATAAATATAAAAAAAAGTGTTTTGATAGAAAGCCAAACAAAACCAGGGATCCAGCTAAAATAAATATCTAAAAAAGTATTTTCAAATGGAGAAAGCCATCCGCCAAAGAACATTATGCTTACAAGTATACTAATAAGAATAAGGTTCATATACTCAGCAAGAAAGAACATTGCGAAAGCTACTCCTGAGTATTCAACATGAAAACCAGCAACAATTTCGGACTCTCCTTCGGATACATCAAATGGAGCTCTATTAGTTTCCGCTATACCAGCAATCAAATAAATTACAAACAATGGAAATAAGGGAAGCCAATACCAATTAAACATCCCGCCTCGCTGTGATATTATAATTTCTTGTAAATTTAAACTTCCTGCGGCCATTAATACCCCTACTAGGGCAAAACCCATGGCTATTTCATAAGCAATTATTTGTGCTGCCGATCTCATGGATCCTAAGAAAGCATATTTAGAATTAGAGGCCCATCCTGCTAATATCACCCCATAAACACTAAGAGAAGTAAGAGCTAATATAAATAATAATCCTGCATTTATATTTGCAATTACAAAATATTCAGATAGTGGGATAACTGACCAAACTAATAAAGAGGGCACAAGCATTATAATTGGTGCTGTCAAAAATAGGCCTTTGTTAGCATTAGAAGGAAGAATAATTTCTTTTGTTAATAGCTTAATTACATCAGCTATTGGCTGAAGAAACCCAAAAGGGCCAACTCTAGTTGGCCCTAATCTTGACTGCATAAATCCAATAATCTTCCTTTCGGAATAAGTCGTATATGCAACTATTAAAAATAATGGCAATACAACCATTATAATATCAACCAAAATATCAAGTATTAAAAATATAATATTCATTTTGTCACATTAGTTTGTAGATTATCTGATTGACTAATTATATTTTTATTATTAATTTTTTTATTCATTAAAGAAACTTGTCTTAGAGATTCTGACCTTCTAACTATTAAATCAGTTTCATTAGTCTCACGGGATAAATCATGGACTATTACATTTTCCATATCATTATTAGAATTAATATCACTCATATCAGAAACGGGAGTGCTGAAATTCAGGCCATCTAAAGATTCAGCTAACTCACCTCTAATCTCATCTATTGAATAATCTCCTAAGTTATTTAATTTCAAAATATCATTAAGTGTAGACCACCCTACATGTATATTTTTACTTGGCTGTACTATTGGCTGGAACGTTTGATAAGTTCCCTCAATATTTATGTACCCTCCATCTGTTTCCGCAAAGGTAGTTATTGGAATAATAATATCAGCATACTTTTCTATGATTGGAGTAATATAACTAGTAAAAAATATATTACACTTAGATGTGTCAAGTGCATGCTCAAGGTCTTGTTTATTAAAAAAATCAAACTCAGGTTCTAAATTATAAAAGATATAGGACGAAAGATGACTCTTTATCATCTCGTAAGAATTCTTCCCGATTTGTCTAGGCTTTCCTCCACCTAGTTCTCTGTGAGGTAAATTACCCAAGAGCCATCCTGAAGTAGAGTTACAAAATTCTGTCAAGAATCCAATATTTGCATCTATCGATGAACTAAATTCAGATATTTTTCTTAGGATACTAGATTGATTGGGTGATCTAGAAACTGATGGTCCTATAATAAACAATGTCTCACCATTCTCTAAAGAAAAATTACTAGTATTTAAAAATAAGTCAATATTATCATGCGTAATAATTTGCTTATGATGCAGAGAGAAATTCTCTTCTAAAGAGTTGAAATTAAAAGAATATACTTTTGTATTATTTTTTGCGAGAGCATTTAGTCTTATTGAGAGAACTGGATATTCTGTTTTAACATTCACACCCACTAAGATAATATTTTTATACTTTTTGAGGTCATTAAGATTACAGCCTAGCGAGGGCATTATTGGATAACTATCTTGATAAGAAAAATCACTTTCTTTTGTTCGATGATCTATATTTGTGATACCAAGCTTCTTAAATATTTTTTGAAATAAAAAATGTTCCTCAGACGTAGACTGTCCTGAGATTAAACATCCGATATTCTCTTGCCCATACTCCTTGATATTTTTGCTAATCAAAGCATTAACTTGATGTGACATAGAATCAAAATCAATTTCAACTAATTTACCATCGACCTTAATTAAAGTTTTCTCAGCTCTATCTTTGGCATAAATACCTTCATAACCAAATCTATCACGATCTGATAACCAAGTTTGATTAATTTCTGAGTTTTCAGATGGTACTGCTCTGACGATTTTATTGTTATATATATGATAGTTTATATTAGAACCTATGCAGTCATGAGGAGAAATACCGCATATTTGTTTCAAATCCCATGTTCTAGCTTTGTATCTATAGGGTTTATTATTCAGCGCTCCTACAGGACAAAGATCAATCATGTTTGCAGATAATTCAGATGAAACACCCTCCTCTATAAAGACATCAATCTTCATATCCTCTCCACGATTAAGCAATCCGAGTTCTTTTACATTGCTTATCTCTTCGCCAAATCGAACACATCGCGAACAATGTATACATCTTGTCATATCCGTTGAAATCAAGGGGCTGATATCTTTATCAACAACTACTCGTTTAAATTGCATATACTGAGAATGGTCATCACCATGCTCTAGAGATATGTCCTGTAATTCACACTCTCCTCCTTGATCACATATAGGGCAGTCAAGCGGATGATTGATTAATAAAAATTCCATTGAATTTTTTTGAGCAATCTTTGTTTTTTCAGAACCTGTAGAAACTCTCATCTCATCTCGTAATGGAGTTGAACATGCAGGTTGTGCATATTTTACACCTTCAACATCAACTAAACACATTCTACAGCTAGCTACAACAGATAAATGTTTATGGTAACAAAATCTAGGGATATGAATTCCTACTTTATCGCATAACTCTATAATGGTTTCATCTGGATTTGCATTATACTCTTTATCATTTATAAAAACTTTCATTATCAGGAGACCATGGATTCTTTTTTATCAACATAATACTCAAATTCGGACCAGAAGTTTTTTAAAAAACTTCTGACAGGCATTGCTGCTGCATCACCCAATGCACATATGCAATGGCCTTCAATTTGAGTGGCTATTCTTTCTAACTGATGCAAGTCATTCTGCGTACCATTTCCTGAAATAATGTTTGTTAATATTTTATATAACCAGCCAGTTCCTTCTCTGCATGGCGTACATTGACCACATGACTCAGAATAATAAAATCTAGAAATCCTATGAAGGACAGATACCATGCATGTGGATTCATCCATAACTATAACGCCTCCAGATCCTAGCATTGACCCAACTTCAGTAATAGAATCATAATCCATATTAACTTTCATCATAACTTCTCCCTTCACCACAGGAACAGATGAACCTCCTGGAATTACAGCTTTTATATTTTTTTGATTAAATATTCCACCAGCCAGATCTAATAAATCCGAGAATGGCGTTCCAAGAGCAATCTCAAAATTACCAGGATTATTTATATGTCCACTCATGCAAAATATTTTCATTCCTTCAGAATCATCAACACCCAAAGATTTATACCACCCAGGCTCATTCAACATAATCTTAGGTACGCTTGCAAGTGTTTCAGTATTATTGATGATTGTTGGTTTATCATATAATCCTTTAATTGCTGGAAACGGAGGCTTAATTCTTGGCATTCCACGTTTGCCTTCAATTGATTCTAACATTGCTGTTTCTTCGCCTACTATGTATGCTCCGGCACCAATCAGAGCATGCAGGTCAATTGTAATATTAGACGATAAAATATTTTCACCTATGAGTTTTTCTTCATAAGCTTCTGACAATGCATCATTAAAAACTTTCCATTGCTCATCCATGAATTCACCACGAAGATAATTATAGCCAACAGATGCTCCTATCGCATAACTTGCTATTAACATTCCTTCTATTACTGCATGTGGGTTATATCTCAAAATATCTCTATCTTTGCAAGTACCGGGTTCACTTTCATCTGAATTGCATACCAAATACTTTTGTCCATCCATCAAAGGAATGAAAGACCATTTTAATCCTGTTAAAAAACCTGCACCTCCTTTTCCACGTAAACCGGAGTCTTTAATCTTTTCAATAATTTTTGACTTAGGTGTTTGCTCTTTGACTATATTTTTCCAAGCTAGGTAACCTTTATTATCTAAATATGTTTTGAGGGAACCAGGATCTTTTAAATCAAACGTGTCAGTGCATAACTTAATCGTCATTTATATTCTCCAAGATTTGATCAACCTTTTCTAATGTAAGATTTTCATAATTTTTGTGGTTAATTTGCATCATTGGCCCACCGTTACAGGCTGCTAAACACTCAATTTCATCTTTAAGATAAAACTTATTATCGCTGGTTGACTCCCCAACTTTTATTTTCAGCTTATCCTCAATATATGAGAGTATCTGATCTGATCCTCTCAACATGCAAGAAACATTATTACATACAGCTATAACATTCTTGCCAACAGGAACAGTGTTGATCATAGTATAAAAAGTAGCTACCTCATATATATCTATTTCACTAACTGACAAATAATCAGATAACGCTTTAATGATATTTTTTGTAATGAAACCTCGATTGTGATGTTGTAGAATTAACAAACTTTCAATAACTGCAGATCTTTTTTTATCCAATGGGAATTTTTTCACGACATCATTGATTAATCCCGCTAACTCTTCATTAATTATAAATTCTTGACTCATCTGTCAATTTCTCCAAAAACTATATCCTGAGTACCTATGATTGTGACTACATCTGATAACATATGATCTTTGCACATTTCATTTAGAGCAGCTAAATGTGGAAACCCTGGAGCTCGTATTTTTAATCTAAAAGGTTTGTTTGCGCCATCAGATATCATGTATACTCCAAACTCTCCCTTTGGTGCTTCAACAGCCGTATAAACTTCTCCTTTTGGCGCGCAGTAACCCTCTGTAAATAATTTAAAGTGATGTATTAAAGACTCCATCTCAACTTTCATATTTTCTCTACTAGGTGGAGCAACTTTAGCGTCATCAATCATTATTGATCCTGGATTTTTATTTAGCCATTTAACACATTGCTTTATGATTTTATTTGATTGTCTTAACTCTTCCATTCTTACCAAATATCTATCATATGAATCTCCTGTTTTGCCAACTGGAATATCAAATTTCATTTTATCGTAAACTTCATATGGTTGTTTTTTTCTAAGATCCCAGTCTAACCCAGAGCCACGCAACATTGGTCCAGTAAAACCTAATTCAATTGCTCTTTCAGGTTCTACTATTCCTATTCCTACTGTTCTCTGTTTCCAAATTCTATTATCAGTTAGAAGATTTTCGTATTCATCCACACAGCTAGGGAATCTAGAGGTGAAATCATCAATAAAATCCAACATACTTCCTTCTCTATTATAATTTTGATCACTGAGCTGATCATTATTTTTATATGATGATTTTATATATTTTGGCATCTTAGAAGGTAGATCTCTAGCAACTCCTCCTGGTCTATAATACGTTGCATGCATTCTAGTTCCCGATACTGCTTCATAGCAATCCATCAAATCTTCTCTTTCTCTAAATGCATACAAGAAGACTGACATGGCTCCGATATCTAAAGCATGTGCACCAAGCCATAAAAGATGATTCAGGATTCTTGTAATCTCATCAAACATAACTCTTATATATTTAGCTCTTTCAGGTGTTTCAATGCTAAGTAATTTCTCAATTGCTAAAACATAAGCATGCTCATTACACATCATAGATACATAATCCAGTCTATCCATATATCCTATAGACTGATTATAAGGTTTAGATTCAGCTAACTTCTCTGTTGCTCGATGCAGTAATCCAATATGAGGATCAGCACTCTTGATAATCTCACCCTCCATTTGCAATACTAGTCTTAACACACCATGAGCTGCAGGATGTTGAGGTCCAAAATTCATAGTAAAATTTTTGAACTCTTTCATTATTTATCTTCTCTAATTACTTTAGGCACTAACACTCTAGGCATTATATCTACAGGCTCCTGTATTATTCTTTTTAAAGCAGGGTCATATCTAATCTGAACATTACCTGTTAATGGAAAGTCTTTCCTGAAAGGATGTCCTATAAAACCATAGTCAGTTAATAGTCGTCTAAGATCTGGGTGTTCTTCGAATAATATTCCAAATAAATCAAACGCTTCTCTTTCATACCAATTTGCTGCTGGCCATAATGATGTTAATGATTTTATTATAGGTGGCTCGTCATTGAGATAAGTTTTTACTCTGATTCTATTATTATTTGAGATTGATAATAAGTGGTATACGACGCAGAATCTATTATCCATTCTATTTTGTATTTGTTTGTGCTCAAACTTTATCCTGCCATGCGATGATGGTTTAATTCCTCTACTATAACCTGTTGAAGTTGCCTCTTTTGTACTCCATTCTGTTTCACCATAAGTGTAATAATCTACCGCACATATATCAGTTAGCTGTATAAAATCTAATTCTTTATTATTTTTTAGAGTGCTCATTACATCAAGCAATGAGTCTTTATGAATTTTCATTGTTAACATATCTGTACACTCTTCTAATTCATATTGATCGACAATATGTTTGGCAATTATTTTTTTCATTCAAAAGTCTCTGTTAGGTCTATCAGCTATTATAGTGTTCTTTTTTCTTATTTTATTCTGTAACTGTAAAATACCATATAACAATGCTTCGGCAGTGGGAGGGCATCCGGGTACATATATATCTACTGGAACGATTCTGTCGCAACCTCTCACAACTGAGTATGAATAATGATAATAACCACCACCATTTGCACATGACCCCATTGAAATGACCCATTTAGGATCAGCCATCTGGTCATAAACTTTTCTAAGAGCTGGAGCCATTTTATTAACTAGTGTTCCCGCAACTATCATTACATCAGACTGTCTAGGGCTTGGTCTAAATAACATGCCAAATCTATCGATATCATATCTTGAAGCTCCAGCATGCATCATCTCTACTGCACAACAAGCTAATCCAAATGTCATTGGCCACATAGAACCAGTTCTTGCCCAGTCAAATAAATTAGTTGATTTAGCTAGGACGAATCCATCTTTATGTATGTTTTCTAATCCCATTCTAATGCCCCCTTTTTCCATTCATAAATAAATCCGACAATCAAAATTAATAAAAATATTGCCATTGAGACAAGTCCATGTATTCCAATATCATGAATGACTATTGCCCAAGGAAATAGAAAAGCTATTTCTAAATCAAAAATAATAAATAATATGGCTACTAGATAATATCTAATATCAAATTTCATTCTTGTATCTTCAAATGCTTCAAACCCACATTCATAGGGCGAATTCTTCTCTATATCAGGATTATGAGGTCCAAATGTAAAACCAATACCAAGCATTATGGTCGCAAATATGAGCGCAAAGACTAAAAAAATAAATATTGGTAAATACTCTAATAACATAACATTCTCATTATATCCTATAAATATATTACATACTATTATCTGAGTAATCATGTGATTTTGGTGCTATTTAATAGTCATAAAAATGATAAAATAACATCAATGAATAACACTCAAAACCTTAGTAAAACTAGCGAAATATATGAGAATATATGGGTTTGCATGGATAAAGGTGTAAATGACAGACTTTCTGACTACCATACGTTTTCATTATCTACTTCGTGCAAAATGATTCCTGAAATCAGAACAGTAGTTCTTAGAGGTTGTGATAGAGAAAAGCAACGTATAATTTTTCATACAAATAATTTAACAAAGAAAGTTAATGAGATACAAGATAATCCAAATGTCGGAGCCTTGTTCTATGATAAAAAAGCAAAGGTCCAAATTAGATTTAATGGTATTGCAGTTATAAATAATGGGGATGAATATTGCAAGAATAGATGGAATAAAATGAGTTCCCAATCACAAGAATGCTATTATCAAAATGTAGCACCTGGTAAAGATATTCAGTATCCGGAAATAGTTAAAAATCAACTAGAGAACAAGCTAAGTAAAAATTTTACTGTTATTACAATCAATATACATAGAATTGAGTGGCTATACCTATCATCTACTGGACACACGAGAGTGAAGTTCCTAAAAGATAAAAAATTTTCTGGTCAATGGATAGCGCCATAGATTTTGCCGATGGCCGGAGTCGAACCGGCACGACTCGCGTCACAGCCTTCTTAGGACTGCGTGTCTACCAATTCCACCACATCGGCTAAACTAAGGAAGATCCTTTGTGTCAATTGAATCTAGAGGCTTCGTATTTGTCTGCGGTTGGTTTGTATTTTCTATCAAACTATCACTGACAGGTGATGTATTTGAAGCAAAATATGCTAGTGATAAGCTTGTTAGAAAGAAAGAAAGCGCGATAACTGTTGTTATTTTAGTCAGAAATGTAGCACTACCCTGCGCTCCAAATACTGTTGACGATGCTCCGCTTCCAAATGCAGCTCCCGCGTCTGCGCCTTTCCCATGTTGAACTAATATAAGAACAACTAGAGAAATAGCCAAAATTATATGAATACTTAATATTATTGTTTGCATGATGTAGTTATCTCAAATTGAAGAGCAAATATCAATAAATTTTTTAGAATTTAATGATGCTCCTCCTACTAATGCCCCATTTACATTAGAAAGGACAAGTATTGATGCTGCATTTAAATTATTTACACTACCTCCATATAAAATTTTAATGCTATTCGTCTTTGTTCCTAATATCTTACTAAGACTATTGTGAATATAGCCATGTACATCACGTATATCATCTAGACTTGCAGTTTTACCAGTACCAATGGCCCATACTGGCTCATAGGCAATAATAATTTTATTATGATCTGATTTAATTAAATTAGCCGATTTTACTAAAGCTGATTTTAGCTGTCGTAAAATTACTTTTTTTGTCGACTTTGAATTATATTCAGCTATAGTTTCTCCGACACATAAAATTGTCTGCATACCAGATTCTATTGATAGTCGTACTTTTTTAGAAATAATTTTTTCATCTTCATTAAAAACATGTCTTCTTTCTGAGTGACCTACTAATGTATAATTACAGTTGTAGTCTTTTGTCATATCAACAGATAGCTCACCAGTATAGGCACCGTTTTGATATGGAGATATATTTTGCGCACCTAAAGAAATTTTTTTTCTTGAAACCTTATGATGCTTTAATCTATTCAATATAGTCTCAAGATATATTGCAGGAGGTAATATTAAAATATCACATGTAGGTTTTGCTTTTTTATATAAACGAATAAAATTATTTATTAACCTAATTAATGATTTAGCATCACCATTCTGTTTCCAATTTGCAGCTATAAGATATTTTTGATTGTTCATACTATTGTATTTTTATTAATATTATCATAAAAGTACCTGGAAAGTATTTCTATTTTCTCCGCATCTTCATGCTCTATTAACAATCTAATTAGATTTTCTGTTCCAGATGGTCTCAATAATAACCTTCCACTTGACCCTATCATTTTTTCTAATTTAGAAAAAACTTTAATATTTACCTTGTCTTCAAAGAATTTTTTCTTATCTGTAACCTTAGTGTTAAATAATTTACTAGGAATAGAAGTTATTTGATTTTTAAGCTCATCTATACTTTTATCTTGTTTGAAAATAACTTCTAGAAAATTTATTAATGTAATAATTCCATCACCAACATATAAACGATCAGAAACAGGAGATAATATATGTCCAGATGATTCACCGCCAAACGTGGACCCCGATCTAATCATTTCTCTAAGTACATGTTTGTCACCAATATCTGTTTCAATGAAAGTAATATTATTTTTTTTATACAAACTTTGTATTCCATAATTAGTCATTTGAGTTCCTACAATTGGATTATTATTATTATTAGTTATTTTGTGAAAAAGAGCGAATATATATAAAGTGTCATCACCATTAATCTCTTTTCCACATGGTGATATAAATATTACACGATCACCATCGCCATCAAGTGCAACACCCAGATCAATCTTTAAATCTTTGGGTATTCCAGTTTTATTATAATCAGAGCTATTTGCCTTTACATTATTAAAATCTAATATAAATTTCTTTAAGCCTTCTATATTAGTTGCGCCACAATTATCGTTAATATTTTTGCCAGTAGGCTCATTATGGATAGGTATTATATTGATAAAGCTATCCATTAATATCTTTTCTACAACATGAGATGATGCTCCATTAGCGCAGTCAACTAAAATATTAAATTTTTCTTTGGGAACCTTCACATCTTTCATTTTTAATGAAAAATAGTTATTGAGATAATTAATATAATACTTATTAAAGTCCTCTGAAAAATTACTTTTAGAGCTCTGTTGGTTATTAATATTTATCTCTTCTTTCCCATTAAAATAATTATTCTCTATTTTCTCTTCCAAGTCGTTACCTAACTTAAAACCATTTTTATCAAAAAACTTAACCCCATTATCATGAAAAGGATTATGAGATGCTGTTATCTGAATCCCTGCATACAACCCTTGACTTAATCCTGGCATATTCATACAAATACTTAATGCAGGGGTAGGGAGAAGTCCTATAGAAATAACTCCTGAACCTTGATGTTTTATTCCAATGGACAAAGCTAACTCAATTTCAGATGAAGACTCTCTGCCATCATTACTTATATAAACCTGTCCTTTTTCATTATCAAATAAAGATTTAGCGAAAGCATAACCGATCTTAATAAGATGGGTATGGTCAATAGGTGGCTCATTAAATTTACCTCTAATCCCATCTGTGCCAAATAACTTCATGCTTCGTCTCTAATAATATTTTCTGCTAAATGGACAGCTATTTTTGTCTGCCTCACATCATGTGTTCTTATAATTTTAGCACTATTTAGTATTGCGATGACAGCACTTGCGATAGATCCGTTTAATCTATCACTTGTATTTTTATTTAATAAATTACCTATCATACTTTTTCTTGAGGTACCTATTAAAATATTTTGACTAATTGCAGTAAACTCTTTCAAGTTATTTAGGAGCTCATAATTATGGTCAAGTGTTTTTCCAAAACCAAATCCAGGATCTATAATTATTTTATCCATAGAGATACCATGAGAAACGCAAAACTTCACCCTATCTTCTAAATAAGATTTCACAGTGCCAACAACAGATGTATAGTTGGGATTATTTTGCATTGTTTCAGGGTTATCTAACATATGCATTAAACATATATGTGTATTGTTTTCTTTAATAATATTAACAAACCTCTCGTCAGAGATAGATGATATGTCATTAATAATATCAATCTTATAAGGTAATAATTTAAGAATAACATCAGGTTTTGTTGAATCTATGGAAATAGGAATATCATAGTTTTCTCTAATTTTGCTAACAACAGGAAGTAATCTATCAATTTCTTCTTGTATTGATATTCTTACTGATCCAGGCCTTGAAGATTCGCCACCTATATCAATGATATCCATTCCCTCAGTTATCATTTGATCTACTCTAAACATCATATTATCAAGCTTGATATATTTCCCACCATCATAAAAGGAATCGGGGGTTACATTTAATATACCCATGATTTGAGATTTATTATTACTAAAATTTAGATTCATTTATTAATTTTTTAAAAGTAAATTGAATTGATCGACTTTTTTAAAGAATTGTTCTTGATACTGGATAAATTCCTCACCATCAACAATAAATTCTTGAAATAAAATATTAGGGGGTGGAGTGCAAACTAATATGACCCCTTGACATATTTGAGTATTATAGACTTTGTTGTGAGCCATAGCATAAGCAGATAATTGTAAAAAATAATCTTCTATCCATTCTCTTTTTTTTGGTTTATTTGACTGCTTAAAATCAATTATACTTTCATTCCCATTATAAACTCCAGATGCATCAGCGGTACCTGCATATAAATTAGGATACGACAAAGTAACCTCTGCACCCCATAATTCGTCTAATTTAGAGATACCTTTCTCTATAATCTGCCTAGCCATAATTAGTGACTCTTCATTATCATTAGATAGAAGGTCTAGCTTGGCTTGGCCAGTTAAGTAATCCTCGATATGTTTATGCATAGCAGTTCCCCTGGACGAGGAGATACTCATAATCCTATTAGCTTCTGTATCACCAACCTTTTGTCTCCATCGTAGCAGTGATTCTTTTTTATATTCAGATTGAGTTGCTTTAAGTATTTCAGTGACTGATGGAAGTTTTGTGTTATTAATTTCATAATAGCGCGCACCATTGATTGAGGTGCGGGTACTAGATGGGTAATTAAATAATTTATTCCAAAACATATTAATTTAATATTTTAGATGTTATTGAACAAAAAGAAAGCATAAGTTCAAAACTTTGCTATGAGCTATAATAATTTATATATTACGATACAGGTGTCGTAGCTGGACTATCTTTAGGTTTAGCGGTACTTGGGCCACCACCATCTTTAGTATCCGAGTTATCATCATCACTCCAGCTTTCTGGAGCAGATGGAATCTTACCATCCATAATTTCATCAATTTGTTTCACATCAATGGTTTCATATTTCATCAATGCATCAGCCATAATATGCATTTTGTCCATGTTGTCTTTAATAAGTTTAGTTGCACGCTTGTACTGTACATCTATTATATGTCTAATCTCTGAATCAATAGTGTGAGCCGTTTCATCGGAAACTGTTTTTTGCTGAGACACAGACTTACCAAGAAATACTTCGTTTTCTTCCTCAGCATATGCAAGTGGTCCCATTTTTGTTGATAAGCCCCATTTAGTTACCATGCTTCTAGCAAGACCTGTTGCTCTTTCAATGTCATTTGAAGCACCAGTTGTGACTGCATCTGCTCCAAATATTTCTTCTTCCGCAACTCTTCCGCCAAAAAGTGCCGCTATCATACTATTAATTCTTTGTTTGCTGTTGCTATATCTGTCCTCTTCAGGTAGAAACATGGTTACACCAAGAGCTCTGCCTCTAGGTATAATACTCACTTTATAAACTGGGTCATGATCTGGTACAAGTCTGCCAACTACTGCATGTCCTGCTTCATGATAAGCAGTGAGTTTTCTTTCATCGTCATTCATCACCATGGATCTTCTTTCTCCACCCATCAAAATTTTATCTTTTGCTTTTTCAAAATCGTCCATTGTAACAATTTTCTTGCTTGCTCTTGCAGCAAATAACGCAGCTTCGTTAACTAAGTTTGCTAAATCAGCACCAGAAAACCCTGGTGTACCTCTAGCTAATAGTTTTGGCTTAACATCATTTGATGTTGGAGTTTTTTTCATATGAACTTTCAATATTTGTTCTCTACCTCTAATATCAGGCAATGGAACTGTTACTTGTCTGTCGAATCTTCCAGGTCTTAGTAATGCAGGATCTAGAACATCTGGTCTATTAGTAGCAGCTATTACTATTACTCCTTCATTACCCTCAAAACCATCCATTTCTACAAGTAACTGGTTTAATGTTTGCTCTCTTTCATCGTGGCCACCACCTACGCCAGCCCCTCTATGTCTTCCTACAGCATCTATTTCATCGATGAAAATTATACATGGAGCATGTTTTTTAGCCTGTTCAAACATATCGCGCACTCTTGATGCGCCTACACCTACGAACATTTCTACGAAATCTGAACCAGATATCGTGAAGAATGGGACTTTTGCTTCCCCTGCTATAGCTCTAGCAAGAAGAGTTTTTCCTGTTCCTGGAGAACCAACCATGAGGACGCCTCTTGGTATTTGACCACCTAAATTTTGAAACTTACCTGGGTCTCTAAGGAAATCAACAAGTTCTTTAACTTCTTCTTTTGCTTCTTCGACTCCAGCCACGTCTTTGAATGTTACTTTTACCTGATCTTCTGTTTGTAATTTAGCCTTGCTTTTACCAAAAGACATTGCTCCGCGACCGCCGCCGCCTCCGCCCTGCATTTGTCTCATAAAGAATATCCAAACTCCAATTAATAATAGAAATGGAAACCAATGAATGAATATTTGCGCAAGAAATGATTGTTTCTCAGGGGCTTTTCCAGCTATCTTGACTTTACTCTTTAATAATTCTCCAACTAACGCTGAATTGTCTGTTTCTGGGCTAAATGTAATAAATGATTGGCCAGACTTTAATGTACCTGAAATTTCTCTGCCTGATATAGTGACTTCTTCAACTTGTCCAGTTTGGACCTGTTGCATAAACTCAGAATAATTATATTCATCAGACGCATTGTTACGCCCATTCATTCCTGTGAATAACGACAATACAACTACTGCAATTACAGTCCATATTACTAAATTTTTAATTACATCACTCATATGCTATATTTTCCTTTCTTTAGAATCATTCTATTTTTAAGACTTGTATTTGTCAATCTAATAACTACTCTTTTACTATATCAGTCTTTGAATCCAATACAAATCAGGTATACCTCATTACTCTTTTTTTTTGAGGAGGCTGGTTTAAAAACATTAATTTTACTAAAGTTATTATTTAATGTTTTTCGAGTCGTTTCAAAACTGCTTCCTAAAAAATATTTCATCACCAGCATTCCATTCGGCTTTAGTTTAAATCTACAAAATCTTAGTATATCTATCGCAATATAAGAGAAGTTGCTCTGATCAATATCGCTTATACCTGTAATGTTGGGGGCTATATCAGATAATACAAGGTCTAACTTGGAATCTTTCTTCTCAAATAATTGAGTGTATGAATCATAATCTTTGATATCCTGCTCTGCAATATATACTCCATCTATTGGCTCTACATTCAGTAAATCTATTCCGACTATAAAATTAATATTTTTAAATTCCTTCAAAACTTGAAGCCATGAGCCAGGAGCACATCCAAGGTCTGCAACAGAAATTACTTTCTTCAAGAAATTATATTTTTCATCTATTGCTTTTAACTTGTAGGCAGCACGCGACCTATACTTATCCTGTTTAGATCTTTTCACGAAAGTATCTTCTGAGTGACGTCTAACCCAATTAGATGTTTTATTAACCTTGGTCATGATTAAGATTATATCATTGAAATAGATTATTTTGATTGATATGATGTTATATGACTGAAATCACCTTACAAGGAAATAAGATTAATACTAATGCGGAAATACCAGAAGTTGGAGGACAGGCTCCTGATTTTACCCTGGTAGATTCTGAACTTAATAATGTAAATTTATCGTCATACAAAGGAAAGAATATTGTATTAAATATAATTCCTAGTCTTGATACTCCAGTATGTCAGAAATCAACTAAAATATTTAATGAGCGAGTAGCCGCAATGAATAATGTTGTTGTCTTGGCTGTTTCAGCAGATTTGCCATTTGCCATGAAAAGATTTTGTACCAGTGAAAATATAAATTCAGTGATACCTTTATCTATGATGAGGTCTAGAAATTTTGCAAAAGATTATGGGGTTCTACTAGTAGACGGTCCATTATCTGGTATAACAGCAAGAGCAGTGGTTGTAATTAATAAAAATAATGAAATCATTTATTCAGAGTTAGTAAATGAAATCGCCAACGAACCTAATTATGATGATGCATTAGATTGCATATCATAATTAAATGAGTTTCACAAAAAAAGTTCTGATCTCAATGCTTGCTGGTATTATCGTAGGTGTTTTAATTAATAACTTTTTACTTCCGAATGATTTTGTAGAATATTATTTAATTAACCAAATTTTCTTAACTATATCATCTCTTTTTTTAATCTTACTTAAGATGATTGTATTACCTCTGATTTTTGTATCAGTCATCTCAGGAATTGTATCTATTAATGATGTTTCAACCCTTGGCAGACTTGGTGCAAAAACATTTTCATTGTATATTTTGACTACATTGGTTGCCATTACTCTTGCATTATTTATATCTAGCTTTGTCAACTATGATACTGTTGGTCAAATTACAAATAATATACAAAGTAATATTGAGGAAAATATAGATCAGAAAAATATAATTCTAAGTATATTCCCAACTAACTTCTTTTCAGCTTTGGCTAATGGCAATGTAATTCAAGTTTTAGCATTTGCAGTTTTTGTAGGGGTTGCCGCATCCTATGTAAAAAAAGAAATTCCTATCTTTATTGAATTAATTGATAATATGAACAAAGTTTTTAATAAAATGGTTATGATAATAATACAGTTGACTCCAATAGCTGTGTTTGCATTATTAGCTAAAACATTTGCAACTGAAGGAGTCGAGGTTTTTATTCCTTTGATTAAATATTTCTTAGTTGTGGTTTTTGTCTTAATCACTCATTTTATTTTGACATATTCAATATTACTGAGACTTTTTTCAAACTTAAGCATATATTCGTTCTATACAAAACTAAAAGCTCTGATAATTTTCACATTCAGTACCTCTAGTAGCAATGCATCTATACCTTATACATTAAACACTGTTGTCCAAAAGTATGGGGTGGACAAATCTTTTGCCTCATTTTCTATACCGCTTGGCGCAACAATCAATATGGATGGTACAGCAATCATGCAAGGCTGTGCGGCATACTTTTTAGCATCATATTATGGTATAAATTTGGCATTTAGTGACATGATAACCATAATACTGACCGCAACAATTGCATCAGTTGGGACTGCTGGAATTCCTAGCGCTGGTATCATTATGTTATCTCTTATACTAACTGAACTAGGGATTCCTCTCGAAGGTATTACATTATTATTAGGAGTTGATAGACTCCTTGACATGATGCGGACAAGTGTAAATGTTACTGGAGATACTTGTATAACCTGTGTTGTTGCCAAAAGCGAAGGTTTGATAAATATCAAAAACTTTAATCAATTAGACAGGTAATCAATTAATAGTATCATGTCTAGACTGTATATCAGTTGCATCAAAGTTATCAATAAATAAAATAGCCTTACAGAAAGCTTTTGCGCCAGATATTGTAGTTGTTAAGCAAACATTATTATTATTAGCTTCCTTTCTTATTGAAAAAGAATCTTTAATTGATCTTGCACCTTCTGTTGTATTGATAATCAAATGAACCTCTCCATTTTTGATCATGTCAACTATATGAGGCTGTCCTTCTTTAACTTTATTAACTTTATTGCACCCAATATTTTTTTCTTCTAAATATTTTTGAGTTCCTCTTGTCGCATAAAGGTTGAAACCTATATCAATTAAATCTTTTGCAATACTACATATAGCAGACTTATCTTTATCTCTCACGCTAAGAAAAACATTCCCTGTCTTAGGTAAGATTACTCCTGCGGCTCTTTGAGCTTTGAAATAAGCTTCTCCAAAACTTTTTCCAATTCCCATCACTTCACCAGTTGATTTCATTTCAGGACCTAACAGTACATCTACTTCTGGAAACTTAGAAAATGGTAGCACTGCCTCTTTGACAGAAAAATAGTTTGGTACAACTTCTTGAGTTAACTTAAGATCTTTTAGACTTTTCCCAGCCATTACAATTGCTCCAATTTTTGCAAGTTGTATACCAATTGCTTTAGATACAAAAGGGGCTGTTCGAGATGCACGTGGATTTACCTCCAAAAGAAAAATTTCATTCTCTTTAATTGCAAATTGAGTATTCATTAAGCCAATTACATTTAATTCTAACGCTAATTGTCTAACTTGCTTTCTAAGTCGCATCAAAATACTATCAGACAAAGTATATGGAGGTATAGAGCATCCAGAGTCACCAGAATGAATTCCTGCTTCTTCTATATGCTCCATAATTGCTCCTATAAATACATCTTTACCGTCGCAAATTAAATCTATATCCACTTCAATTGCATCATTTAAAAATCTATCTAAAAGTACGGGCGAATCATTTGAAACTAAAACAGCTTCATCCATATACCTCTTCAAGTCTTCATCTGTTGTTACTATCTCCATAGCTCTACCACCTAGAACATAAGATGGCCTTACGACTAACGGGTAACCTATTTCATTAGCAGCTTTCATTGCTTGATCAGTATCAGAAGCAATAGCATTTCTAGGTTGCTTTAGACCTAGTTTTTCAACCAAATCTTTAAACTTTTCACGATCTTCAGCTACATCAATAGCTTCCGGTGAAGTTCCGATAATATTTACTTTATTAGCTTTCAATTGTTTTGCTAATTTCAGAGGAGTTTGTCCTCCATACTGTACGATAACACCATGAGGATTTTCTATATCGATGATAGACATAACATCTTCCAGAGTTAAAGGTTCAAAATATAATCGATCGGAAATATCAAAATCAGTAGAGACAGTTTCAGGATTACAATTTACCATAATAGTCTCATAACCTTCTTCTCTTAACGCAAGAGATGCATGAACACAACAGTAATCAAATTCTATGCCTTGCCCAATCCTGTTAGGTCCTCCACCAAGAATCATTATTTTTTTATTATCAGTTGGGTTTGATTCACATTCTTCATCATAAGAGGAATACATATATGCGGTGGTAGCTTCAAATTCTGCAGCACAAGCGTCTACTCTTTTGAATACAGGTTTAATATTATATTTTAATCGTAAGTTTTTTATATCGATTTCCATACAATCTACACATCTAGCAATAAATGAATCAGAAAACCCTTTTTTCTTAAGACTCATCAGGGAGGCTTGAGTTAGATAACCTATATCCTTACATTTTAAATTCTTTTCTTCCTTTACCAAGTCTTCTATTTGAGACAAAAACCACAAATCAATACTAGTTAAATTATGCACATCGGATAGGGAATAATTTTGCCTAAATGCCTCAGAAACATATAATATTCTCTCAGGAGTTGGAGATCTTAGCTCGTTTTTCAAAAAGTCACTATTCTCTTCACTAGGCAAACTCATCTCTTTTAACCCATCAATACCTATCTCAAGACCACGAAGAGCTTTCTGAAAAGATTCTTGAAAATTTCTTCCTATAGCCATTACTTCACCAACTGATTTCATTTGAGTAGTTAACTTATTATCTGCTTCTTTAAATTTTTCAAAAGCAAACCTTGGGATCTTTGTAACAACATAATCAATGCTTGGTTCAAATGATGCAGGAATAACGTTGCCTGTAATTTCATTTCTTAGTTCGTCCAAAGTATATCCAATAGCGAGTTTTGCTGCAATTTTAGCAATAGGAAAACCAGTGGCTTTTGATGCTAACGCTGAGGATCTAGATACTCTTGGATTCATTTCTATGACGAGTACTCTTCCGTCTTTTGGTGAAATAGCAAATTGTACATTTGATCCACCAGTGTCAACCCCTATTTTTCTGAGCACCTGTATGGATGCATTTCTTAATGTTTGATATTCTTTATCTGTTAATGTTTGTGCTGGAGCAACAGTTATAGAATCTCCTGTATGTACCCCCATAGGATCAATATTCTCAATAGAACAAATAATAATACAGTTATCATTTCGATCTCTGACCACCTCCATCTCAAACTCTTTCCATCCAATAACTGACTCTTCAATCAACACCTCGCTTGTAGGAGATAAATCTACTCCTCTTTTTACAATCGTTTCAAAATCTTGTACATTATAAGCAATCCCTCCACCAGATCCCCCCAGGGTAAAAGATGGTCTTATTAAGACTGGAAAACCTATTTTTTTCTGATGTATGAGAGCCTCCTCATAATCATGAGCAATATAAGCTGTTGCCGTCTCTAGTCCAATTTCAGACATTGCATTTTTAAATAACTCTCTATCTTCTGCCATGTCAATTGAATCAACACTAGCGCCAATTATTTCTACATTATATTTTTCTAAGATTTTATGTCTATTTAAATCAAGTGTTGTATTAAGAGCAGTTTGTCCCCCCATGGTTGGAAGAATTGCATCTGGTTTTTCCTTAATAATAATTTTTTCTATATTTCGCCAATGTATTGGCTCAATATAAACTTTATCTGCCATGTCTGGATCAGTCATTATTGTAGCTGGGTTAGAATTAACAAGAATAACCCTTATCCCTTCTTCTCTTAAAGCTCTACATGCTTGGACACCAGAATAATCGAACTCGCAGGCTTGTCCTATTACTATTGGGCCTGCGCCTATGATTAAAACACTTTTAATTTTTTTATTTGCTGGCATTTTTCCTCTTAGACATAGATAAAATAAACTTTTCAAAAATTAAATTAATATCTTGTGGTCCAGGACTAGCCTCAGGATGTCCTTGAAAACCAAAAGCGTATTTTTCTTTAACTTCAAATCCTTGAAGAGAATTATCAAATAGAGAAATATGTGTTGGTACAACATTATCAGAAAGATTCTTGTCATCAATCATAAAACCATGGTTCTGGCTGGTAATAAAAACTTTTTTAGTTGCCAAATCCATTACTGGATGATTAGCGCCATGATGACCAAATTTCATCTTAATTGTTTTACTTCCAGATGCTAATGCTAATAACTGAAAT
>ERZ1049444.712-NODE-712-length-28989-cov-6.388436_pt1 | contig 28989 bp, 24 predicted proteins | sample MGYA00383101_ERZ1049444 | MGnify/ENA primary metagenome ERZ1049444 (study PRJEB29581, sample SAMEA5548371) | metagenome | biome: marine; feature: coastal; material: water | depth 50 m | study: Short-term variability in the microbial, nano- and picoplankton...
TCTGCGGTTTTAGCAACTTATGTCTGGCGTTTTGCAGCGGTCATGATCAGTCATCGCATCCAAGCTAACCACCCGATTTTTGAGTGGTTCACCTGTCTGGCTTATGGCATCATTGCCGCACTGGTGGCTCGGACACTTATTATTCCTACAGGCTTGCTGGCATTACTTCCGCTTTGGCATAGATTGATAGCTATGGCCCTGGCCTTTCTAGGCTTTTATGTTTTGGGAAAACGCCTCTGGGTAGGTATTGTTTTTGGTGAAACAGGCTTCATTGTACTTTTGTGGTTCAATGGAGTCGATGGGATAGGTTTATAGTACAGTCTATTATCTATATTTATTTAAGCCTAACTCTGAAGATATTAGGAAATGTTAATAAGGTGGATGTAAATTGTTTAAGTAAATACGCTGGAGAAAATTACTTTCAAGAAAAAAATTAAATTAGGCTCTAACTTCTTAAATATTGATATTAAGGGATTTACTTGGTCGTGGGAGAATAATTTGAACCTTTGCTTACTTTACCATTGTCTAGCTTAAGACATGTTCTAAAGACGAGATAAGATGATCCTCCTCAATCTACAGTCATTTGCATCTGCAGGGAATTATGGCATCGGTCATGGCCAAAATTGGTTCAAAAACTCGTATGAAACTAGAAAGAAGAATCATAAGCGCGATTTAAAACCGCGCTTATAATCTGATCTACAAATTTATGATGCAGATATAGTGCTACACTTGTCTTTGATACCAGTTTTCTGGATTAGTATGTTGATTTCATCTTCCAGTAAATGGGCTCTTTCATAACTTTCAACTGAACTCTTATCTAAGAACAGACTAGGATAATTACCATAAAGTATTGATTCAAAGGTTAATTGATATTCCCCAGTACAGCCATACATTTGTGACAGAGCGACTAAATGTTCACCTTTTCCTTGAGAAATCTGTTCAGATAACGCATTCCATGTTTTGTCTAGGTACTCTACACGGTTACTCTTAACAAGATCCCAATTTTCACAACCTAAACTTCCCGAAGTACTAGCACTCATAAAAGTACTTGCTGAAGAATAATCTATTGAAGCATTAAGTGGATCTTCGCTGGCATATCCCATTGGACCTCCAACATGACACGCCAAGGCAGTCGAGACCTGAAACAAAAATACAAGAGCAACCCCAAACATAGTAATATTAATTGATTTCATCTTTGATCCTTACATTAAAAGATTAAAAAAATAGTAAGGGATCAAGTTGCCCTATAGTCTTACTTCTGTCAAGTTTTTTTTTTTTTTTAATATTTGATGAAGCAGATGAATTTAGAAAAATCCCTTATGCACAAGAATTACAAAATTTTCATAGTTTCATGCACTATGCAATGCAACTGTGTAACTTTCTAAAATAAAACATGAAATTTGTACCAAACACCAATTAAATATAACTTTCAGAACGATTGTTCCTCTTCAAAATTATCCAAAGACTACTACCACATCTTCTGTGAATTACCTATTAAAAATCTTGCTTGCTCAGTAATACGTATTTATACAACTTGATTTAGAAGTGATAAATATATATTATGATTTATGAAGCAAACATGGGTATATCTAGAGAATATTGTTTTGTTTTCATTCAGTTTGAGTAGATTATTATTTGCTCAGCGTATATTTAGATTCTATGTAAAAGCTGAAGTTACTTTTCCCCCCAACTATCTCTGTATCGTCTTTTGGCCTGAAGTTTTCCTCTGCCAAAAAGAAGAGTCTTTTTCGGATAGTTCAGCAGAAGCAGATACATCGTCATCGTATGACATAACCGTCAGCGGGAAAGTCCGGAAGGGACAGATGTCAAGTTAGAGAGATCACGGTACCTGAACTGGACAACAGCATGCCTTCCACTGGTAACAACTTCATATTGATAGCAGATTACACTTCCACCAAGTTCTACATAAAAACTTGAGTTAACTCATTTAAAATTATGAATTAAACGACTAAGCTCTTAGCCAGAGGATGAAAATTGTGATGAATCGTGAGACTGTACGTCATGATAAGTATCTTATTCCTGCTCAAACAGTCTATTTAACAGTAGTTGATCTAGCCTAAAATCTTTTAAAGAGCAGAATTATGTATTTATCAGGGGTTAAAAAGTTGTTCACTATTTCCAACCGCGGGTCGATCACGGTCATAACCCTTCTCGGGTACTTTTTGCTTGCCTCCAACATTACTGTGGAAAAATTGCTGCTTGAGTCATATAATCGGTATGAAATCAACTTCTCCACGGCTGCGCTTTTCATGATTTTAACGGCCCTGCAGGAACTGTTGAAACGCGGTTCTCTTCAAAGGATCAAACCTGTTTCATGGAAAATTCTGCTTCTGATGAGTCTGTTTACACTAGGTGCCTGGCATTGCTTCCTTAGCGCTCTGTCAGGTTTGAGTGTTTTTGAATTCGGCGCGATGAGCCTGCTTGCACCTGTGGTGATGGCCTCTCTCGCAATGCTTATTTTGAGGGAGCGTCCATCACCTTGGATTTGGCCAGCGATTGGATTAGGAATTGTCGGTGGATGGTTGATGGTGAATGTTGAGTGGCAGGGTTGGAGCAGTGGATATTACCATGCATTCATGCTAGGAGCATTACTATTCTCTTCGCTGCGATGGATCACAGTCAAGTATGCTGGAGAGAGTGTTCATGCTTCGGCTATGATTTTCTGGGAACCAATTATGGTATTGCTAGCAATGGGATCCATTATAGATCTCGCTGACTTGTGGAACAAAATGACCCCCATGCTCTTCGGTTCTGCGGTATTGCTGTTTCTCTCACGTCAGTGCCTTGTCCGTTCCTACCAGACTCCAGTCACATCTGCCACTTCAATCTCCGCTCTGATATACACCAAAGTTGGTTGGACCTTGCTCTTTGGCTACTTGTTTTGGGGTAGTCTTCCAGAACCACTTGAATGGCTTGGGGTACTATTTATTCTCCTCAGCAGTTGGATGATAGTTTTCCGTGTAACACCATCTGCAAGATTGGGAAGAGTTGACTGAACTATGAGGTATTGAAAAAAATAATAATTATAAGGGGGGGTAAAATGGTACAACACTGTAACTACATTGTACCACTTTCAGCAAGTTTCAAACCAGTTAAAGAGCAAATACCTTAACGGATGAATATAAATCTATAAGGTATTATTTGTTAATACCAATATTCATAAGTGGAAGTGGTGAAGGACTGTCTCCATTCATGAAATAGATTTTGGAAGCAGGATCCTTAGAGATTGCTTTCAGGGCTTCTAAAGCCATTAATTTAACATAATTGGGATTACTCCCTATTGCTTTATTTATTTTCTCTATCTCATATGCCTGGGCATCTGCTAGGACCCTCACTTTATTTGCTTGTTCTGTTGCAGCTTCACTCTCTGCTGTTGCTTGAGCGACCTTTTGCTGCTGTTCTGTAGCGAAGCGCTCCAATTCGGCCTTTTGCTTCTCTACTTCCTGTTCACGCTCTTTTTTTGACTCAATAGCCTTTATAATAAAAGGAGGCAGAGATATGTCACGGATAAGTACAGCTCCGACATTGACCCCTTTTTCTACAAGGTAATCCTCGAGGCCAGTCAATAAGGATGTCTGCAAGTTCTGCTGTGTCTCTTCTAAGAAAAAGTCTTCTGCCCTTATGATGGCCTTACCCTGTTCGCGTAAGAGTGATCTTAGTTTAGGCACAATATGTACCCTTAAAACATCCTTAGCAGAACCAGTTCCCTTTAAAATTTTGGGGGCCATATCTTTTTCGATCCGATACTGGACACTGACTTGAATCTTGGTTTGAAGTTGGTCTTGGCTGGGAACATTGGCTTCTTCCAAGTGAGACTTTTGACGAACGTCATAAAAATACCATTCAAAAAATGGGTTGACGGGAACGTGTAAACCTTCTTCATATGGATCAGCCTGTACCTCACCAAAGAGAGTCGCGACAGCAACATAACCCGCAGGGACTTTTTGATAAAGAGATGAGCCAAACCACATAAAGACTACAACTATGATAGCGATAACAATCAACGGTTTAGGTATATTTATATTTTCCATTACAATTCCTTTAAATTGAAATATTGATTTAAATATTTTTAAAATATTAAGGTGGACTCCTTGTATTCTCCATTTAGATTACATAGAAGTGTAAATAAGGCAAGAGATAAGCAAATATAAAATAGGCGAAACTTAAAGTAAAAAGAAAATTTTGTGAAACTGACAGCCTTAATCTATTTGTTTTACGATTAATTCTACAAAAAATATCTGGTTGGAATTAAAAGGCAATTTCTTATGGGGGGAATGATTCAAGTAAATATTCTGTATTTTTATCTTCAGGGGTGTATTACGCATTATTTTGTATTTAAAAATAATACATTATATCAATTACTTATTATTATAATAAATCATAAATTTAAGAAATTAGCAAATAAACATAATTAAGCATTGATTAATTAATGTTTAATCAATATACTAAGCAAGCATTAATCAATATATAATATGAGATATGAGCCTAGTACAAAAAAGAAATCAAACGGTATTTTTGAATTATAGCATAGTAAGAGCTATTCCAAAATATTTTTAGCCGGAACACAATCAAGAAGTATTACATCGATACCATAATGATAAATTCCTAAAGGAGAACGGATCTTTATAATGGAGCAATTGAAGATTGTGTAGTTGATGAGATAATCGTTTAGCACGACATCCACAAAGATTATGTACATTGACTATGCGGCATAAAACTATAATAATATTATGAAAATGTAAAGAGGGTAATAGAATAATAATATAATTCGGTGAATAGTTAAAACTGTGCTAGATTAATTTGAAGTTATGGTCCAAGAATTTAAAATACCTCGTTCTATTGTTGCTCCACTAATAGATAGATAACTAAGAAAATTGAGTAAAATTAGGTAGGTAAAAAAATGTAGTATTTTGAATTACTATTTTTATTATCTTTGCTATTCCGCGTTTTAAGACTTTAAATCTGTTTCGGTAGTGATGAATTCGGTGGATGCGAATCTCTATCACTCAGTAATAATATCTTCTATTTATAAAAATAATAATTCAATTAAATATTCATCAATAACACTTCTCGTTCCATTCAAGTATGAATCCCATGAAAAATTTCTGGCAATTAAATTTACTGATTGTATTAATGTTTCTTTTATTTTCAGGCTGCGAAAAATCTACTTCTGGTTCAACAGCATCAAGTAAAAAAGGGTCTAGAGATCAGGCAAAAGATTTTCAGAAAAAAGAACCAATTAATGGTGAGACAGCATCCCGTCGTAAATCAAGTAAAAATCGTGATAATAAAAAGAAGACCAATGTACGTGTTCATGAGGTTGATTTGGAATCACTCAGTATTCAGTCCACTTATGTTGGAAATTTACTTCCTAATCAACGATTAATTATGAAATCAGAGATAGATGGTGTCATCGAGAACATATATTTCGATGAAGGTGAGGAGATTTTTCAAAATAAAAAACTGGTTGATATTTCTACTAAAGAACTAAGTTTAAAACTTAAAATTGCATTAGCTGACTCAAAGCTTGCTGAGAGCAATCTTAATAGAGATGAAGAATTAGCCAAAAAGAATCTTATACCAAATGCACAACTTGATCAGACAAGGACTTTTGCTGAAAGAGCTTCATTTAATAAAGAACTTTCAAAAATAAATCTAAACAAGTCTTTAATCAAGTCACCTCTGAAAGGAACTATTAAAACACGTTTCGTAAAAGTAGGAGAATTTGTGCGAAAGGGCGACCGACTGGTAGAAATTTTGGATGTAGACCGTATATTAGTCAAAGTCAACATACCAGAGCAGGAAATTCTTCAAATTAAGATTGGGCAAAAAGTTGATATTGTACTATACATCTTGGAGAACAAAATGATTGAAGGACAAGTTAAGAAAATAGGCCTTGAAGCAGACGCAAGCAACAGGACATTTCCGGTTGAAATAGAAGTTGATAACAGTGAAAGAGAACTGCGGCCAGGCATGCTGGCTAGAGCCACATTTACTCAAAGAGTTGATCAAGATCAGGTTGTCGTTCCAAGGCACGCAATCATGGAACGTGACATGGGGCGTATTGTATATGTTGTGGATAATGGTATTGCTGTTCAGCGAAAGGTCGCTATCGGTATCACTCAGAGAGAGAAAGTCCAGGTCATTATGGGGTTAAGTAAAGGAGAAAAGCTTGTTATTGAAGGACATACTAAACTAACTGATGGTGAAGAAATAAATATAGTTCAATAAAATAATTGAAATAACCTCTTAATTATTTAGCACTTATGCATCCAAGTCATATAGCAATTCGGAATCCAGTTTTTGTTTTCGTAATGGTACTTGTAATAAGTATTGCTGGGTTTCAAGCTTACAAGTCCATCCCACGGGAGGCTGCTCCAGATATCCAGATCCCATTGCTGATTGTCAGTATTCCATTCCCCGGTGCAACTCCAGAAGACGTTGAGTCTCTAATTACCAATAAAGTAGAACAGGAACTAAAGACAATAAAAAATCTGGAGGAAATCAGTTCAACATCATCTGAAGGTGTATCTGTGCTAACCCTTGAATTCACTTCTGATTTTGAAATAAGTGAAGCAAGAACGAAGGTTCGGGAGAAAATGGACCAGATCAAACCGGATTTACCTGCAGATGCAGAAGATTATCAGATTTCAGAAATCAATCTTTCAGAACGGCCTTTAATGATTCTCAACCTTGCAGGGGATATGGGACTTCTGGGGCTTACAGAGCTTGCCGACGAAGTAAAAGAAGAAATTGAGGGTATCCCTGGAATTCTGGAAGTAAGACGTGCAGGTGGTCTTGAAAAAGAGATCCGAGTCTATGTCAATCCTGATAAGATGAATTATTATAAATTAGCACTCAATCAGGTCAGTAGTGCCATAAGCAATGAAAATACAAATTTACCTGGTGGCACAATAACTATGGGACCTACCAAATATATGATTAGGGTTCCAGGAGAATTCATCAGTCCTGAAGGAATTAACGAGGCTCTTATCTCAGCACCAAATCAGGTCCCTGTTCGTGTGAGAGATATAGCCAAGGTAGTCTTTAGTTACAAGGAAGTCACCAGCAAATCAAGACTTGATGGACTTGAATCTGTATCTCTTAGTATTGTAAAGCGTAGTGGAGAAAATCTGCTGGCTATAAGAGATGAAGTCAAATCCATCATTAAACGTCTTGAAAAGGATTATAAGGAAGATGTTAAATTCAGCATACTCTCAGACCAAGGTGAACGTGTTCAACAAATAGTAAAAGACCTAGAAAACAATATAATTACCGGGTTCGTCCTTGTTTTTCTGGTTCTTCTTTTGGTAATGGGTATCAGTAACGCTCTTCTAGTTGCAATAGCAATTCCTCTTTCATTTCTGGTTAGCATGATTATCCTCAATGTAATGGGGTTCACCCTCAACATTGTTGTTCTCTTTAGCCTAATTCTCTCATTGGGTCTGCTGGTTGATAATGCAATAGTAATTGTGGAAAACATTTATAGACACAGACAGGCAGGAAAAAACCGAATCGAAGCTGCATTGTTAGGAACTAAGGAAATTGCGATACCAGTTACAACATCAACGATCACTACTGTTGCGGCTTTTTTCCCTTTGATTTTTATGCCTGGTATTGCAGGTGAATTTATAAGTTTTCTACCTAAGACTTTAATTGTGACCCTTTCTTCCTCTCTTTTTGTGGCACTTATTATTAATTCTGTCTTCTGTTCCACGATGATGAGGGTTAAGGTCAGCAAGGAAGTTACGTCTGATTTTGATGAGCTTAAATTAGTAGATCACTCTAAAATTCTTCGTGGTTATCAGGTGGCCCTTCGAGGTGTTTTAAGATTCAGATTTGTTACTGTTATGGTCTTCATTTTTTTATTTATAGGCACGTTTTATTGGTATGCCACAAACACTTTTCCACGAAAAAGAGTAGAATTTTTTCCTAAAACTGAACCTAGTGAAGCTGTTGTAAACATTACAGCTCCCATGGGAACGACCCTTGAAATATCTGATGGCTATGTAACTTTAGTAGAAGGATACATTGAAGACGATATGGACAAACTCGATGCTGTAGTCGCCAATGTCGGCCAACGAAGGGGGTCAGGAGCCTCATCTTCTGGGAGCACTACAACCTACCTAAGCCATGTTGTCCTTGATTTTCCCAGTTGGCAGAACTGGGTTGAAAAACCATCTGAGATTATCAAAAATCTGAGGCAGAAATTAGTTAAAATGGTTGGAGTACAAGTTAAGCTAGCTGAATCCCAAAGTGGTCCTCCGACTGGAAAGGCCTTTAATCTTGAAGTCCAAGGAGAGGATTTTAGTAAAATGATTGATTCAGTTGAAATAATCAAACAAAGAATCAAAGATATTCCTGGTCTTGTAGATCTCTCAGATGACTTTGACCGAAGTCGGCCAGAATTAAAAGTAATTATTGATCGTGATAAAGCTTCCAGGCTTGGCTTTCGCGCACGTGATATAGCATCCACTGTTCGTACAGCATTTAATGGTAAAAAAGTATCCGTGTTTCGTGATGGAACCGAAGAATATGATATCTGGGTACAACTGGATCAGAGTTTTAGAAGGAACCAATCTGATTTATCCTCTCTTTTTATTTATACTTCCTCTGGAGAACCCGTAAGACTCAGTGAAATAGCAAAAGTAGATACAGGCCCATCCTATGGCTCAATCAGACATACTGATACTGATAGAACTATCACCATCAGTGGGGATGCTTTTAGGGTTCCTGGTCCTGTTCTAGTGATGAAAGCTCAGCAGGCACTAAAAGATTTAGAATTACCTGATGGAGTACAATATAAATTCACCGGAGAAAACAAAGGAAGGAAGGAAACCCAGATGTTTCTAGGAAAAGCTGTACTCATTGCGATAGGACTTATTATTATAGTTATGGTTGCTCAATTTAACTCAATTGCGCTACCTCTGATAGTTATTACTTCTGTATTCATGTCTGTTATGGGAGTCTTGTTGGGATTAATTGTTCATGATCGTCCATTCGGTATTATCATGACAGGAGTCGGAACAGTTGCTTTAGCAGGTATAGTAGTCAATAATGCTATTGTTATGCTGGATTTTGTTGTCAAATTACGTAAAAGAGGATTCGGCAGAAATGAAGCCATGATTCTCGCTTCTGCTGTAAGGTTTAGACCTGTGTTACTTACTGCAATAACTACAATAATAGGCCTTGCTCCAATTGCAATGGGAATGGACATTGATTTTAGCCGTGACTCTCCAGTTGTTTTTGGATCAGCAAGCGCCAGTTTTTGGAAGGCGATGGCGCTTGCTATCATGTATGGCCTGGGCGTTGCGACTTTTTTGACTCTTTTCATGGTCCCCACCCTTTACTCGCTTATTGAAGATGGAAGAGAACGTTTAATAAAACTGTTAAGTAAATATACTTCTTTTGAGAATTCAAATAATATTAAAGCAGAATCAAAGCTAAATTAAAAAAATTAGATAGGTTTTTAAGAGTATAAAAAAGATATAATATACAGGTAAAAGAGCAAAGTCCGTGACGTTATTTTGACCTATGCAAAAATATTTCTAAAAATGAGACACTAATATTATTAATTTTATTTAAAATGTTTTGAAACTTTTAATAGTCTATATCTGCAATAGTTTGAGCTGAAAAAACAAAGTTATTTTTCATAATATTAATATCTTGTATTTAGGCATACAGATCTAATTTTCATTTTATTCAGGTGAAAACTCCACGTGATAATTTTTGCCCCCTCTGAACTAACACAACGTACTCCAAATCATTTCAGTTTTGGCGGGCTTGATAGAGATGTTATTACACGTGAAAAGGATAATTGTCTAGATTATGTTTTAGCAAATCCTGAAACACGTATTGTTACTATTTGGCGATCTCTGAACCTGTTTTCCAATAATGTAAAGACGGGAGCACCTCCAGTACCTGCTTATCTATCAATTCAAGAAGCTAAAGATTTAATTGAAATTGCTAAGAATCAAGTTTATCTTGGCAAACAAGCTGTGGATAGTACTTTCATTTCATATCTGGCTATAGACATCTCCAGTCTGGAAGAAAATGAAGCTACAAACAATTTAGCAGCATGGGGGGAATTTGCTGATTTACGTGAAATTGGCCCGCTCATTGGTGGAATAGATGGTTCAATCCTTGCCTATGCAAGGGGAATAATGTTTTGGCATAGCAAAAACGGATATTGTGGTGTGTGTGGTACGCCAACTATTGCAACAAAAGGAGGGCATCAACGCAATTGTACAAAAAAAGGATGTGCTTGCCTACATTTTCCACGTACTGATCCTGCTGTGATTATGCTTGTTAAAGATGATGACAGAGTACTCTTGGGGCGCCAGAAGATTTGGCCAGATGGTTTGTATTCAACTCTGGCAGGATTTGTTGAACCTGGTGAAACAATTGAACATGCAGTCGCAAGAGAGGTGTATGAAGAGGCTGGAATTATTGTGAAAAATATTATTTATCAGCAATCCCAGCCATGGCCATTTCCTTCCTCTCTGATGCTTGGATTTACTGCTGAGGCATGCACAAAAATCATAAAATTAAATGATGCTGAACTTGAAGATGCTCAATGGTTTACAAGAAATGAGATGCTTAATTTTGAGGTGCAGGGAAAGTCTCTGCCTAGGAAGGTGTCAGTTTCCAGGAGGCTGATTGATGATTGGCTATACGAGGCTTAAGCAAATGATTGATTACTTAGGTTACGGAATAGCCGAGCTAATTAGTCGCTAATTTTCTAATAAATCCTGTAAGATTATATTATATTTTCTAATATGAAGAACACTAACATTGATATAAGCCCTCTGCAAAACTTCCAAGTTGATATCTCCGCTCTAATAAAATAAATATAAATGTCGTCAATAAATGGTTTCGAGATATTGGCCAATTCTCCCGAATATTTCTGGTCATTAGCAATACTTGCAGTACTTGCGGTGTCAATTTCTAAAGCAGGTTTTGGGGGCGCTATGGGATCCTTCAGTGTCCCAATTCTGCTATTTGCTCTTCCACCACAACTTGCAATTGGAGTACTACTCCCTCTTTTTTTGATTACTGATTTTTGGGTAGTCTATATCTGGAGAAAAATGTTTGACAAGCGCATTTTGTTGATTATGTGTGTATTTGGTCTTTTTGGTGAGCTTGTCGGATGGCTTCTATTCGATTATTTAAATGAGCAAATGTTGACAGGAATGATCGGTTCGATCTCTATAATTACGGCTCTCAATTATGGTTGGCGTAGGATAAATCCAAGTAAAAACAATTCAGCCAAAATAGCTATCTTAGTATCAAGAAAAATATTTCAACGTGGTGCAATCTGGTGCGGACTTTCAGGTATCTCAAGCTTTGTTTCACTCTCAGGTGGTATACCAGCACAGGTATTTTTGTTGCCACATGCACTGAAACGTCAGACATTTGTTGGCACACTCAGTATCTATTTCTTAGTGATAAACATCGCGAAAATACCGTTTTATGCTGAGATCGGTATTTTCTCAGTGGCAACTCTTTCAGTGTCACTATGGTTAATATTAATAATTCCAATAGGCGTTTTTATTGGGAAACAGTTAAATACTCATTTAAGTGACCAGATATTTTACGATATTAGTCATCTAGGTCTTATGGCTATGGGCACAAAATTATTACACAGTGTTCTTTAGATACTGATATATAAGGTATTTTTTTAAAAATGGAGGATGTCTGCTTGTATGGAATTAGTGGGGGGGACTAGGAAGTATTCTTTGTCCTTTGATTGATTTAATAAATGCAGTTTTTACTCATTTTGTTGATCATGTTTAATTTGACAACAAGATTGACATTATGGTGGTATTGCAAGTAGAGGAATAGAGTTTATTTATGATTCCTTTTAATCCATTCCATAACTTTAGGTAAATTGGATATTTTACTTTGATGAGCAGATAGAAGAGGAAACCCTTCCAACAGGTTTATGGGTATTCCATCAATGATACCTCCAGAAATCCACGCACATAATCGCCATACAGCTAAATCAGCAACACTTATTGAATCCCCTACTAAAAAACCCGTATCTCCATTATCTTGCAGCAATTTATCCAAAAATCCTAACCAGCGAGGCAGTATAGTTGTAGATAGTTCCCTACGCATTTCTATTCTAACTTTTGGATCTGTTTCCCTCAAAGCGGGTCTCATCTGCATCGTAATGTCAGTGGCAAGGTCTATAACCTCATCGACTTTTGCTGCTGCAAAATCATCTTTAGTAGGATATAGTCCGCTAAGTTTTCCACAAAAACGTGCAATTGCTCCAGTTTGCGCGATCGTTTTACCATCAACTTGTAGAACAGGAAACTGACCGAAAGGAAATATTCCATCCGTTTTCATTTCCAAAATTTCTTCTCTAGAAGGACGAAGATCTTCAAACTCTATTCCGCCAATAAATAAGGCTAATCTGCTTGTTTCTGCTCGCCAGAATGGGATATCTGGATATATAAGTCTTAATTTCATCTTATAATTATAGAAAGAGTATTTATTATTGTGAATGTTGACGGAAACATTTTTAGCAGCTCATAGATTCCTAGAACTCCCACTCATCATCTCAGGTTGTACTATTGAACAGACTAGGTGTAGTAGTTTTCGCTTGATGATACTATCTGTTCAATTATTAACAACTCCTCTTCACAACCTAATTCCTCTTCGGATTTGTCATTTTAGCTTTTATATTACTCACACAATCAATTTTTAGGACTATTTATCCCAAGCATTAAATAGTTACTATTTGACGCATTCCTGCTCCACCAAAACCAGCATAAGGTTCAGGTTTGTTGTCAAGAATTTTATCAATATCTTCCATGTGTTCGTTAGTTAGATTATCTATAACTGAGAGGCAACCAAGGTTCTCTTTGAGTTGTTCTGGTTTTGTGATTCCAAGCAATATGGTGGAAACATTTTTGTTTTTAATACACCAAGCTAACGCTAGTTCAGCCATGCTACAGCCTAAATTAGATGAAGCATAATCAGCAAGCTTAACAATCTTTTCAATGTTTCCTTTTTCTTTATGCTTATCTAAACTATCTATTAAAAACCCGTAACCATTCTGAGTTAATCGGGATCCTTCAGGTATACCAGTGTTGTATTTTCCAGTCAGTATTCCAGAAGCTAAGGGACTCCAAATTGTAGTCCCTATTTTATATGGGTGTTGATAGAGAGGATAATACTCATTTTCCACACGATCCCGTTTTAACATGTTGTACTGTGGTTGTTCAATTTGGGGAGGCTCAAGCCCATGTACGACTGCCAACCAATATGCTTCGGTAATCTGTTGGGCAGACCATTCACTTGTCCCCCATGAAGTTGCTCTCCCAGAACGGATTATATCAGTCATTGACCTGACAACAGTTTCAGTTGGTGTAAAAGGATCAGGGCGATGACAGAATAAAAGATCAACGTAATTTACTTTTAGGCGCGTCAAAGATGCGTCTAACCCCTCATTAATGTGCTTTCTGGATAAGCCTCTTTCATTCACACCAACTCCACCCCAAAATATCTTGGTGCTCACTAAAATTTCTGAACGTCTCCACATTTCGGGATCTTCTTTTTGCAACTGTACCATTGCTTCACCCATAATCTCTTCAGCAGCACCAGCCGGGTTACCATATGCTTCAGCATTGTCAAATAGATTAATTCCATTTTGGCGAGCTAGTGACATACATTCTTTTGCCATGTTAATGCCTTCGTCATTGGATAATCCATCTTTGACCCCATATGTTGCCCAGAATCCAAATGACAGAACAGATACTTGGAGTCCAGTAGAGCCAAGCATACGGTAGTACATCTTATTATCAGATTTATTGTTATTTCCCATTGTTACAAGAACTCGTAAATATTTGTGTATACTAATATAATGTCTAAACATTCTCGCATATCTGTCATAAATTTAGCAAGAAATATTAGAGCTGATCAGTATTGATTTGGCGCTAAATGAGTATACTTCATTGTAGTCTAAATATCTTATTCACATCAGGTTCTGGACATAAGTAAGAGTCACAGCACGTTGCATTAAACAACTACAAAAATTGTGTCTAATTATATGAGGATGAACGTCTGATAACTCTGGAATTACGTTCATCGTTAAGTCAAAATGATAAGGTAGCTAAGTGGTTATCGGCTTGTATTTTTCGAAGATGTAGATTCCGGAAAGCACAAGAAGCAAGGAAAGTCCTTGGAAGAGCTCAAAGTCCTCATCCAGAATAACGACAGCAAAGAAGGATGCAAAAACTGGAACAAGGTTAATGAACATTCCAGAACGTACAGGTCCGATCAATTTCACGCTGGCAATGAAGCAAATCTGTGAAATGAAAGAAGGAAAAAGCACGATCATCCCTACAAGGACAAAATCATCTAGCTCTGGCCAGACCGTACGCCCGGAAGTATACTCAAAAATCGTCAAGGGCAAGGTTGAAATAAAAGCCGAAGCAACCACTGATGCAAAAAGCGCAATTGATGAGAGGTTATTTTTCCGCCGAAGCCCTAAGCTGTAGGATCCGTAAAGCAAGACGGCAATCAGCATCAGCAGATCTCCAGTTTTGAAGCTCAAGCTCATCAGCCGCTCGAACTCTCCGTGGATGGTCACATAGACGACCCCAAGGATGGTAACGGAAACACCACCGATTTGAATGAGGCTGACGTGGGTTCTGAAAAAGAAATAGCTTCCTATTAACACTATGGCGGGCATGGCCCCCTGAATGATCCCGATGTTGACTGCCGTGGTTGTATAGGCACTGTAATAAAGCAGTGTGCCGAAACCACCCAATCCTGCGGTACCCAGCAGAAATGTGTAGCCCAAGTTACTGCGAATAGCAGGTAGATCTGCTATGATGGCTCTGCCCGCAAACAGAGTCAGGAGGATGAGGGTGCCAAACCAGCGTACTGAAACTAGCAGCATTGGTGAAATTTCCCCAACAGCCATTCGTGCGAATACAGCATTCAGACCCCAGCACAACGTGGTTATGATCAGCAGGTAGTAGGCCTGACTAGTTGCTGTAATTCCGTATTTTTCAAGTCTAATCAAGAAGAATTCCATAGATCAATACTATTTTATTTCCCTTAGCTTAAGCCATCCTATGAACTAGCTAATTAATAAAAATACCAAGAACAAGTGAGTACACATTTATAGTATGCTGCTAAAGGCTTCAAATTCGAAACCGGCATCTGCGAATTGGCCGCTTACTTTTTCACACTCATCCACTACTTCCCAATGTAAGCATCGAAAAAACAAAGCAGCGTTTACAAGTACAAAGTAGCTAATGAGAGTTATTGGCATCCATGTTTTTAAAACTCTTCTTCGGATGGGAGTGGAGGTTTTATCGACATTCTGTTTTGTGAAGAATAAAAAAATGAGTATTCAGCCGGTTTAGCGATCATGCATAATCGTATTTGCCACCTTTAAGGAGTGCTTCCTGATAGGAAGGCTGTCGATGAATGCGTTCAACATAGGATTGAATTTCAGGATACTGGTCATCAATTAAACCACTGGCAACGCTTGCTTCCAAAGGGAAACTCATTTGAATATCGGCACCGCTTAATTGATCCCCCAAAAACCATTGTTTACCTTTCAGGCTGGCATCGATGAAATCAAGTAAACGTTCAATATTTGGATTTACAAATTCTGAAAGGACTTTATTGGCGATAGCTTTGGTAATCGGCTTCACGAAAAATGGAACAGGAGTAGTTTTTATTCGGTGAAAGATCAATCGCAACAGCAAAGGCGACATCAAGGATCCTTCAGAAAAATGTAACCAGTAACGGTAATCCCGTTCTTGCTGACTTCCAGTCTTTGGTATGATTAAAGAACTATTTTTACCATAGTTTTGCATCATATACTCAATGATGGCTCCACTTTCCACAAGAACGAGCTCTTCTCCACTAGTGTCATCTGTGATTACAGGTGCTTTACCCAAAGGATGAATCTCACGAAGGGATGCTGGTCCTTGCAAGGTCTTTGAGTCACGTTCATATCGTATGATCTCGTATTCCAAATTAAGTTCTTCAAGCATCCAGAGGATCCGCTGGGAACGAGAGTTATTTAAATGATAGACTGTAATCACAATGTTTTTTTTAATTTTTTAAAATTATCCTCTCATTTAATTATTTTAACTTATTTCCAAATCTTGGGAGTGTCTAATTTGATTGTGTTCATCGTTCATGCCTCTGAGTTTAAAGATTAAATCAGAGGTGAGTATCAGATCGAGTGTGCCCTTAAGTATAACTTTGTCTGCAAGGTACTTCCGCAGTTTTTGGCTATTCCAGCGTAAAATGGTAGTTGACTCCTTGCCGGTTGTGACATCAGCCGAGGTTTTCCCTCCCGTGATGAAAGACTGCTCACCTATGAATCCACCTGTAGGAATAATTAGATGTTCTCCATTTTTTAGCACTACTTCAGCTTCTCCCTCTACGACAAGCATAAGGCTTTCCAGTTCTGAATCACGGTTGACAAGTTTTACTTCAGGTTGGAGTTCCTCCCAAGAACCATGATCGATCAATTTTTTAAATACTCTTGGTTCAATAGATTTGAATATTAGATCATATATCTTCTGTTCCTCGTCACTTAGTTTGACTGACCTACTTTCTAGGTAAATGATGATGAGCATCACTAAATTAATTGTAGTGTAGATAGCTACCCAGACAATGGGGTTCCACAAAGGGACCTCAAAGAAATATAAATAATATGGAAGAACTATAAAATTCCCTGCAACTGTTAATAACCTCAGCCAGACTATATCTTTTGCAATAAAAGCCGCTAGCCAAACTGTATAAGCGCAATTCAGAAGAATTACGAAAATGTTTATGTCATCCATTATCAATAATTTTTAAATTTTGTGAATTAAAGTAATCTCATTTTCTTGAGATCAATATTATCCCAATGCAAAATGATTATTTGTGGAAAATGTTACAGCTATCATAATCTCTTTTACTAAATACGTTTCAAAAGGTCCCAAATAGCATCCAACCAGTTTTCATCAGTATGTTTTGTCTCACGTTGCTTACTACAAGTATCTTGAAACGTTAGTGAGTTAGTGCACGTCCATTTCAATGATTTGCCAGATGAACTTTGTTCTCCCCAGTAACCAACTTCTTTTTCTTTTTGTGCAGTTGGATCAGTTGTCCCACATCCTAAGACTACTAGTGCAATTGCTACAATAAATATTCTCATGGTTAATTATTTTAACTTTCTAAAAAATGTACTGAAGAATTGTACTACCAATTTAGTATGGAGCACAATGTCTTTTTAATAATTCTGCCTTGGTTGAGATGCAAGATCTCTGCTGTCTAGTGCCGCTATTTCAACACGCAGTTTAATGTTCAATATTCATCAGGGATTCTACGGACATTGAATGAAGCTGTGTTTCAAGTTCTGCTGGAAATGTGGCCTCCAGTAATTCCAGGTTGTCCGAACTGTCCGTGAGGGAGTGACGTTGCTGAGCAGGGATAACACAGGAATCTCCGGCCTCCATCCTTTGGGATCCGAGTCCCTCGCAGATGAGTGTTAATCCACCATCAAGTATGAAAAAGAAGTAAAACTCTCCGCTGTGAGTGCACACCAGAGGTTTGGAACCATTCAAGGGGCGCACTACCCGAACTCCGGCTAAACCTTTAGTGGCAGTTCCGATTCCGGTATCCCTAAATTCGAATCCTTCCATTCGCCACGGACTCCACTCAGCCTGAACTGCCTGGTCTAAAACGAAATTCTGCCCACCAAAATCACGGTTGGGGCGTACTTCTGTAGTTGGTAAGTCATGATCAGGATCGGCCCATGTTTCGTGTTCTGCAGGACAACTAATTTCAAGTACTTCCAAGCCAGCTGAGCTTTCCAGCACACGATGCCTGATTTGCGGCGGTTGCAGCACGCAGTCTCCTGGATGCATCACGAACGGTGGTCCCTGTTCATCATAGACCACACGTACCCAGCCCTTATAGCAGTAAATCATCTGAAAGCGTATTTTGTGAAAATGGACGTAGTCCGGGACAGGGCCGCCTTCTGGAATGCGGATGTGCGAAGCGATGAAGCGTCCACCCTGTCGATTCGGAATCAGATCACGGTAATTCATTCCGGCACGACCGACTTCCCACGAAGCATCGTTGCTATACCGGTTCAGTACAAAAGACTGTTGTTCCGGAGGAAGTACCAGTGGCGGATCCGCTTCCACGATTTCGATACATGTTCCATTGGGTGCGGTCAATTCGGTGGCTCCCTCCGCAAATTCTTCAGGATTACGGCAAAGCAGGCGCAATTTACCAGGGGAGCCGGAACCTCCTCGTTCCAAACGCAGACGTACTCCATGCCCGCTGATTACAGCCACTATGGGTGCATCAGCTGGAAAAATAGCATTAATCTGAAACCCAAGATTCTCAGTGAAAAACGCAAGGGTGGATTCCAATTCTGCACAGGGTAAAACGACTTCTGATGCTTGAATGGGGTTTGCTGAATTAGCTGGCATCGAGTTGCTTGTCTTAATTATAAGATTTATTAGGAATGTGAATTTTTACAAATATAGAAGGATTTGTCGAGATAATTAATAGGTGTTCATTGAAGTGTTTTACACGGTCCTGTTTGAGATGGATTAGCTAGATGAACTTGCAGAATGAATAAATTTAGCTGATAATAATGTTTTTTTTAGTAACCTAGCATAGATGTTGATCAAATGTTGAAAAGACCTTCTAAGTTGTATACTACTATTGATTTTGAAAAAAACGGAAAGCAAACAGGATATATTCGATTGCCACACTCCGTCCACCGATCTGCTTATGGTTGGTTACCCATTCCTATTGCTTGCATCAAGAATGGAAGTGGGGTAACGGCCCTCCTTATTTCAGGAACCCATGGAGATGAATATGAGGGACAGGTCGCACTATCGAAGCTGATCAATCAATTGAAACCAGAAGAGATTCAGGGCAGAGTCATTATTGTTCCTATGGCAAATTTCCCTGCGGCTAAAGCAGGACTAAGGACTTCCCCGATTGATGAACAAAACCTGAACCGGATTTATCCTGGAGATCCAGATGGTTCGCCATCCTTCATGATCGCTCATTATATTGAATCCGAGTTATTCAGTATTGCAGACTATAGTCTTGACCTGCACAGTGGTGGTTCCTCACTACATTATGTGCCAAGCGCGGTTTCCGCCGTCGTAGAGGACAAAGAGCAAATGAAGAAAATGAAAGAATTGATGAAAGCTTTTGCAGCACCTTATTCCTTCTTTTTCCCCTCGGGACATGCAGATGGAACGACAAATCAAGCAGCCTCGAGAAACAATGTTGTTTCAATTGGGACGGAATTGGGCGGCAGTGGCACAGTATCTCCGGAGTGCTTGCAAATCTGTGAACGAGGTATTAAGCGATTTCTCCAAGCCTGTGGAGTGATACAAGACAAAACGCAAATACCAGCAGGAAAAAACCGGATGCTCCACGCACCTGATTTCAGTTACTACTGCTATGCAATGGAGGAAGGAGTTTTTGAGCCAGTCAAAGGTTTAGGAGATGAAGTAATGAAGGGAGAAGTCGCAGGATATACACATTTCCCTGAAACACCTGGAAAACCATCTGAACCTCTTTATTTTGAGGCGGATGGTGTGGTTGTGTGCAAAAGAATTCCTGCCAGAGTCATACGTGGGGATTGCGTGTTTCAACTAGGCTGTGATTTTAGAATCTAACTTCAATTGATGGAAACACTTGGACTTCGATGACTTCTGGAACATCATACCAATTCAACGGAGTCACCTACAGAGACCCTCCACACTTCCCCTGTGAACAGTCAGACTTAACTTGTGATATAGTCTGACTCGTAGAAAAGCTCTATATTTCGATATCAAGACCTTTAAGCATTTCTTTCATATCAGCAAGGTTCCCTCCCATAATCACGTTATTACCATTAGACTTTAACTTGGTAAGTGACTTGATGTATTTTTGCCCTAGCTCTAGCTTAACAGCTTCTGTGCCCCCTGGACCACTAATCGCATTTGCTATCTTTTTAATTGACTCTGCAGTTGCCTTACCTAGAGATAAAATTTCTGAAGCCTTTCCACTGGCTTCATTGATACGCTTTTGCATCTCACCTTCTGAATTATTGATAAGCTCACGCATAAGACCTTCAGAAGTATTAATCAAGGACTGCTTTTCGCCAACACTCTTCTCTAAAATGGCACGCCTGTTTCGCTCAGCAGTCACCTGCTTTTCCATGGACTGGCGAACAGATTCCGGCGGGACGAGATTTTTTATTTCAAATCTTAAAATCCGAACACCCCATTTTGCTGACACACTATCGAGCACAGCAACAACCTTCCCACTGATGGCCTCTCTTTCTTCAAAGGTTCGATCAAGATCCAAAGTCCCAATAATTGCTCTAGTTGTGGTTTGTGCTAATTGAATGGACGCGTATTGGAAATCGGTGATACCGTAACTGGCTTTTTGTGAGTCAACAACTTGTAAGTAAATAACTCCATCGACCTCAACCTGAATTTCATCTTTTGTGAAACAAGTCTGGGAAGGGACGTCCATGGTATGCTCTTTTAAATCTTGGACAAACGCCACTTTATCAACGAAAGGAATCAGAAAATGGAAACCTGCGTCTAGAGTGGTGTGGTAACGCCCGAATCTTTCCACAATAAATTCCATACGAGCGGGAACCAAACGCAAAGACCTGACTAAGGCCAGAATGATATAAAGAAAAAGGACACCTACAATTAGTAAAAATATAAGATTATCTATCGTCATGACTACCTTCTTTTAGAGTGGATTTGTTTCCTTTAAGTTCATCTATGATCCCTTTTAACGAAGCCAGATTGGCTGGAAAAAGAGAGATATCTCCACCTTCGAGAACTTCATCAAGTTGGTCTATATACTGATCTATAATACGCATTTTCAATGCCTCATCACCACCAGGAAGGTTGATCGACGCCCCTACAAGCTCCAAGCTTTGTGCAGTCGAATCAGCAATGAGCTTAATTCCTTCAGCCCTGCCATTTGCTTCATTAACCCGTTTTAGTTTTTCGCCTTCAGAAATATTAATGGCACTTTGCCTTTTCCCTTCAGAAACATTTATTAACTTTTCTTTTTCCGCAGTTGCCCTGGTAATTTCAGCTCGTTTTTCTCTTTCCGCTTCCATCTGCTTTTCTAAAGTTTCGACAACATGTTGTGAGGGTGCAATATCCTTGATTTCATAGCGTAAAACCTTAACTCCCCATGGGTCAGAAGCTTTATCAATTTCACTGATTATATTCGCATTGACTTCATCTCTCTCTGAAAATATTGCCCCTAATGTTATTTTTCCGACTTCTGATCTCATTGTGGTTTGAGCAAGATTAATACTAGCTGCCAAGTAATTTCCAATCCCATAACTAGCTTTCTTAGAATCCATTACCTTCAGATACAAAAGTCCATCAATTTCAACTTGAATATTGTCCTTCGTAATAACACTTTGGGAGGGAATGTCAATTACCTGTTCTCTCATCTCTTGCCGATAAGCAGCAAAGTCAATGAAAGGAATTAAAAAATATATACCAGGAACAAGTGTCCGTTGATATTTCCCAAGTCTTTCAACAATGATATTTTCACGTTCACTAACAATAATAATTGTCTTATAAACAATAAAACAAATTAATATTATAATTCCTGAATAGATACTTAACACTTCATCACTCCTTTCCTATGTTTGTTGGACAATCCATGTAATATTGTCTCGTCCAATAATTTTAACTTGTTCACCTTTTAAAATTGTCTGGTCTCCTTCTGCACGGGCTTGCCAGGTGCTTCCGCTATGCTCAACCCGTCCAAATTCACCAGGGTTTATGTCTACAACTAGCTCAACAATCGAGCCCATAACTTCTTCATCTTCATCAATATTTTCTTTTCTGCTAGCTGATGGAACAAATCTAAGAACTAAAAAACGAAGAGTTAATAAATATATTATTGAGCCTACAAAAAAAGTTATAAATTGCTCGAGAACTCCATCAACATGTCCAAAATGCATACCTAACGCCACAGTCAAAGCACCAAGCCCCACGAAGACCATAACCAAACCAGGGACAAGAAACTCAACGGCAATCAAGAAAATTCCGGAACTTAACCAAAGACTAAAAGCAAGACTATTCATGTTTGCAGATTGTAATCAACATACTTCTCAATTAATGTATATCTAGAAAAAATTATACTTTAAAATTATATATAGCTTAAAATATTGTACACACTAAACTGTCAGAATTAACTTAATCATCCGTCACATGGGAATTAAAATCTAAATAACACAAATGATTATATCTTAATTATTAAATAATAAACATTCATTATCAATAAACTTGTATCGCTCCCTTCTCGCCATTGAGAACTAATGAAAAACATATTTTTGGTTTGCACTTCATGAAGCACTTAAGAATATTGACATATCTCGTCTTGACTTGCTTCAGCCTGTCCAGTTGTTATCCAGGCAAAACCTGGCGTACTGTTAGTCGTCAATCAGCGGACATGGTCCCGCGTCCTTCAGTTACAAAGGAAGCTGTTTTACTGGTCTATGACGCCGATACATGGGGTTGGCGAGGTTGGTTTACCATTCATGCCTGGGTTGCCACCAAGCGCACTTGAGAGGCGGAGTACACGGTATATGATGTGGTTGGATGGCGTGGCTATCAAGGCCAGTCGGTAATGAGGATAACCAAGGACATTCCTGACCGTTATTGCAAAAGCCTGTGCCAGCATTCTCACTTGCGTAATTGGAAACTAAGCTGACTGACTATCAGAGCTCTTTATGTTCAGGATACCGTCGCTGAATATTGCCAAGAATATTATTGTTCCTCCGACGATAGTCGCCGTGCCAGGCACCTCCCCAACTCCCATCCAGGCCCATACTGGTGCTAAAATCGGTTCAACCAGCGCCAGTAATCCGACTTGTGCTGCGGGTACGTAGCGTGAACCGAGCACTACCAGTGTGAAGCCCACGCCAACTTGGAATACACCTAGATAAAGAGATATAATCAAATCCCGAGATGTCAGAGCGTAATCAGTAACAAAGATAGCAGATAGTCCTCCAGCAACTATACCTGCAAGACACAGTGCCACAAGCATATTATCTCGTTTAGATCTCCTTACAGCAATTATCGATGCGGCATAGGAAATTGGAATCCACAAGGCAAGCATTGTACCGAGATAATGGCTAACAGTCAGTTCACTGATAACCATAACTGCAAGACCAACCATAGCAACACCAATGGCATACCATGTCCGCGTTGCCACCCGTTCCCCCAATAGTATCCAACCCAAAAAACCGGCTATAAAAGGAGCACAACTAAATATGAAAAGTGCATTGGCTACAGTATTATGTAGCAGAGCAAATACATATGCGACGAATCCTGTTCCGAGAAATACTGCTAGTAAAAAATCATTCCAGCCCAGTCCACGGAATTCATCAAAAAACCTTGAGCGTTTCTGAAAAACCAAGATTAGCAGAATCGTGACACTCAAGGCAATGGATCGGTAAAAAAGAATCTGCCAGCTATTAGCTTGTTCGATTATGCGAAGTGCAATACCAGACGTGCTCAGGAAAAAACCTGATGCCACTAGCTGCAATATGCCGCGTCGATAAAGCAAACGATCATTTTTCATGGTCTATACTTAAATGTGATAGCCTGGAAAGAGTTTTTAATCCTTATATAAATTTAGTATTTTTGAGCTAAAGTCTCTAGTAAAGCATTAATATCTTTTAACTCAGAATTCCAAGCGGTAACAAATCTAACTGTTTTGCCATCGAGCTCGTCTTCATTAATATCGTAGTCAGCATTATTAAGGTAGGCTATAACCTCACGAGGAAGGTGAACAAAAACTTCATTTGATTGTGTTGGATATGCAAGTTTGATATTTGAAAAAGAAGCTAATCCTTCACTCAATATTTTAGCCATAGCATTCGCATGACGAGCATTACGAAGCCATACATCATCAGATAAATAGGCTTCTAGCTGAGATGAAATAAAGCGCATTTTTGAAAGAAGTTGACCAGATCTTTTATGCAAGAATGGAAAATTTCCTACTAACTCTGGCTTAAAAAACACAACTGCTTCTGCAGCAAGACACCCATTTTTTGTTCCACCTAATGTAAGAACATCAATGCCCGATTTCCACGTCATTTCAGCAGGACTAACATTAAGTGAAGCTAAAGCATTAGCAAAGCGTGCTCCATCCATATGAACTCTAAGCCCATGTTCATGAGCAGTTTTAGAAATAGCGACAATTTCATCGAGTTGATATATAGTTCCAGTTTCACATGATTGAGTAATACTAACAACAGCAGGTTGTGGAACATGGACATTTCCAGTTCCTCTTATAGTTTGGGAAAGGTCACTAGCGTCAATTCTTCCATTAGTACCTCGCAGAGGGATCAACTTAGCACCACCAGTAAAAAATTCTGGCGCTCCACATTCATCTGTATTTATGTGAGCAAGTTCATGACAGTAGATTTTACCAAACACTGGAGCTAATGCAGAAAGGGCTAGTGCATTCGAGGCTGTTCCTGTTACTGCAGGAAAAACGATTACAGCAGTTTCAAAAATATCTGACAATGTCTTTTGTAAACTAGACGACCAATCATCATCTCCATAAGATTCAGCGATACCAGAATTAGCTGCAACAACTGCCTCCATAACTTCGGGGCATGCACAAGTCACATTATCTGATGCAAATAAAGCATTCATTTAGAGTCTCCTTAATAATCTATTTAGTTTAGTTTTGATTCTATAGCTGAACTGCGATAACACCAAGGCAGTCACAAGGAATAATTAATCCAAAAAGTAGCGTCCAGAATAGCTACCATCTATACTTACATAGTATTCTTGAGATGGTGAGCCTGTTCGTTCAATATAATCAATTTTAGCAATAACTTGGCCAGCCCTTACTTCTTCACCTAGCTCAACACAATGTTCTACCAAATCCGAAGTTTCACTAAAAACATTACTATATCAGCAATGTTTTCGTTAGTTAAATCTGTCTTAGACATAGTTCTTTAGCTGGAGTAAAAAAACGTAACAAACTGAAAATCGTACTCGTGTCGGATGATGGGATGATATGTATAAAGCTTGATGCCCGTTTTGCGACACCACTCACTTTCATCGATTCTTTCGGGTCAGGGCTTCTGCTCATTCAGTCTCAGTAGTTACCATGCAAGCTGAGTGAGCGTTTTAACCATATTATGGTATTTGACACAAGGAACTGCGCACTTTGGATTATTATATGGGTAGTTGAATACTTATTACTCTTGAATTTGTGAATAGACTTAAAGTGTATTTATTGGATTGGAATGCGGTTTTAGATATTCTTCAGGTGCTAGAAAACCTCCAGACTGTCGCGCCCATAGGTCTGAATAGATCAGGGAATTATTGACTAATTCCTCATGAGTTCCAGATTCAACGACATTCCCTTTTTCGATAACTACAAGACGATCCAACTGTGCAATAGTGGAAAGTCGGTGGGCAATTGCAATTACTGTTTTACCTGCCATCAGTTTGAATAAATTTTCCTGAATCACGGCTTCTATTTCAGAATCAAGAGCTGAGGTGGCTTCATCAAGAATTAGGATAGGAGCATCCTTAAGGAACATTCTTGCAATAGCAATGCGCTGACGTTGACCACCTGAAAGGTTAACACCCCGCTCACCTACATGTGCCTCCATGCCAGTGCGTCCTTGATAGTCTTCCAAATCCCGAATGAATTCCCAAGCATTGGCACTTTTAGCTGCCTCAAACACCTTTTCTTTACTCGTATCAGGAGAAGAATATGCGATATTGTCGTAAATTGATCTGTGGAGCAATGAGGTATCCTGGGATACAACACCAATGTTAGCTCGTAAACTTTCCTGAAGTACAGTTGAGATGTCCTGTCCGTCAATGAGGATTCGACCAGATTCTAAGTCATAAAAACGTAGTATCAAATTCAGTAGAGTGCTCTTGCCAGAACCAGATCTTCCGACAATTCCTACTTTTTCCCCACCAAAAATACTCAAGTGAAAGTTGTCTATAATTCCACCAGTACGACCGTAATGAAAACTGATGTTTTCGAACTCTAATCGCCCCTCTTTAACTTTAATTTCTCTTGCATCAGAGACGTTAACCACTTCTTGTGGTTTGGCCATCATTTTCATGCCATCTTGGACAACACCTATATTTTCAAACAAACTTGAAACTTCCCACATAATCCATTGAGACATGCCATTTATTCTTAAACACATGGCAATTGCTATGGCAATCGAACCAACTGAAACAGAAGAAGAAATCCACAACCAGATTGCAAGTCCAGATATACCAAATACTAGTAAAACATTATTGAAGTAAACAAAAAAATTAAATAAGGTGACAAGGCGCATCTGTCGATGAACTGTTCCTAGAAAAGAATCCATTCCTTCTTTCGCATAAATTTCTTCTCTAAGTGCATGGGAAAACAGCTTCACAGTTGCAATATTGGTATAACTATCTACAACTCGTCCTGTCATTAAAGATCGAGAATCTGCTTGTTCTTTTGAGACAACTTTCAGTTTTGGAACAAAGAAAATTATCAAAGAAATGTAGACTAACATCCACAAGAGAAGAGGAAGTATCAAACGCAATTCAGAATTTGCAATTAAAACCATCATGGACAGGAAATAGACTGTGACATATACGAAGACATCAAGCATTTTCATCACACTTTCTCGTATGGCCAATGAAGTCTGCATTACCTTGGTAGCCAATCTTCCAGCAAATTCATTTGTAAAGAAACTCATGCTCTGAAAAAGCAGATATCGATGCATCTGCCAGCGGGCGATCATTGGAAAGTTTCCAAGAAGAGTCTGATGGATTATAAGTGATTGAAACAGTACAATGCATGGCAGGCCCACAATAATGAAGCTTCCCATCCAGAAAAGTCTATGTCCTTCACGTTCAATGAAACCAACACGATCACTTACCACTAACCAGTCAATAATATTGCCCAGAAAACCGAAGAGGTAGACTTCACTTATGGAAATGCAAGCAGTCAGTAAAGACATCAGTGCCAACCACGGCCATGCGGAACTGCAATAGTGCCAGCAGAAAGCTAAAATTCCATTTGGTGGCGTACCAGGTTTTTCCGGAGGATAAGGATTCAGTCTTGATTCGAACCATTTAAACATTTTTAAACTTCATTTTATTTGAGTATAATAAGTTTAACTTATGCTAATTTAGGAAAAAGAACCAAAATTGGCTCTAAAGAAATATAGGTTTACTAGCCTTAAATGTTACTTGGATTGGCAGCTAGGTGCAATACAGAACGATTTAACACACTCTTGGATTATGAAACTAATGAACAAAAACTTTACTTTACATTTTTCTGCAGCCTTGTTGCTAATTATCCTTAGCTTGATGCTTTCATGGACCTCTAAAAGCAATGCTTCAGATAAAAACAGTTCTACAGGAAACAGCTCTTCAGCCGATAATCTGACTGGAATTTGTAAATTAACTGGAATAATTCCTGCCATTCCTGATGTGACGGCACTGTCTATAGTTACAAGCTTATCAGAGCCAGTTCATGTTACCAACGCCAGTGACGGTAGTGGTAGACTATTTATTGTTGAAAAAAGAGGAACTGTTCAGATTTTTCTAAATGGTATGATTCAATCAAATACATATTTAGATATTAGTAACCGTGTCAAAAATTCGGGTGAGATGGGTCTTTTAAGCATGGCTTTTCATCCAGAATATTCTACTAATGGTAAGTTTTATGTTAACTATGTTTCAGATAGCAGTGTCAGCAACCAATGTACTCAAAGTAACCGTTGTACAATCATTTCTGAATTTACAGAGAACAAAACTATCAAACTAGAAGATAGTGAAAGGATTCTCATGGAAATCGATCAACCATATTCAAATCATAATGGTGGTCAGATTGCTTTTGGTCTTGAAGACAATCCTTATTTGTATATTGGAATGGGTGACGGTGGTCATGGAGATGATCCTGAAGACAATTCACAAGATATATCTAATTTGTTGGGGGCAATTTTAAGAATAGATGTTAATCATTTTGATCCTGGATTGCAGTATTCAATACCTTTAGATAATCCAAATTGGACTGGCTCTTCAGGAACACGACGTGAAATTTGGTCATCTGGATTTAGAAATCCATGGAGATTCAGTTTCGACCCTCTTGATGGCGTCCTTTATGCGGGTGACGTGGGTCAAGGTAGGATGGAAGAAATAGATGTTGTAAAAAAAGGACTTAATTATGGATGGCGTGTTGTTGAAGGCGATATTTGCAACCCCACATTTGGTACCACTTGTAACATAACAAACTATGAGGCACCGATTATTACACATACTCACTCTGGCGATGGCTGGTATTCAATAACTGGAGGTGTAGTTTATCGTGGATCTCAAATACCAGATTTATGTGGTGTTTACCTATACGGTGATTATGTAAAAACGACGATCAGGGGATTGAGGTACGACAAAACTTCAGCAACAATTGGTGAACAGAAGTCACTTACGTCAGTTAGTGAACTCTCTACATTTGGTTATGATGAAAACTATGAAGTCTATGTTACAAGCCTTAGTGGTACGCTATACAAAATAGTGGAAGAGCCACAATGATTTAGGCTTGGTGGTATGATAAGTATACCATAAAATGTAATAATTATTTAGATGAACTATGTCCAATTCTGAAAGTATAATTCTAAAGACTGAGTACATTTGACAGACTCTTTTCTGTCATTCAATAAATATGTAATGCCATAGGAGACAATAATGCACATACTTGTTTTTCAGCACATAGAATGTGAACATCCAGGGATGTTTCGCAAACACCTTAATGAACTTGGTGTAAAGTGGGATGTAGTTGAACTCGATCAGGGGCAACCAATTCCTGACCTTAATCCATATGATGCACTATGGGTAATGGGAGGACCTATGGACGTCTGGGATGTGGAGGAACATCCTTGGTTGATTCAGGAGAAAGAGG
>ERZ1049444.713-NODE-713-length-28985-cov-7.190805_pt1 | contig 28985 bp, 19 predicted proteins | sample MGYA00383101_ERZ1049444 | MGnify/ENA primary metagenome ERZ1049444 (study PRJEB29581, sample SAMEA5548371) | metagenome | biome: marine; feature: coastal; material: water | depth 50 m | study: Short-term variability in the microbial, nano- and picoplankton...
GGTCAATTTCCCACATGTCAATTTGGAGGTCTTCCAAATGGCTGCTGATCAACTTCACTTGGATTAGATAAATCGAGTCTTCGTACCCATTTACCTCGATTCTGTAAACATCGGCCGTGTCGTGAATTGCGAGGGTAAGTTCGCCTTCCACGGGATCTGTATCCATTTCAAGCGACGGCCATGATGCATTGCTTGTCATGGAACTCGTTGGTAATTGCGAGGGTGCTTCGACCATCGTTCCTGTGTCGCTGAAATCAGTGCTTCCAACTTCGATCGCAAATCGTTCACCGTGCATCTTGATTTGGTATGCTGAGGCATTTGGATAAGGGTAGATAATTTTCAAATCACCCGCATCGAACACCATTTGTGTGGCTGAGAGCCACGTGCCATCCACTAATTGTTGGATTTGGGCCGTTACATTTTGATGCAGTGCTTGAACATTTAGAGTCGCTGTATCCGTGGTTTCGATGATGATAGTTGCTTCATGGTAGCCGCTGATCATCGATTGCTCGCTAAGGTTCACCATGTGGGAAGCAGCGGTTGATGCATGTACAACTTGCTTGATGGCAAAGGCAGAGGTTGGTGATTGGCTGCTTATCTTGAGGATGAATCGCCCCTCTTCCTGTGCATGCCAATAGGCTTCATCAGGGCGGGTATTTGTCGCAAGTGCCATCGATTGGGCAAGGCTTCGATTCAGGTGTGCTTCAGTGTCTGTTTGCATGAAAACTTCGACTTCTATGTCTGTGGTTGCGTGGAGAATTTGCAATTCAAGGGTTTCACCTTCGCTCACTGGCACGGCAACGTACTCTGCTTGACCGTTTTCGAGCACACCAAGAAGGAATTCTTCTTCAGTAAATTCTGTAGAGGTGACGGCTTCCAGTCCGATGTCAACTCTTGAGCAGGCAGTGGTGTGATTGCATCGCCACACAGGCTGACTTGCGACGGCTTCACCCGGGCTTGGGCGAATTGTTGGGTTGACTTCATCGATTGTTTCGATGAGCGAGTAACTGACAAGTTCTGACACAGGTGAGGCGATGGCCAGCGTAGCAGTTCCATTCTCCACCGCTTGCACGGCGACTGGTGTCGAGGCGTCGAGGTTCACTCCATCGACATTGAGGGTGACGGTGCATTGGTCGCATTCACTTGTGACGCTCGTCCATTCTCCAGCGTTGAGTGTCCATGTGCGCTCATAAGTTTGGTCCGGGGTTGTTAACACACTGACGATGCGTCCATCGCGGACGGTCTCTGAGCCATTCAGAGAGGTTCCGTCCTCGGCACCCGCAGTCGATACTGCCATGTTCATCGTGAGCACAAGGAGGACCAAGCCTACTGCGCAAAGCGATGATTTCAACCCCTGCATGGTCTTGGGTGCGTGGAACTTCCTTTCAACTTAAGGCACGATTTGCTTCCAATCTTTCAAGAAGCAAAGGCCGCAGGCCAAACCATGGGCGAAGGTTTGGGCCGAAGCGTACTCGCTCGACACCGCTTTGCTCGTATGTGGGGTCTTGGTGACCGAAAGAACCCGCAGGCCTACACTCCTGCCCTCATTTTGTTGGAAGGCGATCCGGAAGTGGATGCCACATTAGCCCCCTTTTCATCAACCAGTACCACTGCGATTCCATCCACGCTCACCTTGAGCGGCAGGTTGCCCCTTTGTCCACCGGATTTCGAAAGCATCGGTCCGTCCTATGAGGTGTCTGTCGGTCACGTCCTCCCCCCCTCGCTTGAAGAAGCAGACGCGGGCGAGGCTGCCGGGACTGCCCAACTGCTCCCGGTTTCTTGGCAACGACTCAACCATGATGATTCGTTAACGGATCCTGAGTTGCTTCCGGATGTTGTTGTTCTCGTTGACGCACTGCAACTGGCGGCCCAACCAGGGCGGCTTGTCGAAGCCATCACCGTGCTCAAGCGGCGTTTTCCGGGTGCACTCTTGTGGACTCCCGGACTTGGGGGGCCTGACAATGTGGCTCTCTTGACTTGGTTTGGTGTGGATTTGTTCGATCTTTCTCGAAGCCGACAAGCAGCAGCAGCAGGTGTGCTATTGACTGCCCAAGGTCCTCGGCATTGTGTGCCTACGATGGGTGAAGATGCTTCGATGGGCAAGCAAGTCCAGCATTGGGAGTCATCCATCGCTGAAGTCCGTGCTGCCATGGCAAGCGACCAAATGCGGGCCCTTGTGGATCGCCAATCGCTCAGCAGCGCTCGTTCGGTCGAGCATTTGCGACGCCATGATGCGCTCTGTGCGACCGTTCCCGGACTGTTGACCTCGCATGTCGCACGAACACACTCCTTCCCTTGCCACAGTGCCTCAATTCAGACCGACCCACTCATCGCAGATTGGGAGGCTTACATGAGCGAGGTCTACCAAGCACCGGATGGGTTGGATACCATCCTCGTTCTCCTCCCCTGCTCAGCTCGGAAACCGTATCGGCTGTCTAAATCGCATGGACGGTTTATTCGTGCTATTGGGACAAGCGCTTGCCATGAAGTCATGGTCACATCGCCGCTTGGCTTGGTGCCTCGTGATTTGGAAGAAGTATGGCCTGCTGCCCATTATGACGTTCCTGTAACCGGCGATTGGACCGGCGATGAAAAGGCCAGAATCGAACGCATGTTTGCCCGCTTGGTCGATCGACATCAGTACAAGCGCGTCATCAATCACTCCGGAATGACGCTCGAACACCCATCGGTTCCGATTGTTGACACTCGCCAAGGCCAGGGTGCAGGAAGCCATGAGGCGCTGGAGCGCCTAACGGAAGCAGTGCGTGCTGCTGTCGATGAATTCAGCGCACGTGGGCGAAAGAATGAACGAATGCTCCTCGATACATTTGCAAGTGTTGCAAGGAAAAACATGACCAGTGATGAATGGGTCGCCGATCTAAAGGTTCGTGGCAAACCTCCTCGGTATCGCTTGGAGGCGAACGGGAAACAGGTGGCGCTTTGGTCCATCGACCGTGGTGGTTTTTCTCTCTCCAAGGCGGTCGTGACCACCTTGGCAGACACCAAGGCACTTCCCGAGGTTCACCTCAAGGAAGGTGTGACATGGAAAGGAGATATTTTTGGTGCAATTGTTGACTCCTTTGATCCGAGCATTCGAAACGGCGGCGACCTGCTTGTGTATCAAGCTGGAAAGGTCCTCGGACTCGCTCGCGCACATGCGCCCGGATGGGAGTGGCCAACCACTCCGGGGCGCCTCGCTAAGTCACATCAGCGTCTGTGAATTGTTGGCCTGCGGCTGAGCAGTGAATCGTTTCTCAACATCATGTTACGTTGAGAACAAGCGGAGCGATTAAGAAGGGGTGACAAGTCGCCGTTTTCCTTGGAGATGTCCTTATGGCACGTATGTACAAGTCACGCAAAGGAAAGAGCGGCTCAAACAGACCGTTTGTAAGCGAAGCACCAGAGTGGTCAAACACCGATGCAAAAGCCGTTACAGAACTCATTCTCGACCTCGGAAAAGCTGGTCACTCCACAGCAGACATCGGAACCATTCTTCGGGACCAACACGCTGTCCCTAACGTTCGACTTGTGCTCGGAAAGCGCATCGGCGCTGTTCTCGCTGAGAACGACATCGGTGGGACATACCCAGAGGATATGATGAACCTCATGCGACAAGCTGTCGCGATTATCAACCACTTGGGAAGCGGCAACCACAAGGACCTGCACAACAAGCGCTCTCTCGAAATCACTGAATCGAAGATTCGCCGGTTGTCGAACTACTACATCGGTGAAGGTCGCTTGCCATCTGACTGGCGATACAAGCGAGACGAACTCCGACTCATGGTCGAGTGAAGTCTCACGATCGTTTCACTCGGTAGGCTGATGAACAGCCACCCTTTGCTTATGTGTGGTGGCGGCAATGAAGGACATGCTCGCCTCCGCACCTTTCCATGACATACGCCCAATCATCGAGGCTATTTGTGAGACGATACGAACGGCGTCGCAGGTTCACATTCATGCGCCAGCAGATGCAGCAGGCGTGCTAAGTTTGGGGTTCATCGAAGCGGCTTGTTTGGACCTTGGTCTGCCGTATGTTCGCAGGTTCATGCCGCCCCATCGCACCCTTCCCCGAGACGAAGTGGTTCAGCCACAGCAGGTGGATGGCGGGTGCCTCCTTTTCCTCGACCCGTTTGAAGACACGTGGGCCATTGAGGACATCAAGCAACGTTCACCCACGCACATTACGCCACTTTCCGTGAGCGTCCGACTTGGTACCAGCAAGAATGCACGCCAAGGTGCCCTCGATGTGGTTGCTCAATGTGCAGCAATTGCTTCTGCGCTTGCCCCCAATGGACAACGGGTGCGCCGCCTCCGACCCTTCGCTGGCTCGGGGTTATGGTTGCGAGAAGCGCTCGACACCACGTTTGATCCCGTCCACACATCCATTCGTGATGTTTTGAGTGAAGAGGGGTCCTTACGAGTTGTTGCTCTTCCCGATGTACCATCTCCCTCCAACGACATGATTCCGAATCTCTCTGAACGAATGCTCAAGCGGCTCTCCAAGGCTTGGCCATCCATGGATGTCGAGGCCCGGACTCAAGCTCTTTCGGAACTTGTGTTGCCTTGCCTCACCGATTCCAATCTCTCAACCCCCCGACTTGAGGAACTCATCTGGCATCGCTTGCTGATTGCAGATCATCCTGTGGATGTCGTGAGTCAACTTCACATCGCCATGGAGGCATGGCCCAAAGAAGCCGACGCAGCGAAAGTTCATGCCTCTAAGTTGGCAGATTTTTTCATTGTTCACGGTGCTTTCGAACCCTCACAAGCATCGACGGATTGAAACCACCACGCCCCTTGGGTGCATCATGGCCATTGAACGACTTCTCACCGGGAGCATTCGCGACCAAGTGCAAGATTTGATGTCAACAGAAGATTTGGTCATTGAAGCGTTTCGAGATCTGGTGAAAGACGAACTGAAGGCTCACATCCGCCAAAAAGTCGATGAAGATCCTGATCTCAAAGCCGAAATCAAAGAGGCCGTTGCTTACTATTTCCACACCAAGGCCCGAACCGTCTATGCTGAACTAAAGGCAACACGAGCGGCCACTCGACTTGGGTTGCGGCTGCTTCCAGATGACCTTCAAGGCGAGGTCGGCGAGGCAGTGGTGTCCTTGTTTGAGAAAGAACTCGGTGCTCTCTTAGAAAAGGCACTTTAGTTGCTTTAACTCACGAAACATCGTGCATGTTATGAGCCAAGTGCGTTTGGTCTGCTTTGAGTGACAACTATGTCGTGGCGTCCGTTGTTTTTTGCATCCATCTTTTTGGTTGCTTTGTTCGCTCCAATGAACAGCATGCTGGTCGGTTACGCACAAGCTGAAGACACAACAGTCTGCTGTGATTCAGTCGGCGTATCCCTTCATTTAATCGGCTCAGATAGCAGCGGATCGCTCACACCATTCGTTCAAGATTTGACTGAAACAACCATGACCAAGACCATTGCTACTGCTGTGGCGTCCGAAGAAACGGTGGGGACGTGGTCCTTGCCTGAGGTTTGGCCAGGAACAGTCCCTGCATCAACTTGGGAGGTCGAAATTGCTTACGAAGTCACCAACGCTGCGGGTGCGCAGGTGAACGCTACAGCATCCTTGCAAATCGGTTCACAAACATACACCGCACAGACTGGACCAGGCGACTCATTTTTGGCTCAAGGAACCGGGACGCTCCAATTCGAAATTGATGTGGACAGCACCTCAATCTCTTCTTCCAGCAATGTGGTCCTCACTGTGACTGCACGCAGCGTGGTCTTCAATTTGCCAACCGGTGAAGCACAACTCCAATTTCAATGGGGAAGTGAAGAAAGTGACTCCGTCATCAAGGGAGACATGCCCCTCATGTCACTGACCCTCCTCGAACCAGAGGTGGAAGGTTCAGAAGTCTATTTTTCAGTGGTCATTGATTCATCGTGGGATACGAAAATTCTGTCCAACTCTGAATCCCTCAACATGCGAGTGAACGGGATTCTACTGGAAGGTGATCCGATTGAAACCTCTCAAGGTGACGGTGTTCGAATCACTTGGACATGGCTGGATGCAACCGGTGGGGAAGAATCCGTTGAAGCGAAGGTCGAAATGGTTCTGCAAGAAGGTGATAGCATCCTTTCTGGAACAACGACGTTTCTTGTTGAAACATTTGATTCAAATGGCGGGACAGGTACTTATTATCCACCAAATGAACCTTTGCGAACCGATGGTGAAGGCAGCAAACTCTCCGTGAGTGGTATGTTCTCGCTTGGTGGCGGTGGTGCCGGCTTGCAACTCACCCGCGAAACTACGGTTACAATGGATGATGAAATGGCATTTTGGATGCGTTGGGGATTGGACCACATTGGCGATGATGTCACCGATTTGTCCCCCGCTCTGCAAGCGTTCGATGAGGGTTCAGTCACTGATGATGACCGAACAAGCCGGTCCATCGAAGCAAACGAAGTCAATGAATTTGAAAATCAAATGCAATCAAAATCTGGGTCGTCAGGATTGTATTCGTATTTCATGTCCCAAGGTCTCGGACTTGACAGCGATGAGTTGCTCGGAGAGTACAGGGCGTTTGATTCGATTGAAGTCAAACTCGATCTTCATGGAGAAGTGGATGTGGTGAATCACCCCGTCTCTTTGGTGTTCAAGTCAGTTGAGAGTGTTGACCGCGCAAAGAAAATGGAATTACTTCGGAATTTTATTGATGTGCAACCCATACCTGTTTGGTCACAAGTCGACATCTCACTGGAAGGCACATCATCGGGTTTCTCAGCCTTCATGTCCCCATCAGCGCTCCAATCTGATGAAATTGATGTGAGTCACTCGCGATTCCCTTGGGGAGAGACTCTTACAATTAACGGTGAGGCTCTCAATCAAGATGAGAAGTTCACCATTGTGTTCGTTCCAACGAACGACCCGATCTCGGCACCGATGCCGCTCACAATCGGCGTTGGACTCGCTTTGTTTGTTGGTCTCTTCGTTGCCTTGCGTTTATCGAAGAACAAATCCCGAAGCCTCCTTGCGCTTGAATTACTGCTGGTTCCACTCATCGCCTTCATCCATTTCTTCGCCTTCTCATCGGTGTTTGTCGGCGGTGCAGTGGTGTTCACGGTTCTTCTGTGGTTCATTACTGCAGTTTCCAGTCCACGAACACGCCTACCAGAGGGCGCCATGGCTCAGGCCACGACACAACGTATTCCTTGCCCTGCATGTTCAACCCAAAATCCAGTGCTCAGCAATGAGCGACCGTTCAGATTTGCTTGTGCAGGTTGCGCTCGCGTCATCAAGCTCGTTGCTTGAACTCACATGCCGACAGATCGAAGCGTGCTCACCAAGGTGCTTGCTTCCTGATAATCACTTGGTGAAAAGTATCCACAGAATTCATCGTTCGCATCTACGGCTACAACAGCTTGTGGAGAACGCTTTTTGATTTCTGACAACACATGTTTGAGCGTGTCTTTCTGTTGGACTTGGAGGAAATCCATTTCCATCCATTCGGCACATGTCGAGGTGGTCGCATCAGCAGATTCCGCCACGGCCTTCAAGAACTGATTGTGCCCAAGAACACCACGCACCTTGTTGTCATTTGAGAGTACAACAACAATGCCGCCGGAAATACTCAACATTCGACGTGCCCCTTCTTGGATTGTATCTTCGATGCCGATTGTGATGTGTTCATCATCGAGGTTCAAGTCAGCGACAGTCTTGGCCATGTTCTCAAGACGAGGCGTTGGCTCTATGAGCCTTCCTTTGTCAATACTCAGGAGTGGCTGAACAAAATTGTGGTCGCATCGAGCACTCGGCCATACCCGATTCTTTCCAACTGAACCATGGTGCCCTCTGGGTAGTCATGGCGCTCCATACGCCCCTTATGCTCAACAATCTCGCCATCCTTGGCGACAATCAATGTGGCTTCGCAACTCTGCGTCTCGCTTAACCAGTGAACAATGGGTCGTTGGTCACTTCGCTCAATCGATGCAACGGTTGCTGATTGCTTTTCGATTTCCAGATCGGCAAAGCCCTTCAGACGGAGGTTGCCTTTCGCCATGTCTTCCTCTTCGAGCCACACCGTTGCAGGCTCAAAGGTGAAGGTACGCTTCCCCATTGATGCATGATTTGGATGAACATCAACTTCCACCTGTGCGGGGTGGTCGCCTGCGAGGGGAACTTCAACCGGCGATCGAATGAATGCGAGGCGGGGGGCGTCATCATCAATCTGCTTCGTATTGTGAGAAAAGAGGGCTGAAAGCGGCACTGAGATATCTTTCTGCGTAACACCAAGTTCAACCCAAAAGGCTCGGAGTGCTTCTGAGGTGATGCCCCTGCGCTTCAGTGCCTGAAGGGTTGGCAGGCGAGGGTCGTCCCATCCAGTAAAGGCGCCTGCCTCGATGTCCCGTCGCATTTGCGAGGTCGAAAAACCTCCCCACTCGTGCACTTTGACCCTGCCCCAATACATGGTTTCGGGGTACGACCAACCGAAGTGAGCGTACAACAAAGTCTGCTTCCTCGTCGAGTCCATCAAATCCTTTCCACGAATGATGTGCGTGACGCCTTGGAGGTGATCTTCAACGGCACTCTGGAAATCCAATAATGGCCAGACACGGTAGGTGGAACCAATGCCCGGTCGCGGGTGGGGATGGTTCGCTGTGTCTTGCATTCTGAGGGCTGGCCAATCCCTCAGTGCCGGGTTTTTCAGCGTCATATCTGTCTTGACCCGAACGACTGCATCGCCTGGCTTGAATGTCCCATCAAGCATTTTGCCCCACAGTTCCATGTTGAGCTCAGGAGAGTTTGGCCGGCATGGGCATTCGGTTTTGTCGACTCTAAACACTTTGAATGCCTCGCCAGAACACTGGCATACATATCCAAATCCTTCGTGAAGCATTTGTTCTGCATGCTCGTAGTAGTGCGGGATTTGGTCACTCGCAATGACAATGCGATGAGGTGCATAGCCAAGCAACCATTCTGCCTCTTTTGGAATGTCTTCATAGGCTTGCGGAAGCGGAGGCTTGACGACGGTGTCGGTATCGTCAAATCGAAGAATGAGTTCTCCGTCCCATTCCTTGGCGTATTCTCCATTGATGACAATTCCTCTGGCGTGCCCAAAACTGAGTGAGCCGTTTGGGTTGGGTGCGAAACGGAGGACCACCTTGCCTTTCACAGCATTCTTCAATTCTGGAAGTCCGACCCTTCGTTCTTTTTTCTCACGCTTTTCCAGCAAGTGTGGTGCTTCTTCTGAAAGAATGTCCCTGAGTGCATCAAGGCCCTCGCTTGCAGCCATTGCATTCGCATCAGCCACTGCTTTTGCAATGAGCGGAGAAATGATTTTTCCATGGGGGCGAAGGTCTGCACGTGTCCCCATGAGGCGGCCAATCACGGAACCTGGTGCCGCCTTTCCTTCATACTCGATGGCGTTCTGCAATGCGAGATGTCGGAACGCAGCAAGGGTTGCTTCATCTGGTGACCAAGACATGGGACTCATTCGGTGCTGTCGCCTTCCCTTCATCAATTGAGTGGAACCAAACAACGGTCAAGGCTCAAACAACGTGCGTTGATTTTGGTTTGGTGCTGGTCGCGAGGGAGGGTCTTCACCATGAAGCAGGTTCCATTCTCGCTTCACTGTTTTCCATGACCAACGCAGTGCTTCGTGAGGTGTGTCGCCTGACAGGAGGAACGGAAGGGCTGCCTTTGTGTTGGGATCCGATGGGTAGCCTGAGCCGATCGGTGCGCCAATTTCTACCCTCAGTGCTTCGATGATCTCATCCCTTCGAACTTTTGCGAGGATGCTCGCCATGCCGACAATGGAATGGTTCGTATCTGCCTTATGCTCCGAGGTCATCGAGGATTGATTCCATGGCCATCCTGTGAGCCGTGCAGCAATTCGGTCGGTAAAGCGTTGAGCGTTCACATCACACGCATCGTTGAGGATTTTGACGCCTTTTTCGACATTCTTTCGCATTGGGTTAAGTGCCTCAGCAAACAACTCGACTTCTAAGAGGTTCAATCCATTGTGAACGACGGCTGCATCAACGCGTGGTGGTGGGCAGACAATCACCTGGTGCAACCATCCGCGTTGCTCAGCTTGTTGATGGAACCAATCAGCCATTGCAACCCGCTTTTTGTGTGTCAAATCCTTTGAATCACGGATACCGTGCTCCTTCAGCATTGACAAGTCGGCAGTTGGAATGGCGACTGCGCCCACAACCAACGGTCCAATGACAGGGCCTCGCCCTGCCTCATCAACGCCAGCAGACCACATTGTTCACACATCCAAATCGTCGAGATCCATCATGGATGGCGCCGAGGGAAGCGGTACACTGCTCGATGTGACTTGAGAGGTGGTGGTTGTGAGAACCTCTTTTGGATCGTGGCGTACCGTCATGTTGGATGGTATGACCACATCTGGAAGAATCGCTTGGTTTGCCACCGGCTGGGCAATGTTTCCCGTTTCAATGGAGAGCAATAAATCATCAGCCTTTGCGATGGTCCGTAAGTTGTCTTGTGCGTCCAAGGCTTGGGCAGCTGCCCCATGAACCTCTGCTTGCACAGGAGCAGGAGCGGGTGTCGGTGCGCCGGCACGGTTGGTGAAGGCCTGCTGGAAGTGTTCGGCTGAAACTGCCATGACGGCTTCTTGTTGCACCTGCTTTGGCTTTTCTTGGAACTTTTGCATCCAGTCTTGAGGCGCCTCTTTTGGTTGAGGTGCGTGCATTTCATCGAACAGTTGTCGTTCGGCTGTGCGCTCCTTTCGGGCCGAGTATGCACGTTGAATGATGGCGACCGAGATGACGATTGAGATGATGACCCACAACCATGCGGTGAATATTTCCACGATGGTTGCGATGATGTTCGCAGGGTTGAACCAGCCTGCAGTTTCTTCCGTTGCCTGCCAAGGGGTTCCGAGGTAACTTCCTGTGCTCATTTGAACAAATGGCTCATCCGGAGCAAATTGTGAACGCACGGTTGTGTTCACATACACTGTACCATTGCTGAGTTGATCTTGAGGCAGATCGATCCACGCTTCGATTGTGAAATTGAATCCAATCGGGATGTTCGTTATTTCATAAGAACGGGGGTATTCGATGTTTTCCTCATAAACAGCAATGAAAGGAGGAATGAACGACATTGGGGTCGAATGCGACGATTGCAATTGTACCAACAAACCATCCACAGCATTTCCCTCATTGCGGGCCGTCATAGAAATCGAGAGACGCCCGTTTTTGTCAATCGTTTCCTCGATGTCTTCAAACACCCAACGGATCACTGGAGCAATCTTGGTTGGTACACCAATTGCACCGACAATCGTGTCGGTTCCACCGAGATGGATTTCAACATCGACATCACCAATTTGGAACGCCAGTGCTTCTGACAGTGCTTGGATTTCTACGAACTCAATCACAATCGATTCAAACGGATTTAGGCTCACGCTTGTCTCGGTTAAAGTTGCTACAACAGATGGAGGGGCATCAATGAGGTGGAACGAAAAGGTGTCCCGTGCGTTCCCAGTGTTCTCGATGAACACCGATGCTGAGCATGTAGCGTTCGGCAAAAGTGATCGGCACTCATCAGTTTGTAGCGCAACCGTTGCATTTCGTTTCCATTCAATGGAGGCACCGACGTCAATTGTGCGCACCCGCTCCTGTGCACCCAATGCAAACACACGGACCCTGACATCGATGGTTCCAGTGTAATCACCGGGTGCTTGGAACCCGATCTCGATGGTTCGGGTCTCATTTGGTCCAAGTTCGACTTCCTCGAGGCCTCCGAAAAGCGCCATCGTCCACCCGTTTCTCGCAATTCGGTCTTCGAGTGCAACGCCGGAGATTGGTTGGCCTTGTTGATCAATTGCTTGCAATGTTATGTTGAGGCGGTTGTTGATGTTGCCAACGTTTCGCACATCGACACTAATTCGGCCATTCGCACCTGGGTCGAGGACTAGGTCTTCGTCCTTGGCATCGATGGATGCATTCCTGTACGCATCAAGAAGAAGGTCAAAGGACCATTGCGACACTGCTTTGTCAAGGCCTGAAACCGCCTTCAATTGGAAGCGTGGACCAGTGTCTGCAAGAGGGCTTCCGTCGATAATTTCGGGAACATCGACCCAGAGGTAGACGTAGGCCAACTGCCCGGGAGCGAGTGTTTCGTATGCGTTGACACCGTCTGAGTTGTTCATGGTCCAACCCCAATTCCAACCGCTTGTTGTGTACAAGTTGAAAAGCACATCATCATCGAAGGATGCGTTGTTGGTGATGTTCACTGCGACCGAGGTTCGTGTCCCTGCATCGCTGATGAATGAAGAGATGTCCTGTGTTCCGAAATCCAGTCTTGAATACGGTGCGACAAGCACGCTTGCGTTTGCCTGTTCGCTCCACTCACCATCATCACTCGATGTGATTTCGAGCCCAATTGCGAGCGTTGCATACGATGCTGTGGATGTTGCACTGAGGTTGAATTTCAGATTTTTGAGATAGCCCGATTCAAGGGTGTGCGTGAGAGGGAGGCCAGAAACAAGGAGATCAGATGGGATGCTCGTGGCGTTGATGGTGAATGTCTGCTCTTGCGAACCACGGTTATGCAAGGTAAATTGAACTTCCACGAGTTCATTTCGGTGGACCACAGTTTCATCCAATCCCACGAAGATGGCATCGGTCGATCGTGATGAGGGTTGTGCAGCCTCGCCGATTGTAGAGGCCAGTGGGGTGGCGCTGTGGAGCAACAGCATCACGAGGATGAGGTGCCAGCGCATGCTTCGTGCAGGCAATGACCCCCTTCAACCTGACCCCTGAGATGTGTCAATGTGGGTTCGGATTGTTCTTGAACATGGTCGGTTCCCCCCAGTCATGCCTCCCATCTGGCCATTCAACAAAAAGAAGCAACCACTCGCCTTAGAGGAAGAAGCTCCAGCCCCCATTGTCTATCGGAAATCCGATGACCAAGGCGTGGATTCTGGTTCCACGAGTCAACAGCAAGAGGATTACAAGGCAGCGCTTTCATTTTTTGGAAGTGGCGATGCGACGGTCAAGAAAGCCTCGGATCAATCACAGCGTTATGACGGAGTTGTCGTCTCTGCAACACCATCCGACTCGGCCCCTTCTCCCGCAGAGGATTCAGTGGAATGGGTTGCTCACACCGATGGATACCACTACAAGAGGGCAGCAGATGGTTCCTTCGATCCAGTTGCCCACATCAGAAACGCAGATGGTTCCTATGAACCCTATTCGTGATCACCACAAGGTAGGCACGGCCTCGATGAGGTGAGCGCCATCTTCACTTGATGAATTGACCGTTCGGCTGACCACATGGCGGTCCACGAGGAGGTTCTGTGGTTGGGCTCGCAGGTCTTCACCGGCAAGGTAGGCAGCAACCTCGTGTTCTTCAAGAAGAAGTGGCATTCGATGGTGGACTTCACGCACGTCATCATTCGCTTCAACCGTCAAAAGAGCAAACGATTCCACATGGTCGCCGTCAGGTGATGACCATGATTCCCAAATCCCACCAAGCCAGCACGGACCCCCATTGATTCGGCGATGGTACCACGGAACCTTTCCCTGCACAGTCGTCATCCATTCATACCAACCGTCAGCGGGTACAATGCAACGGCGATGTGACCACGCATGCCGAAACATTGGCTTTTGATCAACCGTCTCTGCTCGAGCGTTATTTGGTTCATGGGTGGATGGTTTGGACCAATTTGGCCTCAATCCCCATCGCATGAGCCTCATGTGGCGAGGCGCTTTACTCCGTTGCTGTAGTCCGTTTTCCGTAATCACTGGGACCCATTGGGTCGGTGCTACATTCCAAGATGGGGTGAAGGGGGTGAGCGGGGATAGTGGCTCGGATTGAATCGATGCTGCAATCTCATCAATGGGCGTTGCGAGTGCGAATCTTCCGCACATGCTGCAGCCTCACACTGGGTCTGGGAGCGCACGTTCTAATTCCTTGACATCGAATTCAGCGCCGCTTAATGGGACTTTCAATTCGTAATGGTGCCCTACATGTGGGTCCATCTCACCAAAGCAGCCAACGTGGATGCCATCAACGAGAACTTTTGCTGCTCGGCCAGCGAGCCAAGGTCCCATGTCACCGCCGAGCGGCTGGATTGAGTACTCTGAAGCGCCAAGGTCCCTCATAATTGCTTGAATGCGACCACGAACAGCGGCGAATCCACCGTTTTGTTCTGCAACGAGGAAGGCAAAGCGATCGCTGTTGGTATGGTCTCGAACAACGGTTCCCAGTTCGTAAACCGCTTGTGGCAGGTCGTGATGCCTGTTCGAAGCGAGCAGCCTAAACAATCCAGGTAGGAGGTATTGACGGAGAAGGGTGTGGTCGATGGTGATTGGGTTTGTAATCCGGGTCACTTCACCCATTGCAGGCCATCGCATGGCTCCGAATTGGTCGGTATCGTTGGACAAGGTGAGGGATTGAATTTGCATCAATCCAAGACCTTGGAGTGAGTCACGAATGCGTCGGCGAATGTGCCCGTCGCTTCTTGGAAGTGCGGTCAGTGGAGCGCGTGGAACATCCGTGCCCAAGTCTTCGTATCCATGCCCGATGGCCACATCTTCAATCAAATCAATCGGGTGGAGAATGTCAAACCGCCAGTGTGGCATTAAGAAGGATAGGACTGTGTCACCATCCACCACATCTGCCATGTTTTCTGGTGTCCTTGAGGGGGCGTTTTCGGCCGAAGCTCGGCCAAGATAGGTTCCGCCCATACGATTCATGGCTGTTTGGACCTCTTCGTCAGTGAGATCCCGGCCGAGAAGACCATTGAGCAACCGTTCGGTCACGGTGTGGGTTTGTGGTTCTGCCTTTGGCAAATCAGATACTGTTCCATCATAGGCGGTTATTTCAACGGATTCAACGACGCCTCCACGTTCTTCTAATTGGCTTGCAATCAGCATCAAACTCGCCTCACATGCCCGTGGGTCCCATCCAGTTACATCGATGAAGAAATCCTTCGTGCTGGAGGTCACCGTTGTGTGGTTGCCGTTGATAATTGGGGGGAATGATAGCACTGCATCATTGGAGTCCATGATGACGGGATACGCCTTCATGCCCTTGAGGAGGTGTGCATAGTCAATCCCCTTTGGGTGATTGGTGAGGATTGAATCTATGCTCATTGGTTCATCCATGGCAAGCGGGATGAATTGGGTGCTGCCGGGTGCCGTGGTGACAGTGAACGGCGGGGCAAGTGTGGCGAGATCGTGGACACCAATGGAGGCACGCTTTCGACCTCGTCCAAGTGCGAAATGCAATTTCTCTTGGTGGTCCATGAGTGCTTTGATGAACGCTTCATTTTCCTCAGGCGTTGCACCCGTGTTGACGCTACGGACCACGGCGCCCATGACGATGGGTCGGATGTGCTCCAGTGATGGGTCAACATACATTGTGATGGTGCCTTTCTTGATGTCGAGCGTGGGCTTTGCTTGCTGTCCGTAGAGGAAGGGTCGCATGGCGCGAGTCAAGGTTTCACCAGATAGCAAGTCCGGTCTGTCGGGGAAGATCTCAATGTCCAGTGTGTGTTCACTGCATTCGTCAATGTCGGTACCCAACAATGGCAACTCATCGGCCATGCGAGTGATGTCGTTCTTGATTCCATGCTTCCCTAACAGGCTTGCAATAAGGTCTTGGTCGATGGAAATTGTTGGCATCATATCACCTCAACGAGCAAACCAGTGGGGCAAAGGTCGTTCATACCCTACAAGACGAAGGCCACTGATGGCTGCTGTCTCGTGGTCAAGGGCTCGCAAATGGGATCGTTCCAATCGGTCGATTGATTCGATGCCGAGCCTCGAGAGCAGGGATGCCATGTCTTGGTGGAGGGTTTGCAACCAATGGGCCAAATCATTGGCATCGGCCATCGGTACCTCGCAAGCGATCACATTGATGCCTGACGCTTTGAGGACTGCAAGGTCATGAGCACTCGCTGAAAGACCGAGCAAAACGGCCGTTTCTGTGTGTGTTCCCTCGAGATGAGATTTGGCAGACCTGCCGATTATTGGGAGGGACGCAGCCTCTGGGACGCCGCTTCCGTCTTCGATTCTTGACATCGCAAGGTCGGCCTTATGGTGCGCAGCACGAACATGGAGGTTTGCGGTGCGGCCAAGAGCGCCAAGCATGCCAAACGGCTTTTCTCTACCAAGCAAGGTTCGAACAGCCACAAAGAACCCATCGAGTTGTTCTGAATTCATCGCCGGTAGGTCATCAAAATCAAACACAGCGCCGGCTGAGGCTGCCAAAAGTTCTGGTGCATCTGAAAGGTTCTGTTGGCCGATGAGTGCAAAGTCAACGGGACGTGGGTTTGATTGTGCCAAAAAAGGCTGATGGGCAAGGAGGTTCACTGCATGCGGCAACGCATCTTTGTCCATCGCCAACTCATTTCCGTCGGGAATGATGGCCATCAGCGGGAGTGGTAAAGCAGCAGGTATGCCCTGATCGCCGCGTTCCCCTACGAGGGTAACCGTGTCGTAGGTGGCGTACGGTTGACTTTGTTGCAGGTCGTTTGGTACAAGGCCAACCATGGACAAATCGGAGGCTGATACTTGGCCGCTTTCATGTTCGACTTGAATTGTTTCAGATGGAGTGAGGCACACTGAGTCGGAAGGGATGTGCAATTCCTCATCATTGAGTTGTTTGTTGACCGCTTTCACCTCAGCCGCAGTGAGCGGGCGCAGTGAAACGCCGGGAGGAGGGGTGGGGCACCGTCCGTTGATGATGATTTTTCCACCCGTCATGCCCGCTCCGGGATCGCTGCCAACATCGCCGTGGATGACAATCAGACCTTCGCTCATTCCGCCGCCAACACGTGCGCCTGCGGTGCCTCTGACGATGAGCAGCCCGCCGCTCATACATGCGCCTGCATCGGCGCCCGCGCCATCGAGGATGCTGATTTTACCGTCTCGCATTGCGAAACCTGCAAAATCTCCTGCAAGCCGTTCACAAATGATGACGTTACCACGGTTTCCCGCTCCTAAAAATGCCCCAGCATCCCCTTGGAGGGTGAAGGTGCCCCCGCTTCCAAACGGTGCGGTCCACGAACCGAGCACACCCAAGGCACGCATTCGAGCCCCTTTCGGGAGGTTTGGGCAAAGGCCTAATTCACCATTCTTTGGAACGGGTTCTCCAGCATTTGTCCATCCAATTCGTAAAATTGCGTTTTGTTCAGCAGCAGCAATCAGTCGTGGGCCGAGTTTAGAATTGATGTTGAAGGAGCGTTCAACGACATCATGGGCATCGGCCATGTTGATTGGCTGTTGCTTCCCATCCAAATAGCCTCCCATTTGGAATTGAAGAAATTGCTATTTCATGGATGCGATTTCCAAAGCGAATGTCTAGGATGGAATTTGCCAAAATCAACGATGTGTTAATAGAGGGTCTTCAAGGGCATCTGTGATGAGAATCATGAGCATCAAGGTGGCTATCAACGGATACGGGACGATTGGGAAGCGTGTGGCAGATGCTGTGGACGCCCAAGACGATATGGAAATTGTAGGCGTGACCAAAACACGACCAGCGTTTGGCTGCGACTTGGCGGTGCGAAAGGGCTACCCTCTTTTTTGCACCTACGATGATGCAGATCGAATTGCGGCTTTCGGCGATGCCGGCTACACATGCCATGGTGGCCTGAGTGATTTGCTCGAAATCGCAGATATTGTCGTCGATTGCTCACCAGGAAAAGTTGGCGCTTCAAACAAAGAGAAGTACGAAGCTGCCGGCATCAAATGGATTTTCCAAGGTGGCGAAAAGCACGCCATGACCGGAAACTCCTACACCTCGTCTGCGAATCACACTGAAAACCTCGGTGTGGAAGGCACACGAGTGGTCTCGTGCAACACAACTGGTCTATCACGGACACTTGTCCCGCTCTACGAACACTGTGGCTCTCTTTCTGTCGAATGCACCATGATCCGTCGTGCTGCAGATCCCGGTGATTCCAGCAAGGGCCCAATTAATGCAATTAAGCCGGTCCTCAAGGTTCCATCTCACCACGGTCCAGATGTGATGACCGTAAAGCCTGAGATTCAAATCAATTCGATGGCCGTAGCAGTTCCAACTACCCTCATGCATGTTCACGTCATCGTGGCAACATTGCCAGAAGGTCACGGACTCACCACCGAGTCGGTCCTTTCGATGTGGGATGCACGTCCACGAATTGTCATCATGAACGGTTCAGAAACAGGCATCACAACAACAGCAGAAGTCATGGAATTCGCTCGAGACATCGGTCGAAAGTGGGGCGATCTTCACGAAATTTTTGTCTGGGAAGACGGTGTCAAACTCGAAGGCAACACATTGTACTATTTCCAAGCAATTCACCAAGAATCTGACGTGATTCCTGAGAACGTCGATGCAATCCGTGCATTGATGAACACAGAGCATGATTGGATGGCTTCTGTGGCAAAGACTGATGCAGCGATTTCGTCGTACAATCACCTCTGATTGAGTGATTCTTCCGTGCCCCGAAGGGGCACAAGCAAGGGGCGTTTTCAAAAGGGTCCGACAAGTGGCAAAACCATGCAAGCACTACGCCGACCGCTACTGATGCTTGTTTTGCTCGTCCTGACATCTCTCTCACCGATGCTTGTCGTCAGTTCTGAATCCGTTGAATCAATCGACGAACCAACGAACGCTGTGATGTCTGAGGCCGAACGCTTGGCACTCGCTGCCTCGATGTGGCATGTTGCGACGCCAACAGAACGAATCCAAGTCCCCCTCCAGTCATCGACTGGCGTCCTCAACATGAACATCGGTAGTTTCGACCCGACCGTGGATGAACATCCAACGCCGGGTATCGGCCTGTTCAACGCAAACGATTTCACAACGACCGGGCTTGCTATCGTTCAACTGCACGCTCACGATGGCAGGATTTTGGAAGAACTCATCGATCGCCATGACTTCACTCCACTCGATTTCATCAGCGATGAAGCGTGGCTGGTCCGACTGGCAGACCCCCCAGTGGATTCAATTCGAGCTCTTCTTGTCGATGACGATGTTCGTTGGGTTGGTGCCCAGCACCCAGGCTGGCGAATCGACGCATCCCTGCTTGCAGGTGATGCCTCCCAACGACTTGCATTGATTCCAGCAGCGGATCTTTCCTATGGCGGCTTTGAGGCGCTGAGTTTGGATCTGATTCGGATGGGTGCTCACAATGCATGGTGTGGCGTTGGCGTGTGTGAGGTTGAACTCCCACCTTCAATGGCTCCTTCATTCATCGCATCTGTTGCAAACGATGGACGGATCATATGGATTGAACCGACCGCAGAATTTTCATTGCACAACGCCGCAGCCGCAGCCGCATCCGGTATCATCGATGTGCGAGCGAATGCGACCTTCACCCTCGACGGCTCAGGCGAAATGATTGCTATTGCCGATACTGGGCTTGACTTGGATCACCCTGATTTGACGGGTCGGGTTGCGGGCGTCTACACGCAATACGGCCTCGATTCGTCGCCAGCCGACTCCAACACCGGTCACGGCACTCATATCGCCGTATCAGCCATTGGGGATGGCCAATCAAACGGCAGCGCTACGGGCATGGCACCAAATGCTGACCTCGTGATGTACGCTCTTGAGCATGACCCAACTGCAGTCTTCGGGCGAATCGGTTCAATCTATGATTTGTTGAGGGATGCGGAACAGAAGACAGCTCGTATTGCCATCAATGCTTGGGGTGCCAATGGATACTATGGTCAGTATTCTGCCGATTCTCGTTCAGTTGACATCTTTGTTCACGACAAGCCTTCCATGCTCCCATTGTTTTCCGTCGGTGACCGAGGCTCCCAAGGTGCATCACAAATTACCCCCCCAGGGACAGCCAAGAACGTGCTTGCCATTGGGGCTTCAGAAACGGCTTCGACTTCAGGAAATGTTGCCTCTTTCTCAAGCAACGGGCCAAGCCTCGACGGACGAGTCAAACCAGATCTTGTGGCGCCTGGCGTTGATGTTTGCTCCGGACGCGCTGAAGAAGCCAAAACTTCTCCGGGAGCCACGTGCTCCACCGAAACCCACGGCAATGGGGAAGATGTCTACACCATGTTGTCCGGTACTTCCCAAGCAACCGCTGTCGCAGGCGGCGTGGCAGCATTGACCCGCGAGTTCATTCGAGAACAAGTCGGTATCTCAGCACCATCGGGCTCCCTTGTGAAAGCGGCCATGATCAACGGTGCTCGTGACCTTGGTGCTGCAGATATTCCTAATGACGCTGAAGGATGGGGTCAAGTGGACCTCGAGCGCACCGTCTTGCCTGTTTGGGATGCGTCCTCGCCAAGCACCTCTGCTCTCGCAACATTCATGGATGACAATACCCCATTAGATGCGGGCTTTGGACTCCTATATGCATTCGAGTTGGACGCATCTCACGGAATCGATATCACACTGGCTTGGTCGGATGAGGCAGGTTCCGCAAACGCTGCTCAAAGTGAATCTCGTCTTGTCAACAACCTCGACCTCGTGCTTGTTGACCCATCAGGAAACGAATGGTATGGCAACAATTTTGCGAACGGTTTCACGACAACAGGGCAAGCGACAGATTCGGTCAACAACGTGGAGCGAATTAGAGTCGCCCCTGGTGCCCTGTCCACTTCGGGGCAATGGCTGGTTAAGGTTCTTCACCGTGGTGGTACGACCCAAAGCTTCGGCCTTGTCGTCACCGCAGACGCAACGCCTACGCCACAAGCTGATCTCGCCCTTTACAACGGCAGCATCATTCCTTCTTCTCCCGAACCCCTCCGCAATGACTTGATAGCAATTCGAATTGGTTGGATCAACCAAGGAACCCTCGCTACAAACGCCTTCCATGTGATCTTCGAAGACCTCACATCTGGAGATACGCTGTTTGAAGGGGACCGCTCTGCATTGGCTGAAGGCACCATTGATTCGCTTTTGATACAACATCAATTCTTGACCACAGGGACCCACAGCATGCGCTTGCGAATTGATACAAATGATCAGGTTGCTGAAATGAACGATGGTACCACAGGTATCGACAACAACATTTGGGAACAAGACATCGAAGTCACCGCTCTCGGTGTTCGTGTCGTGGCACTCAACGACGATGGCACGGTGCCGGTCGCTAGCGAAGATCGTGAAGCGGCAGCCGTGCGAACGTTTGATGTTCAAAATCAAACCGGTATCGATATTCCAATTCACATACTCCACGAGGGGACTGGAGAGAAAAATGTCACACTGAGTGTCACCAACGTGCAGGTGCCTCAACCAGGTCGACCTGATTTCCTTCTTTCGCCTGTTGATACATGGACAAAGAGTGTCTCTCAACTGGGGCCTTACACAGTCCAAGGTCAGGGAGAAGCCGGTGATTATCAGTTGCTAACAATCCACCTCGAAGATGAGGATGCGGACCTTAGCGACCCTGCTTCGCCAAGGTATGCCCGTTCTGGAACATTCGTTGTGGATGTAACCGCACGGTACCAAGATAACCCAACCGTTGCCCACACACAGCGGCTCACTTTCACCATCGACCAATTGGACGAAGTCCTCATCACACCGCTTGGAACTGAAGGCCTCGAAGCGGCACCAGGTGACTCTGCCGGTTTCCGAATATCTGTCGCAAACATCGGGAACTCACCAGCGCAATACTCAATCAGTTGCGAATCTGAGCACCGATGGCAAATCATGCTCAAGGACACCAACTCGTCGACATTGGAAATTGAGCCAATTGGCATTCGTGAATACAGGGCGATTAAAATTGACCTCTTCGTGCCACCAGTGGTAAACGGCGTTCCGCTCACAGGTTCAACAGACACCGTCACATGTTATGTGACGTCAACCACCGATACGTCGATGAATTTCAGTGAATCTGCCACCATCACCGTTCTACCTCAGCAGTCCTTTAACGCTGATTTGTACGACGACCTCGGGGCAATCGGACCATCTTCCAAAAACCGAGAAGTCCTTGTTGACAGCGGGGCACAGATCAACATGAATTTGACCGTCGAGAACACAGGAAATACAGACCTTGACTTGAGTGTCAAAATCCAACCCTCCAACCCAATATGGCCCATTGAAGTCACCACTGGAGAACAGACTGATGCCCGCCAAGTTTCCATTGCTCTCGCACCAGGAGAGTCCATTGATGTGCAGTTTGTTTTGGGAGTGCCTGGCGCAGCAGAAGAAGGTGATGCCAACAGTTTCGTCATCCGAACGGAGTTCACCTCACAAGTGTTCATCTCGAACACAACGGTTCTAAAAGTCAGAGACGAACTGGCTTTGGACCTTCAAGGGCCCGAAGGCGATGTCATTGAAACCGTGATTGCTGCTACCTTTAGTTACGGAAGTTTCAATGTCACGAACACAGGAAACGCCCCTCTGACGCTTGATTGGAGCAATGGCCTGGCCCCAGATGGCTGGGTCGTCGGCTTTGCGAACCCGATTACTTACCTTGAACCTCGAGAAGAAAAAACGGTTCGGTTTGGCTTGATTCCTCCGCCAAATGCCGCTGCAGATTCACAAGCCTTCGACCTCTTGATCACCGTGACTGGCGGAAACAACGGTCGTCTTGTCAACTCAACAGTGAGGGTTGATGTCGCCGTCTTACCGTCGCAATTTGCTAACATGTCGGTCGCAGATGACAGCATTCGGCCGTTCCGAAGCATTGCCAAAGAGGAAGGTGCAACCCAATCAATTGTCATTCGGAATGATGGCAACCTGCCGATTACTGGTGCACTCAGTGCCCTTGTGCTCGACGCTGCTGGAAACGCCTCCTCTGCTTGGAGTGTCTCTTTTTCAGAAACCACCATCGAGAGCCTTGGCGTTGGTGAAAGCCTCACCGTCGAAGTGACCGTCACCCCGAAAGCATCGGCCTCAAAAGGTCTCATGTCCACCGAGATTTCTGTAACCTCCGAGCAACAAATAGTGGGCCTGTATTCGATTGAAACGACCGTTTCCTCTGTCGACAGCAACGGTGGTTTGTTTGCCATCTTGCCTCTCTATGTCTCGATTCCGTTGATCGGAGTGCTCATCGCTGCTGGTGCAGTGCTTGCGTTGAGGATGAAGCGCAGTGGCGAACTTGAGGATGATGGAAGTGAACTCGTGGCGCCAGATGCATTCGTCAACCCAGACCACCTTGGAACACGACGCGACGAAGCACTTGACATTGGTCACGCTGTGAATGAAATCGCAAGCGCAGAAGTATCGCAGGATGAAATCGCAGCGGCTCTGGCTCAATCCCTCAACCTCCCACCAGTTCCCGCCGCAGTGCCTCAAGGACTTCCTCCCGGTGCTAGGGCGCGTGGCCTACCAGCCTCTGGCGCATTGCCTCGAGGCCTCCCTCCTGCCGGACTGCCACCCGCCGGCCTCCCTCCGAAGGCCCTTCCGCAAATCCCTGTACCAATGCCCACACCACTCCCTGCACCTGTGCCTGCGGCTGCTCCGGTAGCCCCTGCAGCGGGGCCACCACTCCCGCCATCGGGCTTGCCAGATGGCTGGACGATGGAACAATGGCAACACTACGGTCACCAATGGCTCCAACGCAACGGCCAGTGAGTTGGGCGTATCTCTAAAACAGGTCGCCGACTGGAAGTGACATGAGCAGCATTGTTCTCTTTGGTCCGCCTGGCGCTGGAAAAGGCACTCAAGCCGAACGCATCACGGATCAAACGGGTTTGCCACAAATTTCTACCGGCGACATGCTGCGTGCCGCCGTCAAGGCTGGAACTGAAACCGGGACCCTCGCCAAGACCTTCATGGATGCAGGTCAACTCGTTCCGGATGAAGTGATTATCGACCTGATCAAGGAACGAATTACTCACCCAGACGCCAAAGACGGCGTTATGTTCGACGGATTTCCTCGAACCATTCCACAAGCTGAGGCTTTAGCCACCATCACGGAAGTGTCTCACGTCATCGCCATCGAGGTGCCAGACGAACGGATTGTCGAGCGGATTTGTGGCCGGTATTCTTGTGCTGGTTGTGGAAGCGTCTTCCATGACACATTCAATCCAGTGGCTGCCGAAGGTTGCGACTGTGGCCAGTGGCAAGAGAAGCGCAGGGCAGATGACAACGAAGGTACCGTCTTGTCTCGTCTGAACGCTTACCACGGACAGACCTCCCCCCTCGCAGACTGGTATGAATCAGCGGGAATCTTTCATCGCATCGACGGTGACCGAGCCATCGATGACATCACTGGTGACATCCTAGCAGCGCTTCAGTGAAGGTGGTCAAGTGTCTTCACGCCAGCGTTCCCGGAAGAAAAGCGGGCAGCAAAGGCGAGCCATCGCCCAACAAGGTCAACAACGCTTGATCTCGATCTTGAATCGTGCAGACGGTGTTGACGAGCGTTTGCTCCGTTCTTCGGCTCGTCACTTGGTCAAATTATCACGTCGACATCGGCTTCAAATTCCGAATGAAGCAAGGCACTTGCTATGTGGGAAATGCCATGCTCCGCACCAGTTTGGTGTCAATGCAAGGGTTCGGATCAAATATGGTCAACGGATCATTACATGCCTAGAGTGCTCATCGATTCGAAGGTGGGGGGGCGGTCCCAAATCTCATCGCTCCTCTTGAGAGCATCCTCAAGGTTCGGGGGAGCATCTTCTTGAACAACAGCACACAGGGTCGTCTGAGTGCTATGAGTCGTGACATCCCTACGTCCATTCGTCGTGAGGCTCAATCGCGAGATTTCCAACCAAGCATTCGGATTGGTAAGTCCGGAATCACAGAAAACCTCATCGAGGAAATCGATGGTCAACTCAACACCCGTACCCTTGTCAAAATTAAAATCAACAGGGGCTTGTTTGAGCGAAAGGACATCGGTGCAGTTTGGTCTCATCTTGCAAAGGAGACCAATTCTACCTTGGTTCTGGCCCGTGGAAATGTTGGCGTTCTTTGGCGTTGAGTATTCTCGACAAAGGAAATCCTCAATAATGTCCCTCAGGTGGATTTTAACATGAGCGACGGCGGACTGCTACGATCACGACGACGACATCCCTCGCAGTACATTGCATTAGGGCTCTTAGCGCTCACTGGAACAATGATGTTTACTTCCCATTCAATTGCTGGCGGTGGCTCCTCAAGTTCCTCTGGTTTCCAAGACATCGATAACACCCAAGCAGTCTGGGTTGGTCTCGGTATTCTTCTTGGTGTCTATGCGTTGATCATCACAGAAGTCGTTCACCGAACACTTGCAGCAGCAGTCGGTGGACTCCTTGCAATTCTAGCCCTTGCCTATTACACACCGGAGTCAGCCGAGGTGTCCTTTAGTTTAGGTGCTGTGACCACGCTCATTGACTGGGAGACGATTGGTCTGCTTCTCGGAATGATGGTCATGGTTGGCATCCTCTCTCACACCGGTTTGTTTGAGTGGTTTGCTGTTCAAGCCTACAAGCAAAGCGGCGGATCTGTCTGGACCCTTGTCGTGATCCTATGTTCCGTGACGGCTGTGCTTTCGGCGTTCCTCGATAACGTCACCACCATGTTATTGCTTACGCCGGTCACAATTCAACTGGCGAAAGTCCTCGATCTCAAACCAATTCCGCTCCTCATTTCGGAAGTTCTCTTTTCGAACATCGGTGGTGCAGCGACCATGATTGGCGACCCACCAAACATCATGATTGGATCTGGTTTGTCAGCTGCAGCGATTGAAAAAGCAGGGTACCCTGATTTGGCAGGTGCTGGCGTTACTTTCAATGATTTCATCATCGAAATGGCACCTGGCATACTGATGACAATTGTCCCCAGTTTCATGTTCCTCAAGTGGTTTTACAGGGAAGAATTCTCAGGAACCCGGGTTCGTGACATCGCTGAACTCGAATCAAAATACGGCATCAAGGATGCTGCCATGCTGAAAGTAAGCGGGACCATCTTGGCGCTTGTTGTTCTCAACTTCTTCCTCCATCCAATCACGCACATCGCAGTTTCTTGGATTGCGCTCGTCGGTGCTGTTTTGATGCTTTTGGCGACCGATCGCCATGAACTGGAGCAACCACTTGAACACGTGGAATGGACAACCCTCCTGTTCTTTGCTGGGCTGTTTGTTTTGGTCCATGCATTGCAGTACCTAGGTGTCATTTCCTTCATCGGCGACTATGTCACCAAAGGCATCGCTATGTTTGGCACCGATGAGGCGGGGAATGTGGTTCGACTTGCTGCTGCGATTCTGATAATTCTGTGGGTCTCAGCAATCGCTTCGGCCTTCATTGACAACATTCCTTACACAGCTACGATGATTCCAGTTGTTATGCAAATTGCCAACGACCTTAACATCGATTTGAATCCAATGATTTGGGCGCTTGCATTTGGTGCGTGCCTCGGTGGCAACGGTACGCTCATCGGCGCCTCTGCAAACGTTGTCACTGCGGGGATGTCGGAGGAAGCAGGTTATCCAATCTCCTTCAATGAGTTCTTCAAAGCAGGGTTCCCAATCATGATTCTCACGACGGCCATTGTTTCTGTCTACATGGTACTCGTCTATGTCATCGGTGCAGATGGTGGTGCGAATGTTTGGAAGGGCGTCTGTGTAGGAATCACAATGTTTGGAATCATCTGGCAGGTTTCTCGTGGCATGGGTAAAGGAAAGAACTTCGCTGAAGCCCTTGTGGATGACGATTTGGATGTCTTCACGGATTTGGCAGAACAAGCCATTGACCGCATCAAGAGCATCACTTCTTCCGAAGAGTGATTTGAGACGCTTCTTTGCGTTGTATTGAAGAGTCACGCCTCCCCCGTTGTGGCTGAGGGCCGATATGTTCGAATGCACGATTTGCGGTTTGCTTTCCTTAGGAGGCAACGCTTGTCCCGCATGCGGCAGTCAAATCAGAGTCGATTTGACGGAACAAGATGACGACGGCTCTCCCCTTCCAACCGAAGTGCCGGGGTTGGATGAAGCAGTTGCTTCATGGAACGATCTTGAGGGCATTGAAACTGCTGTGGCGGAAGAAGAGGTTCCCAAGAAGGCTGAGTCAAAAGGCAGCTTACCATTTGGTTTCTCAGGCACCTCGAACACGAACATGTCACGCTTGCCGTTCGGCATTGGCAGTTATGCGACCGGGATGCCGTTTGATGGCTCCGAGGACGATGCGGCCCTCCCCTTGGTGAGTGCGCAGAAGGCCGAGCAACGTGAACCTGTTGTGTCCGTTTCAGAACCCGTTGCGGACGCCGCAGCCCCTCCAGTGCCTGCTCCGGCCGTAAAACCCATTCCAGCCCCTCCAATGCCTGCTCTGGCTGTTGAACCCATCCCGACGCCTGTGGAGCCCGCAGCATTGCCTCCAGTGCCCCTGCCCTCTCCTGTGGTGACAGATCCGCTCCCTTCACCTGTGGTTCCCGTGCCTGAAGCACCGGCTTTGCCCGCAGTCCCATTGCCTCGAATTGAGGCGGCACCAATCGTGGAACCTCCGCTCCCCCGGCTTGAAGCAGTTGCCACTTCGCCACCTACGGTGGTGCGGGTGGAGGCTGAAGCAGTGGTTTCCAACACGGAGTCGTCAGGCGACCCTGATGTTCCTGCAATGTGGCGCATTGACGCTGCTCCGCCAAACATGGAGCAAATCTATGCCCAGTCAGACCAAGTCGTGGAAGTTGTTCACACAATGGATGCAGAACCTACCATCTATGCACACGAACCGGCCGAAGCAGTTCAACCATTATCGAATGGCGTGATTTCTTTGGATATTCACCCCGCTCAAGCGCTTGCTGTGCGCCTGGATGGCTTGCCGGAATTGGGGCCGACACTCAGCCAAGGATTCGAAGCACTCAGCAATGAGTCATGGGCACAAGCAGCCATCGCCTTCCAGAAACTTGCAGCGCGCATGCCAGGTGACGCAGCTGTGTTCAACAACTACGGCCTTTCGCTGCTTCAACGAGCGCTCACCATGGCGAAAAGCCCAGATCTCGAACTCCAAACACTTGCTTCAACACAGTTCGAATCCTCCATCCTTGCGCTAAGGGAGGCTGCTAAATCTGCTCCAACTGAGGGTACCATCCTCCTCAACCTGGCACATGCTCTTCTCGTCAGTGGTCGAGCAGAGAAGGCCATTGGCCTGGTGCAGATGCACGATCAAACACAGCCGCAGACCACAGTGAGTGGGAATCTCCAGGCCGCAGCTTTGGTCAGCATGGGTGAAAGCGGTGCTGCAAAATCTCTTCTCCAACGTTTGCATCAAGATGATGTGGTGCAAGCAAATCTTGACCGGCTCTCCTACTGATGTCAACTGTTTTGATTGATTGAGTCATCAATCTTCCACGGTTTGCTCAGAAACCAAAAGAATTCGGCGGACCTTCGCCCATCAAAATACCCGCAAATCACGCTCAATTTTGCATAAATGACAACATTAAAACAGGCTCGCTATGTAGCATACAGCACCCCTCCCTGTTCACACCCATAGCCGAGGTCCAAACCGATTCGTTCATATATGGGTGGTAAGTCGGGGGGATGCTTAAGCACCCTGATATGCAACATGTCGGGGGAAGGGCAGAGGAGAACCGTCCTTGAGGAGGCGGTTTTCTGTGGAAGCCGAATTGGCATGAATTAGATACCGAAGGGTTACTCGCATGGTGTGTGATAACATACATGTGATGCTACAACCCAACTGGGGGATCGCTCGGCTCGAGTGCCGACGAAGGTCGTGACAAGCTGCGATAAGCTGCGGGGAGGTGCATGTATACCATGGATCCGCAGATGGCTGAATGGGACTTCCTGTATCTTCGGATACAATCGCGATGCGATAGGGAACCCTCCGAATTGAAGCATCTTAGTAGGAGGAGGAAATGAAATCAATAGAGATTCCGTGAGTAGTGGCGAATGAAAACGGATCAGGACAAGCCGAATCCCGAAACGAAAGTGAGGGAGATGTGGTTGTCAGTCTTTTGTCTAAGTTATGGAAGGTGAAATTGCCTGGAACGGCATAGCCAGAGAGGGTGAAAGTCCCGTAACCGTACATAATATGACCACGTGACTGTCAAAGAGTAGCATGCGTTGGAAATCGCGTGTGAATGTGGGACGCAATTAGTTCCAATCCTAAATACAACTCGAGACCGATAGTTTACAAGTAACGTGAGTGAAAG
>ERZ1049444.715-NODE-715-length-28965-cov-24.982186_pt1 | contig 28965 bp, 30 predicted proteins | sample MGYA00383101_ERZ1049444 | MGnify/ENA primary metagenome ERZ1049444 (study PRJEB29581, sample SAMEA5548371) | metagenome | biome: marine; feature: coastal; material: water | depth 50 m | study: Short-term variability in the microbial, nano- and picoplankton...
TATGGTGCACTAATACCTCAGCCATCTGCTCTGAAACTCTTACATAAGGGTTAAGACTGGTCATTGGGTCCTGAAAAATCATGGCTATCTTTTCAGCACGAATTCGATTTAACTCTTCATTAGGAAGATTCAGGATTTCTTGATCTTCAAACTTTACACTTCCAGTGGCATGACCATTATTATCCAACAAACCCATCATCGAAAAAACCGTCTGACTTTTTCCACTTCCAGACTCACCAACAATTGCTAAAATTTTTCCCTGTTCAAGAGAGAAACTAACATTATTAACTGCACGAACGATTCCGTCAGTTGTATTAAATTCGACGTTTAAGTTTTTAACCTCAAGAAAACTCATTAGTAGTTACCTTCCTTTGGGTCGAGCGCATCACGGAGACCATCGCCAATAAAATAGATACAAAATAGAGTAACAATAAAGAATGATAACGGGACAAGTAATTGCCATTCAGTGTCATAATTGATTGTGCCAGCACCTTCTGAAATCAAAGCCCCCCAACTAGTTTTTGGTTCCTGAACACCTAGACCTAAAAAAGAGATAAAACTTTCTGCAATAATAATTCCTGGTACTAGAAGCGTTGCATATACCGCAACAATACCTAAAAGGTTCGGAACAATATGTCTCATTATAATTTTATAATCACTTACGCCAGTTGCCTGAGCAGCTTCAATGAACTCCTTATTCTTAAGATTCAGAGTTTGACCACGAACTATACGGCTCATATCTAGCCAAGATAAAAGACCAATACCCACAAATAGCATTACAATTGATCGACCAAAAACAACTAATAGGAGAATTAAAACAAACATAAATGGGATTGCCATTAGTATGTCAACTATACGCATCATGATTTGATCAGTTCTTCCACCTATATAACCCGAGGTTGCACCATAAAGTGTACCTACAACAACAGCAATAGTTGCACCTACAATACCAACCATAAGAGAAATCTGAGTACCCTGAATAACACGTGAATAGAGATCACGACCCAGATCGTCAGTTCCAAAGTAGTGACCAGTTTCAATAGATGGCATACCTAGAGTTGCTGCTGAACCCATAGTATTCCAGTCAATTTGTTCATAAGACCAAACTGCAAAATAGGGTCCTATAAAAGAGAATAAGACAATTAATATTAAAATAATAAGACTCGTTATTGCAGCTTTGTTGCGCATAAATCTTGTTCTAGCATCAGCCCATAAAGAGCGACCTAAAATTTGTTCATCAGCATTTAAATTTTCGGCTAATTTAACTATTTTATTTTTGTTTGCTACAATCATATTAAGAATCTCAGTACCTTATTTTTGGATCTATCCAAGCATAAAGAAGATCTACAATTAGACTAAACAAGATTGTCAGAGAACCTACTAAAATAGTAATCCCCATCATTACTGCATAATCACGATTAAAGGCTGCATTTACGAAAAAATAACCCATTCCACCCGTTGAAAAAAAGATATCAATAAGGACTGAGCCTGTAATAAGGCCAACAAATGCTGGACCTAGATATGAAATAACTGGTAGCAATGAAGGTTTAAATATATGACGGAAAAAAATTGTTTTAGTGGGTAATCCTTTTGCCCTAGCTGTACGTATATAGTTTGCATTCAAAACTTCCAACATCGAAGAACGGGTTATTCTCGCAATTGAGGCCATATAGCTAGTTGATAGAGCAATAACTGGCATGACTAAGTATTGCCAATCACCACCATGCCAACCCCCGCCAGGCAACCATCCAAGCCACAAGGTAAAAACAATAATCAGTAGCGGTGCCATGACAAAATTTGGCAACACTTGTGCACCAATTGAAATCCCCACAGCAAAATAGTCAACCAAGGTATTTTTTCTAATTGCTGCTATTGCTCCTAAAGGTATCCCTACCCCTATAGCTACAATAAATGACCAAAAACCATACTTCAAGGTGATTGGAAAGCCTTGACCGATAATTTCATTAACAGTGCGGCTATGATATTTATATGAAGGTCCAAAATCGAACTCTGTCAATATACCCCAAAGATAGGTTGTCATTTGACGCCAGATTGGTTGATCTAGTCCATATTTAGCTTCAATATTGGCAAGGACTTGTGCAGGTAGAGGCTTTTCTGAAGTGAATGGACCACCTGGAGCAGCATGCATTAAATAAAAGGTTACTGCTATCAGAATTAGTAGTGTCGGAATAGCAATCCCAATTCTTTTAATGATATAGTTAAGCATATCCTCAATCGATAGTAAAAAAATATCTGCGAGTATTGTACCGCACAAAAAAAAACACCGCACATTAAGTGCGGTGTTTTCATTAACTACAAAATGCTAGTCTGCAACTTTATATAAATCACGTGAGTAAACATTCTGCTCAACGTTGTTGAAAGGCCAGCCTTTAAGATTATTTCTAAGCATAAACACACCCGTATAATGATATACAGGGATTATAGGCATTTCGTTTGCCATAATCTCTTCAACACGTGTGTAGTTGCTTGTTGCATCAGACATAGTCCTAGCAGATATCATTAATTCATCAACTTCAGCGTTGCTGAATTTGCCATCATTGTAACCTGAAGGTGTTGTCATCAGGTCAAGGAATGTAGATGCTTCGTTATAGTCACCACACCAGCCACCTCGAGCGACATCAAAGTTTTGACCGCCACGAGTTTTGAGGAATGTTTTCCACTCTTGATTAGCAAGTGTAGCTTCAGCACCCAAAGTCTCTTTCCACATTTGTTGTGCTGCAATTGCTATCTTTTTGTGACCTTCTGAAGTGTTATACAAATACTCAAACTTCAGTGGATTATCAGGTCCATAACCAGCAGCAGCCATTAACAATTTAGCATTAACATTGCGCTGATCCTGAGACATCTCTCCAAATGCAACTGACGGTACTTCGAATCCTGCAGTAGTACCAGGTGTAAAGGTGAATGCTTGAATCTGTCCACCTTGAAGAATCTTATCAGTAACTACTGAGCGGTCAAGTGCATAAGACAAGGCCTGGCGAACACGAACATCTTTAAATGCTTCTGGTCCACTAGGTGACAAGTTAAATGTCATGTAGTATGTACACAATCTAGGGAATGAAATAGCCTCATCAGGATATTTAACCTTTAAACGTGGGTACTGACCTGATGGAAGTGCACCCTTATCTGTCTCTCCAGCTTCCCAACGAGTAAAGTCAGTATTCTCATCATTCATAATTAGTGTTACAACTTTATCAATGATTGTTGCATCATTATTCCAATACAATGAGTTACGTTCGCGAGTCGCAGTTTCGTTTGGAATATGTTCAGTCAGAACATAAGCTCCATTACCTACAATGTTTCCTGGCTTAGTCCAATCATCACCAAATGTTCTAACTCTCCATTGAGGAGATGGAAAAGTAGAGGCATGGGTAGTCATTGCCGCAAAATATGGTAATGATGCTGTCAAACGAACCTCTAAAGTGTGATTATCCAGAGCAGTAACACCTAAAGCACTTGTTGGTGAATCACCCGACATAACTGCACCAACATTCTCGAGTGCCATAATATCAGCAAACCATGAGTATGGTGAAGCGGTAGCAGGATCTGCTAGACGTCTCCATGCGTAAACAAAGTCATGAGCAGTAACTGGATTACCATCAGACCACATTGCATTATCTCGAAGTGTAAATGTGTAAACATCTTTAGCTTCATTGGTTGTATAACCGGTAGCTACACCTGGTATTAAATTACCATCAGAGTCCTGGTTCATTAAACCTTCAAAAAGGTCACGAACAAAATAAGATCCTTCTACATCTTCGACCATTTGAGGATCTGCAGTAGTAAATTCATCTAACATACTATATGTAAATGTTTGATCATCAGCTAAAGTTTCGCCTGTTACTGGGTGAGTTGCAGCTAGCACGGATGCTGAAGCAAATGACGCCAATACAAAACCCACAGCCAACGATTTTGGCAAAAAGTTCATATCTTTCTCCTAAATAATAAAAAATTAAAAACCCTTCATATTTAAATGAGGATTAAAAGAAGTTTATACTTTTTTTTAATTATTGTGATAATTTTTCAAAAAAAAGACATCCGTTTACAACTAAAGTCCAAATTTCGTTTGATGTGTGAGGGAGGGGTTAATAAATTCTAGCGAAACATGACCCCTGTATGACCCCAGCATTTTTTAGCAGACGAAAAAAAAGACCTACAATCAATGTAGGCCTTTTAGAATATGGTGGGGCGTGAGCGACTTGAACGCTCGACCAGCGGATTAAAAGTCCGATGCTCTACCAACTGAGCTAACGCCCCATATAAAAACGAGAAATTATACTGAACTAGTGTGTATTAATCAATCGAAAATTAGCCTTTATTAACAGCTTCTTTAAGGAGTTTTCCAGGCTTAAAAAATGGTACAAATTTTTCAGAAACCTCAGTTTTTTCGCCGGTTTTTGGATTGATACCAATCCTACCTTTTCGATGCCTCTTATAGAAGACACCAAAACCACGAACTTCAACACCTTTTCCTGAAGTAATGGCTGAACTTATTTCTTCTAGAATAATTTCGATCAATTGTTTTGCATCAACTCGAGAGATCCTAGACTGCTTAGAAATTACTTCAATAAGGTCTGTTTTTTTCATATAATTAAGCCACTAGACTATTAGCATAGTGGCAATACTAAAAATTATTTATCTTTTGCTTCTTTAAGTAAATCACCCAGTTTTGAACTAGAAGACTGAGTAGATTGATCATTATAGTCTTTCATTGCCGCTTTTTCTTCAACTGAATCCTTAGCTTTCATACTAAGACTAACATTTCTTGTTCTTTTATCAATCAAAGTAATAACAACTTCCACTTCAGTACCTTGCTTTAAAACTGTTGAAGCATCTTCAACTCTGTCTTGAGATATTTCTGATACCTTTAAGTATCCAGTAATCCCTTCAGCTAGTTCAACAACGGCGCCTCTTGAATCAACTTCATGAATTACCCCTTTAACAATTGAGCCCTTAGAATTTGTTGTGGTGTATTGATGGAAATTATCTGCAGTAAGTTGCTTTATACCTAATGAAATACGCTCTTTTTCAGCATCAATATTTAGGATTACTACATCAAGCTCTTGTCCTTTTGAATAAGTAGAAACAATTTGATCTGCAGACTGTTTTTCCCACGCAATATCCGCTAAATGTATTAGGCCATCTATCCCTCCAGGCAATCCAACAAATAAACCAAAATCAGTAATAGATTTAACAGTTACATTTATCTTATCTCCTTTATTGTGAGATCCTTCAAAGGCTTCCCACGGGTTTTCTTTTGCTTGTTTCATGCTAAGTGAAATTCTATGTTTAGATTCTTGAACATCAAGAACAACAACATCAACCTCTTGGCCTAGTTTTACAAACTTAGAAGGCCTTGCATTTGCATTAGTCCAGTCCATTTCACTGACGTGAACGAGTCCTTCTACTCCTTCTTCAATTTTAACGAATGCGCCGTAATCAGTTAAATTAGATACAATACCTGAAACTTTTTTACCCATTGGTAAGCGCTCTGAAATATTATCCCAAGGACTTGGAGTTAATTGCTTCAAGCCTAAAGAGACTCTCATTTTTTCTTTATCATAGCTAAGAACTTTAACTGTTATCTTGTCACCAATAGCAAGTTTTTCTGAAGGATGATTAACACGTTGCCATGATATATCAGTAATATGAAGCAACCCATCCACACCTCCAAGGTCAACAAAGGCACCATAATCAGCAAGATTTTTAACGATTCCTTCAATTTCTTTGCCAGTATCAAGGTTATCAATTAAAGCCTCTCTATCCGCCGAGTTGACTTCTTGCATTACGGCCTTTCTAGAAATAACTATATTATTTCTAACCTCGTCCATTTTGATAACAATAGCTTCAATTTCTTGTCCAATTAAAAAGTCAAAGTCTTTAACAGGTCTCACATCTACTAACGAGCCAGGTAAGAATGCTTTAATAACGCCTATATCAACTGTCATACCGCCTTTTACAGAGCCTGTAACTATGCCTTTTACTATCTCTTTAGAGTTCATTGCAGCTTCAAGCTCTTGCCACATTTTGATGCGTTTCGCTTTTTCGCGCGAAAGTAGCGTATGACCTAGGCCATCATCAATTGACTCAAGAGCAACTTCAACGACGTCACCTTCATTGATCTCTAGTTCGCCCTTAACATCTTTAAATTCGTTTAATGAAATAAAGCCTTCAGATTTAAGACCAACATTAATAATCGCTTTTTCACGATTCATGCTGACTACTGTTCCCATCAATAGGGCTCCAGGCTTTACGTTTTGTTGTATTTCGCTATTTTCAAATAGCTCGGAAAATGATTCTGACATATTATCTCGATGTTGACCGGTAATTATTAAGCTATTTCGGTTAAAGCTTAATTCTTATCGGGTTAGTTAAAAAATAAAAGCTTGACCGCTCAAGCTTTAACTAGCGCCATTACTTTTGTAACGACTTCATTAATTGTAAGATTTGTAGTATCTATAATTAATGCATCTTTGGCTGGCTTTAAAGGAGAGTGTTTGCGATTTGCATCTCTTTCATCTCTCTTCTGAACCTCTTCCAAAGTGTGCGAAATGTTACCAGCAATACCTTTATCATGCAACTGTTTTAATCGTCTTTTTGCTCTCTCTTCAATATCCGCAGTTAAGAACACTTTAAATGGGGCATCTGAAAAGACTACTGTTCCCATATCTCTTCCATCAGCAACTAAGCCTGGTAATTGTTTAAATTTTTGCTGCCTTATTAATAATGATTCTCTAAGAGGACCTATCATGGCATAGTTTGATGCTAGCTCTGCAGTTTTTTCAGTTCGAAGCTCAGCTGAAATTTCAACATTATCAAGATAAATATTAAGGTTGTTTTGATTAGGGTCTGAGTGAAACTTTAAATCAAGATTACTAGCTAATTTTAATAATTCATCTACATTATCTATTTCAATATCTCGATTAGATGCTGCAACTGCAAAAGCACGATAAATTGCACCAGAATCTAATAAATTCCAATGAAGCTTTTGAGCCATAATATATGCAACAGTGCCCTTTCCAACCCCACTAGGACCATCTATAGTTAAAACTGGAATCATTTAGTAAGTCTTGAATCAACAACAAGAAAACTATGGTTTGACTTATTTTTCATACTCAGGTCTCATATGCGGAAACAATAATACATCCCTAATTGAAACTGAGTTAGTAAAAAGCATGACTAACCGGTCAATTCCAATACCTTCTCCTGCAGTAGGTGGCATTCCATACTCTAAAGCACGAATATAGTCGGCATCATAATGCATTGCCTCATCATCACCCGCATCTTTTTGATTGACTTGGTCAAGAAATCTTTGTGCTTGATCTTCTGAATCGTTAAGCTCTGAAAATCCATTTGCAATTTCGCGCCCACCAATAAACAGTTCAAATCGATCAGTTATAAAAGGGTTTTTGTCATTTCTCCTTGATAAAGGTGAAACTTCAGTTGGGTATTCGGTCACAAAGGTTGGTTGAATTAATTTTTCTTCAACGGTAGCTTCAAAAATTTCAATTTGTATCTTTCCTAAACCCCAGCTATTTTTAAGGTTTATACCTAAATTCTCTGCTGTTTTTTTAACATTCTCTTGGGATAAGTCAGAAGCTTTTAAATCAGGGTTATATTTTAAAATAGAATCAAAAACACTTAAACGTTCAAACGGTTTTGAAAAGTCATACTCATCATCTTGATAATTAATTTTAGCCGAATCACAAACCTCAACAGCAATCCCCTTAATCAAGGTTTCAGTAAGATCCATGAAGTCATGGTAATTAGCATACGCTTGATAAAACTCAGCCATTGTAAATTCAGGATTGTGTCTTGTAGAAAGCCCTTCATTCCTAAAGTTACGGTTAATTTCAAAAACCCTATCTAGGCCACCCACAACCAATCGCTTAAGGTATAGCTCTGGTGCAACACGTAAAAATAAATCCATATCTAGGGCATTGTGATGTGTGACAAAAGGTTTGGCAGCCGCACCTCCTGGAATTACTTGCATCATTGGAGTTTCTACCTCTAAAAAACTATGATTAATAAAAAATTGCCTAATATAAGCTATTATTTCAGATCGACGTTGAAACACCTTTCGAGAATCTTCATTCATAATTAAATCAACATAGCGCTGACGATAAATTGTTTCTTGGTCAGATAAGCCATGAAATTTTTCAGGCAAAGGTCGCAAAGATTTGGTAAGTAATTTAATATCACTTACGCGAACTGATAGCTCTCCAGTCTGAGTCTTAAAAAGAGTTCCGGTAGCGCCAATAATGTCCCCAATGTCCCATTTTTTGAATTGGTCATTATAAAAAGTTTCGACTAATTCATCTCTAGTTACAAAGAGTTGTATTTGACCAGAAGTATCTTGGAGCTGAACAAAGCTAGCCTTACCCATAACCCTTTTAAGCATTATTCGCCCTGCAACTGAAACCTTATTATTGCCAGCTTGAAGAGTCTCATTAGAAGCCGAATCAAACTCCTCGTGTAATGATTTGGCCAAATTACTTGGCTTAAAATCATTAACAAATGGATTACCACTCTTTCTAAGTAGCGCCAATTTAGATTTTCTTTCTGCTATTAGTTTGTTTTCGTCTTGTTCGCTCACTTTGCTCTCATTAATTTTTTGATTTTTCAATTTCTTCCTTAGCAAGTTTTTTTGCCTTGTTAAGGTCTTTTTTAGCTAGCTGACTCTTACCGAGTCGATTATATATTGAACCACGATTATAATATGCTTGGTAAAAATTATTATCTAATTCGATAGCCTTATTCAAGTCTTTTAAAGCTAACTCATCTTTTGCTATTTTAGAGTATGCATTTCCTCGATTATAATAAGCTGCAATATATTCTGGATCTATCGATATTGCCCTGGAATATGCCTTTATTGAATCACGACTCTTATTAATCCGGTCATAGCAGTTAGCAAGATTATTAATTGCACCGACATCTTCTGGTTTAAGCTTTAGTGCTGACTCAAATAACTCTATGGCTTCATGAAAATTTTCTTTCTCCTGCTCCATATAGGCTAAACAATAAAATGCCTCTGGGCTATTAGGATTAGCTGCAATAGCTTTTGCCATACTTTCATATGAAAGATCACTGTTACCTTGCTGTAAGTGAAGGTGACCAAGATTTAGATGAGCATTTGCTATTATTTCTTGATTATCTGAAACATAATTAATAAGAGTATTCCAACTCTTGATTGCTAACGATAGATCACCCTGTTTTTGATAAGTATAAGCCTGGACCATCAAATCACTAGTTACTTTGTCGTTATTCATAGATATATTTAAAAGTTTATTTTAATAAATCTCTAGCTCTTTCAGTCTCAGAAGATGATTTAGGTGAAAAGTCTCTTTTTTTTGATATTATTCGAATCAAATAAATAAAACAAAGAACTAAAAAAATCAAAGGCGTAAACCAAAGCAAGTATGTTTTTAAATTAATTGGTGGTTTAAAAATTACAAAATCACCATAACGCTCAATCATAAAAAGGTGAATATCATTATCTGATTTATCGTTTAAGATCATTTTTCTAACTTGCTCACGTAGGTCTTTTGCTAAGCCAGAATTTGAGCCACCAATACTTTGACCTTGACAAACTGGGCATCGAATATTATCAATTAAATCTAGATAACGACTCTCTTGAGAAGAGTTTTCAAAATCTTTAACCTCAATACTTTCAGCGAAAGCTCCCTGAATAAGTAAAAGTAAGAGTGCAAATTGAATAAAATAACGCATTCATATAGCTGTTATTTAAAGTTTAAATTTTAACGTATGCCACTTATAACCTTAGACAATATTTCTCTTAGATTTTCTGAAAAAGTTATTTTAGATGAGATTAACGCGACTATCCAAAAAGGTGACAAAATAGGCCTTATTGGACGAAATGGAGAAGGTAAATCAAGCCTTATGAAGGTTTTAGCTGGAATTATTTATGCAGATGATGGAAATTTAAAAGTCAAAAATAGTACTAGAATTAGTTATTTGGAACAACAACCACCCGAAGATAACGATTATTCATTGTTTAGCGTTGTTGCACATGGGCTTGGTGATACAGGATTACTTCTTGCAAATTATTATCAATCTCTACAAGATGGCAATATCGAAAAAAGTTCACTGCTACAGAATGAGATTGAGCAAAAAGATGTTTGGCATTATTTACATCAAATTGAAACTATTTTAAATCGATTTAAATTAGATCCTAAGGCCAGACTGAAAACACTATCTGGCGGATGGAAAAGAAGAGTACTACTCGCAAAGGCGATTGTTCAAGAGCCCGACCTTCTTCTCCTTGATGAACCGACCAACCACATGGACATTACAGCAATTCTTGATTTAGAAAAAATGCTTAAAGATTTCCATGGAACCTTAATTCTTATAAGTCATGACAGGTCTTTTGTTAAAGGCATTGTCAATAAAATTTTTGACCTTGACCGTGGAAAACTATCTGTATTTGATTGTGGATATACAGACTATTTAAAACGTAAAAAAAACTTACTGAATAGTGAAGAACTTGAAAATGCTAGATTTAATAAAAAACTTAACCAAGAAGAGGCATGGATCCGTCAAGGAATAAAGGCAAGAAGGACACGAAACGAAGGTCGCGTTAGAGCGCTTGAGGAGATGCGTAAAAAATTTATAAGTAGGCGTAAACAACAGGGCCAAGTAAAAATACATACACTAGAAGATGAAAAGAGAGTCTCTAAGATTGTTTTTGAAGTTAAAAAAATTAGCTATAAAATTAATGAACTTGAACTCGTTAAGTTATTCTCACTGCTAGTATTAAAAGGTGAGAAAATTGGAATTATTGGAGGCAATGGGTCTGGTAAATCCACTCTAATTAGGCTTTTGCTGGGAGAGATTTCACCAAACCAAGGAAGTATTCGTCGTTCTAAAACTATTCAATTAGCTTACTTTGACCAAATGCGAGAATCGCTTGACCCGAATATGAAAGCCATGGACTTTGTATCTGGAGGAAAAGATTACATAGATATTAATGGCAAAAGTAAACACGTGATAGGTTATTTGCGACAGTTTTTGTTTACTGGAAAACAAGCAATGGCACCTATTAAGATGTTTTCAGGTGGTGAAAAAAATCGATTAATGTTGGCTAAAATTTTATCTCAACCTGCAAATCTTTTAGTACTTGATGAGCCAACAAATGATCTAGATGTGGAGACCCTCGAATTGTTAGAGGAGATGCTAGTGGATTACTCAGGAACAGTCATTCTAATTTCGCACGACAGAACTTTTTTAAATAACATTGTGAGTTCAACGATTGTAATGGAGGGGGATGCTATTATTGAGCAATATGCTGGTGGTTATGATGACTACATTAATCAAAAATATGAAAACTTGATTGGAAAATCCAAAAAACACTCAGAATCAGAATTGAAATCAAAATCTCAAAAAACATCTCAAAAGCTTTCATATATTCAGAAGCAACTATTAAAATCATTACCTAAAATGATTGAAGACCTTGAAAATGAAATCTCAATTGCTCAAAATTTACTCTCTGAGCCTGACTTTTATCAAAACCCAGATGCTCAAAATTTAACTATTAAGCTACGTGAAATGGAAAAAGAGTTAGAAATGCATTATGATCAATGGAGCGAATTAGATAATGGACAATAGTACAACTCCATTAATTGTTGATCTAGACCATACACTTATAGATACAGACCTATTGTTCTTGTCTTCCTTGGGTGTTCTAACTAAAAGTCCATGGCTAATAGGTCATTATTTTTTTTGGCTCTGGAAGGGTAAAGGTTACTTAAAAGATCAATTGGTTAGAAGATTCGAAATTAATATTCCCGAACTTCCATATAACGAAAGCGTTATTAGTTACATCGTGCAAAGAAAAAAGGATGGATCTAAAATTATTCTTGCAACAGCTTCTCACAAAAATTATGCATTTGCTGTTGCCAAGCATCTCAAGATTTTTGATGACGTTATGGCTAGTAATAAAGACTTTAACTTATCGAGTCATAATAAAGCAGAAACCCTAGTTAATCGTTTCGGTGAAAAAAACTTTGATTATATGGGAGACCATATGAGAGATATTCCAGTTTGGGAGGTATCTCACTTATCAATTATTGTAAATGCAACCAATCGAATTATTACAAATACAAAACACTTAAATACATTAGTTCTTTCAAGTAAATCTTAAGACCCTTCAACCAAAGAAGAGAGTCCTGTAAGAACTAAAAATATTAGAAATGTTGCAAGTAAAACCCAAGAAAGGACTTTAGACAAAGCTAGACTCTTACCCATAAAACGAGTATTAAAAAACCATATTATGTAGCTTACTATGACTGCTGCAATTACATATCTTATTATTACTAATGACATGACTTAATTTATTTCTTTAATGTTTCCTTTATTTTAGTCGCTAATTTGTAATTAATACCAACAACTTTTTGTAGTTCATCAATACTCGCATTTTCAATTTCTTGAAAACCTCCAAAATAGTTTAGTAGAGCACTTCTTTTATTAACACCAACTCCTTTAATAGACTCCAAGGGAGACTTAGTTCGCTTTAATGCCCTCTTTTTTCTATGATTTTTTATTGCGAAGCGATGAGATTCATCACGAATATGATTGATAAGTAAAAGTGCTGGATCATGTGGTGGTAGTGTAATTTTGTTGACTTTTTCATCTTTAATTGTAATAAGTGATTCGAGACCCGCTTTTCTTCCTTCACCCTTTGCAATTCCAACAAGTTGAATTGAATCTAGGCCAATAGAATTCATAACCATGATTGCTTGGTTAAGCTGCCCTAGGCCTCCATCAATAAAAATGATATCAGGCATTTTTTGTTGTGACTTGAGAAGCCTTGAATACCTTCGATAAACCACCTGATTTATTGCCGCATAGTCATCTCCAGGCGTTATATCTTTAATATTAAACTGCCGGTATTTAGCCACTTTAGGTAGCCCGTTTTCAAATACCACGCATGAGGCAGTTGTCGCCTCACCCATTGTATGACTAATGTCAAAGCACTCCATAATCATAGGAATATTTTTTAAAGCCAATGTTTTCTGAATAGCTTGAAGTTGTTTTTTCTTTGTAAATCTTAATAGTAAATGTTGCTTTAAGTTTTCTTTAGCGTTAAGTGAGGCTATTTCAAGGTAATGCCTCTTATTAATTCTTGGTGAGTGAATTAACTTAGTGGATAAGGCGGATTCTAGTAACACTTTATCTTTTAATTTATGACTTAGAACAATCTCCTTAGGTGTATTTTTTCCTAAGTAATACAAAGGCAAAAATGCAGCTAAAACTGCTTCACTTGATTCATTTCTTGCATTTTTTGGAAAAAAACTTTCGCTTCCAATCTGCCTTCCTGATCTAACAAAAACCACTTCAATGCAATGAATTTCAGAATCATTCTCGATACTGATAACATCCATATCTGAACTAAATTGTGAACCATGTCTTTCCTGAATAGTTCTTAAACCGATTAGTTGATCTCTATAGATTGTAGCAGACTCAAAATCTTGATTGATCGAGGCCTTTTTCATTTTCTTTGAAATCTGATTAAGTAAATTACTAGCTTTTCCGTTTAAGAAAAGAGATGTCATATCTACATCTTGTTGATATTTTGAATCTGAAATTTTTCCTACACATGGAGCACTACAAAGGCCTATTTGATATTCCAAACAAGGCCTTGATCGGGCACGATAAAAACTGTTACTACATTGCCTTACTTTAAATATCTTCTTTAATAATGCTAGAGCGTCTCGTGCTATATGGGCTGAAGGGTACGGACCAAAATAATTATATTCTTTATTTTTCTTGCCTCTGTAAAAGCCTAGTCGAGGGTGCTTATCATTGCTGATATAAATATAAGGATAACTCTTTGCGTCTTTAAGTAATATATTATATTTAGGCTTATGTTGCTTTATAAGTTCATTTTCTAATAGCAATGCTTGGGTTTCAGTTTTAGTGATAATAATGGAAAAATCATCAATATTTTTTTTAAGTGCTACCATTTTTTTACTATTGTTAGAATCAACAAAGTAATTAGAAACTCGATTTTTTAAGTTTTTAGCTTTCCCAATATAGATTACATTGCCTGCTTTATCAAGCATCTTATAGACGCCAGATTCTTTACTAAGATTTTTTAGTTTTAACTTAATATTTTGCTTTTTCATTTCATTAATTCATTACATAAATATAGTACAATAGCGACATGAAATTTGTCCTTAATATTTTAAAGGCTTTCCTGATCAATTTCTGTTTTATCGGAATTATCTTTGCTAATGTTTCTTGCCCATCTATTTCACCAGCAAGTGCTGAAGATTCACCTTCGCATCAGGTTGAGGCAATAATTAGTGATGTTATATGCTCTTTTAGAGATTTAAACTCAGAAGGTAATGGTACTTTTTCCAGTACACTTAATCTTACTAAGAAGAAAATTATTCCTTTTATTGACCTTGAATATGCTACAGAGCTTGCTTTAGTTAAGCACTGGAGCCAACTCGAACCAAGAGATAAAATAATGTTTGAAAGAGACCTTAAGACATCATTAATAAAAGACTATGTAGGCACCTTAGCAGTTATTAATAATTGGAAAAATATCAATGCCTCAGTATCTAATAACTTCACCCAGAGTGGCAACATTGCTGAAGTTGAAGTGCTTTTTTTTATAGACAATGAAAATTCAAACCAAAGTGCAACTATAACCCTAAAGTTAATTCGTAAAGATCGCTGGAGAATCTTTGATTTAGTTTATTTATCAGTTAGCGTACTTGATATAGAGAGAATTGGCTATGATTCTAAAATAGGACGTAACGGCCTAGAAAATCTACTTCAAATAATGCTCGAAAGATCTTAATATAAATGTATAAACTCGTTATAAATGGAGGCGTTCCATTAAATGGTAGCATCAAAACCTCTGGATCAAAAAATGCTACTTTACCAATCTTTTTTGCATCAATTCTAGCTGACGGACCTCTAAAGCTTTCTAATACTCCTCAACTAAGCGATGTTTCAACGACACTTAGACTTTTAATGGATATGGGCTCAAACTTCGTCCTTGAGGAGAACGGCTCAATTCATATTGATTCTTCCTCTCTGAACAATTTATCGGCTGACTATTCACTAGTTAAAACGATGCGCGCTTCTATTTTAACTCTGGGACCAATGCTGGCAAAATATAAAAAAGCTAAAATATCTCTTCCTGGTGGCTGTGCTATTGGCACGCGCCCTGTAAACCTTCATCTTGATGCGCTTGAAAAAATGGGTGCAAAAATTGAGGTCATAAATGGCTATATCTATGCAACTACAGAAGGCCTAATAGGGACCCAAGTTGACTTTGATCTTATTTCGGTAACAGCTACTGAAAATATTGTTATGGCTGCCTGCCTTGCGAAAGGAATAACAACAATTAACAATGCCGCTCAAGAACCAGAAGTTACAGACTTAATTTGTTGCTTAAATAAAATGGGTGCAAAAATTACTGGAAAGAATACATCAACTCTAGTAATTGAAGGGGTTGATCATCTCGATGGAGTAAATTATAGTATCTGCCCAGATCGTATTGAAGCTGGAACTTACCTTGTTGCTGCTGCAATTACAGGTGGTAAAATAGCTGTTAACAATATCGAGCCAGACTCAATGCGATCTGTTATAGGTAAACTTATTGAGACGGGTGCAGATATTCAAACAACTCAACACTCTATCAAACTTAATATGAAGGGTAAACGCCCTGAAGCGGTTAATATTCGAACAAGTGCATACCCAAACTTCCCAACCGATATGCAAGCACAATTCATGGCTCTTAATTCTATAGCTGAAGGAAGTAGTACTATTACTGAGACTATCTTTGAAAATAGATTTATGCATGTGCCTGAGCTAAGCCGAATGGGCGCAAACCTTAAACTCGAAGGCAACACTGTTGTTTGTAAAGGTGTAAAATTACTAACAGGCGCTAATTTAATGGCAACTGACCTTAGAGCTTCTGCAAGCTTGGTCTTAGCTGGACTAGCTGCACAAGGTTTAACAACAATTGAGCGTGTATATCATCTTGATCGTGGTTATGAAATGATCGAAGAAAAATTTAAAATGCTTGGTGCAGATATTGAGCGTGTTCAACACTAAACTATTTATTTGAAAAACAAGATGCTTACTATCGCTCTTTCAAAAGGTCGAATATTAGAACAAACCCTTCCTCTTTTAGAGAAGGCAGGACTTAGTATTTCAGAAAAAGAACTTCAAAGCAGAAAGCTAGTCCTTGATACAAATCTTGATGAAATTAAAGTTATCATAATTCGTGCTAGCGATGTACCAGTTTTTGTTCAACATGGCGCTGCAGATCTAGGTATAGCAGGCAAAGATGTCCTCCTTGAGCATGGTGCTAATGGAGTGTTTGAGTTAATTGATCTTGGTATTTCCAAATGCAAACTTATGGTTGCATCGAAACCAGACCAAGATTTAAATAAAGGCACTTTGAAGGTGGCAACTAAATATGTTAAATCTACTAAAGCTTATTTTCACTCTCAAGGTAGGCAAGTTGAAATAATTAAGCTTTCTGGGGCTATGGAGCTTGCTCCAATTGTTGGTCTTGCAGACTGTATTGTCGATCTTGTTGACACTGGTAATACACTAAAAGCTAACAATCTAATTCCAATAGAATTAATTCAAAATATTAGCTCTCGTTTAATTGTCAATTCAGCTTCATTTAATACCAAACATAGCAAAATAAATGATTGGTTGGATAAAATAAAAGATAACTTATGATCAATAAATTATCTTCACAGCATGAAGATTTTGACTCTCAACTCTCCTCCTTGATTTCTTGGGAAAGTGTTTCTAATAATGAGGTCAACAAAATTGTCGATGAAATTATTGCTGAGATTCAAAATAAAGGCGACAAAGCCCTTTTAAACTATACCGTAGAGCTAGATTTAGTAGAGGTTAACTCAATATCTGAACTTATAATTTCTAAAGAAAAACTTAAAAAATCATTTGATGATTTGGATGATACACAAAAAAATGCACTTGCTATTTCTGCCGATCGAATTAAATCATACCACCAAAAACAGCTTCAAAAAACATGGACTTATAAAGAGGAGGACGGGACTGTATTAGGTCAAAAAATTACACCCTTAGATCGAGTTGGTTTGTATGTACCTGGCGGTAAAGCGGCTTATCCATCCTCTGTATTAATGAATGCAATTCCAGCTAAGGTGGCAGGTGTTAAAGAATTAATTATGGTTGTTCCAACTCCAAATGGTGTCACTAATGAACTAGTATTAGCTGCAGCTCATCTTGCTGAAGTCGATATGGTTATTACTGTTGGAGGCGCTCAAGCTATTGCAGCGCTTGCTTATGGCACTGAAAGTATTCCAAAAGTTGATAAAATTGTTGGACCTGGTAATATTTATGTCGCAACTGCTAAGCGCCAAGTATTTGGACAGGTTGGTATTGATATGATTGCCGGACCATCTGAGATTCTGATAATTTGTGATGGCTCTACTAATCCCGATTGGATAGCAATGGATTTATTTTCTCAGGCTGAGCATGATGAGGAGGCTCAATCGATTTTACTTTGTCCTGATAAAGATTTTATTAACAAGGTTGAAGAAAGCATTAAAAGTCTTTTACCCACAATGGAACGAGAAGATATCATTCGAATTGCTCTTAAGAATAGAGGTGCCCTTATTCATACTAAAGACATTAATGAGGCAATATGTATCTCAAATATAATTGCACCTGAACATTTAGAGCTTTCAGTGAAAAACCCTGAATCTTTATTAGATGACATAAAACATGCAGGGGCAATCTTTATGGGTAAATTTTCCTCCGAGGCCTTAGGTGATTATTGTGCAGGTCCAAATCATGTCCTTCCTACCTCTGGTACAGCAAGGTTTTCATCACCTTTAGGCGTATACGATTTTCAGAAGAGATCGAGCATTATAATGGCTTCTAGTGAAGGTGCTAATAATTTAGGTCAGATAGCTGCAACGCTTGCAAATGGAGAGGGTCTTCAAGCACACGCTAAATCAGCAATGTATCGCGTAGATAAAGAATAATCAGCCAGGCAAAGCCTGATAATAACCATTTTCCTCAATAAGTCTAATTGGACAATCAAACAATCTAGTAAGATTTTTATTGTTTAAGACTTCTTCTTTCTCCCCATCTCTAAAAACCCTACCCTCTTTTAATAAAATGACTCTAGATATTTCTGGAGGGATCTCATGAATATGATGCGTAACTAAGATTACCTTTTTTCCTGTATTCATTAACTCTTGAATAATTTCTAAATATTGAAAGCAAGCTCGTAAATCAAGACCACTAGTAGGTTCATCAAAAACCAAAACTTTTGGATCATGAACCAATGCCCTTGCTAGAAGAAATTTGCGTTGCTCTCCAGTAGACATTGATGAGTATTGACGATTCTTCAGTTTTGATATTCTTAAGAGCTCCATAACTTTATCAGCACGATCTAGCTTTACAGAATCAAACTTTTGATGCTGCCATATACCATCACTTGCATAAAAACCAGACAAAACTACATAAAGACCCAAAGCATCATTGGAATAATTGTATTGAAGATGCTGCGAGATAACCCCTAAGTGAGTTCGAAGCTCATGAACATTCCATCGAGTTTTGCCAAAAATGTTTATACTGCTATGCTCATTTTCTACAATATAGAGCTCACGATTAAGGAGCTTCATTAAAGTAGTCTTACCTGAGCCATTCGGACCTAAAATAACTGTATTTTGATTCTCTCTAATGGATAAAGAGAAGTCATTAAAGACTCTATTTCTTTGCTGAAATACAGTTATGTTTTTAAGTTCAATGATATTTTTCAAAACCTCAACGACCTAATTATTACTAGTAAGATAAGTTATCATACCACGCAGAAAAAAACTATTAATTAACTAGCTTAGTTTCTTTAGATTTAACTTTGGTAGTAGTTGAGATAAGAACATTCCAGTTAGCATCAAACCACAACCAATAAGTCCTCTTGTCGACAAATATTCATCTAGTAGCAACCACCCTCCCAATACCGCAAATGCGCCTTCAAGACCTAAAATTATAGCTGCATGAGATGATTTAGCGTGTTGTTGCGCAACAACCTGAAGTGTATAACCAACACCTATTGACATTACCCCAGCATAAAGCAAAGGAATTGCTGTATCAACAATCATATCCCAACTAATAACTTCTATGGCAATTGCAATAAAAAAACTTAAAACTGCAGATACAAAATATTGAATAAGTGAAAGCTTTAAGGGGTCTATTCGTTTTGCCAAATAACCTATTACTAAAACATGGGCAGCAAAAAATACAGCACAAATTAGCGTTAATAAATCTCCTTCAGCAAAACTAAAATCATCTTTAATACTAAGCAGATATAAACCAATCAGAGCAATTATGGCACCAAGCCATGTTCCAGAGCCAGTCTTCTGTCCAAAAAATAATCCAATCAAAGGAACAAAAAAGATATATAAACCGGTAATAAAGCCAGACTTACCAGCCGTTGTATATTGCAATGCTACTTGTTGAAAACTACAAGCTGCAAACAAAAATAGCCCAGCAATAATGCCAGCAAATAGTAATTTTTTTGTTGAAACCTCTTCTTTATTAGATGCTTTCTTTTTTTTTGATAGATACCATACTAATGGTGATAGAACTGCTGCACCCATAATGAATCTAGCAGCATTAAATAGGAATGGCCCTATTGTTTCTGCAAGCATTGCCTCTCGCTGAGCAACAAATGCAAAGCCCCAAATAGCAGCCGTTATAAGCATAAGGATGTCGGCTCTAATTGCTTGATTTTTTAAAATCATTTAGCTATATGTTTATTATTTACTTTTTGATAGCTTATAGCACTATACCATGCGTGACTAAACAAAGTTATTATAACGATAGCGCCACCAATTAAAGCGTTACTAGAGGGTTCTTCTTTAATGACAATCCAAGCAATTAAAGTCCCCAATACTGTACCAAGCGGAAAAAACATTGCTACTTCAGGAGCAGGAATGTATTGAGGGGCAATTGTTATCAAACTAAATGAAACAGAAAGAACAATTCCGCTAGCAAAAATATAGAGCATTGACTGAGATGATAGGACTAATGAATCTGCAAAAACAAAACCGATAAAAGCTATCACAATTCCGTTGACAGCCATTGCAGGAACCATATTTACATTTTTATATTTTCTTAAAAGAGTAAATGAAAAACCCCCAATAATTACCGAGGCTAAAGCAAAAAAGTTGCCCATTAAATTCATTCCACTTGAGTCTCCAGCCATCACAATATAAATTCCAATAAATACAATAATCATCGAAAGCCAAGTATAAAATTCAGGTTTTTCTTTTAGCATAATCAATGAAATAATCGCAACCATAATGGGAGAGATGCTAATAATTACCAGCGTTTTGGCTATAGTTGTGTAATGGATAGCTAAAATAAATGAAGTGCCACCCAAAGCCGTTAATATACCAATAAGCACCCCTCCTTTGCCAATACTAATTAACTCATTAACTGCTTTAGAGCGATAAGTTAGGAGCAAAATGACAATAATGCCACTAGCAAAAAATATCCCACGCCAGAACAGAACTGTCCAACTATCAGAATCAGCAAGTCTTACCAATACAGCATCTGGAGTTAAAATTACGATTCCAAAGAATGCAATTAGCAGTCCTTTCAGGTGATTGTTCACACTAAATACCTATTAGAAATTAACTTATTTAGCATCAAAGTTTGATTTTTGTTTCTGCTCTTTACTTGCTAAATTAGCACTATACCAAGCATAAAAAAACAATGTAACTACAACAATTGTACCTCCAATTATTGCATTACTTGATGGCACTTCATGGATTACTTTCCAGGCAATTAAGGTTCCCAAAACTGTCTCTAAAGGCATAATCATTCCTACTTCAGCTGCTGGCATATATCGCGGCGCTAAAGTAATTAAACTAAATGATATCGAAAGAATAACTCCCATTGAAATTACATAAATAATCGCTTCGGGCTTTAACGCTATGGTAGGGGCAAAAATTAGTGCAATTAATGCCGCAATGATTCCACCAATTGACATCGTTGGAACCATATTGACGGTCTTATATTTACGAACAAGTGCGAAAACAAACCCCATCAAAATAGCAGTTATCAAAGCAAAAAGGTCACCCACTAGATTTTGGCCACCAAAATTAGCACTCATAACAATATAAATCCCGATAAATACAACGATCATAGCCAGCCAAGTAACTAGACTAGCTTTTTCACGTAAAGTCAGCCAGGAAATAATCGCAATCCAAATTGGACTTGTACTAATAATAACAAGGGTATTAGCAATTGAGGTAAGCATAATTGCAAACACGAATGTACCGGTCATAACTCCGTGTAACAAACCTATCCATAACCCGCCTCTTCCGATTTTCTTAATCTCATTAATAGTTTTTGAGCGATATGTGAAAAGCAATAATATCGTAACGCCAATCGCCATTAATAAGCCTCTCCAAAAAAGTACCGTCCAACTGTCAGCATCTGCCAGTCTTATAAGTAAAGAGTCTGGACTTAAAATAATGACCCCAATAAATGACATCAATAGTCCCTTTAAATGATTTGTCATAGTTATTCTCTCTTAATTATTTTTTGCTATCAAACTAAATCACATTGGTGGACGATTTTCTTGTTCAGCAAACAAAATCTCCTACTCCAGATAAATCATGAGCATATTCATCAAAATATAAGATATTAAAATCTAGTGAAAAATCAGTGTGTCTTTTTGCTTGAAAATTTGCAAATTTGAATAATTACGTAATGCAAAGTATGTTCCAAATATAACGCCTGACCAGATTAAATCTCCTGCAACCGTATTTTGGAAGAACGGAATCGCCATCGTATAACAAAGAACTAGCCCCTCAAGTGTCTTTTCATACATAGGTGAAAAGGCCCATACTGCAAAATTAGTCGCTAAGAAAAATACACTAGAGCTTGCAAGAGCGGCTCCAAAAATTCTTAATACGCCAATCTTCTTTTGTAGAAAGTTTTTAAAAACAATCGGAAACAACAAAGCGAGATAAACGACAAACATTGACTTTGAGCCAAACCAGCTTGCAGAAAGAGAACCAAAAGCAAAATAGTCACACAGTAGCATAGTTGAAATAACTGCAACAACTGCCATATATCTTTTTATAAATATAAAACCCGCAAAAAGAGCAATTGCCGCCATTGGAGTAAAATTAGGTGGGTGAGGTAGTAATCTACCAGCAACACCAAGTGCAATTAAGACTGCTAGAATAACTAAATAACTGAAACTTGATTTCAGTTTTTGCTCTTGATTAAACATAATAACTCTCCTGTAATTTTGAATTCAATAATATCTTAAAAGGCTTCCATATTCAAGCGAATAAATGTGTCCTCTGAAAGTATAACATCTTGCGCACCTACCATTGACATTGAACCGTTGACATACAATGCCCAATAAGTGTTTCCTACTGCCTCAACACCACCTAAAGACATAATCTGTGGACCCCAATCAGTATCTTTTACACCTACTGTTACTAATTGATTAATAGCTTCAAACGAATTTATACCTTTTTCCACCTGTTTTATTGCTGTTAAGTTAATCTCATCAGCAGAGGTAATCACAAGGGAGAGCTGGACAGTGTCAATTACATCATCAGCAAGAGTAATTAAAGGATTAAATGCAAAAAACCCAATTAAAAAAAGGCTTAGTATCTTTAAATTTAACTTCATATCGTCACTCTAATAAGAATATCTGAATGAGCGAATTTTATATTAAAAAAAATAAAACGCAATCACGAGGGATTAATATTTTTTTCACTGAGTTTCTAGATTAAATACTCTGTACTTAATGAGAATATTTTTATTATGATTTAATTTCCTAAAAAGGAAACTTCTTTCCGCCAATCCCTGGCATCTTAGAAAGGTCTGGCATACCACCTTCTCCCTGCATTTGACCCATCTGCTGCATCATTTTTTTCATCTTTCCACCCTTCATCTTTTTCATTGTTTTCTGCATTTTTTCAAACTGCTTTAACAATTTATTGACATGCTGTACATCTGTTCCAGAACCATCAGCAATCCTCTTCTTCCGAGATCCTTTAATTAGGTTGATATGGCTTCTTTCTTTTGGAGTCATAGAGTTAATAATTGCTACCATTCGGCTACTTTCAGTATCACCAATTACTTGATTTTTAACACTCTGAGGAATCTGTCCCATACCCGGCATTTTGTCCATCAAAGCACCCATCCCACCCATTTGCTGCATTTGCATCAACTGATCTCTCATGTCGTCAAGATCAAATCTGCCTTTTGCCATTTTTTGAACACTTTTTTGGGCTTTTTTATGGTCAACTTTTTTTGATATCTCTTCAACCAAAGACAATACATCACCCATTCCAAGGATTCGAGAAACCAATCTGTCAGGATAAAATGGCTCCAAAGCATCGGTCTTTTCTCCTACACCCATAAACTTTATTGGCTTCCCAGTGATATGTCTTACCGATAAAGCTGCGCCACCTCTAGCGTCACCATCTGTTTTGGTCAAAATAACACCTGTCAAAGGCAGCATATCTGAGAATGTTTTAGCAGTATGTGCTGCATCCTGACCAGTCATCGAGTCAACAACAAATAAAGTCTCAATGGGATTGACTTGTTTCTGAAGAATTTGAATCTCAGACATCATCTGTTCATCAATATGCAGTCGACCCGCGGTATCGACCAAGAGAACGTCATGAAACTTAGATTGAGCTAGTTTTTTTGCATCAGAAACAATTTTTTCTGGCTTATCATCAACAGTTGAAGGGAAGAAATCAACCCCTATCTGCTCAGCAAGGATCTTTAACTGCTCGATAGCTGCAGGTCTATATACATCTGCACTTACAACTAGAACTTTCTTCTTTTGCTCTTCCTTTAGATAGCGCGCTAGCTTAGCAATTGAAGTGGTCTTTCCCGAACCCTGAAGACCAGCAACCATAACTACCGCTGGTGGCTGTGTAGCAAGATTAAGCGCTTCATTTTGACCGCCTATAATGTCAGTTAATTCACTCTCAACCAACTTTATAAATGCTTGGGATGGTGTCAGACCTTCACTTACCTTAAGTCCAATCGCTTTTTCTTGGACTTTATCAAGAAAAAACTTAATTACATCAAGAGCAACATCGGCCTCTAATAGTGAACGTCTAACTTCACGAATAGCCTCTTTAATGTTATCTTCAGAAAGCTTATTTTTCCCTTGTAAGGCTTTAAAGCTGTTGGATAGTCGTTCAGTTAAATTATCAAACATTACGTTCAAACAGAGTGAATTATCGTATTATATAATCTTTTGCATCGACAAAGCTAGAAATGGCCATACTATACACCCTACCCTTTGTTGCTTACTTGATTGCTGGGCTATTACTGACTAGGTATTTTGTCCTTGAAAGGATTACTAATCAGCATCGAACAATCATTAATTTACTTCTCCTTATAGCATGCTCTTCTCATGGCTATATTTTGTTTAATTTGTGGCAACATAACGGTGTATTTTTTGGCCTCACAATTAGCTTTTCTTTTGTTGCCTGGGTTGTAGCTACGTTACTTTTTATTACTTCCTTTAGTAAGCCGATTCACTCTTTAGGAATGCTTGTGTATCCTCTTAGCGCAATTGCAGTGATTATTGCGTTATTTTTTCCTGGAAGTCAAGACAAACTCCTCTCAACATCTATTGCAGTGCACGTTTTTCTATCAATAGGTGCCTATGCGCTTCTTACAATTGCTGTTGGCCAATCAGTTTTATTAAGTATCCAAGAGCGTCTCTTACATGATCATAATATTAATACGTTTATAGATAAACTTCCTGCACTTCAAACTATGGAAGATTTTCTTTATCAAACCTTAAAAATGGGTTTCTTGTTATTAACATTTGCATTGATCTCAGGTTACTTCTATATTGATGACTTCTTTACTCAAAAACTTACCTATAAAACGATCCTTTCAGTGATCGCGTGGATTGGATTTGCCGGCATTATTGGCGGTCACAAACTTTTTGGATGGCGGGGAAAAATGGTAACCTTATCAACACAAATTGCTTTTGTAATTTTGCTTTTATCATACTTTGGTACAAAGTTTTTTTAGAGGTACTGTCAATATAGAAACACAAACTATGGAGTTATTTCATTATGCAAACTAAGAAAAAATTAAATGGGGAATGCCTTTGTGGAAATATATCATGGGAAATGCATGGTCCTTATGAGTTTTTTGGAATGTGTCAATGCTCAAGATGCCGTAAAGTAACTGGAGCGGCCTTTGCAACTAATCTTTTTGTAAAGCCTGAACAATTTTCATGGCTCTCAGGGAAAAATAAAAGAGGCGAATACAATCTTTCACCGCCCAACACCTTTGGCAATGCATTTTGTAATAATTGTGGCTCTAGAGTGCCAAGACAAACGGCACGAGGATGGATGTTAGCACCCTTAGGGAGCACCATGGAATTGCCTAATATTGAACCAACATTAGTATGCCCTGAAGACCATACAGACTGGTTTACTAACTTAGAAGAAATATTAAAGAAAGGGAAGTAAAACTTTCAGTCAATATGAAGAACTGCAAGAAATGCCTCCTGAGGTATATCTACCCTTCCAATAGAGCGCATCCTTTTCTTTCCTTTCTTTTGTTTCTCTAGTAACTTTCTTTTGCGAGATACATCACCACCATAACACTTTGCTGTTACATTTTTTCTAAGAGCTTTGACATTTGTTCTTGATATTATTTTAGAACCAATACAAGCCTGAATAGCAACATCAAACATCTGTCTAGGAATTAACTCTTTCATTTTTACAGCAATTTCACGGCCCTTATGTACAGAGTTATCTCGATGAATAATTAACGCCAAAGCATCAACGCTTTCATTGTTTATTAGAATATCTAAACGAATCAGATCAGCCGTTTGATAACGCTCAAAGTGGTAATCCATAGAGGCAAAACCCCTTGAGACGGATTTTAGTTTATCAAAAAAGTCAAGAACCACTTCATTTAATGGCAACTCATAGACAATGGAGACTTGTCTTCCCATATAATTAATACTCTTTTGAACACCTCTCTTTTCAACACATAGGCTAATTACTGGTCCAACGTAGTCATTAGTTACCAAAATATTTGCAGTAATAATTGGCTCTCTGAACTCAGCTATTGTTTGTATTCCAGGAAGTTTTGACGGGCTATCAACCTTAAAGATTTTACCCTTGTTATCTACAATTTCATAAACTACAGTTGGAGCAGTGGTTATTAAATCTAGGTCATATTCACGCTCTAAACGCTCTTGAACAATTTCCATATGAAGTAAACCAAGAAATCCAATTCTAAATCCAAAACCAAGCGCATCAGAATTTTCAGGCTCATACTGCAAAGCAGCGTCATTCAAGCGGAGCTTTGAGAGCGCATCTCTAAATTTCTCATAATCCTCACCAGAAGTCGGAAATAAGCCTGCAAATACTCTAGGTTGAACTGGTTTAAAGCCATCAAGGGGTAATTCAACTGGACTCTTACTTCCTGTAATAGTATCCCCAACAGGAGCACCATCAATATTTTTAATACTAGCAATAAGGTATCCAACTTCGCCAGCCTTTAGGCTAACAGTTTTAGTTCTTTTAGGAGTAAAAATTCCCACCTCATCTACCGAGTGCTCATCTCCATTTGAAAATATTTTTATTTTTGTTTTGGCACTTATTTCACCATCTATCACTCTAATTAGTGAAACAACTCCTAAATAGTTATCAAACCAAGAGTCAATAATAAGTGCTTTAATTTGTCCATCCAAATTACCCTTAGGGGCAGGTATTTTTTCTACAATTTGTTCAAGAATTTCTTCAACGCCTATTCCAGATTTAGCGCTTGCATGTACAGCATCATGTGCCTCAACACCAATCACATCCTCTATCTCATCCACAACTCTTTCTGGCTCAGCAGCAGGTAAATCAATCTTGTTGAGAACTGCTACCACTTCTAGCCCTTGGTCCAAAGCAGTATAGCAATTTGCAACAGTTTGCGCTTCAACGCCTTGAGAAGCATCGACAATTAATAAAGCCCCCTCACAAGCGGAGAGAGAGCGTGAAACCTCATATGAAAAATCCACATGTCCTGGGGTATCAATAAAGTTGAGTTGGTAAGTTTCTCCATCTTTTGCCTCGTAGTTAAGAGAGACGCTTTGCGACTTAATCGTAATTCCTCTTTCTTTCTCAATATCCATTGAATCAAGAACTTGAGAAGACATCTCACGATCACTCAGTCCACCGCAATACTGAATAAAACGATCAGCAATTGTTGATTTGCCGTGATCTATATGAGCAATGATAGAAAAATTCCGGATGTTTTGCATATCAATGATAAAATGAATGCCTTTAAATTTAAACCATGAGATTATATCGTATATGAATAAAGTAAACCCTACTACATGTGTCGCAACAAGTAATCAAAATATTAACATTCCTGATGACCAAGGAAGAAATATTGTTCTCTATTTTTATCCAAAGGATGACACCCCTGGATGCACTATTGAGGGTAATGACTTTACACGACTCAATGATTCGTTTGCTGAGAATAATTCAGTCATTTATGGCGTTTCTAGAGACAGTATTGCCTCCCATGAAAAATTCATCAACAAGTTTAATTACTCGATTGACTTAATCTCAGATGAGGATGAGTCTTTATGTAAGCAGTTTGATGTTTTAAAGCTGAAAAAAATGTACGGTAAAGAGCATATAGGAATTGTTAGATCTACTTTTGTGATTAGTCCAAATGGAGACATTCTCAAGCAGTGGGACAAAGTCAAGGTAGATGGTCATGCAGAGGAAGTTCTCGACTTTATAAAAGGGCTATGAATTCAAACGTTGACCACGAAGAAGTTAATAAATTTGCAGCACTAGCAGCGCGCTGGTGGGACAAAGACTCTGAGTTTAAACCCCTACATGATATTAATCCGCTTCGCCTAAACTACATTAAAGAACAGTGTGGCGGTACTTTAGAGGGTAAACGCATTCTTGATATAGGCTGCGGCGGAGGAATTCTCAGCGAGTCCTTAGCCCTGGAAGGCGCAACTGTCGTAGGCATTGATCTTGCAGAGGCTGGACTAGAAGTTGCCAAACTGCATCTTTTAGAGTCTGGTCTTGATATTGACTATCAATTTATATCCGCTGAAGAGCTTGCTCAGTCTGAAATTGAATCATTTGATGTCATCACCTGTCTTGAAATGTTAGAGCATGTTCCAGACCCGTCACTAATTATTGAAGCTTGTTCTAAACTGGTTAAGCCCAATGGAAGAGTTTTCTTCTCAACAATTAATAGAAATCCAAAGTCATATTTCTTTGCAATTGTTGGCGCAGAATATGTCTTGAATCTTCTTCCAAAAGGCACCCACAACTATGAAAAATTTATTCGCCCTAGCGAAATAGATGGGTGGGCAAGATTATATGATTTATCAATTAGTTCGATGATTGGAATGACTTACAACCCAATAACGAAGAAATATAAGTTGGATGACGATGTCAGTGTGAATTATATTATTCACTATGAAAAGAAATCTGGAATTTAACCCCTGTAATCCCTAGATATCGTTTCTATAACCTCCCTCACACATCAAACGAAATTTGGACTTTTGTCTATTTATCTTTCTTATCGATATTCGTATAAATACCAACCTTAGAGCTTCTTTCCCAACACTCAATAATATCATCTCTGATATATTCTAATGGAGTACCAGTAGGATATTCATGACTCCAATTATGAGCCATCTTCATAGCATTTTCACGTATAGTTTGAATCCTACGTTTCTCATAATATTCTTTTCTTCTAAATTCTATTCTATCCATAAATTTTTTAGAATAGTCTTGATTAAATAAAGTTTTAAGCATTTTTATACCTCTGAATGTATGAATGACGTTTACATCTAAAACTATTAGTTATAAATAGTAGTTTAAATTGTACTATAAGCACTTA
>ERZ1049444.716-NODE-716-length-28930-cov-9.602251_pt1 | contig 28930 bp, 28 predicted proteins | sample MGYA00383101_ERZ1049444 | MGnify/ENA primary metagenome ERZ1049444 (study PRJEB29581, sample SAMEA5548371) | metagenome | biome: marine; feature: coastal; material: water | depth 50 m | study: Short-term variability in the microbial, nano- and picoplankton...
CCTATGTTACAATGCGGTTTATTACGCTCAAACTTTTCCTTCGCCATGGTGGCCTCCTTTTATCTTGCACTTGATGGGCGCGCCCATCGTCAAATCTATGGGAAAGGCAGGGATTTCCCTGCCTGCCCGTTAAGCAAATTTTGCCTGAATCTCATCCGAGATATTCTGTGGTACCGGTTCATAGTGATCGAACGACATCGAGAAATTCGCGCGGCCCGAAGACATTGAACGCAGATTATTGATGTAGCCGAACATATTGGCAAGCGGCACGAACACATCGACCGCAATGGCGTTGCCGCGCGGTTCCTGACCTGTCACCTGACCCCGACGTGATGTAAGATCGCCAATGATGCCACCGGTATATTCTTCTGGTGTGATCACTTCGACTTTCATAATCGGCTCAAGCAATTTCGCACCCGCTTTGCGCATTCCTTCGCGCATCGCCATACGTCCTGCAATTTCAAAGGCCAGAACCGAGCTGTCCACATCGTGGAACTTACCGTCGATCAACGCAACTTTGAAATCGATCACAGGGAAGCCTGCCAACGGACCGCTGTCCATAACTGACTTAATGCCTTTTTCAACACCCGGAATGTATTCTTTGGGGATTGAACCACCAACAATGCGGCTTTCGAAGGAATAGCCTTCGCCCGGCTCAGTTGGCGCGATGATCATTTTAACTTCGGCAAATTGACCCGAACCACCTGATTGCTTTTTATGCGTATAGGTGTGCTCGACCTCATGGCCGATCGTTTCACGATAAGCCACCTGCGGTGCGCCGATATTGGCTTCCACCTTAAATTCGCGCTTAAGACGGTCGACCAAGATATCTAAGTGCAGTTCGCCCATGCCCTTCATGATGGTCTGACCGCTTTCAAGATCGGTTTCGACGCGGAAAGAAGGATCTTCCGCCGCAAGACGAGCCAGACCTTGAGACATTTTTTCCTGGTCGTTTTTGGTTTTAGGTTCTACAGCAATCTCGATCACCGGATCAGGGAATGTCATGGTTTCCAAAACCACCGGATCTTTGATGTCGCTCAGCGTATCGCCCGTGGTTGTGTCTTTCAAACCAGCCAAGGCGATAATATCACCGGCAAATGCCTCATCGATTTCCTCGCGATTATTCGAATGCATCATCATCATCCGGCCAATGCGTTCTTTCTTGCCTTTGGTCGCATTCAAAATGCTATCGCCTTTATTCATGGTTCCCGAATAAATCCGAGTGAATGTCAGCGTACCCACGAAAGGGTCATTCATGATTTTAAACGCCAGTCCGGAAAACGGCATGTTATCTTCGGCGCGGCGGGCAATGTCACGAGTTTCCGTTTCGTCACCCGGCTTAAAGCCCATATAATCGACCACATCCAGCGGGCTGGGCAAATAGTCAATAACAGCATTTAGCAATGGCTGAACGCCCTTGTTTTTAAATGCTGATCCGCAAAGTACTGGAATGAATTTAATCGCCAAAGTGCCAAGCCGGATCAAATTACGCAACGTATCTACATCAGGCTCTTCGCCTTCAAGATACGCCATCATTGCGTCATCGTCCATTTCAACCGCTGTTTCGATCAGTTTTGCGCGCCATTCGTCTGCAACATCCTTAAGGCTGTCACGGATTGGGCGGCGTTCCCAAGTGGCGCCAAGATCTTCACCGGCCCACACCCATTCTTCCATCGTGATCAGGTCTACAAGGCCTTCCAGCTCGTTTTCCGCTCCGATTGGGATCTGGATGGGTGCAGGGATCGCACCAGTGCGATCTTCGATCATACGCACGCAGTTAAAGAAATCTGCGCCGATTTTGTCCATCTTGTTTACAAAAACAATGCGCGGAACTTTGTAACGATCAGCTTGACGCCAAACAGTTTCAGTTTGCGGCTCGACACCGGCGTTGGCATCAAGCACAGCAATCGCCCCATCAAGAACCGCCAAAGACCGCTCAACCTCAATGGTAAAGTCCACGTGGCCGGGCGTGTCGATGATATTCATTCGGTGCTTAGGAGATTGGGCGTTTTCCCCATCATCCGTACGCTCCCAAAAGGTCGTCGTCGCCGCAGAGGTAATGGTAATGCCGCGCTCTTGCTCTTGCTCCATCCAGTCCATCGTCGCAGCGCCATCATGCACTTCACCGATATTATGGGATTTACCTGTGTAATATAGAATACGCTCTGAGCAGGTGGTTTTACCCGCATCAATATGCGCCATGATACCAAAGTTACGGTATTCATTTAAGGAAAAGTCGCGTGCCATGTCTCTGCAGCCTCTAAAAAATTACCAACGATAATGGCTGAATGCTTTGTTCGCATCTGCCATCTTATGGGTGTCTTCCCGTTTCTTAACCGCGGAACCGCGCGAATTCACTGCATCCAGCAATTCACCAGCCAAACGCTCTTCCATGGTGTTTTCGTTTCGACCGCGCGATGCAGTGATCAACCAGCGGATTGCCAGAGCCTCACGGCGCTCTGGGCGCACTTCGACAGGCACCTGATATGTCGCACCACCAACCCGGCGAGAGCGCACTTCAACCGCTGGCTTGATATTTTCCAGAGCTTCGTGGAACACCTCAACAGGCGCGCGTTTGATTTTCGATTCAACCCGGTCAAGCGCGTTGTAAACGATTGTTTCCGCGATCGACTTTTTGCCGTCGATCATCAGATTATTCATAAATTTTGACAAAACACGATCGCCAAACTTGGCATCGGGCAGAATTTCGCGCTTTTCAGCGGCGTGACGACGAGACATCTATTAAACCTCTTATTTCGGACGCTTGGCGCCATATTTCGAACGGCGCTGTTTACGGTCTTTGACACCTTGTGTATCCAACACACCGCGTAGGATGTGATAGCGGACACCTGGAAGGTCTTTTACCCGGCCACCGCGGATCAACACCACTGAGTGCTCTTGAAGATTGTGTTTTTCACCTGGGATATAGCTAATCACCTCGAAACCGTTGGTTAGGCGCACTTTGGCAACCTTCCGCATGGCGGAGTTCGGTTTTTTCGGCGTTGTTGTATAAACCCTTGTGCAGACACCCCGCTTTTGCGGGCACTCCTGCAGGTGCATTGACTTGGACCGTTTCACTTTGGGCTGCCGCGGCTTGCGGATCAGCTGCTGTATTGTTGGCATTCCGGTTCTTCCCGTTTCGCTCTTACATATCAATCGCGCACAAGCCAACGCCCATGCAGTTCACTTTGCCGTGCCTCGCGCGTCCGCAAAACACAAAAACCGCATGCGTCCCCTCGTTCGCGGGAACGACGCGGTGGGTTTCCAGAGGATCGAGGCGCAGGCCCGGATCTTGACCACTTCAAATCTGAAGTCAGCTGTGGGGCGACCCCCGGTGCCGAGATAGCGTGCGTATAGGGGGAGTCGGGGACGTTGTCAACACACGGTTCAGAGGTAAAATTGGGCTCTGAATGAGTTGCCTTTAGGTGTTGTTGCTTGCGCTTTAATTTTTATGGTGCTCAATATAGAATAGTTTTATATAAATTGGTTTTATTTCTTCATGCAAATACTCGGAATCTGTCGTTTTTCCTATCCCGCCTTAGGTGGTTTCCAAATTGAGCATGACAGCATTGAGGAGCGGTGCGACTATCTCTACGCCCCAGAGCAGCTTGATATGCGATTTAGCTGCTTTGAAACTTTGACCTTGCCATCTATACGCGCTCAAAGTGATCCCAATTTTACATTTGTGATTCTCATTGGCGAGAGCCTTCCTCTCCGTGCCAAAGATCGGCTGTACTCGATAACGGCGCATGTTCCTCAAATCAAAATTATCGAGCGGCCCAGCGGCCCCTACCGGCAAGTTGCGCAAGAAGTAGTGAATTCTGTGCGAGATTGGAAGGCGCCAATTTGTGCCCAGTTTAGGTTAGATGATGACGATGCCGTTCATGTGGATTTTATCGCTGAATTAAGAAAGGCCATCACGCACAATAAAGGGCTTTTTAGATATGGCCAGCGCTTTGCAATCGATTTTTGCAGTGGCTATGCTGTTATTCCAGGCCGCATGGGCATTAAGGCCGCCGCCGTAAAACAAAAGCTTTGGACACCGGCCCTATCGATTGTTTTGAAGCCCAAGGGAGAACGGAGTATTCTAAATTATGGCCACCACCGCTTGCATGAATTTATGCCTGTCTTATCGCTCTCGCATGTAAATATGTTTGTGCGGAGCTTTCACGGTAATAATGATTCTCTGACGAACCGAAAACAACCCAGTTTTGAGTATTCTTCTTTGGATGCAGTGTCGCGAAGCTATTTTAGGAAAAATTTTAATATTGATGAAGAAGCGGTTAAAGCGGCTTGGTCTGCGCTCTGAACCGGGTCTCGCGCCACATGGTAAACAATCCCGACAGCACAATCACTCCGGCGCCAATGAGCGTAAGCGTATCGGGCCAATGGTCGAAGAATATAAACCCTAACACCAGAGCCCAGATTAAACCAGTATAGCGGAAAGGTGCGATAAAAGACACATCGCCCTGCCGCATTACCATTACGCTTAGAAGATACGCAGCACTCACCAAAAATGCCGCTGTAACCAGATATATAACATTTGTCGGTCCAACTGGAACCCAGTCAACCCAGAGCATCGCAATGCTTGAATAAAGGCAAATTGAAAGGGCATTGAAAAATGTGACCATCAATGACGGCACTTCTCGGCTTATTTTACGAGTCACCAAATCGCGCAGGGTCACAAAGCCAACAGCAACAAGCGCATAAAAGGAATAATGGTTGAAACCCTCGATTCCTGGACGAACAATCAAAAACATTCCTCCAAACCCAACAGCAATTGCCAGAGCCCGCCGCCAGCCGATGACCTCTTGGAAAAAAAGCATGCCTCCCAACGCCACTGTCAGCGGCAGCAGTTGCAGAATAGAAGTGGCGTTTGCCAATGGCATATTAAAAAGAGCCGTTAGAAAAAAATAGGATGCGCCTATATCACCCAAGGATCTTAGGCCAATAAGCCGCCAGTCCCTAGGCGCGATATTAAACGTCCACGCCTTGAAATATATACACAGTAAAAAAATGCAAAATGAGGTGAGCATGCCGCGCAGCATGAGTATCTGAAACAAGGGGAGTTCTGCCCCCAGAAGTTTAATAAAAACGTCATTGAACGTAAAGGCCGCCATACTGGCAACCATCAACAGCGCGCCGCGGACATTATCTGAATACTTCGCCATTCGCCCACCCATCGGAAATTTTTTTGGGCACTGTGGCCAACAAATCTATCTGATATAATCGGGGTTTTGCGCAAATGTATAGGAAAAATTACCGCTGGCAGCGGCAAAATCGCATACATTTGTTACACTAGGGGAGTATAGTGTCAAAAAGAGCCCGGCACATGGCGCCGGGCTCTATAGAATTTCTTAGTCCATTTCTGGCATATCAGCGAGATTGCTGTCGCCATCATTAGGAGACTTGAAAATATCGTCTTGCGGTGCCGCCAATGCAGCGGCAGCCTGCGCCTCTTCTTGGCGCGCCTGCAGCACGACATTATCGCGCTCAGAAGCTATCCGCCGCACACGCTGTGTAGCGCCGCCGGTGCCTGCCGGGATCAAACGGCCAACGATGACATTTTCTTTCAGCCCAACCAGCTTGTCCCTTTTGCCCTGAACAGAAGCCTCAGTTAGCACACGCGTGGTTTCCTGGAATGAGGCCGCAGAAATGAACGAGCGTGTTTGCAAGGATGCTTTGGTAATACCCAACAAGATCGGTTCACCTTGTGCAGGACGGCCGCCTTTGGTTAATGCTTTTTCGTTGGCGGTATCGAACTCTGCCTTATCGACATGTTCACCTTTCAGCAAAGTGGTATCACCACTGTCAAAGATTTCCCACTTTTGAAGCATTTGGCGCACGATCACTTCGATGTGCTTGTCGTTGATTTTCACGCCTTGCAAACGATAAACGTCCTGCACTTCGTCGATCATATAATTGGCAAGCGCCTCGATCCCCATAATCGCAAGAATATCATGCGGTGCAGGGTTGCCGTCCATGATAAAGTCACCCTTTTGTACAAAGTCACCTTCGACAACCGGGATGTGTTTACCCTTTGGCACCATATATTCAACCAGATCAAGACTTTCGTCGGTCGGCTCAATGCTGATCCGCCGCTTATTCTTGTAGTCACGACCAAAACGCACATAACCGTCTGTTTCGGCAATAATGGCGTGATCTTTCGGACGGCGTGCTTCAAACAATTCGGCAACACGCGGCAAACCACCGGTGATGTCCTTGGTTTTTGCGCCCTCGCGCGGAATACGGGCAATCACATCACCAGCCGCAACCTGCTGTCCATCCTCAGCGGACAGAATCGCATCCACAGACATCGGATAGGTAATCGGGTTGCCAGCATCATTGCGCACCGGCTCGCCGCTCTCATCACTTAGAATGATCTCAGGCTTAAGCTCATTGCCTTTTGGCGCTGCTCTCCAATCGGTTACGATTTTTTGGGTCATACCGGTGGCATCATCGGTTTCTTCGCGAACGGCAACACCGTTGACAAGATCCACATGCTTGGCCAGACCCGACTTTTCAGCAATGATTGGCAGGGTATAGGGATCCCATTCAAACAGTTTGTCACCGCGGCTGACTTTGGCCTTGGCTTTGACAAACAATTTACTGCCGTAGCCTAATTTGTGGCTGGCGCGCTCTTCGCCATGCTCGTCAAGGATCAACAATTTCATGTTGCGTCCCATCACCAATGTTTCGCCATTGGCGTTTTTCAGAGTTTGAGAATTTTCAAAGGCAATGACCCCATCCTGGCTGGCCTCAAGGAACGATTGCTGACCACCCTGTGCCACCCCACCGATGTGGAATGTTCGCATAGTCAACTGCGTGCCAGGCTCGCCAATGGACTGTGCAGCAATAATTCCAACCGCTTCACCAATATTGACAATTGTACCGCGTGCTAGGTCACGTCCGTAACATTGGGAACAAACGCCTTCTTCTGCTTCGCAGGTCAACGGGCTTTTGATGCGCGCCGATTGTAGTCCGGCCTCGTCAATTGCATCCGCGATCAGCTCGTCAATCAAGCCGCCTTTGGCCACAATAACTTCGTCTGTTCCCGGCTTGAGGATATCCTCGGCTGCGACCCGGCCAAGCACGCGCTCTGCCAATGAACTGACAACTTCACCATCGTTCACAGCGGTTTCTGCAGTGATCGAATTATCAGTGCCACAATCGCGCATTCTTACAATGCAGTCCTGCGCCACATCCACCAACCGGCGTGTCAAATACCCCGAATTCGCCGTTTTCAGAGCCGTATCGGAAAGACCTTTACGAGCACCGTGGGTCGAGTTGAAGTATTCAAGAACGGTCAAACCTTCTTTAAAGTTCGATACAATCGGTGTTTCGATAATATCGCCGTTTGGTTTGGCCATCAGTCCGCGCATACCGCCAAGCTGCTTCATCTGGGTTACAGAGCCACGCGCACCTGAGTGTGCCATCATATACACACTGTTCGGTTCAATATCGGCGCCGCTTTCATCCTGTGAAGATGCCGAAATTGTGTTCATCATGGCGTCGGTGACTTTGTCGTTACACTTCGACCAAGCATCAACCACCTTGTTGTACTTTTCACCTTGGGTGATCAAACCATCCATGTATTGCTGTTCAAAATCTTTGACCTGACCGCGGGTTTCATCAACGATTGGCCATTTGCTATCAGGGATTACCATGTCGTCCTTGCCAAAGGAAATGCCGGCCTTGAACGCTTCTTGGAAGCCCATTGTCATGATTTGGTCACAGAAAATAACCGACTCTTTTTGACCACAATATCTATAGACCGTGTCAATCACGCGCTGCACGTCTTTTTTGCGCATCAGATCATTCACCAGAGCAAAAGGCGCTTTGACATTTTTCGGTAGCAAAGAACCCAACCGCACCCGACCTGGCGTGGTTTCAAAGCGCTTGCTGACCTCGATGCCGTGCTCATCGATCTGAGGGATACGTGCCGTGATTTTTGCATGCAAATGCACCACACCAGTGTCCAAGGCATATTGCACCTCTTCGATCGACGAAAACACCATGCCTTCGCCCTTCATGCCTTCGCGCATGATCGTAGTGTAATAAAGGCCAAGGATCATATCCTGAGAGGGCACAATGATCGGCGCACCGTTAGCGGGCGACAAAACGTTGTTTGTCGACATCATCAGAACCCGCGCCTCGAGCTGTGCTTCAAGGCTGAGCGGCACGTGTACGGCCATTTGGTCACCGTCGAAGTCCGCGTTAAACGCCGAACAGACAAGCGGATGCAGCTGGATCGCCTTGCCTTCGATCAGCACAGGCTCAAATGCCTGAATACCCAACCGGTGCAGCGTCGGCGCCCGGTTTAACATGACCGGATGTTCGCGGATCACCTCATCAAGGATATCCCACACCTCGGGGCGCTCTTTTTCCACAAGTTTTTTGGCCTGCTTGACCGTGCTCGATAGCCCTTTTGCCTCAAGCTGACTGTAGATAAACGGCTTAAACAGCTCAAGCGCCATTTTCTTGGGCAGACCGCATTGATGCAGCTTTAATTCAGGGCCGGTCACAATCACCGAACGACCCGAGAAATCCACCCGCTTACCAAGCAAGTTCTGACGGAAACGGCCCTGTTTGCCTTTGAGCATATCTGACAAAGACTTCAGCGGACGCTTATTCGCGCCTGTAATGACCCGGCCACGGCGGCCGTTGTCAAATAAAGCATCAACAGATTCCTGCAACATCCGTTTTTCGTTCCGCACGATGATATCGGGTGCGCGAAGCTCAATCAGACGCTTCAGGCGGTTGTTACGGTTGATCACACGGCGATAAAGATCGTTTAGATCCGAGGTTGCAAAGCGGCCACCATCCAGCGGCACCAATGGGCGCAATTCTGGCGGGATCACAGGAACCACCGTCAGGATCATCCATTCAGGGCGGTTGCCAGATTCCAAAAAGCTTTCCACAACTTTTAGCCGTTTGATGATTTTCTTGGGCTTCAGCTCGCCTGTGGCTTCTTTAAGATCGGCGCGCAATTGCTCGGCTTCGGTCTCAAGATCAATGGCCGCGAGCATTTCGCGAATGGCCTCGGCGCCAATATTAGCGGTAAAGGCATCCATGCCAAAGGTATCTTGGGCATCCATATACTCTTCTTCGGTCATCATCTGACCATAGGTCAGGTCGGTCAGACCGGGTTCTATGACCACATAGTTTTCGAAATACAGCACCCGCTCAAGATCACGCAGGGTCATATCAAGCATAAGACCGATGCGCGATGGCAGTGATTTTAGAAACCAGATATGCGCAACCGGTGAGGCCAGTTCAATATGGCCCATCCGCTCACGGCGCACTTTTTGCAACGTCACTTCAACGCCGCATTTTTCGCAGACAACGCCGCGATATTTCATGCGCTTATATTTGCCGCAAAGACATTCGTAATCTTTGGTTGGGCCAAAAATCCGCGCACAAAACAGCCCATCACGCTCTGGCTTGAATGTCCGATAGTTGATGGTTTCCGGTTTTTTAATTTCACCAAATGACCACGACAAAATCCGCTCTGGGCTGGCGAGCGATACTTTAATCTCGTCAAACACTTTGGGTGACGTCAATGGGTTAAATGGGTTGTTTGTCAGTTCCTGGTTCATTTTGATTTCCTCAAATTAGGGACGAAGGGGGGAAGAATAAAGCGCGCTGCTTATTCTTCTTCCTCCGCGTCCAGGAGTTCCATATTTAGGCCAAGGCCGCGAACTTCTTTGACAAGCACATTAAAGCTTTCGGGAACGCCCGCCTCAAAGTTGTCTTCGCCTTTAACGATTGATTCATAAACCTTGGTCCGGCCGGCAACATCATCCGATTTCACCGTGAGCATTTCTTGCAGCGTGTATGCTGCGCCATATGCTTCCAGTGCCCAGACCTCCATTTCACCAAACCGCTGACCACCGAACTGAGCTTTACCGCCCAAAGGCTGCTGGGTGACAAGGCTGTAGGGTCCAGTTGAACGGGCATGAATTTTATCGTCAACAAGGTGATGAAGTTTCAGCAGATATTTGATACCAACGGTGACCGGCCGGCTAAACTGTTCACCGGAACGCCCGTCAAACAGCACCGACTGACCCGACTGGTCAAAGCCTGCACGCACCAAGGCGTCATTAACATCGCCCTCTTTGGCACCATCGAACACCGGTGTGGCAATGGGCACGCCGCGCGATACATTGCCAGCCGCTTCAATCAGCTCATCTTCGCTCATGCTGCCAATGCCTTCGGCATAAACATCTTCACCATAGGCCAGTTTCATGGCTTCACGCACAGGGGTAAGATCGCCAGAGCGTCGGTAATCCTGCAACGCATCGTCAATCTGAAGCCCGAGTGCGCGCGCGGCCCATCCCATATGGGTTTCTAAAATCTGACCAACGTTCATCCGCGATGGCACACCCAGTGGGTTCAAACAGAAATCAACAGGCGTTCCATCTGCCAAGAACGGCATGTCTTCCATAGGAACAACTTTTGAAATCACACCTTTGTTGCCGTGACGTCCAGCCATTTTATCGCCGGGCTGAAGCTTACGCTTTACCGCGATAAACACTTTGACCATCTTCATCACACCGGGCGGCAAATCATCCCCCCGGCGGACTTTTTCGACCTTGTCTTCAAACCGGGCATCCAAGGTGCGTTTTTGCGCCTCATATTGCTCGTGCAACGCTTCGACCTCTTGCGCATCCTGATCTTCAGCCAGCGCCAGTTGCCACCATTGACCGCGAGTTAGGGTTTCTAGCAGCTCTTCATCGATCACAGCGTTTGACTTGACACCTTTCGGGCCTTTGACCGCCACTTTGCCCAAAATCCGGGCTTTCAGGCGCGCATAGATATTGCGATCAAGGATCGCAAGTTCGTCATCGCGGTCCCGCGCAAGGCTTTCGACCTCTTCACGTTCAATTTGCAAGGCGCGCTCGTCTTTTTCAACGCCGTGGCGGTTGAACACACGCACTTCAACAACAGTGCCGAAATCTCCTGGCTTAACGCGCAAAGATGTATCGCGCACATCAGAGGCTTTTTCGCCAAAAATCGCCCGTAGAAGTTTTTCTTCCGGGGTCATCGGGCTTTCGCCTTTGGGGGTGATTTTACCCACCAGAATATCGCCCGGCTCAACGTCAGCGCCAATGTAGACTATTCCGGCCTCGTCGAGATTGCGCAAGGCTTCCTCGCCGACATTTGGAATATCCCTTGTAATCTCTTCTGGACCCAGCTTCGTATCCCGAGCGGCGACTTCAAATTCTTCGATATGAACCGACGTAAAGACATCGTCACGTGCGACACGCTCTGAGATGAGGATCGAGTCCTCATAGTTGTAGCCATTCCAAGGCATAAAGGCGACGACAACGTTTTTACCAAGCGCCAATTCACCAAGATCCGTGGACGGACCATCGGCAATCACTTCGCCTTTGGTGACCGTTTGGCCCACTTTGACCAATGGCCTTTGATTGATACAGGTGTTTTGGTTGCTACGCTGGAATTTACGCATCCGGTGAATATCAACGCCGGCATCGCCCATTTCAAGATCTGCTGTCGCCCGGATCACGATCCGCTGGGCATCAACCTGATCAACAACGCCTGCGCGTTTGGCCATAATCGCAGCCCCTGAATCGCGCGCAACCACCTCTTCAATACCCGTGCCCACAAGTGGTGCTTCTGCACGCAGCAATGGCACAGCCTGACGCTGCATGTTTGATCCCATCAAAGCGCGGTTCGCGTCATCATTTTCCAAGAACGGAATAAGTGAGGCCGCAACCGATACCAACTGTTTTGGACTCACATCGATCAGATCAACACTTTCGCGTGGTGCGAGTGTGTAATCACCGGCTTGGCGGGTGCTGACCAATTCGTTTTGGAAACGCCCGTTGTCATCCAATGTTGCATTCGCCTGCGCCACAGTGTGCCGCATTTCTTCGGTCGCCGACATATAATGCACTTCGTCAGTGACCTGTGCGTCCTTGACCACGCGGTAAGGGGTTTCGATAAACCCGTATTTGTTCACTCGAGCAAAGGTTGCAAGCGAGTTGATCAGACCGATGTTGGGCCCTTCGGGCGTTTCGATCGGACACATGCGGCCATAGTGTGTGGCATGCACATCGCGCACCTCAAAACCGGCCCGCTCGCGGGTCAATCCGCCTGGTCCAAGCGCCGAGAGGCGGCGCTTGTGCGTGACCTCTGACAATGGGTTTGTCTGGTCCATGAATTGCGAAAGCTGGCTTGAGCCGAAAAATTCACGCACAGCCGCAGCAGCAGGTTTTGCATTGATCAAATCCTGCGGCATCACCGTGTCAATCTCGACCGATGACATCCGCTCTTTGATCGCGCGCTCCATCCGCAACAAGCCAACCCGATACTGGTTTTCCATCAACTCACCAACCGAGCGAACACGGCGATTTCCTAGGTGGTCGATATCGTCCACATCCCCTTTGCCGTCCCGCAATTCGACCAGCGCCTTGATACAGGCGACAATGTCTTCTTTGCGCAATGTGCGTTGGGTGTCGTCGGCATCCAAAGCCAGACGCATATTCATTTTGACCCGGCCAACAGCTGATAGATCATAGCGCTCGCTGTCGAAGAACAATGTATCAAACAGCGCAGACGCGGCATCCACCGTGGGTGGTTCGCCGGGCCGCATGACGCGGTAAATATCCATCAGCGCGGTTTCGCGGCTCATGTTTTTATCCTGCGCCATGGTGTTGCGCATGTAAGGGCCGACATTAATATTATCGATGTCCAGCACCGGAATATCTGTAAATCCTGCATCGGTCAGCTCTTTCAGCGATCCGCCAGTGATTTCACCCTCTTTATTATATTCCAGCGTTAATTCATCACCGGCTTCGACATAGATTGCGCCGTTTTCTTCGTTGATGATATCGCGTGCAACAAACTTACCGACGATCTGCTCAAAGGGAAGCAACAGCTCAGTCACCTTGCCTTCGTCGATCAATTTTTTGACCGCCCGAGGGGTCACTTTTTTACCCGCTTCGCCGATGACCTCACCAGAGGCTGCATCTACCAGATCATAAAGTGGGCGCGTACCGCGCACTCGCTCGGGGAAGAATTTTGTAACCCAGCCCTTGCCTTCGGAAAGTTTAAAATCAACCGTATCGTAATAGGCATCCATAATGCCTTCTTGATCCAACCCCAACGCATAAAGAAGCGTGGTTACGGGCAGTTTGCGGCGCCGGTCAATGCGTGCAAACACAATATCTTTCGCGTCAAATTCAAAGTCCAACCATGAGCCGCGATAAGGAATGATGCGGCAGGCAAACAACAACTTACCCGAGCTGTGGGTTTTGCCTTTGTCATGATCAAAAAAGACCCCAGGCGAGCGGTGCATTTGGGAAACGATCACCCGCTCTGTGCCATTAACAACAAATGTCCCGTTCGGCGTCATCAACGGCATATCGCCCATAAAGACGTCTTGCTCTTTGATATCTTTGACCGATTTGGCGCCTGTATCTTCATCGACATCAAATACAATCAAGCGCAGCGTCACTTTAAGCGGCGCGCTATAGGTCATGTCGCGTTGCTGACATTCCTCTACATCGTATTTGGGTTTTTCCAAATCATAGCTGACAAATTCCAAAACGGATGTTTCGTTGAAATCCTTAATCGGAAAAACGGATTGGAAAACGCCTTTAATACCTTCGCCGTCCAAAGGTTCTGGTTGATCGCCAGACTTCAAGAACAGGTCGTAGGAAGATTTTTGAACCTCAATCAGGTTCGGCATTTCGAGAACTTCACGGATTTTACCGTAATACTTACGAAGACGTTTTTGGCCAATGTAGCTTTGAGCCATGGTCGATATCACCTTTCAATTTTCTCACCGGGTGCGCCAACCGTCGGGTCCCGGCGGCACGCCCATAAGAGATAGCTTAGCTCGATCAATTCCTGGCTTTCTTCCCAATGAAAGCCTCCCGATCTTTGAACCTCGCCTGAAAAAACTCCGTTTTCAAAACGGACCTTTTTAAGACAGGTATGGCTGAGAGCGATTTTGACCGCTCTCAGCCGAATACATCCAGGTTGCCCTGGGTGTGGATTACTTCAGTTCGACCTCTGCGCCAGCTGCTTCCAGCTTGCCTTTGATCTCTTCTGCTTCTGCTTTGTCTACGCCTTCTTTGACGGCTTTGCCGCCCGCTTCGACCAAATCTTTGGCTTCTTTCAGACCAAGACCGGTGATGCCGCGTACTTCTTTGATGACGTTAATCTTTGATGCGCCTGGTGATTTCAGGATCACATCAAATTCTGTCTGCTCTTCAGCAGCAGCGCCACCAGCGTCACCGCCTGCAGGGCCTGCCATCATGACAGCGCCACCAGCAGCAGGCTCAATGCCGTATTCGTCTTTCAGAATAGTTTTCAGTTCTTGTGCTTCAAGCAGGGTCAGACCAACGATCTCTTCTGCCAGTTTTTTCAGATCAGCCATTTTAGACTCTTTCCGTTTAAGTTTGTGTTCCAACGACAGGGCTTTGCACCCTACGCAAATCTTAAGTTGCTATGCTGCCGCTTTGTCTTCGATTGTCGACAAAACGCTCGCGATGTTTGATGCAGGTGCGCCAATTGCCCCAGCGATGTTCGAAGCAGGTGCGCCAATGCAGCCCACGATAGAAGCAATAAGCTCTTCGCGAGATGGCATTTTCGACACGGCTTCCACGCCGGCACGATCCAAAGACGTCTCACCCATTGCACCACCGAGAATTTCGAACTTCTTATTCTCTTTGGCGAAATCCTCGGCCACCTTGGCAGCTGCCACGGGATCCTCGGAATAGGTCAAGACAGTCATCCCCGACAAAAGGTCTGCAATGCTTGCGCAGGGCATTCCCTCAAGGGCGATTTTGGCGAGCCTGTTTTTGGCAACGCGAACTGCGCATTCTCCCGCACGGGCGCGGGCACGCAGATCTTGCATTTCTGCAACTGTAAGGCCTGCGTAGTGTGATACCACCACGACGCCAGAGCTTTCAAAGATCTGGCCGAGTTCCTCGACCACTTTCTCTTTTTGTGCTCTATCCACAGTTTCACTCCAAATTTGGGGATTTCTCCCCGGCTCAGTTTTGCCGCCCCGTAAGACGGCGTTCGGGTCCAAATTCAGGGTCCCGAGGCCAAAATCACCCGAAGGTCTATGCCTGCGGTGTGAACTTATATCTCGTTCCCCATCTCAGGAAGGAATTAGCAGGCCTAGGCCCAACCCTCCGTCTCGGACAGAACAAAGCCCGAAGGCCTTGTTAAATATATCCCGCCAGATCACGATCCGACGGGATATAGATCTTTATTGCTCAGAGGCCTTACCAACGTCGATGGTCACACCAGCGCCCATGGTTGAGCTAAGAGCAATCTTTTTCATATAGGCACCTTTGGCCCCAGAGGGCTTTGCCTTGGCCACAGCCTGTACAAAGGCGCGGACATTTTCCACCAGCATCGCCTCATTGAACGAGGCTTTGCCAACACCGGCATGCACAACGCCGCCCTTTTCCGCTTTGAACTGGACCTCACCGCCTTTGGCAGCTTTAACAGCCTCTGCAACATCCATAGTTACCGTACCCACTTTTGGGTTTGGCATCAGATTGCGCGGGCCGAGCACTTTACCCAACCGGCCCACAACAGGCATCATATCCGGCGTGGCAATGCAGCGGTCAAAATCGATTGTGCCGCCCTGAACGGTTTGCATCAGATCTTCTGCGCCAACCACATCCGCTCCGGCGGCTTTGGCCTCATCAGCTTTCGCATCGCGTGCAAAAACCGCCACTCTAACCGTTTTACCTGTGCCATTTGGAAGACCAACAACACCGCGCACCATTTGATCTGCGTGACGGGTATCAACGCCCAGGTTCACTGCGATTTCGATGGTTTCATCAAATTTTGCCTGCGCATTGGATTTAACCAAGCTTACAGCGTCTTCGATGGACAGATTTTCTTTACCAGCCGTGGCTTCGCGAATGGCTTTGGTTCTTTTTCCGAGTTTTGCCATCTTACTTCACCTCGATGCCCATTGAGCGGGCAGAGCCCAGAATAATCTGCATAGCGCCTTCAATATCATTGGCATTCAGGTCTTTCATTTTCGCTTCGGCGATCTCTTTGACCTGCGCTGGTGATACGCTACCGGCTGTTTCGCGGCCCGGTGTATTGGAACCGGATTTCAGCTTTGCAGCTTTTTTCAGATAATAGGACGCAGGCGGCGTCTTAATATCCATGGTAAAGGATTTATCCTGAAAATACTCGATCACGGTCGGGCAAGGTGCGCCCGGCTCCATGTCGGCTGTTTTTGCGTTAAACGCTTTACAGAACTCCATGATATTGATCCCGCGTTGACCCAACGCAGGCCCCACAGGTGGGGAGGGATTTGCTTGTCCCGCAGGCACTTGTAATTTTAGCGTGCCAACCAGTTTCTTGGCCATTTGGCCTCTCCTTTTTTCCAACACCCCGCTGACGCGTCAGGCAGGATTGATGTTGTCGTGGTCCGGCTTGATGGCCGCGGCCATCGTACCTCCCACGCTTGCACCTCAGGTCTGCTTGGTGACCTGAGTATATTCCAGCTCGACCGGGGTTTCCCGACCAAAAATAGACACCGTAACTTTCAGACGTTGATTGTCATCATCAACCTCTTCCACCATGGCATCGAAATCTTCAAACGGTCCGTCGTTGACTTTGACCTTTTCACCAATATCGAAATGAATGAGCGTGCGCGGCGCATCTTCGCCCTCTTGCACCCGGTTCAAAATCGCGTTGACTTCGGCGTCGCGCATTGGCATCGGGCGCCCTTGCGGCCCCAAAAACCCAGTAACACGATTGATCGAATTGATCAGGTGATAGCCCTGATCGCTCATCTCCATCCGCACCAAAACATAGCCCGGCATAAACCGGCGTTCAGTCGTGACTTTTTTACCACGGCGAACTTCGATTACTTCCTCTGTGGGAACCAGAACCTCTTCGATCTCAGCCTCAAGACCGGAGTCCGAAACGGAAGTTTTGATTTGCTCGGCAATTTTCTTTTCAAAGTTAGAAAGAACACTGACCGAATACCACCGCTTTGCCATATGCCTCAGGACCCTTAATTCAGAGCGATTTATATCGCTAATTCAGTTAGTTGGCACCAGTTCAATCTGGCTTTCTAGAACAAAAAAGCGGCGCGCAACACGAATCGCCGCACGCCATTTTGAACAGATGTGGCAACTGGTATAGTTTGCAGCCAATAAATTCAAGCCCGAATAATGCGAAACTTTGCAGATTCACAATTAGCTGATGGCTGCCAAAAGCGCCTGAAGACCGCCGCGAATGGCCAAATCAACCAAAGCAAATATCACCGCTGCGAGCGCTGCCATAATAAAGACCATCACAGTTGTGAGCAGCACCTCACGCCGTGTCGGCCAGACGACTTTTGAGACTTCCGAGCGAACCTGCTGGATAAATTGGAGCGGATTGGTGATTGCCATAATGCTTTCGTCTTTCAGATCATTCAAACTGGCAGATACGCCACCTTTAGGTAAATTTCAAGGGTCGGTTTCGCGTCGGTATCGCGTTGGTATTGCGCAGGTCCCGCTGCGGGCATGAGGCCGTCCTGTGCGAAGGCTTAATTTGCGCCTTAAAGTGATCTTTGCTAAACTGTCATCAGTTGATTTTTATCCAGTTATTTTTGCCATCCAAACCCAGTTATATGAGCTTAGATTTCCGATGACCCAAAACTTTGATTTTCACTGCTCCGGCACCGGCGTGCCAATTTTATTTGTTCCAGGATCTTATAGCACGCCAGCGGCGTGGCGACCGGTGCAAAGCCATCTGCCCGAAGGATTTGAATTCTTTTCCACCAGCCTGTCTGGCTATGGCCAAAGCCGCGAGCGCCGCCGCAACGAGGATCAATCCCTGCGCCCCCAAATTGATTTGCTGAGCGAGGTGATCGAAAAGATTGGAAAACCGGTGCATCTGGTGGCCCATTCTTTTGGCGGACTTGTGGCTTTGGGATTTCTGGAAACTGCGCCTAAGACCGTTTTAAGCGTCACATTTTTAGAGGCCAATCCTTTGGGTCTTTTAAAGATCGAAGGCGACAGCAATCTGGACGCCGATCTTTGGCAGATAATCGCGCGGTTTCAGGCGCAGGTCACCGCCAAAGACCCTGATGCGGCCAAAACCATTATTGATTATTATGGCGGCGCGGGGTTTTTTGACGCCCTGCCGGAAACTGTACGCAAGTACTGCGCCGCAACAGTGCAGGTGAACGCGCTGGATTGGCAAACCGGGATGGCCTACCGGCCGGATGCACAGCAGCTATCTGCGCTTGGCTGCCCGATCACACTGGCCTACGGATCAAACACCACAGCGGCGATGAAAGCCATCACCCGTCACCTTGGCCGCTATCTACCAAAAGCGCAAATATGCGAAGTCAAAGACGCCGGGCATTTTTTAATTTCGACCCATCCTAAAGACTGCGCCGCGCTGATTATGAGCAGTATGCAAAAAGCCGGAGCTCTGCCTGAGGCGAATTAATATTCGAACTTTTCCGCCAGGCCGGAGTTTCTGACAGAGCATTTTCATAATATCCCTTGCAAACCATAGGACTGCTGATCAAGGTGATGCTATCCGTCATGGCCGATCCATGGGCAGGGCGCACAAACGTGAGGATCAGCCATTGATTGCCAAATTTCAACATAAATCAATCGATGATATCTTCCTTTATGCGAGTCACTTCCTTGATCATTTTATGATGCTCATCTTTGCCAAGGCCGCCTATGATGCAGGCCTTTACTTTGGAATTGGATACGAAGAAATCATTGGTTATGGAACGCTTAGTTTTGTGCTGTTTGGCGCCTGTGCACCCATAGCAGCGCGGCTTTCGGATAGCTATTCTCGCTCTTTGATGATGGTTGTTTTCAATTTCGGCATTGGGCTGGCGGCAATTTTTTCGGCTTTGGCGCAATCTCCGCTACAGCTTATGCTTGGCTTGGCCGTTCTGGGCGCCTTTGCGGCCATCTATCACCCTGTCGGAATTTCAATGCTGCTCAAGTCGGATAAGCGTATCGGATTAAGATTGGGGATCAACGGTGTATTTGGCAATTTAGGTGTGGCTGCCGCGCCGGTGTTTATTGGCGCCATCTTACTAAACGGGGATTGGCGCATGGGGTTTTGGGTGTCTGGTGTGCTGTGTCTGATTTATGGTGTTTTGTTTGCCAACCGGCTTCGCCATGAGCCCGGCGCAAAAGCCTCAGCACAGGCCAAAAAAGGCACCAGCGGTTTTTCCACCGGTTGGCAGCGCGCCCTGATTGCGCTTGCGCTTGTGACCACCTCAGGCGGCTTTATTTTTGGCGCGATGACCTTTCTGGTACCGCGGTATTTTGATCTTGCGCTCGGCGGCATCAGCTCTTCGGTGGCGGTCACCGGCGCGTTGGCATCACTGGTTTATGCCTGCGCCTCTGGCTCTCAGGTCCTCGTGGGCTGGCTGGTGGACCGGGTGTCACCAAAGCATATCTTATTGGCAACCGCAGCCGGTCAGGTGGTGTTTATCTATGTGTCTTCATCGCTTGCCGATATAGGTCTTTTGGTGATGATGACCTGCGCGATGTGTTTTGTTTTCGGGCAAATTCCGCTGACCGATGCGATCATGTCGCGCTATGTGCCCGACGAATATCGCACAAGGGTTTTAAGTATTAAATTCTTGCTCAATCTAACAGCAGGGGCCACCGTGTTACCGCTTTGCGGATTTATGCTGCAACGTGGCTATACTATGGCTGATCTGTTTTCCTTTATCAGTTTTCTGGCAATTCCCACAGTATGCGCCGCCCTGCTTTTACCGAGTCAAAGCCGTATGATGCAGCCGCAGACGCCATAAAATAATCCTGTGCGGGACATTTAGATTTTTCGGGAAATGAAAAAAAATGGCTGGGGTGATGCCTGGCAGGTGTGGAGTTTCACATACGTTGTTTCCAACGCAAATTCAGTCTAACAATATTGAATATCTTCGTCAATATTGTCCGCGATTGTAATTTTCAGGATATTTCATCGCCACCCATTCGCGCACCTTGGGATGCGTATCAACAGCCAAACAGACGCGTCGGATATTTGGAAAGCCCTTCAGGATATGGGTTGGAATGCCGTCAAGTATACCAGAGCTTAACCAGCCAAGAAGTCGCCAGATTGCAATGTCGGCAATGGTGATTTTCGGACCAACAATCCAATCCGACCCCTCTGGAATACAGCGTTCAAGCATCGATAGCTTTCTGGCAAGCAGCCCCTGCGCAAGCTCTTTTCGCGCGGCAACTTTCTCGGCCGGATCCTCTATGCTGCTTGTTTTCGAAACCATAACGTTAAGATCGGTTGCCAAATCCACAAACTGATCAATCTGCGCTGCTTTGAGATCATCATCGGTAGGGTAAAGACCCGCCAGCTTTCCACAAAACCGCGCGATCCCGGCGGTTTGTGCAATCGGCACCCCATCCACCAGAAGACAGGGAATTTGATGAAAAGGCAGTATAGTGCCGTCTTTCAGTTGCCCAGTTTCTTTCGCATTTTGAAAATCTGCGGATTGAACCCGCCTGTCTTCAAAAGTGATCCCCCCGATATGCAACGTAATCCGACTAACTTCTGCCCTCCAAAATGGAAGATCCGCATAGATAAAGCATAGGTCCATATCTTTCTCCATGATGTTCTATGAAAGAAGAGGCTGCCTTAACAAAGGGAAATAACAGAACCTCGTATCCCATAAATTATTATCATAATTTAAACTTTGGCGACTGTATGTAAAATCCCGAGTAACGCAATACCTTCAATAAAATATTTATAACCCGTCAATAAATTGGAAAGGCAGAGAGCAAAAAACATTCAATTTGATTAATTATTGCCACTGATAACTATTTGAAAACCCTATAGTCATGTTAAGGTCTTTCCGTGGATGAATATTTTCCAATTTTGTAAAAAAGGTACAGCATATGTCAAATATAATGAATACAGCAGCAGACCGTGATCGTAGACAACAAATCGGTGCAACCCGGGGACGCGATTTATATTGGGGCATGACGGTCGGTTTTCTCTCTAACATTGCGACGCTTGCCATTCTGTCGATGGGCAGCGGTCTAGATCTTGCCATTTCTGCGGTGATACTCGGAACACTGGTATTTGTTTTGGTCAACTCTTTTGATTGCATGGATGACTTAAAAGCAAACGCTGACGACGCGGATGAAGAAGAAGCGCAAACGCATTTTGGGCAAAAATTCTCAGCGGCTCCTTGGGGAATGTTTAAAGGCCTTGTCACGTTGATTTTTGGCGCCATGGCGCTTAGCCAGCTTTGGGTGATTTGGGGCTAAACGCCTTTCAGCTCAATTGTGGCTTATGACCTGACCACCCAGTCACGCGCATTGATCGGCACAAAAGCTTCCACCGCGCAGCTGGCAATAACCGCGCAGCTGTCCGTTTCGGGGTCTTTGATATTTTGCCCGCCAAAAGTGACAGTGATATCCGGCTGGCCGCGCGGAATATGGGCGGCCAGTTGTGCGATATCCACTTGGTCCGGATCTTGAACCCCGATGGTCACCTTGACCTGCATATCGCTATGGGGAATATCAAGCGCGCGAAACAAAGTGAGCGAGCTGTGATGCAGGGCATTATCAAGCGCGCGAATGGCCGCTTTGGTGTAATTCATCCCGTAAAGATCATTGCCCGATCCCATTTCCAGAATAAGCCGCTTCATGATGCGCCCTCATGGATCTTTGGCTCGATATCAAGACTGACGGAAATGGCCGCATGGGCCATAATAGTGGGGGCAGCCGATGGCCTATCCGGGGGGGTGATATCCAAGCCTCCGGGCACGGCACGAACTGATACCTGACCATAAGGAAACTCGGCCGCGACCTTTTCGCAATCAACCTGATCAGGATTTTGGCAGGCAATTTCAGCCGTGATCACCATACTGTCTTTGCCGGCATCGAAAAGCTCGACCAATGCCAGTGAATTGTGCCAAAGCGCATTTTGAACCGCCCTGCAGGCGGCCTTGGTATAGCTGCCCGACCGCAAGGCCGTTCCCATCCCCAGTTCTAAAACCAGTCTCTTAAGCGCCATTACACTGTCCTTTGAAATTGCTAGAGAACCAAAAGGCGCCGGTTGCAACGCCATCTTCAGATTAGAAATCTATGTGATAACTCAGCTCAAAACCAGAGCCGCACTGCTTGATATGAGCAAGTTTTGAGGAATAATTTGTATAGCCTGCAATCATTTTCGATCTTTTGCCCATAGCGACGGACAGCTGTATATCTGCGGCGCGGTTGTTTTGGATTTTGTCAATCGGGGCAAAGCCCATCACCCGCAGTCCCACACGATCACCAAGGGCGAAATTTGCCCCTAAAACCACCGGAAAATTATTTTCGTGATATGTGGTGCCGTCAAAGTCGAGGTCCTTGTTCAAATAGCCCAAACCGACAAAATAGGGATAGATGCTCTCATCCGTGCTTTCGCTGACCTGTCCGAACCCATATCCGACATGGATTGCATATTCAGTATAGGATACATCTTTAGTATCGCTAGCGGTCACTTTGCCTGACCCCGTGGTATAGTCAACATGAGCATAATATCTGCCCGCCAACTCCATCCTGCCGGATAGTTTCAGACCACTTAAATCCCCCGAATACTTGCTGCCATTGGCACGCACTTGGCTATTACTTTGTTCGATCCCAAGCGAAATTCCGGTGCTTTGCGCAGAACCAATTGTTCCTGCAAACATTAAAATAATAACCGCCAAATGTCTTAACCGCATGGTAATATGATCCCCTCGCGCCGATTATACGCTGTTTTGGGGTTTTGTTAAGCCTGATTTAAGCTGGTAAAGCGCATTTAGCGGTTGTCCATCGCCTCCAAAAGTGCGCCCAGCCGTTCTGCAATACCGCTGTCTTCAAAGCTTTCGACGATACAGTCAGATGTTTTCAAAAAGCCCAATTTCTCACTGGTCCAAATTTCAAGTTTTGGAGAGAGCGATTTTGCCTCTTTAAAGGTGCCAAGCGGGATACCAATCATGCCTTCCATAACCGTATTATGGACTGTAACCCTCACATGGCAATTCTTGCAAAAGCTGGCAATATTATCGTAACCGCTGCCCCCTTCATAGGTATAGCTATCTGTTTCACCCGTGATCTTGATTTCATCCACCGCGTACATCGCACCCAAGTTAAATGACCCGGTGATGGTTCGACAGGACTGGCAGTTGCACTGCGCTATAAGCATTGGCTCCAGATCTGTTTCAAAAGTAACTTGCCCGCAATGGCAACCTCCGGTGTGTTTCATTGGTGTCCCCGCAATGTGTTGGTTTAAAAGAACCATAGCCCAAAGAGTTCTAAAATTACTATCTTGATATTATTTTTTAATCAAATTTTACATTAAAGTTAATAGTCCTTACGCTGCCAATAGGAAATTTAGTGTTTTATATTATATGTTTATAGATGTTTTACCTGTTGTGCATAACAGAAAACCGAAAATAGGGTTTTCGCATTAGTCTTTGAAATTTCTATTTTGAATTTTTTTCGTGCGTTAGAAAATCAGATCATTTAAAATAAGACTCATCCTATTTTTGGCAATTACCAGGGAAAACGCAGCTTTGGAATGAGGGCACAATGAACAGAACAACTTTGATCGTGGTTGGCGTCTTGATGGTTTTTTTTCTCGGCCTCGCAACCTACGCTATGGTTTTCAAGCCTCGCAACGACCGGTTTGATGAAAGCGCTGGCAGAGTACTGTCAAAATAACACGCCACAATCTACTTTGATTGAATGGAAAATGTAAAAGACGACCCGCCTGTTTGGCCGGATTGAAATGATATCTGCCGTTTGCAGGGCCCCATTTCAATTTCGGTATAGGGCTTCATGTCCCGAAAGGAAAACTGGTATTCTGCAAAGGATGTCGTTGCTTGAAACCGGCGTTTGGATTTATCAATCATGATGGTTCTGCTATATAAAATCGGGGTTTTCCAGTTTGGCAGACGTTTCATTTCCAACACCAATGACACTTCGTCTTCATAGATCGTTTTGGTCTGTGGATCACTAACTACATCATTGACACTAAAGCGTGCACCTTTTGGCACATCGGCTGGATTAGCCCCCGACGCATCCACATGATAGCGGCTGGAAACGGAACAGATAAGATCGACTTTCGGGCCTTGGGGCTTGGTGGTTTTGGAGTTCAGCGCATTTTGTAAATCCACCAGTTCCCGCGCATCTATGGTGCCATCAAATCTTTGGTTACGGCTGGCGTAAAACTGCGAAATTGCAGCAATGGTGTTTTTGCCGGCAATCCCATCGGCTGGCCCCACCTGATAACCCAATTGGCTCAACAACTCTTGCGCCGAAGCCACCAGCCTATCAGCATGGCCAACAGTTGCGGCACACAGTCCGAAGATGAAAAAAACGGCTGTCAGTATGCAGCGCATAAGATGTCCTTTTAAATGCTTTAGTCTGAGTTGGTGCGTGTTTGCAGCTATAAGCAGTCTCCTGCTTTGAAGGTGAGTGTCCGATAGTCTTGTAAAACTGTCAATAATTTCACACCGGCCATCCAAGGCTTCATAGATATGATGGGCGGGCTGAAATGGCCGATACTCTTACAGGCCAAGCTCTTGCAAACGCTGCGCCTGACGCTCCGCGATGGCATCAATTTCCACCATCGCTTGGTCGGTCAGCTTTGCGCCAGGTTTGCGCAATGTGGGATGCGCAATCACCCCCTGTTTTGCCAAAGAATATTTCCGGATCGCCAATCCCATCCCCGGCTGCGCTTCATATCGGATCATCGGCATATAGGCGTCGAAAATATCCCGTGCGCGCGCAACATCGCCTGCCTCAAAAGCCGCGATCACCTGCGCCATCATTTCCGGATAGCCAAAGCCAGTCATGGCACCGTCCGCACCGCGCAGCATCTCCTCTAATAAATACATTCCGCCATTGCCGCAGAGGATTGAAATGCGCCGCGCCCCGGTCTCCGAGGCCTGTCGCAACTGGGTGATCTTTTCCAGCCCGGGCCAATCTTCGTGCTTGAGCATCACGCAATTGGCACAGTCTTCGACAATTTTCAAAATCACCGAGGGCGAGATGATCACGCCTGTGGCCAAAGGAAAATCCTGTAGCACAAAAGGCGTTTTTCCAAGCACCTCTGAGGTATCTTGGTAATACTTGATGATCTGATCATCGGTTCTCAGGCGCGGCGGCGGCGCCACCATAACGCCTGCAGCGCCCGCATCCATCGCTGCATTGCTCAGCATGCTCATCGCCGCAAACCCGGGGGCTGAAACGCCCACAATAACAGGAATGTCACAATGACGGGTAACCGCTTGAATGACTTCAATGCTTTCCTCGGCGGATAACTTTTCTGCTTCGCCCATCATGCCAAGGATCGTCAGGCCGGTCGCACCTTTTTCGATATAAGCGTCAACGAGCCGGTCCAAGCTTTGCAAATCAAGCGCGCCATCTGGCAAAAAGGGCGTGGCTGCAATGGTAAAGACGCCTTTGGCGGTTTCATCAAGCATGGTGTGTCTCCTCAGTTTTATGCCCAAGATTAAGCGCGATATGGCCCAGCGCCATTGAAACGGCAGCTTGGCAGGGCTCAACAACTGGAAGTCCTGTGGCCTTTTCCAGCGCCGCGCGGTAGCGCGCCATGCCCGCGCAGCCCATGATTAGAACATCTGCGCCGTCTTCATCGCGCAGTTTGCAGCCGGTGGCGATCATGGCCTCTAAACTCAGGCGTTCGTCCGCCAGATCAGCCACCGTCAGCCCAAGCGCGCGATCCCCAGCCAATCGCTCTAGAACCCCCATCGCCCCGAACGCTCGCATGTGGCGGGGAATGGAGTTGGGCAAAATGGCAATCACACCAAAGCGCTGACCTACTGTCAACGCCGTCATCACCGCAGCTTGCTGTATACCAACCACTGGAAGCTCGGTTTGATCGCGCAGCGCGTGCAGCCCCGGATCGCCAAAACAAGCAATCACATAACCAGCCGCATCGGTTTGGGCCGCGGCCAGATCAAGCATGGGCGCAATGGTCAAATCTGCCTGCTTCTGGCTTTCTATACCAAGCGGGCCGTCAGCAAGTGTCAAACAGCGGATCGGAATACCAAAATCACGCAGTGGATTGATCGCAAGATCAATGGCGTCGGTCACCGTTTTGCTAGAGTTTGGATTGATAACAATAAGGCTTTTACGCATCCTAGTTCCTATTCATCCATTAAAGCCGAGGGTTTGGTCGCAAGTTCGGGCCGGTCAATCCAAGCGCCCTCACCTGCAACGCCCAAAAAGTCGCCCCTCTGCATAAGGGTTTTACCGCGCCGCAATACAAATTCGGGCCAGCCTTTGATGGTGTGTCCTTCCCATGGATTATAGCCGACATTGTCATGCAGATCATCCGGTCCATAGGTCATGACTTTATCGGGGTCCCAGACCACAACATCAGCATCCATACCGGGGCTTAGCGCGCCTTTGCGTTGCAGGCCATATAGCTTTGCCGGCAGTGTTGATGTGATCTGGCAAAATGCCTCTGGTCCCTGCGCACCGCGCGAAATCATTGCATCAAATAGCAGGGGCAACCGGGTTTCCAGCCCCGGAAGGCCATTGGCAATTTCATGAAAACCAGGAGTGGAGCCAGCGGATAGTTTTCCACTGGCATCAAACCGATAAGGGGCATGATCGGAGGACACAAGGCTCAGCGTACCAGCCTCAAGCCCCTGCCAAAGCGCGGCCTGATCCGCCGCTGTGCGCTGCGGCGGCGAGCACATGAATTTAGCCCCCTGCAAGCCGGGCTGGTTTAAAACCTCGTCGGTCATCAGCAAATAATGCGGGCAGGTTTCGGCCCAAACAGGCGCACCGCGCTGCTGCGCCGCCCGCACCGCGGCCGTGCCCTCTGCGGTTGATATGTGAAACAGCATAACGGGCTGGTCGAGGTATTCAGCAAACCGGCACATCCGCTCGACTGCTTCGATCTCGGCCATGCGAGGGCGTGAACGTGCATGATCGTGCGGCGCGGTTTTGCCCGCAGCCAGCAAAGCGCTTTTGGCGCGGGTAATGATGGCATCATTTTCGGCATGAACACAGACCAAAGCACCGTATCTGCGCGCCAAGGTCAAAACCTTTAGCACCTCAGGATCGCTTAGCTGAATATTATAAGTGGTAAAAATTTTAACCGAGCGATGACCCGCGGCAACTATACTTGCCAGATCTTCTTCAAAAGACGGCACACCAAGGTCGGTGAGGGTTATGTGAAAGGCATAATCAATCATCGCGCCGCGTTTCGCGCGGGCTGCATAGTCGCAAAGCGTTTGCGATAATCGCTGCCCAGCCGCCTGCGCCGCAAAGGAAATAACGCTGGTTGTGCCGCCCATAGCCGCCGAACGGGTTGCGGTTTCAAAAGTGTCGGCATTCATAAGCCCCATGCCGGACATCTGTTCAATATGCGCATGCGGATCAACACCCCCCGGCATCACATATTTGCCCAAGGCGGAAATTTCGCTGGCCGCGCGGCCCAAATTTGATCCAATCGCCGCAATGCGCCCGCCGGCGATTGCAAGATCGCCCTCGACCACACCCTCGGGCGTTACGATTTGACCGCCACGAATAATCAGATCACATTCTGCACCCATCCAAAGCGACCCCTTTGATAATGCTTGATGGGTAAAACTTGCCCTATTTTTTCGATCATGCAAGCGGTTCCTCACCCATTTGTTACTTTTGCCGCGGTTTGAAGCGCCGCGCGCCAACTATTGCACTGTGGCCGATCCTCTAGCGGCGCGTTTTCAGACAAGGCCTGCCGCGCTGGATACGTGAGTTGAAGATTAAATGTTGCTGTGCAAGTTTAGGACTACCCTTGAACGCGGCATTCAAAATGTTTGGAGCATATTATGTCAATTGGTAGAATAACAATGATGGAGTGGACATCCGAAGAGGCCATGCTGGCAGCAGAAAAGCACTATCTCAGCATACAAAAGGAAGCCTTTTCCAAACGCCGAGCTTGTGATCAAAGTGCAAACCGGGCCCTGTTCGCAAATGTCGCTTGCAATTTATCCCAGCTATGAATCCACCGAAAAAACCCTAGCAGGGCGCAAAGAATACCAAGCCTCGCAACAAGGCGTGGTCAAAGACAGCTTTTATTACAAAGGCGATCTGCGGATGTTTTTGCAAAAACCCGATAGCATTATAATAGCGACCTATAGCTATAAGGATGTCAAAATAGGCCCACGTATGCCTTGGAAACGCCGGGCATGTTTGGCGGGCAACTACACGGTTACCCCGAAGCCCACACCAGAAAACCCACAAATACCGTTAGGAAAATCAGAACATAGGTGGCGATTTCACCACCGATCCGTGCATCCGATTTAGGCTTTTTCTTCTTTGGGGACTTTTCGTTCATGTCAAATGCATATGGTCCAAAATTATGATAGCCTTCATCGCTGCGTTCAAGCGTAAAGCATAGGCCGCGAGGTGCAACCGAAAACCATCAGATTTCCGCGCCGCTGCGTTGAATACCGCAGTTTTAGCATCTTTATTCATGGTATGTTTATGCGCATGTTTGCGCAGTAACGCGGGCACAAAAGTCGCCCAGTTTCTCTATCGGTCTTTGACGGCGTTCAAGCCAGAGCTTAAACGCCATTGCTTTAGTGCTTTAGGCGGAATGCCAAGGCACATAACGTGGTGATTGAAGAGCCTTGTGTCGTTACAGTGAATTACTGTCTTTTTAAATCACCACGTGCGAATTGAACTTCGACTTCGGCAATTTCCCTTGGTGGCAAATTCTTTTTTACCGCATCGGCCTTTTTTGCCTTTTCCACAAAGGCAAATATCATTTGAACAGCTTCAGGGCTGAGCTTTGGCTTGCCATCTTGTTCCTCAGGTGAATTTGAAACCTCATCACCCGAGCTGCATATATAGGAGAAGTTTTTATCAGTCATTTTACCGACCTCCGCTTTAGTGCTTTAGGCGGGATGCCAAGGCGCACAAGTTGGTGATTAAAT
>ERZ1049444.722-NODE-722-length-28691-cov-4.729152_pt1 | contig 28691 bp, 25 predicted proteins | sample MGYA00383101_ERZ1049444 | MGnify/ENA primary metagenome ERZ1049444 (study PRJEB29581, sample SAMEA5548371) | metagenome | biome: marine; feature: coastal; material: water | depth 50 m | study: Short-term variability in the microbial, nano- and picoplankton...
CTTCAATAAAAAAAAGAACTTAAAATAAAAATGGGAAAAAAAATGTTACAATCATAGCCCAAATTGTGTATAAAGGAAGGTATCCACCAATTCTTTTTTCAATACTTTTAATACTTGATGATCCTTTTAAAACTAATAATATTTGTCTCGAAACAATTATTAAGTGTGACAAAATCAAAAGATTTGATCCCAAAACTGCCATTCTGTTTGGAGTAATTCCAAACTCAAACAGTCTAAACCCAATTGCTGATAAAGCAAATACGTTGTCTAGAACACTTATAAGAGATAGAAGAAATAATAAAATGATTTGAAATCTATTCTCGCTTGACTTAGTTGACTCTCCCAGTGAAAAAAGAATAATAGCCATGACAGCAATTAAAATTATATTAAATATTAAAAGGAAGTCTCTATCACTATATATGTTTTTATTTGAAACAGTTATTGCAATTGAAAAAATAAGTAATGTAAAAAACACAAAAGGAGTAAATATTTTTGCAATTACTGGAGAAATTTTACCCGCTAAAGAAGGATTGTTTAATACCAAGAAAGAAGCTAAAATAGGAACTCCTGCTATTCCCCAACTAGCAATATTGTTCATGTAAAACTCCTCAATATTTAAATCAATTAATTCGAATAGTCCTATTGTTACTGCTGTAAATAAAAATCCAGATATTACTATTAATGCAGTCATTACAATTAAATCCCCATTATAGCGAAGAAAGTCAATACGTGCATTACTGCCTTTCGAGTTTTTCCCCATAAAAGCAAAACCATACGTAGACCATAAAAATAATGGTAGATGAATACAAGAAAGCACAAAGACGTCAATTGTATCATTTCCGGGCAATAAATTTATAAAAATAGTAGAAATGATGAATACAATAACAGGTAGAATCCAATTATTAAAAGATAAATTATTACGCCAAGAAACATATATGGTTAGCATAGGAAAAACAATCAAACTAATATTTCGAGGAAAAAAAACTTCTGGATCAAGATTAAATATTCTAGGAAACTGAACTATTAAGCCAGAAAAAAATATAGCACCTAAAACAATAAGCCATTCCATAGAACGTCCCCAAGAAATTTCGTTTTGATTATTATTTAAGGTTTTCATTCAATTAAATTACTCTATAAAATTTAAAGAGAATACTAATTCCATAATTAAAGATGAATTGTTGGTGATTTTGAATAAATCTAAGTTTAATGACTAGTAGTTTATTATAAATTGTACTTGTAGTTTCTCAACCCTTTTGTAAACTCTCCAGTTTGAATGGATGATACTTTTATAGAATTATTCAAACTAAATATAGGGTCTGCAATTTGATTTTTGTGTAATTTTTCATAGGTTTCAAAATCGATATCGATCCTATTGTTCAACACTTCAAAAAGCTTTGAAAATTTTACCTTTTCTTTCCAATTATCTTGAATTATTCCTTCAAAAATTTTTGCTTTAGATCCACTTCCGTAACTAATAAATCCAATTTTATTATTGGATAATTCTTGATTATCCTTTATGGCAGTATTTAACATACTTAGCAGTGACATAAAAATAGATGCGGTATACATGTTTCCTATTTCAGCGCATGCAAGCTCCCCTGGAGCTATTCTTTCACTAATAAAATTGTTATACAGTTTTGATTTACCTGCTAATCTAGTCCAAGCCTTTTCATCACCATTATCAATCTCTCCAATTTCATTAATTAACTGATCTAAGGATCCATTTTCATCAAGCCATGAAATCCATTTTTTTATCAACATTTTTCTTCCATGAAAAGCATAAGGAAGATGAAAAATTAAGTGATTCCAATCTTTGAGAATATTTACTTTTTTTTGACTAATAAAGTGATCTAACGCTTCAAATATTCTTTCTTGATAACACTCGTTTGAAAATTGACCTTCAAATATTGGTTCTTCCTTATGAAGTTCAAAATTAGTATTGGAGTATGACCAAAATTCAGATTTATTATCATTTAAAATATTTAATGCTTCCTTATCTGAAATTTCTTTACCAAACAAACTTGCTGTCTCTTTTAAAATCTCTTTTTTATTATGAACTCTTCTTGGTTTAAAAAAATCACCAACACTTTTTGTAGCAATACCCCAATTATTTGTGATAGAAAGAATACTAGGATTCTCTGAAATTAATAATGCTACAGCCCCTGCGCCTTGAGTATATTCTCCTGTAGATTCTAATTCATATTTTGCTATATCTGAGGCAATAACCACTGCTTTTCTATTATCACCATTTATAACCCAATCATTACAATTTTGTAAAGCGTCAACTGCACCCACACATGCAAAAACAAGGTCAACCACATCACAATTTTTAAAACATCTTGAACCAAATTTATCGCTTAATATTTCTTCTATAATTTCTAATACATATGTAGAAGTTGATTTTGAGCCGTCTAATGCACTTTCAGTTCCCAAATAGATACGTCCAATTTCTCTTGGGTCAAGATTGTTTGATATAATTAAATCTAATAGAGCATTAGCTGCAAAAGATGCGGTATCTTCATCACAATCAGGAATAGCCATTTTCTTTAATCCAAGACCTTTATTGAGCTTATCGTATGAAATATCTCTTTCATGTGCTAATTTTTCCATGTCCACAAATAGTTTTGGAACATAAAAAGATATAGCATCAATACCCGTTTTATTCATTTTTTTATTTAATATATATCTCTCTCAAAAGTAGTCCCGCAAACTTATAAATAAAAACAAGTTAATGCAAAACTTTACTTGAATTCTTATAGCTAGAGTTTTGTTTTAGTTTAAAATTAAATACTGATTTTAGATTTGAAAATATAAATTGTTTATTTTAATCTAATCAAAATTAAAACCATGAAAAAACTAATCCTTATTCTATTCTTAATTCCATTTTTTTGCGTCTGCCAATTACAAAGTGATTTAGATAAAATAACAAAGAAATATACTTATCAAAGCTTCAGCTTATTAAGAGATATTTTAAGTATCCCCAACGATGCTTTTTATCCTGAATGGATAGAAAAAAATATCTCATGGTCTGAAAGTGCTTTTTCGAAAAGAGGTTTTAAAACAACTCGAATAGAAACAAAGGGAGCTCCGCTTTTATTAGCTAGTCAGAACTTTAATAAAAGTAAACAAACAGTTTTGATTTATCTTCAAATGGATGGTCAACCAGTAGATCCTAGTAGATGGGATCAAAAAGACCCATATATTCCGGTTTTGAAAAAACAAGATATTAATGGAAAATGGAAGGCAGTTTCATGGAATAAAATATATGAATATAAGGATGATTGGAGAGTTTTTGCTAGATCTGCAAGCGATTCTAAAGGTCCAGTTGCAATGTTTTTAACGGCAATGGATGCGCTGAAAGATATAGGAAAAATACCTAATTATAATATTAAGGTTATTTTAGATTTTGAAGAAGAAATGGGGTCTCCAAACCTACCAGAAGCAGTTAATGATAATACATATATTTTAAAAGCAGATCAATTGGTGATTTTTGATGGTCCAATGCATCGTTTAAACAAACCGACACTTGAATTTGGAGCAAGGGGAATTGCAACCATGCAAATAACTACTTACGGTCCTATCGTTCCTCAACATAGCGGTCACTTTGGAAATTATATTCCAAATCCTGCATTTAAACTTTCTAGAATTTTAGCTTCATTGAAAAGTGAAGATGGAAAGGTTAAAATTCCTGGTTTTTATAATGGTATAGTTTTAAGTGATGAAATCAAATCTATATTAGATGCTACACCCCATAATGAGAATGAATTAAAAGATATTCTTCAGTTTTCAACAACAGATAAAGTTGCAAATAGTTATCAAGAATCAATACAGTATCCTTCATTAAACATAAGAGGTATGCAATCTGGATGGATTAATGAGAAAGTAAGAACTATAATTCCTGCTTGGGCGAGAGCAGAAATAGATATTCGTCTAGTTAAGGAATCTTCACCTGAATACTTAATTAAATTAATTAAATCCCATATTATAAATCTAGGTTTTTTCATTTTAGATAGAGAACCAACTAAAGAAGAGCGAATCAAACACCCTAATATCGCAACTATAAAAACCGAAATTTCATATCAATCTTTCAGAACTGATATGAAATCAAAAATTGGTAATTGGCTTCAAAAAGCTCTTATTAGAGCCTTCAATCAAGAACCAATAAGAATCAGAATGAGTGGAGGGTCTATACCTATTTCTCCTTTTGTAAATTCATTAGGGGTTCCTGCTGTTTGTGTTCCTACAGTCAATATAGATAATAATCAGCATAGTCCAAATGAAAATTTAAGACTGGGGAATTACAGAGATGGTATTAAAACAATTTTATCTATTCTAACTGAACCTTTATAAATAGAATCCATGTGATTTAAAAAAAGACCGGGTCTCTTTGAATGAAATATTTCTAAATCTAATTTAGAATTGCAAAATATTTTAATTCTAATTAAAAATCATACAGATTTTAGTAGGCCTCCATCAATTGGAATAGCAGTTCCATTAATATAGGCCGCATTATTTGAAGCTAAAAAGGCTACTAAATATCCATACTCTTCTGGTTTTCCTAGACGATTTGCTGGCACCATTTTTTTCATTTCTGAAAGAACTTTAGATTCAGAAATATTTAAACTTTTTGCTTTGGCAGCATTTAATTGTTCTATTCTTTCTGTATCAAAATATCCCGTCAAAATACTATTAATTGTTATTCCATCAGCGGCAATGTCTTCAGAAAGACTTTTGCTCCATGCTACAACTGCCGCACGAATACTATTAGACAATACTAAATAGTTTAGAGGTTCACGAACAGAAACAGAGGCAATATTTATTATTCTTCCCCAGCCTTGTGTTTTCATGTTTAGCATCGCTAAAGAGGTCGTATAAACTACATTTTTAAATAAAAGGTCAAATGCGTTTTGATAATCTTCAATTGATTTAGATAGAGAATTTCCACTTGGAGGACCTTGAGTATTATTAACTAGTATGTCAATTTTATTTTCAATGAAAAAATTATCAATTTTAGTTTTAAAACTGTTAAAGTCTGTGAAGTCTACTTCAAGAAAACGGTGACTTTGTCCGTTGCCAGAGGGCAGTTTTTCTATAATTTCTTTCATTTTATATTTATCTCTTGCCATAAGACAAATAGAAGCACCTGACTGGGCTAATTGTTTTGCCACTGCAAGGCCAATTCCTTTGGAACTACCTCCTACAAGAGCATGTTTTCCTATTAATGATATATTCATTTTTACCTATATTCTTCTCTTACTGGACTAAACACGTCCATTAGTTTACAGTCGGTTAATGCTAATCCTGAGTGAAAGAGATTAGAAGAAATAATAACTACTGATCCTGGCCCATAAATAGAAGTTTTTCCACTTAGCGTAAATTCAAATTTTCCTTCAACAATATGCATGATTTGTTCATGAAAATGATTGTGTTCTGGAACTATAGTCCCTTTCTTTACATCCCAAAATGCCAAACTAATAGTATCTCCATGAACTATTTTTCCATATAGCCCAGGAATAAATTCTTTAGAATCTATTTCGTTTAATTTCATCTTAAACTTATTTATTATTAAATCTTAGAACCTTTCCTGCTTTTATATTCATAAATTTCTTGTCGTCTATCGCTAATTTACCATTAACCATTACATAATGAATTCCAACTGAATATTGATGAGGTTTATCAAAAGTTGCTTTATCAATAATAGTTTCTGGATTAAAAATTGTGATATCTGCTGTCATGCCCTCTTTTATTAATCCTCTATCATTTAAGCCAATAGTTTTAGCAGGCAAGAGGGTCATCTTATATATAGCTTCTGATAAAGATAGAGTATTTTTTTTCCTAACATAATGCCCAAGAACTCTAGGGAAAGTTCCATACCATCTTGGGTGAGGATGCCCATCTCCAGGTTTAACAAGTCTTCCATCAGATGCAATCATTGTTTGAGGATGTTTCATTATGTTTTCAACATCTTTCTCATCCATAGCAAAAAAAACACATGAAGCACCTCCTTTTAATTGTGCTTCTATAACTAGGTCAGCTCCATTTTCAACCGTAGGGTTTAAACCTTTAATTTCAGCCCAATATTTTAAAGTTTTTCCTTCAAGTTCTGGCATCCAATTAACTTTTGCAAATTGTACCCTATCCAAATCATTTCCACCTCTATCATTTAAAATATTGAAAATTATTCCCTTTTTAATACTATCTCTTAGTGATGGGTTTCCTACTCGTTTAGCAAATTGTTTATTTCCCCCTGCTCTTGCCCAGCCAGGTATTAAAACGGATATTCCCGTATAGCTTGCCTCGTAAGGATATTGATCCATTAATATGTCTAAACCTGCAACTCTAGCCGAATCGACTAAAGCAAGAGTTTGAGAGCTTTTCCCCCACATAGGTTTACCAATAACTTTATGATGTGTTAAAACAACTGGAATTTCTGCATACCTAGAAATATCAATTGCTTCTTTTACAGATGTTATCACTCCCAAACCCTCATCCCTAAGATGAGAAGTATATATTCCTCCTTTTATTGACGCTTCTTTAGATAAAGTAATAACCTCTTGAATTTCTGAAAAATTTCCAGGTAAATATTTTAACCCCGTTGAAATCCCAAATGCGCCTTCATCCATCGCCATTGAAATTTGTGATTTCATCATAACCAATTCCTCTATTGTTGGCTCTCTGTTATCTAATGACATTACATTTTTTCTAACTGTATTATGTCCAATCAAATAACCAACATTCATTCCTACTCCAATTTGATCTAATGTGTCTAAAAATTTTCCGAATGGCCAAGGGCTTGATCCATCAGGCCCTCCAAGACTTGTTGTAACTCCTTGTCTAAGGTGACTTTCGCAATTTGACAATTTTAAAATAGGATCAAGGTGTGCATGAACATCAATAAAACCAGGTGATACTGCTAACCCTTTCGCGTCAATTATTAGTCTAGCATTAGAATTGTTTAAATTTCCTATTTTAATAATTTTAGAATTAATTATACCAATATCTGTTATCAAAGCCTTAGATCCAGAACCGTCATATACTTCTCCTTGAGAAATAATAATATCATAGTTAGGATTTGAGTCGCAACTAAAAATAAATAAACTAAGGACGAATAAACTAAATGGTTTTATTGGTTTTATCATATTTAAAAATACAAAACTTATTGAATTCTACTAAGTCAAATTTTGTAACTACAGAATAGTTGTCATAATTATTAATTATTGTATGTTATTCATGAATTTTTCTATTTTATGACATTTTTTGATCATATTATTAAGCTATAAATTTATCTAACATTGCAACAAAATAGAGTCTATCTTTGTAATAATATTTTAACTAAACAGAATGAAAAAAATATATAATTTAATCTTAATCATACTAATTGACTGTGTTAACAACAATAATACTAAAGTTGAACTAAATTCAGAAGATGAACCTGATATTTATAAAGAATTATCTATTGAACTATTCACTAGTGATAATATGCTTTTTGATAAAAAAATTATCTATGTAAATTCTAGACAAAAAATTACACTAACTCTTAATCACATAGGTGAATTTGATAAAAAAATAATGGGTCACAATTTTGTTTTACTTAAAAAAGAAGTAGATATAACTGATTTTGCCATGAGAGCAATGAAAGCTCGTAAGAATGAATATATTCCAAAAGGAGATGACATAATTGCTTATACAAAACTCATTGGGGGAGGTGAAAGTGATACCATAATTTTTGATGCCCCAGAAAAAGGATCCTACACATATATATGTTCTTTTCCTGGTCATTATGGCATAATGAGAGGTATTTTAATCGTTAAATAATAGCTTTTATAATGATTTTTATTAATTAAATTCTATTTATGAATTTTAAAGTTGGTGATCAGGTTCAACTAATTATTGGAAGGCAAACTAATCTTGGATTTATTGTTGAGATTAATAATTCTGAAGAAGGGTTGTTATATAATAGTGAGATTTATGTGCCTATAGAAACTGGAATGGAAACTATTGGATATATTAAGAAGATCCGTGAAGATGGAAAGCTTGATGTTTCTTTAAATAAACAGGGATTTCTTAATGTAATTGAAAGAAACTGTTTTATAATTTTAAATAAATTAAAACAAAAAAACACTGTTTTTTTAAATGATAAAAGTAGTCCTGAAGATGTAATTGCCCAACTTAATATGAGTAAAAAAGCTTTTAAAAAAGCCATCGGGGTTTTATACAAGCAAAAAAAAATTATTATAGATTCTGATTGTATTACTTTAAAGAAAAACAATTAATTATAATTTTTCAATAATGGAGTCATTTGCAGAATGGGGGTATATAGGGCTTTTTTTTGCTAGCTTCCTTGCGGCTACATTTATTCCTCTTAGCTCTGAAATTGTTTTAAGTATTCTGATTGCTAATAATTATGATTTAACAATTAGTTTATTTGTTGCTTCATTCGGTAACTGGATAGGAGGTATAAGCAGTTATGGTTTAGGAAGATTAGGGAAATGGAATATAATTGAAAAATATTTTAGATTAAAAAAAGAAAAAATCCATAAATGGAAAGGCTATATAGATAATTGGGGAAGCTCTTTAGCTTTCTTTTGTTGGTTACCGATTATTGGAGATCCAATTGCTATTGGTTTAGGCTTCTTTCGAACGAATTTCTTTCTTGTTAGTGTTTGGATGTTTATTGGTAAAATAGTTAGATACTTGGTTTGGGCTTTTCTAACCTTCTGGGGTATTTCGTTGTTTTGAGAATATCTTTTGTAAATTATTAATTAATGAAAAAAGTCTTTTTTCCACTTATAGTTTTTATGATCTTCTCATGTGGAACTAAAACTGAGTCAGTAAATAATATTCTACCTGGAAATGATCCTAATTTCAAAATTATAAGTCATAATGATATAGGTTTTGAATCTACAAATAGAAAGGTGGATGTTTTTGGGATAAACATATATGCTTATCCTGAAGTAGAAGATCTAAAATTATTACATGCTGCAAATATTATGGCTCAATATTTAGATAATGATGAAGATGGAAATATTGACAATCCTTTTTTAATTTCAACTTTAAAATCCAATAAAGCATGTTTATTTATGTGGAAGTATGAGTATCAAATTAATATAAATGCTCAAGACTTAGGTGCAGATGAAACTGTTCCATCTTGGCATAGAAATGATCAAAATGGTAAATTTGATGCTTCATTAGAAGAAATATGGCATGTTATTACTCATTCTGGTTATGCAAAAGCGTATCCAGGTTTTTTTGGGGAAAATGAACAAAGTTCAATAGCAAAAGCTATGGATGTCGCTAGAGGTGGTAAATTTAAATCTGTTCCTGATCAATATCCTCCAAATGCATGGTATACATATAGTGATGAAAGTTGTGAGTATGAGTGCATGGTGACTGAGTATATTTATTGGGGCATGACTTCTATTTTAGGAGCACAAAAAAATAGATCAAGTGAGATTTCTCAAGAATGGGACTTGCACACTAAAAATTTAGTTAAAGATAAAGACAAATTAATATACTCATTACTTACAGATCCTAAATATAAATTTCCAAAAGTGATTCCTGATGGAAGTTACCTCAGATAAGTTCAATTGAATAATCTTGAACATTTTTTTATTTTGAACACAGCTAAAAATAGTTGTGGTATCCACTTCAAAGAAATTTCCTATTATGATGTGAATTAATCACATATATGATTTTTAAAAATAAACAGTGTTTTGTATGTAATAAAAAATATAGTACTATGTTTTGCACAGTACTATATTATGTATATATTTGACTTATAAATTTTACTAAAAATGAGAAAACTGTTTTTTTTACTATTATTCATTACTCTAACATCTTGTACTGATATATCCCCCAAGATTACTATTGAAAATGATATAAATCTAACTATTGATGGAGAAAATATTGATGGACTAGAAGGCGAGTGGATAATAACTGTGGATGAAGAAAAAGACGATCAAGATAAATCAGTTATTATTATAAGAGTTACAAAGAATGAACTATAAAATAATATAACTGCTTTAAAAAGGTCTGTTGATGAAAATAGAAAACACTCAAGCCCAAATGAGAAAAGGTATTCTAGAACTCTGTATTTTGTCAATTATAAATACAAAAGCAAAATATTCATTTGAAATTCTTGAAGCTCTTAAAGATTCGAAAATGCTAGTTGTTGAGGGAACCTTATATCCTCTTTTAACTAGATTAAAAAATAGTGGTTTATTAGAATACCACTGGGAAGAATCTAAAAATGGGCCTCCAAGAAAATATTATACTATTACAAAAAAAGGGGGAGAGTTTTTAATTGAACTAAACAATTCTTGGGATGATCTATCAAAAACCGTTAGTAAGCTAATACTAAATAATTAATGAACAAAACAATAAATATAAATCTTGCACAAATTAAGTTTTCTCTTGACGAAAAGGGTTATTCAATATTAAAATCCTATTTGAACAACTTAGAACAATTGTTTGAAACAACAGAAGGAAAAGAAGAGATAATGGAAGATATTGAGGGTCGTATAGCTGAAATATTTTCTCAGTATAAGAAATATAATGATTATGTGATTTCTCTAAAGGAAGTTGAAACAGTTATTGAGAAAATGGGAACCGTTTAGGATTTTTCAGATAATGAAGTCCCAAAAGAAAACCCTAGCTCTAATACTAGTAAACAGTTTTTTAGAGATCCAGATGATTATTGGCTTGGAGGAGTCGCTGGTGGTATTAGTAAATATTTTGGTGTTGACACTCTTTGGATTAGGCTTACTCTTTTTATTCTTTTTATCATTGGCATACCCTTTACGATTCTTTTTTATATTCTAATTTGGGTTTTTGCACCTATGGCAAAAACAACTGCGGATAAGATAAAAATGAAAGGTGAGTCTGTTAATATTTCTAGCATTAAAAATAAAATCAAAGAAGAATATGAAACAGTTAACAATTCTGTTTCATCAAAATCATTTAGAAAATTTTCAACGAAAATTGCAAGTATAATTATTATTGTCGTGAAATTTATAGGAAAATTTATAGCTTTATTTGTAGGCTTAATTTTAGTGTTAATCCCATTAATTTTTTTTTTATTATTGATTTTTGGAGGCTTAGTTACAGGTATTGCATCTGGAATTTTTATGCCTGAAGATTTCCTTGATTTTGGATTAAGAATTAACAACCCCCTATTTTTTATTTTTGGTTTTTTTCTAATAGCCATTCCTTTAATCTACGTTTTTAATTTAGGAATAAAACTCATAACAAAAAGAACACAATTAATCAGTAAAACAACAAACTACATATTAATAGGAATATGGATTATATCAATAATCTTTTTTATAGTGATTGGGGCACTTGAGTTTAGTAATTTTATTAATTATGTAAAGACAATTGATTTTGAAGTTTATAATAATTCGATATCAATAAGAAAAGTAATTACTAAATTTATTTAAAAAACGTATATGAAACTAACCCGAAGAAATTTCATCTCTAAATCTTCATTTGGATTACCGTTATTACCTATTACTTTTTCTTGGAACTCTAATCTTAGTTTGAAAAAAGAAAAACATTCACCTTTAAAAGAGGGAGATGTCATTCTTTTTCAAGGTGACTCAATTACTGATTCAAATAGAGAAAAAACAAAAGAATTACCCAATGATTCCTTTTCGTTAGGAAGTGGGTATGCATTTATGGGAGCATCACAATTATTGTTTAGTAACCCAAATAAAAAGTTAAAAATATACAATAGAGGAATTAGTGGTAATAAAGTCTTTCAGCTTGACGAGCGTTGGGAAAAAGACTGTGTTAACTTAAAACCAGATTTTGTGAGTATTTTAATAGGGGTAAATGATTATTGGCATAAAAGAGATAAAGTATATGACGGAACAATAGATGTTTTTGAAAAAGATTATAGAGGCTTACTTAATAAAACAAAAGAACAGCTGCCTCTAGTTAAATTTATAATATGTGAACCATTTATTCTTATGGGCTCTAAAGTTGACAAAAGCTGGATAGGTCCTTTTGCAGAATATCAAAAAATTACTAAAAAATTAGCTGATGAATTCAATTCTCTTTGGGTTCCCTTCCAAGAAACGTTTAACCATGCTGTTGAATTTGCACCTCCCTCATATTGGGCTCCAGATGGAGTTCATCCTTCAATAGCTGGTAATCAATTAATGGCAAATAAGTGGTTAAAAATAATTAATTCAAAAGAATAAATCTTTCAAGGCTTATCTAAATAGTTTTATTTACAAAATCTGTCCCTTCATTTAAAGCGTCTTTTATAGCTTCTTTATAAACTTTAATCCACTCTTTGGAAGCGTAGTCTTTACTTGCCTCATTATAATCTTTCATAGAATTTTCTATGGCGTTATATTCAAAAGTAATATGCTTATTGATCAATTCAATTAAGTCCTTAATAAACTCTTGTTTTCTTGTGTTATAATATTCTTTACTACTCATAAAATAAATATACAAAAAGTGATTTTGAATATTAGTATCTTAATTAAGATATAATGAATCAACTATTTAAGTGATTTTTTAAAACTAAAAAAACATATATTTAAGCTTTCTTTATTAAAAACAATGAAAAAACCATCATATCTATATCTATTAATATATTGCCTTGTCTCTCATGGTTTGTTAGCCCAAACCAAATCTGCTATTAAAAAAAGTGATTCAGAAAAATATTTTTTATCAAACGTTAATGATAAACGATTTAAAGTTCATTTAAAAAAATTAACTGAACGACCACATGTAGCTGGAAGTATAGAAAACGAACAGGTGAGAGATTATATGACAATGATTATGAACAAGGCTGGTTTTGAGGTTACTCAATATCCATATGACATATATCTTTCAAATAAACCTGGCTCCTCAGAACTGTCCATTGTAAGACCCCAAAGAATCCCCTTAAATCAAAAAGAAGACATTCTTAATGAAGATCCTTTTTCCTCTGATCCCCTTTTATGGAAAGGGTGGAATGCTTATTCAGGAAATGGAGATGCTACCTCTGAGATTGTCTACGTAAATTATGGTCGAAAGGAGGATTTTGAAATGTTGAAAGAGTTAGGAGTTTCTATCAAAGGAAAAATTGTTTTAGCTCGTTATGGAGGGAATTTTAGAGGGTATAAAGCCAAGTTTGCTGAAGCTCACGGAGCATCAGGTTTAATAATATATACAGACCCCAAGGATAGTGGTTTTACAAAAGGATTAGTTTATCCTGAAGGACCCTATTACAATTCTTCTACTATACAAAGGGGCTCTTTACTTACAGAAGATTTTACTGGAGACCCACTAACTCCTTTTGAACCTGCCCTCCCTATAGATGGAAAAGTAAAAATTAAACGCCTAAACCCTAAAGACACAAAATTGCATAAAATACCCGTTACTCCAATTGGATATGGCGAAGCCGAAAAAATAATTGGGCAGATGAAAGGAGATCCTGTTCCTTTATCATGGCAGGGAGGGTTACCTTTTACATATAGAGTTCAAGGTGGTGATCAACTAATTGTAAACTTAAAAGTAGACCAACCAAAAAAAATTGTGCGTGTTTATAATGTTGTGGGAAAACTCAAAGGTTCAACTTTTCCCGACGAGTGGATTATTTTAGGTTGTCATTATGATGCATGGGGGTTTGGAGCTACGGATCCAAATAGTGGTACCGCAATGCTTTTAAGCCTTAGTGAAACTTTAGGTGAAATGGTGAAAGCAGGTTTTCGGCCAAAACGCTCTATTTTAATTGGACACTGGGATGCTGAAGAACATGGGGTTATTGGGTCCGCTGAGTGGGTCGAACAAATGCAAGAAACTCTAAAATCAAATGCAATAGCTTATATGAATTTTGATGGTGGTGTTTCAGGTAAAAATTTTAGTACTTCATCAGCTCCATCTTTAAAAAAATTAGCTATTGATGCTTCAAAGAAAGTTGATCATCCATATAAAAACAAATCACTTTATGACGTTTGGAATAAAACAAATACTTCGGAGCCTCCAATTGGAAATCTAGGTGGCGGTTCTGACCATATAGCTTTTTATATGCACGCTGGCATTCCTTCTTTAAGTGGAGGAACTGGTGGTGCTAATTTATATCATTCTAATTATGATAGTTTTGAGTTTTATAAAAGATTTGTTGATCCAGAATTTAAAATGGGAGCAATGATTGAACAATGGTCAGGTCTTATGGCTCTTAAATTAAGTAATTCTGATGTCATCCCTTATGATTTAAATCGATATGCATCAGATTTGAAAAAACATTTCTCTGATGCTGAAGCAAAAATCAAAACTTACAATTCTGACTTTTCAGGTTTTAAATTATCCAATGCTAGCATTTCAAAACTAGATAACGTTTCAAAAATTTGGAGTAAAAGAATCAGCATTATAAAGCAATTAAAAATTGAAAAATTGAAAAATATTAATAAGCAATTAATTGGACTTGAAAAAAGTTTTATAGATAAAAAAGGTATGTACTTCGGATCATGGTATAAATCATTATATGCTGCTACTGATCCTTTCAGCGGGTATGCTTCATGGATCCTTCCCGGAATAGAATATGAAATAGCATTGAAACGTTCAAGCAAATTAAAAGAGTGGGATCTTAGATATTCTAAAGCAATAAATAATCTGTCAATTAAAATTGTTAAACTAACTGATTCTTTGCCATAAGATGTTGTAAATAATCATTATGAAAAAATTACTCCTCCTATTTATAACGATAGTTTCTTGTAGCGATTCCGAAGAATTTTTTGAAAATTCATACTGTATCGAAAATATTAATTTAATTGATGCAAAAAAAGGTTTAAAAGAAAATATGACGATTGTTATTTCAAAAAATGAAATAATTAAAATTGAAAAAACATCTAATTTAAAGCTTTCTGAAAAAAATAAAATTTACGATGGAACTGATAAATTTATAATTCCAGGTTTATGGGACTCACATGTTCATTTTGCATTTGAAAGAGAATTGGCAAGCTCAATGTTTAATTTATTTATGGCATATGGAATAACAAGCGTTAGAGATACAGGGGGTGAAATAAATTTTTTAAAAAAATGGAAAAACAAGTCTATAAGCAATCCTAATTTACTTCCAAGAGTAAAAATTGCTGGTCCGCTAATAGATGGAAAGTTTAATGTATATAATGGAAATAGTGTTTACTTTCCTCCTCTATCAGTAAGAACAGCTTCAATTGAAGAAACAGAAGCCCAGGTAAAAGAATTAATTCAAAATGGCGTTGATTTTTTAAAAGCATATGAGATGCTAACTCCAGAACAACTTCAAGTAATTACAAAAATTGCAAAAGAAAATCAATTAAAAGTTACTGGACATATTCCTCTAAGCATGGATGTAATAACTGCATCAAACATGGGGTTAAATAGTATAGAGCACCTAAGAAATATTGAAATGTCATCTACTTCAAATAGTGAAGAACTTCTTAATTTAAGAAGAGTTGCTTTAGAAAATAAAGAAGGTTTATTGGGAAGTTCCCTCAGAACCAGTCTTCACAATTCTCAACGAATGAGTTCAATTAAAAATATAGACAGTACTCAGTTAAAAAAAGTTTTAAATGTATTAGCAAAAAATGATACCTGGCAGATTCCTACACTTATATTATACAGAGGCTGGGCTTATCAACTGTATCAAAATTTGGAATGGAGAAATACTTTTGAATTTTTGCCCATAGAAATAAAAAACAAATGGAATGATCAAATAGATATGATTGAATCAACAGACAATACTGAAAGAAAAGATTTTGCTGATTGGGGACAGTCAATGACAAAATTGATGAATAAAATGAATATTAATTTTATGGCTGGAACGGACACGCCGATTGGTTTTCAAACGCCAGGGTATAGTCTTCACAATGAATTAGAAATGCTAGTTAAAAGTGGTTTCACGGCTCTTGAAGCTATTGAAGCCGCAACCTACAATCCAGCCCTTTATTTTAAAATGGAAAACAAGCTTGGATTGATCAAAGAAGGGCATATTGCAGATTTAATTGTTTTATCTGACAACCCTCTAAATAACATTACACATACAAAAAAAATTGAAGCTGTTATTAAAAATGGCAATTTAATGAATAGAGAATATTTAGATTCTTTGAAAAACTCACAAGAAAAAAATTAGAATTATAAATTATAAGTATCCCGAAATGAAAAAACTACTAATCATACCCATTTTATTTTTATTCGTTTTTACGAATGTCCATTCTCAAAAAAGAAAAACAAAAAAAGGAAAAGAAAAAATAGAAAAATTAAATTATAATAATATTAAATGGAGAAATATTGGTCCGTTTAGAGGAGGTAGAAGTGTAACTTCTTCTGGAGTTTTAGGACATCCAAACATTTTTTATATGGGAACTACCGGGGGTGGTTTGTGGAAAACAGAAGATTTTGGATCTAATTGGACTAATATATCTGACGGTTTTTTCAAAACTGGAACTGTGGGAAGTGTTTCAGTTTCAGAAAGCGATCCTAATATAATAGTTGTAGGAATGGGAGAGCATGCAGCTAGAGGAGTAATGACCTCTATGGGGGATGGTATTTATATCTCTTTAGATGCAGGTAAAACATGGGTAAACAAGGGGTTAAAAAATTCTCGTCATATTTCTGATGTTATAATACACCCAAAAAACGCAAATATTATTTACGTTTCAGTTCAAGGTGCTCAATATGGAAAATCTAAAGATCGAGGAATCTATAAAACACTTGATGGAGGTAATACATGGAAAAATATTTTATTTATAAATGATTCAACAGGTGCATCTTCCTTAAGTATGGATATGAATAACCCTAGAGTTTTATATGCCTCAATGTGGGATCATCAAAGAAAATCTTGGCAAATGATTTCTGGAGGACCTAACTCTGGACTATATAAGTCCAGCAATGGAGGGGAAAGCTGGATCAATATGTCTCAAGGTCTTCCCGAAAAAATTGGTAAATCAGGAATTTCAGTCTCAAGAGCTAACTCAAACATAGTTTATGCAAATATTGAAGCTAAAGGAGAAAAAGGAGGAGTTTATAGATCTGATAATGCTGGAGAAAAATGGATTCAGGTTAATAAAGATAGAATCACAATTGCAAGATCATGGTACTATATGGAAATTTTTGCAGATCCAATTAATGAAAATATGGTTTATGTAATGAATGCTCCAGCACTCAAATCAATAGATAAGGGTAAAACGTTTAAAACTATGATTACACCTCATGGAGACAATCATCATCTTTGGATAAACCCTAAGAACAATCAAATAATGATTAATTCAAATGACGGAGGGGCTAATGTTTCACTAAATGGAGGTAAAAGCTGGAGCACACAACAAAATCAACCTACTGCTCAGTTTTATAGGGTAATCGCCGACAATCAAGTTCCGTACCATGTTTATGGGGGACAACAAGATAATTCTGCTATTGGTATTAAAAGCAGGACTAATGATGGAGGTATTGATTGGAAAGATTGGTATTCTGTGGCAGGTTGTGAAAGTGCTTTTTTAGCATTTGAATCAAATGATCCTCAGTTAGTTTTTGGAGGATGCTATCAAGGAATAATCGAGAGATGGGACAGGAATTCTTCAGAGTCAAAATCAATAAAAGAATATCCTGAACTATCATTAGGAAATGCTCCAAACACCTTTAAATATAGATATAACTGGAATGCACCTATAATATCTTCAACAAATAAAGAAAATATAATCTATCATGCAGGAAATGTAGTTTTCAAAACCTCCGATTCAGGTAAAACCTGGAATGTAATTAGTCCTGACCTTACAAGAAATGATAAATCAAAACAAGTTGCAGGTGGAGCTCCATTCACAAACGAAGCCGCGGGTGGAGAAAATTATAACACTATCACTAGTCTTTCAATTTCACCTCACAATGATGAAGAAATATGGTCTGGAAGTGATGATGGTTTAATTTACTTAACAAAAAATGAAGGGGAAACTTGGGAAAATATCACTCCAAAAAATATTCCTGAAGGAATAATTAATAGTATTGAATTGTCTTCTCATGAACCTGGTAAAGCATATGTTGTAATGATGAGATATAAATTTATGGATTTGAAATCTTATATATATAAAACATCTGATCACGGAAATTCATGGCAGAAAATTACTGATGGTATTCCATCTGACCCCAATTTCACTAGAGTAGTTCGCTCTGATAAAAAAATTAAAAACTTACTATATGCCGGAACAGAGACAGGATTATATATTTCAAAAAATGATGGGGAAACTTGGGGTCAAGTTCAATTAAACCTTCCCGTAGTTCCTATTAATGATCTATATATTCAAGACAATGATTTAATTGCAGCTACGGCCGGAAGATCTTTTTGGATATTGGATGATTTAGCAGCTTTTCAACAGCAAATTGGATTAAATAAAATTAAACTCCTAAAACCAAAACCAAGCTATAGAATTCTTGGAGGCAATTCCAGAAGACCTAATTCAACTATTGGAAAGAATCCACTTAAAGGAGTTATACTTGATTATTATATTCCACAAATCATAGATTCACTTGATCTTAAACTGGATATATTAAAAGACAATAAAATAATTAGATCTTATACAAGTAAAAAGAATAAAAACAGTAAATCATGGCCTGGTGGTCCTCCAAATCAAGCAATTCTTAAAATCAAAAAAGGCTTTAACAGGTTTAACTGGGACCTTAGAAGAGCAAATCTTCCCGCAGTTGAAAATATTTTTGTTTATGGAGATTATCAAGGGGGAATCGTTCCTCCAGGAAATTACTCTGCAAGAATTAGTTATAATAATATGGTAGATGAAACTCAGATAATAGTTTTAGCAGATCCAAGAATTAATACTCCTAAAGAAAATTATAATACTCAAGAAACAATTTTAGTTTCTATTGAAAACTCCATTAATTCAATTCATAATTCAGTAAATAAAATGAGAGAGGTTCAAGATCAATTAAATCAATACTCTAAGAGTCTAAAATCAGATAAAAAATACGAAATCTTGAATAAATTAGGTGATGAAATTTCAACAAAACTTAATTTATGGGAACGAAAATTGATCCAGCCTGATCAAAAAACATTTCAGGATGTTATAAATTTTAACAACCAATTAAATGCCCAATTTATGCATCTAAAAAGTTATGTTGACGGAGCTGATCCAGAGGTAACTTCTGGTGCAATTCAAAGACATAAAGATTTAAATCAAACCTGGAATAATTTAGAAAAAAATCTGAATGAAATTATTAATTCAGATGTGAGAAAATTTAATGAGCTATATAAAAAACTAGGTGTCCCTTCATTAATTATTCCATCAGATAAATGATTATAATTCGGTTGCCCATCTCTATTGGCAAGAATTAAGTCTATATCATTATCTTTATCTATATCTGCAGTTTCAACATCAATTGTTGAATCATTTTTTGATCCAAAAACAATTGTTTTTTTAAAAACACCTTTCCCATCATTTATACAAATTTCATTTTCTTTTCCTCTATTAGTAATTAAAATATCTTGATCCCCATCCAAATCAATGTCTGAAACAACAATATTTCTTGTTGAGGAATTATTATTTCCAAAAGTAGAGCCTTTTGAAAAATTTCCATATCCATCATTTACAAATATGTTATTTGGAGCTCTTCCATTACCAACAGCTACATCTAAGTCTCCATCGTTATCAAAATCAGCTAATTCAGTCGAATAGCTAGTTCCATTATCAACCCCTAAAGGTCTAGACACAGTAAAGATTCCATCTCCATTATTAAAAAAAATACGATTTTGTCCAGGCCAATGTCTGCCATTAGCTACTATAACATCTTGATCACCATCATTATCAATATCCCCAACATCTAATGAGGCTGTTTTTTCTTTATTATTTCCCAAAATAAGCCTATCATTTGATAAAAATTTAATTGATTGACTATTTATATTAACAGAAAACATTAAAATGATTCCAAAAAGTAATTTCATTTAAACTTTATTAGTGTTTTTTTAATACAATATTTTTCCATTTAACTTCGATTCCCCCTCCATCATGTATTTGAAGAGCAATTGCTCCTTCTCCATTTCCAATTTTTTCATCACTAAAACTAACCATCTCAACTCCATTAATCCAGCTTATAACCTGATCTCCCTTGACTCGAATTTTCATGTTGTTCCATTCCCCCATTTTCAAGGCTTGATCTTTGTTTTTATTAGGCTTTACTAACCACCCTCTTCCATAAGACTCATAAATACCTCCCGAATTATTCCCGGGAGGAGCAACTTCAACTTGCCATCCAGAAACAATTATTCCTTCAACTGTAGATCTTATAAAGACACCACTATTTCCATTAGCTTCTTGCTTAAAATCTAAACTAAGTTCAAAATCTTTATAAAATTCTTCAGTTGACAAGTATCCGTATTGTTTATCAGGGCCACTCTTACAAATTAGATTTCCATCTTCTACATACCATTTTTCAGTACCATGAATATTCCATCCATCAAGATTCTCTCCATTAAAAAGAGATATGTCTTGAGCTGATAATGTTGAAAAAAGAAATAATTGAAATAGTAAATTTATTTTTTTTAAAATCATAATAAAGGTTTTAATGATTAGTTTATAATTATTGATATGGTTCTAACAATATACTAACAAAAGATTCAATGCCTTGGAAATAATTACCCAATCTAATATTTTCATTTGGACTGTGTTGATTGTTATCAAGATTAACTGTTGGAAGTCCAATTGATGGAATTCCTAGTTGATTTACAAATGGCGATATAGGCACAGAACCTCCACTTGTTCTAATAAGGACTGGACTAGTTTTATAATATTTTTTAAGTAATCCTTTAAGCCATTTACCTTCTCTAGAATTGATAGGTGTTCTAAATGCAGGATATGAAATTTTATAGTTCATTTGAATTAATTTTTTGTATTTCATTCTTTGCTCATCAGTTGGATCTGAATCTAAAATTGTATATCCTAAAGATTTAATGTGATCTTTTATTGATAGCATTAATTTTTCAGGGTCATTCTCTAAAACAAGTCTTACATCAATTTCTGCAATTGCACTAGATGGAATTATTGTCCTTGCCTGATCTCCTACCCATCCACTTTGTAACCCTCTAATATTTAAGGATGGATACTGTATTGATTCCTGGTAGTTACTTCCAACATTATCAATTGAATTAATTTTTGTTCGTTTTTTAATTGCATTTTCTGCAGAAGGAACATTATTTAATATTTTCTTGGTGTCCTCATTCAAAGTAATTCCATCATAAAAGCCAGGAATAACAACTATTCCCTCTTCATTTTTCATTGATGAAAGAATTTGACTGAGTCTTAAAGCTGGATTAGGAATATAATTTCCATAATGTCCACTGTGTTGAGGTGTTTTTGGGCCAAAGGTTTTTAAAGTAATTACTGAAATCCCTCTATTTCCAAAAACTAGTGTAGGTTTTCCAGAAAAATGCATTGGACCATCTAGAATTAATAACATGTCAGCCATAAGTTCATTCGGATAATTTGAAACTGCTTCAGGAAGTCCAGGTGAGCTTTTCTCCTCTTCAAAATCAAGAACAAGTTTAATATTATATGCTAATTGTTTTTTATATATCTTCAAAATTTTAAGAGCCGTTAAAAACATGGAAAAAGGTCCTTTATCATCTGAACTTGATCTAGCAAAAATCCTTAAGTCTTCGTTTTGATCACTATAAATATCTTCCCATTCTAATTCTTCCCATTTATTTCCACTATATTTCTTAATAACTGGAGCCCATGGGCTTTCTTGATTCCATTTAGTTCCATCAACAGCCTGACCATCCAAATGCATGTAAAAAGCAATTGTTGGAAGCTTTTTATTTATTTCTTTATAAGCAACAACTAATGGAAGTGATGAAGTGCTCAATAATTTAGTTTTAAAACCAAGACTATTTAATTGATCTGTACTCCAAACAATATTCTTTGAGATATCTTCTTTATTTAATGCATCATTAGGTATTGAAAGAAATTCTTTGAATAGCTTTAAGCTTTTTAACCCTTCTTCTTTAGCAATATCCTGATGTAATCTTTGAGAAAAGATGTTATTCTGAATCAAAAATACTGTAATTATAAATAAAAGCTTTTTCATGATTTAAATTATATACAATTATTTTTCGCTTTGATTAGATGGTGGAACTTGAATTTTATCAGACATAAAAATAGCGTTCAGAAACAATCTATTTGTACCATATGCAGTTCCTCGAAAATTTGGATTATCAGCAAACATTACCACTCTACCTTTACCTACTTTACTGACAATTAAAGAAGCACTCTTTGGTAAATAATCTTTACGAATGTTTTTAGAAATATAGCCGTCAACATGGGGCTTATCATCATAGATAGCAACATTAGAATAGCTGTTATTACTTGGCTTTAACCATACTAAATTGTTTTTATAAACTACTTGATCAGAATCATTATATCCAAAAGCTATTGGATGAGTTTTATCAATTTTTACATTTAAAAATACTCCTCCTAGCTTCTCTCTACCATTATTTTCTGAAGCATCAACATACGGTCTTCTATCTAATTTATTATTTAAAGTGTCTTTCTTTTTAACCACTAATTCTTCTTTAACAATTTTGTTTTTTATTATCCAATTATTAGCTGTTCCAATAGTAATTAAGGTATTTCCTTTTGAAATCCAAGCTTTAATTTTTTCTATTGTCTTGGCATTAAACTTATAATTCCCTGAAACCATTACTAAAACATTGTACTTATCTATGGAGATTCTGTCGAAATAATTTAAGGATATTTTAGTAATTGGCATATGGACTCTAGTGTCTAATAGATGCCATACTTCCCCAGCCTCATATGATCTTACCCCATTACCTATAATCATTGCAGCCTTGGGAGTTTTAAGTGATTGAATGTTTCTAGAACCCAAATCAATTCCTTTTGTACTTAATCCAGAGTTTGCAGAAAAAATATTAATCTCATGTTGTTTCTGAAGCTCAACTATAGAATTGTAAATATATTCGCTATTTACTTTTTGATTTGCAACTGATATTAACAATGAACCATAAGAAAAAGTTTGATCCCCTTTATTGGTCATTATTGTAAATGGTTTAAATGATGTCGCAACAACAATATTTTTTTTCTGTAAACCATTAATTAACGCAGGAACATTGTAATCATTAGAATCTACTAAATATGCATATTTAGATTTTTTAACTGTCTCCCATTTAACTACATCATTAACACTCTTTATTTCATTATTTAAATAGGGTTTGGAGCTAGGTTTATATTTTATATTATAAAAATTTGCCACTGACCATGCTGAAGCATCATAATAAACACTATCTCTATACTTTTCATAAGTTTCAAAAAAGGTTTGAACCATTCTGTATTGTGCTTGTTTAGAGGGCACAAAATAACTTCCTGTTTTCTTTTTATATACTTTAACCTTATGCCTTATAAGTTTGTCTATAAAAGCCTTAACCAAATTTTGATCACTTGATTGAAAATCATATCCTTTAATCCTACTCCTTTCAGCATTTGATATTGCACTTTTAAATGTTGTTTTTTGATATCTGTTAAGAGTTAATTTGTTTTCGATGGACGCTTTAAGAGTTGCAATGCTTGACACATATTGATTTCTAATTGTAAAGGCAAATGTTATTTCATTATAATCTGTTTTTTGAACTAAACCTCTTGAGCTTGCTTGTTCAAAAAGAATTCCCAGCCCTCCTTGAAGGTCTGCATATGAAGATCCATATCCAGGATAGGTTCCATCAAACGCTTCTTTGGTAAAGTAAAGAGAACCAATACTGTCTAATGATTTTGAAAAGTATTCAGCAAATAAATTATTTAAATCAATATAATTTTCTTTGGGCATAATTGGATTTAAAGATCCATTGACTTTCATAGGTTCAAAAAAATAAGAACTTTGACTACCCATTTCGTGAAAATCTGTAACTACATTTGGATACCATTGATGATACCAATTGAGCTTTCCTTGACTTTCAGGGTTTATAGCCAATAGCCAATCTCTATTTAAATCAAACCAATAATGATTAGTCCTTCCTCTAGGCCAATTTTCATTATGTTCAGCATCATTTGGATCCTTAACTAATGGAGTAGCTTTATAACTATTAGCCCATTGAGTATGACGATCCCTTCCATCTGGATTTATTGCAGGATCAATAAAAATTATGCTATTTTCTAAAACATTTAATATTTCTTTATTTGAAGATGCAGTTAATGTATATGCTACAAGAATAGCTGCTTCTGAAGATGAAGGCTCATTTCCATGAACATTGTATGCTAAATTTATAATTACAGGGTCTTTTTCTGTAGGTTCAATTTTGTTATTTGGATCAACAAGGAATAAATGTTTTTTTTGAATTTGATCTATGTTTTTTAAATTTTCTGGAGAACTAATAACTAGTAAGGGAAGTCTCCTCCCCTCATGAGTTTTTCCATAGAATTTTATAATTGCTCGATCAGATTTAGTTGCTAGGTTTTTAAAATACCCTATAATATTATCATGTCTTGAATGTTCAGAGCCAATTGGATATCCTAAAAATAATTCAGGAGTTTCTATCTCTGAATTAAAAGGTTCATATTTTTCAGTAAAATATTTTTGAGCAGATAACTGCATAGAAATTAAAAGACATAGGGGTAATAAATATTTCATTTTAGTTAGATTTTAATAAGAAAATTGAAAAACTTAGTTATTAAAGATATAAATTATTGGTTATATCCATATGTTTCCTTTAGAGTAGATTTTTGCCTTACCTGTTATCAAAACTCGATCATTATTATTAACGCATAATAGTTCTCCTTTTCTCTTAGATAGCTGAATCGCTTTCATTTGATTTTTGTTTAATCTTTTACTCCAATAAGGAATTAAAGAACAATGTGCAGATCCTGTTACAGGGTCTTCAAATGTACTAGCTCTTGGGGTGAAAAATCTTGATACGAAATCTACTGAATCACCTTTAGCTGTAACTATTATTCCTCCTGTTTTAAGATCTAATTGATTAAGGATTTGAGGATCAACAGTAATATTCTCAATATCACTTTGATTATTATATATCAAAAGATAATCTCTTGACTTAAAAACCTGGATTGGAAAAATATTAAGAGCATTTTTAATGATCTTAGGCAAATCAGATTCCACAGGATGTCTGGTTGGAAAGTCAAGTGTGAAAAAATCACCACTTGAAGTCACTTTTAAATTTCCGCTTAATGTTTTAAAGTTTATTTCATTTATAAAATAGCTTAAAAAGTTTTTTATTACAAATGCTGTCGCTAAAGTTGCATGTCCACATAAATCCATTTCAATCTCTGGAGTAAACCATCTAAGATGAAACCCGTTTTCTGTTTCAACAAAAAAAGCTGTTTCAGGGACTGCATTTTCTTGTGCTATTTTAATTAATATATCATCCTCAATCCATTTTTCTAAGGGAACAACACACGCCGGATTTCCTCCAAAAACCTTGTTTGTAAAGGCGTCTATTTGATATATTGGTAGTTTCATTAGAATTCAATAATTATAAAGATATTTAAATAAAAAAACACCCTAATTAATTAGAGTGTTTTTTTATTTATGAGAATGTTTTAAATTATTTCATTAAAACTCTAACCTCATCATACCATCCCTCGGAATACATCTGAATAACATCTCCAACATCAGTCCTAAAACTACCAGTACCATTTATTTTGTCATATTCAGCAGTAAAGTTAGGAGGCAGCCCATTACTGTTTTCAAATCTTTTATATGATTTAAAAGGATAAACTAGAGAGATGTCTTCACCGTTTTCTGATCTAAATACATTAACGTAAACCCTTCTTGGATTAGGAACCTTCATCTGAACTAAAGCTTCTTTTATTTTAGTTATAGCTTCAATAAGTTTTTGTCTGCTATTTGTTTTATTATTTACCTTAAATATTCTTATTAGTAATTTATCAGGAGACCCCCAGTTTGGAGGGGTATAACTAGCGTCCCAATTTATTTGAGCATATTGAACTCTTTCATCTATAATATAATACTTGTATAAAACAAGCTTCAAATTATTGATCAAATGAATAGTTAAACTAATCATATTTGGCCATAATTATTATTCAATCTTTTGTAAATTAGAAGATTACTTATAATATATATAATATGGAATTACCAGTTTTTTTATTTGAAAATTTTTTAGGTTTAATTATTGTTAATGTAGTTTTTTTAGCTATTTCTTTTGGTTTGAATAAGGATAATGCTCAATTTTTGCTTGCTGGTTACAATACAATGTCTCAAGAGAAAAAAGACAAATTTGATATTATCAATTATTTGATTTTTTTCAAAAAATTTTTTTTAAATCTAACTCTTTATTCTTCATTAATTTATTGTGGAGCTCTTTATTTATTTAGTTTAAAGTATGCTGTAATAGTCTATACAATCTTTCTTGTTTTATCTTTTATATACTTTATAATAATATCAAATGGAAGTAAGTTTAAAATAGAAAACCCTAAATAAAATCATAATGACGAAACACACTCTCATATATCTTTTAATTCTATTATTTGGAATAAACAGCAATTTTTATTCTCAAAAAAGAAAATCAAAAAAACAAGATATTTCATATAATGAAAGTTTATATAATTCTATTAATTATAGATTAATAGGTCCTTTTAGAGGAGGTAGAGCTGGGACTGCAACTGGTATTCTAAAAGACAATAATACTTATTATATGGGTACCGCAGGAGGTGGAGTTTGGAAAACTATTGATGGTGGAAATACTTGGAAGAGCATTAGTGATGGTTATTTTGGAGGATCAATAGGAGCTATTGCAGTTTCTGATTCTGATCCAAACATAATATATGTTGGAGAGGGAGAGCAAACATTAAGAGGTAATGTGTCTTCTGGAAAGGGTGTTTGGAAAAGTGCTGATGCTGGCGAAACATGGGAATATATAGGATTGCCAAAATCGGAACATATATCCAGAATAAGAATTCATCCTTCAAATCCTGATGTCGTTTATGTTGCAGTATTAGGAAATTTATGGAAATCAAACCAAGAAAGAGGATTGTATAAGTCAATTGATGGGGGTAAAAACTGGAATAAAATTTTATATGTTTCAGATAAGGCTGGTATAGGAGATCTTATAATTGATCCTAATAATTCTAGGGTATTATATGCCTCATCGTGGCAAATAAAAAGAAATGGATATCGAATGGACAGCGGTGGGCCCGATAGTAAAATTTTTAGAAGCTTTAATGGGGGAGATAGTTGGGAAGATATATCAAACTTTAATGGCTTACCAGGTTTTCCATGGGGTATGATTGGCTTGACAATTTCTCCTGTTAATTCCAAAAAAATATGGGCTATGATAGAATCAAATGATGGAGGCTTGTATCGATCCAATGATGGTGGAAATAATTGGAAAAAAGTAAACTCCAATAGAGCTCTAAGGCAAAGGGCTTGGTATTATACAAGAATCTATGCTGATACTCAGAATGAAGACAAAATTTATGTTATGAATGTAAGTTACGGTGTTTCCAAAGATGGTGGTGAAACATTTGAATTAAAAAACGCTCCACATGGAGATCATCATGATTTATGGATAGCTCCAAATAATAATTTAAGATTGGTTATAGCAGATGATGGTGGTGCTCAAGTTTCCAATGATGGAGGAGAAAACTGGACCACTTATCACAATCAACCTACAGCTCAATTTTATAGAGTTACCACTGACAATTCATTTCCTTATAGAATTTATGGTGCTCAACAAGATAATAGCACTGTACGAATAAAACATCGGTCTTCTGGAAGGTTCATTACTGAGGATGATTGGGAATCAACAGCTGGAGGAGAGAGTGCACATCTTGCACCTGACCCGCTTAACAACGATATAGTTTATGGAGGAACATATAAAGGCTATATGATGAGAAAAGATCATTCGATTAATCAAATTCGATCTGTAAATGTGTGGCCTGACAACCCTGCTGGGTCAGGAGCCGAAGTTATGAAATACAGATTTAATTGGAATTTTCCTGTCATGTTTAGCCCTAATAATCCTAAAAAATTATATGCAGGATCTAATTATCTTCATGTTACCACAAATGAAGGTCAAACATGGAAGACCATTTCGGGAGATTTAACAAGAAACTTACCTGAAACAATTAAATCTTCAGGGGGATTGATAACACAGGATAATACAGGGGCTGAATTTTATGCCAATCTTTTTGCAATTGCAGAATCTGAAATAGAAGAAAATGTCATTTGGACTGGAAGTGATGATGGTTTAGTTCATGTCTCTAAAAATGGAGGAGAAACATGGAAAAATGTAACTCCTCCTGAATCAATTTCTCCTAAACTTAATATGATAAATAGCATAGACATAAGTTCTTTTGATATAGGAAAGGCTTATGTGGCAGCAACAGCATATAAGTTTGGAGACTACACTCCGTATCTCTACAAAACAGATGATTATGGAGAAACTTGGACCCTAATAACCAAAGGTATTAATAAAAATTATTATACCAGAGTTGTAAGGGCTGATAAAAAAAGACCTGGACTCTTATATTCGGGTACAGAATGGGGGATGTTTATCTCTTTTGATGATGGAAATAGTTGGAAGCCATTTCAGTTAAATTTACCAATTACAGCGATAAGGGATTTGCATATTAAAGAAAATGATTTAATAGTAGCAACTCATGGAAGATCATTTTGGATTATAGATGATTTAACCCCACTTCATCAACTTTCAAATGATCTAAACTCAAAAA